>Ga0126371_10000882_pt1 | contig 25149 bp, 18 predicted proteins | sample PanSoiMetaPlot_4_FD_110145 | JGI IMG/M metagenome (GOLD analysis project Ga0126371, IMG submission 110145) | Tropical forest soil microbial communities from Panama - MetaG Plot_4 | ecosystem: Environmental > Terrestrial > Soil > Tropical forest > Bulk soil | place: Panama | collected 2016-02-17 | reverse complement strand
TACTCATTCGCGACCGACCGGACGGGGGGGTTCCACGATGATGACCTCACGCTGCTGCAAGCAGTGCAGCCTGCCGTTTCGCTTGCCATGATGGCTGACGCCAGCCACGCCATCGCGTCCGGTCTCCTCCAAGCCTATCTGGGCAGCGACGCCGGGCAGCGCGTTCACTCTGGGGCAGTCGTTCGCGGGTCGGTCGAGAGCATTCACGCCGTGTTATGGTATGCTGATATCCGCGGCTTCACGGCAATCGCCGACACGACGCCAGGGCTTCAAGTCATCGAGTTGCTTGACGAGGCCTTCGAAACGCTGACCGCCTTGTTGCGCGCGCGTGGTGGTCAGGTACTGAAGTTTCTGGGCGATGGCATGCTCGCGACCTTTCCCTGTGTGCACGCGACGCGACGCGAGGTCTGCCGCCAAGCGCTCGATGCAGCAAGAGAGGCCATGCGGGCGATTGACAAGCTCAATTCCATGCGGAAACAGACGGGCAAGCCCATGGCCGAGGTCGACCTCGCGCTGCATCTTGGGGAGGTGCTGTATGGCAATGTCGGTGCTATCGATCGTCTTGACTTCACCGTGATCGGGCCAGCGGTCAACGAGGTTGCGCGCATGGAGGCGTTATGCCAGCCCCTGGGCTGCAAGGTCCTCGTCTCCGCCGAGCTCGCCGCTGCGGTGGGCGACGATCCCCACCTTTACTCCCTCGGCAGCCACACGTTGCGCGGGGTCCGAGAGGGAAGGGAACTATACGGCCTGAATCTTAGTTAGCTTTTATCTGCAGATAAAGTCCAGGCGGCAAGCCCTCTGGCGACGCGGATGAGGGATGGGTCCACGTCACCAAACCGATGGTTCGCCGAAGCCACACCGGCCGATCAGGGGTCAGCGTTCGGCGAGGAATGCTTCGATCATTCTCGCCGTTTCGACCGGTCGTGTCAGCATGAACAAATGTCCGTCGTCGATCATTTGGAGCCTGGCATTTGGAATGAGCCGCGCGAGAATGCGGCCGTTGATTGCCGGCACCAGAGGATCGTCTTGCCCCATCAGGATCAGGGTCGGTTGCCGCAGCGACCGGAGCCAAGGCAGACTGGTCCACCCGGCCATGGCCAGAAGCTGGAACCAATAGCCCACCTGGGTCGCGTCCGAAAGCGCCTGCGCGTGCCTTGCGATGAGGTCTGGGTCGTGTCGGATCGCGCCGCCGTAGATTTCTGCGGCTATGCTTCGCATGTAGGCGCGGTCAATGTAACGGCGCGGTGTCGCGAGCTTCCAGATCACGGAGAGTCTGCCAGGCACCATGATCGCGCCCGGAGACGTTGCCGCCAATATTAGCCTTCGGCATATATCGTCGTGCTGGTGGGCGAACTGTTGCGCGACCCCGCCACCCCACGACACGCCGGCGACGTCAACCTTCTGGTGTCCGAGCTGCGCGACGAGGCCGGCTGCAAGCCTCGCTAGAGTTGACGGCCGATAGGGAAGCGGCGGCAGCGGCGAGCCACCAATACCCGGCACGTCAAATATGATAACCGAAGTGTTGGTGAGCGCCTGGAGAAACGGCTTGGCGATCTGCCAATTCGCACCAATCCCGTTGAACAATAGCAGGGGCGGGCGCCCTTCTCGAGCGCGTGTCGTCGCGACCCGGAGCGGCTGGCCGCCGACCACGATCGTTCGCTCCTCGATGGCATCTTTTCCCGCTTGGTCGTTCACGGCCGCAGGCTCCATGGAACCCACCACGATATGCTGACCCCACGCGTTATTGGTCGAAGACATACGTCCCGGGAGCGGGCGCGTCCGCGCGATGACGTTGGTTCCCCAACGCGGTTGGAGCCGGAACTTCTTCGTCAGAACGCGCGTGGAGCCAGTCGCGCCAGTGAAGCCACCAGCTGCCCTCGTGCTTCTTGCCGCCGGCCAAAAATGCATCCGGACCAGCTTGGTCGACCGGGCCAGCGATGAAAGAAGCTTTCGGGTTGCCAGGCGGATTAAGAAGGCTCTGCAGATGACCACTGTTCGACAGGATAAATGTCGGATCCTTGCCCATGATCTTCGCCGTTTGATACACGGATTTCCATGGCGTGATGTGATCGGTAACGCCCGCGACGACGTAGCTGTCGATCTGGACGCGCTTCATATCGATAGCGATGCCGTTCAGCGAAAGCTTTCTCGAATTCACGAACGGGTTGGTGAAGTAGAGGTCGAGGTAGTCCGAATGCAGGCGCGCCGGTAGGCGGGTCGTATCGGCGTTCCAGAACAGGATGTCAAAGGCGGGCGGTTCCTTGCCCAGCAAGTAGTTGTTAACCCAATAGTTCCAGATGAGATCATTTGGCCGCATCCACGCAAACATCCGCGCTAGGTCCTGGCCGTCCAGCACGCCGCGGAGCCTGGACGCCTCTTTCGCGGCGCGCATGGTCTCAGGCGTTATAAGGGACCCGAACGCACTATCCCCGGTTGTCGCCGTGTCGAGGATACAAACGGCGAGCACGACACTTTTGATCTTGGGCTCGTTGCGCCCGGCCAGACACCCGAGATAGGCCGAAGTCGTGATCCCTCCCGAGCACGAGCCCATCATCGTGACGTCGTCGGTGGCAGTGATGTCCCTCACCGCATCAACCGCCTCGTCGAGCGCAGCCACATAAGTGTCGAGGCCCCAGTCGCGCTGTTCGGCGGTGGGATTGCGCCAGCTGATGCAGAACGTTTGAATCCCGCTACTCAACAGAAATTGGACCATGCTCTTGCCGGGCGACAAATCCATCGCGTAGTACTTGTTGATTTGTGGTGGAGTGATGACCAGCGGTCGTTTGCGCACATGCGCCGTCGTAGGGGTGTACTGGATGAGCTCGACGAGCGGATTGCGAAACACCACGGCGCCAGGCGTGCAGGCTAGATTTTGGCCGACCTTGAAGGCGGATTTCTTCACCTGCGAGGGCAGGCCACCGTTCTGCACGAGGTCTTCGAAATAGTTCTTGAGCCCGCCCCACAGGCTCTCGCCACCTGAGTCCACGAGCTGCTTGAGCGCCGCCGGATTGGTCAACAGCGCATTCGTCGGCGCGAGCGCATCAATGAGGATCGTCGTGATCAGGTGCGCTCGCGTCTTGTCGAGCTCGCTCAGGCTGCTTTGATCCACGAAGCTGTCGACCGCAGTTCCCCACGCGAGATACGCCTGCAGCAGGCTTCGGTGAAGCTTGCTGTTCTTCCACGTGGCGTCGGCGAATCGCTTGTCTCCGGCCGCCGGGCTACGCTCTGACAGACCGGTCGCAATCTTGCCGAGCTCTCCCATGAACCAAAGCCATTGACGGGCGGCGATCGTGGGTTCGTTGGTGATCGCCCGGAGCACAGTCGCGGTGCCATCAATTAGATCTTGGCTGCGCAGTCCAACAAGCGGATTGAGCGCCAAGGTATGCCGCGCGGCTTGGTCGGACACCGTTTCCGCCTGCTCTGGTTGCGGGCCTTGTTCCCTATTCATCATGCCTCTCCCGAGCCGGCAGATTTGCCGGGAACGAGCAGCGCCAACGTCTCGGCGACGAGGGCTGGCTTGTCCGAGCCGTCGATCTCCAAGGTGTTTCTCATTTTGACGACGAGCTGGCCAGCGTCCCTTGGCTCCACTCCGATCAGAATAACGTGCAAGCGTACGCGTGCCCCTGCCTTGACGGGCGCGGGAAAGCGCACCTTGTCGAGGCCGTAGTTGAAGCCCGCGGCGGCGTCCGTCGGGACCACACCGATTTCCATGGCGAGCGGCGCGATCAACGAAAGCATCAGATATCCATGCGCCACCGGGCCGCGAAACGGGCTCTCGCGTTTCGCCCGATCGACATCGACGTGGATCCATTGATGATCGCCGGTGCACTCCGCAAACTGATTGATCCTCGATTGATCCACGGTCATCCAGCTGGACACTCCGAGCTCGCGTCCAACGAAGTCGCTGATGTTTGACAGCGTGAGCTTGGTCACCTCGGCCTCCTTTTTACTCCGTGGCTGCTGATCGTCACCAAGGTGCTCTGCTTAGGGCCCGTCGCCGTACTTCTGGCGCAGTACCTTCTTGTCGATCTTGCCAACGCTTGTTTTCGGGAGCTGCTCGATGAAGAGAATCCTCTGTGGTATTCCGAACTTCGAGATCACGCCTCTGTCGACATACAATTTTAGATGGGCCTTGATGGCGTCTTCGGTCACTGGAGTGCCTGCTGTCGGGCTGCGGACGACCAATGCCAGCGGCCGCTCTCCCCATTTCTCGTCCTTGATGCCGATGACAGCGGCTTCAGATACGCCCCCGTAGTCCGCAATGAGGTCCTCGAGTTCAAGGGATGAGACCCACTCGCCACCGGTCTTGATAACGTCCTTGATGCGATCGGTGATCTGAAGGTAGCCGTCGGGATCGATATTCGCGATGTCGTTGGTGTGGAGGTATCCGCCAGCCCACAATTGCTCCGACGCCTCGGGATTGTCGAAATAGCCCTGGGTCAACCAAGGAGCCCGCGCGACAACCTCGCCTGTGGCTTTGCCATCGCGGGCCAGTTCGTTCATATCCGGATCGACGATGCGGATATCGACGAGCGGAACGGCGAGCCCGGCTTTCGTACGGATTTCTAACTCCGTATCGGAGCCGCCCGTCAAATGTTGGTCCTTGAGATGCGCGACTGTAAGGAGGGGGCCCGTCTCCGACATGCCGTACCCAGCAAAAATGTCGATGCCCCGGTCGCGAGCTCTCGAGGCGAGCGCCTTGGGTAGGGCAGAACCGCCCACCACCATGGTCAAACCCGAAAGATCAACGTCTGCGGTCTCCGCAGCCGACAGCAGCATTTGCAGAATGGTCGGCACCCCATGCGTGAAGGTGACACCTTCAGTCTTGATGAGCTTGAGAAGCAAATCGGGAACATAGCGCCCCGGATAGACCTGCTTCACGCCCGCCGCCGTCGCCGTCCATGGGAATCCCCACGCGTGGACGTGGAACATCGGGGTGATCGGCATGTAGACGTCGTTGCGGTGGAAGCGGCCCTGCCCGGGCGCCGTCCCGAACGCTGCCAGCTCCGCCAAGGTATGCAGCACGAGCTGTCGATGGCTGAAATACACCCCTTTGGGAAGTCCGGTCGTTCCTGTGGTGTAGAATGTGGTCGCCTGCGTGTTCTCGTCGAAATCCGGAAAATCGTATTCCGGGGAGGCGGCCGCGAGCAGCTCCTCGTATTCGCCTGCAAACTCGATGTCGCCTTTTTCGGGCTCAGGCCGGTCGCTGATCACGACAAATGTCCGCACTTTGTTGAGCTGCGATTTGATGTCTTGGACGAGCCCGATGAACTCATCGTTAACCAAGAGCACCGAGGTGCCCGCATGGTTGATCGTGTAAGTGACCTGTTCGGGTGAGAGCCTAACGTTTACCGTCTGTAGGACGGCGCCCATCATCGGAACAGCGAAAAACGCCTCGAGAAATCGGTTAGTGTCCCAGTCCATCACCCCGACCGTATCGCCAGGGCGAACGCCGAGCTTCGCCAGGCTGTTTGCCAGACGGCCGATTCGGTCGCGGAGCTCCGCGTACGTCAATCGCTTGAGATCCCGGTAGACGATCTGCTGATCGGGGGTCCGCGCCATTCCGGTGTGCAACAGCTGCTTGATCAGCAACGGATACTGATACGCCGACTGCGCGACTTCGATGAGCCTGCCGACCATGTCTCCCTCCCTCGCGCTCGCCAATGGGCCGAGGCACGTGTGCGATCTTGGCGCCCGCCCCGCTCGCCAGACAACCCCTGAGGCGACGGCAATGGCAGAGGCACCTTCAAACTAACATAGACGGGACATATCTGCCAGCATTCCGCGGGCCGGTTCAATTCGCTCAATCCGCCCCCTTGGGGCCCGACCTATGCTTTGTCGATGCCGATCGAGGGCAGCATTTACCGGCGATAGGAACCTGTGAGAGACGGGGTCTCGTTAAAAATTATTTGTCGCGAGTCTGAACCCTCGCGCGGCAATGAGCGCCGGGTCCGCAAACGGGTGCGCCAGCGTCAATGAGCGCATCGGTCACCAACGCCAGCGGGTCGCGATCGAGCCCCCTCCTGCACCGGCTGCCCACATGCGCCTTTGGCAAGACCATAGCCATCGGCGCGGGCCGCCTTGGCGACGAGCGGCTAAACGAAGGCACTGTGGCCTGTGATGGCCTTCCCGACGATTAATGTATTCATCTCGCGCGTCCCTTCGTAGGAATAGATTGCCTCTGCATCTGCCACAAAGCGTCCGACGTTCTCGTCCAGCAGGATGCCATTGCCGCCAAGCAATTCCCGCGCATATCCAACCGACTCGCGACACTTCACGGTGCAATACGCCTTTGCGAGCGATGCGTGCTCATCTTTCATCAGCCCTTGGTCTTGGAGCTGGGACAGCCGCAGCATCATTGTCTGCGTCGCCGTGATATTGCCTAGCATGCGGACCAGAAGATCCTGCACGAGCTGGAAGCCGGCGATCGGCTTGCCGAATTGCAGGCGTCGTTGCGCGTACCTCAGCGCATATTCGTAGGCTCCCAGCTGGCAGCCGACTGCGAACCACGCGACGCCGGCTCGCGTCATGCGCAAGACCTGTGCCGTGTCTTTGAAGGAATTGGCGTTCTGCAGGCGATTTGCCTCGGGTACCCGGCAGTCGGTCAGCGTAATGAGGGCGTTCTGGACGACCCGCAGCGCAATCTTGTTTTCCATCTTCTCAGCAACAAAGCCGGGTGTGCCCTTCTCCACGAGGAAACCCTTGACCTGATTCGACGCTTCGTCCCGCGCCCAGATCACTGTCACGTCGGCAAACGTCGCATTGCCGATCCATTTCTTCTGGCCGTTGAGAATCCAGGTGTGGCCATCGCGTTTCGCGGTCGTCGTCAATCCCCCGGAGGCGGCCGAGCCCACCCCCGGCTCGGTGAGACCAAAGGCGCCGATCTTTTCGAGCCGCGCCATGAGCGGCAGCCAGCGTTGTTTCTGCTCGTCGGAGCCGCACAGATAGATTGAGCCCATCGACAGGCCGGTATGAACCCCGTAGAACGTGGCAAACGACGGGTCGACCCTCGACATTTCCATACAGATCAGCCCGTTCAGGACATTGGTGCCTCCGGCGCAACCGAACCCCTGGTACGATGTTCCACCGATGCCGAGTTCGCGCAGCTTCGCCACTAGCTCAAACGGAAACTTGGCCCTCGACCAATAGTCGTTGATGATCGGCGCAACCTCGGTTTCCATGAACGCGCGCACGCGCGCGAGAATTGCTGTCTCCTCCTTCGTCAGAGTAGCGGTGATCTTGTAGAAATCGCCGTCAACATGCGGCTGCGATGCTACCTGTGCACTGCTCATATGATTCTCCCTCTCCGTGAGGGCTCTTTGACCCTCTCGGGAGAGCGTACACCGTGCCACGCCTGAGTTGAATGGAGGACTCGCCCGATGCCCCCCGGGCGCTGGAAGGCCGACGAGCCGGACACGCGGAGCACGTCAGGATCGCTTTCGGGCCGAGTGCCCGGCGCAGCAAAAGAGAGAACAGAAGGCGTTCGATTGGCATCGGTTGGTGAAGCTTCGGGCGCCTGCCCTCCGCCGCGCGGACGAAAGTGGTCTCAGACGTCAGACCAGCTTCAACAGGAGCTCGCCCGTGTACAGCGCGAGGCCTGCGAGGCCTCCGACCACTGCGCCGTTGAAGCGAATGAACTGCAGATCTTTTCCGACGTTGATTTCGATCAGCCTGACGAGCTGCTCCAGGTCCCAGGCCTTGACCTGATCGGCGATGAATTTGGACACACCGCTCTTATGATCTTGGACGAAGCTCTCCAATATCACGACCATGCCGCGATTGATGTGCGCGCGAAGTCGCGGCTCGTCTGCAAGCTGGCGGCCGGTTTCGACAAGAAGCGCTCGCAGATGCGCACCAAGCACCGAGCCTGGGCCGCGGGCGCTCTGCTCCAGGAAGCGGCGAAAGCTCTCCCACATGCCCTGCGCAAATTCACGGAAGCGTCGATCTACGAGCAGGTCGCGCCTGAAGGTCTCAAGTTTTGCTGCATATTCGGGCGAGCTCGCGATTTTCTCGATGAATGAAGCAACGAACCGATCGAATTCGTGGCGCAGCGGATGGTTCTCGTCCGCGCGTACCTCCTCAAGAAATGTGAAGGCAGAGGCGGCAATCTTCTTCAGCAGAAACCGGTCCGCACGATAGAGGTTGAGGAGCGTGGGAAGTTCGGCGCGGATTTTCTGCCGGATTGCGTCGAGGGCAACCGGATCGGCCATCAGCCTGTTGAGCGTGAGGAGCAGCTCGTCGAGAATTCGCTGATGACGGCGATCCTCGGTAAAGGTGGTCATGAGCTCCGCCGCGAGCGGTGCAACTTCCACCGCCTCGATCTGATCGACCAAGTGCTGCGCCAGAAAGCCGCGTAGGCCAGATCGCTCGGCGCCGGTCAATGCCTCGGGCAGAAGCCGAAGGATGAAGCGCGCGAGTCCCTCGCTCTGTTCGGCATCACGTAGCCACGCCGACGCCGCACCCGCAAAGTCGACTTGTCTCAGTTTCGCCCGTACCGGCTCCGGGGCGAGGAAGTGTGTTTCAACGAATCCGCCAAGTCTCTCAGCGATCCGGTGGTGGTTTGCCGGGATGATGGCCGTGTGGGGGATCGGTAGCCCGAGTGGGTGTTTGAACAGGACCACGACGGCATACCAGTCGGCAAGGCCGCCAATCGTCGCCGCCTCTGCGAACGCCGCAAGAAAGCCGAAGGTCGGATTGTAGCGTTCGAGGAGCTTCGCGACGACGAGGACGGCAAGGCTTGCGATCAGGACGCCGCCCGCAAGCCATTTCGTTCGCTTGAGTTCCCGCACGCTCGCAAGATCGCGCGCGTCGAGCGCCGCCGTGGTCGGCGCTGTTCGGCTCTGGGTCAACTTGGTTTCGCCCATTTCTGCCACCCTTCGCCTGAGGTTGCGCTGCCAATAGCCGCCGCTGCGGCGGCCAAGAGACCAAAACGCCCACGTCGACCCTGTAACCAACTGAAACACAAACATATTTTGAATCGGCGCCACGATTTTGTGCGCCGCACATATTTATGTTGCATCGCAACATCTTTTTTGCAAGAGTGTCATGGTGCCCCGGGCCAATGACGGACGGGGCTCCCATAGCTCCCAAAGAGGATGGAGAGATCAGATGACTGAGCAACACAATTCGACACCCGAGTCCCCGATCGAGGCGTCGGCCAAGACCTACGAGTCGCTCCTCAAGGCGCTGGGCGGCGTTGAAAGCAAGTTGGAGATCCCCGGAGCCACGCGTGAGTTCGTCAAGCGCAGCGCAGCGGCCGCGAAGGATCGCAGCACCGATCTTCGCGTGGGCGCCCACAAGATGAACGGCGCCATCGAGGCGGCGCTCCTCGGTGCGATAAGCACCATGGCTGATGTCAACCGCAGAATCGTCGACGCGGCTTATCAGGACGCCGAGGCTGGCCTTGCTGCGATCGACAGGCTGGCCGGCGCGAAGTCGCTCGCCGAGGCCTATCAGGTGTCCGCCGACTATCTGCAGGAGCGCCGCGAGGTTGGCGTCGCTCGCGCCAAGAGCGCGGCGGAGTTCGTGAGCACAAAAACGTCAGAGGGCTTCCAGGTCCTGCAGGACCGTTTTGCGAAGGTCATGCCGACAAAGTCGCAGGTTGCCTAAGGCAAGCGTCGTTTCGGAGGCTCGCGCGAGCGGGCCTCCAATTTGTATCTCTAGCGAGAAGAGCAGAGTCCTGCTCCCGATCCTCGAACGAGTCGGACGGTTGCTCGCAGCCGTGCCACTCCGAATGCCTCTCAATTGGCGTCGAAGGTTAGATTGCACCGGCTTCGCGGGCAAGGGCAGCGCAAATCCAATACATCAAAGAGGCCATCATTCGCCTGCGTGCCGCGCCCGGTACGTCGTACGACGTGAAGTCCGGAGTTCAGAGTGGCTTTAACGCCAAGCTGCAGCACGCCCTGCGCAATACGGTGTGGGCGGCGGGATGCAAGAGCTGGTACATCGCCGAGAGCGGCAAAATCGTCAACAACTGGGCCGGCTTCACATTCACCTACCGCCGGATGACGAGTCGCTTCGATGTGGTCAACTACGAGGCGCTTTCGGACAAGGGCGTTGCGCGGCAACGTGAGAGCGAGTTCGAGCCGGCGATGCCGTCGCAGTATGCACCGGTACCTGCCTGACCGAGGCCTGCACAGCGATCAATATCAGTTCAACGCAATGAACGACAGGAGAGCGTGATGCGCGAAACCATGCTAAGTTGGCGCGGTTTACACTCCGTAACTGCCTCAAGCCTGCCTTGCAGCCATCAGTCTCAATTGCAGTGCAACGGCGCTGGGCGGCATCGCCGCATGCACGCTGAGCGTGCCATTCGGCGTACGATTCTCGCGCTTGGCTATGGGGCAGTACCCATAGAGACGGCGCGGTCCAAATCGAACACAGCCGGTTCTGCAAACGCCGGGCTGTTCCTGCACGGTTGCGCGATCATCATTGCTCCGCCGGGTCAGCCATCGCTCAAATCTGTTTTGGGCCCTCGCCTGGCTGATCTGGTGCGACAGCGAGCTAAGTTGCTGAAAGGAGAATAGGTGAAGAACAGGGAGCATCCAGTCTTATCGTTAGAGCCATAAGAATCTCAGGCTGTTTGGTTGGTTGTCGCGGCGATTGCTACAGTCATCGCGAATCGATAAACTGGGCTCGGGAAGGCCACCGTTCACTTAGAAATCGTGCCTACAAAGTGGGGAGACGCACAATGGATATGTCACATCGCCTGGGCGCCGAGTTCTTTGGTACCTTTTGGCTAACGTTCGCAGGTTGCGGTAGCGCCGTGTTCGCGGCCGGTTTTCCTACCCTCGGGATTGGATTTCTTGGGGTAGCCCTCGCTTTTGGCTTGACCGTCCTGACCATGGCCTATGCGGTCGGCCATATTTCCGGCGGTCATTTCAATAGTGCCGTGACCATCGGGCTGTGGGCCGGGGGGCGCTTTAAGGGCAATGACGTCCTCCCCTACATTGTCGCCCAGGTCGTCGGGGCCATAGCGGCAGCCGCTGTGCTTTATGCAATTGCATCGGGCAAATCCGACTGGGTGCCTGACGGCTTTGCGTCCAATGGATACGGCGATCTTAGTCCGGGCAAGTTTAGCCTGATCTCGTGCCTCTTCGCCGAGATGATCGGCACGTTCTTCTTCCTTTATGTCATCATCGGCACAACCTCAAAAGGCGCCGCCGTGGGCTTTGCTGGCATCCCGATCGGCCTTTGCTTGACGCTCATCCATCTCTTTCTCATTCCTATAACCAACTGCTCAGTCAACCCGGCTCGCAGTACTGGCGTCGCGCTGTTTGCTGGAAGTGCCTATATCGGCCAACTCTGGCTGTTCTGGGTCGCTCCAATCGCCGGTGCTGTCTTGGCGGGATTGGTTGGGCGCTGGCAGCATGTGGAACTGCCTGGGATCTCTGCCGCGCGAACGGCGTGATCGGGTTTGCCGAGAGCGTGTCGATCGCGTGGCCCCGTAGCGCTGCCATCCCACGGCAATCCTCGTCCAATCGCGACGCGGCTGTTTCATCTGGATGAGTTCGTGTCTCGCTTGAGCGCCACTTGGTAGCGCGTGCTACCAAGTGGTCGTAGCGATCCGCTGCCAAGTGCTCCTTGAGGACTGTCTTATCAGCCTCCCGCGACTCGATGGGATCAAGGGCAGCGGCGCCAGGATCGGCAACATGTGCCGTGCCGTTGCGTGCAAATATGATCGGATCGCTTCGTTTAGAAACGGCAGCCTGTGCAAAGCCAGGGACTGCGGCCCTCGACCGCTAGGCGTAAGTCGGGCTAGGTCGCGCCTACGGGCACGATATCTGGGACCGTCGCTGGATCGAGTGCGGTCTTTTTTTGAATACTTTATGAGCCGCGATGAATTCGACAGCGGCCCTAAGCGGATTGCGCGGGTTAGGAGCCGACTACATCATTGCCCTGCAGAAATAGTCGTCGGCAGGGCCTAGTTCCCAGATGGATCTGGGTACTTAACGGGGGGAGCGAAGCGGAAGAGCAAGACGCCGCATCTCGATCTACCCCGACCACTTTGCGGTAGAATACAGCGGGCGCAATCGTTCCGCTCATCCGTGCGTTCCTAACGGGCAGGATTCCGACGTGGCGTGTAGGCCAACGAGGTCAGCGTCTCTTGAAGCGCCTGGCAGTCGTCAGATGGCCTGCTGCCAAGACCGAGACGCTGACCGCAGCGCAACGACCACCGGCAGACGCGCTCGGGCGCGACATCGATTGTCCGCCTCCTGGCTTGGCGGTTGTAGCGTTAGAACGTGCGCGAGCGCCAGGAATCGGAGCTGTCACGAGCGGTGCCGTGCCCGAAGGGACCATTGACGGCGAATTGTTGCCGCGCTTTGTGGCGACGGGGTCGCACGACCTAGAGGATTGGAGCATGGACGCGCAAGAATTTCGCCGCCACGGTTACGCGCTCATCGACTGGCTGGCCGACTATCATGCCACGCTCGGCGCTCGTCCGGTGCAGCCGCCGACCCGGCCCGGCGACGTGCGCGCCCTCCTTCCCGTCGCGCCGCCGGACGCGCCGGAGCCCTTCGCGCAGATCATCGCCGACCTCGATCGGTTGGTCGCGCCACATCTGACTCACTGGCAGCATCCGCGCTTCTTCGGATTCTTCCCCGGTAACGCCCTGCTGGCAGGCGTGCTCGGCGACCTCGCGAGTACGGGCCTGGGTGTGCTTGGCCTCTCCTGGCAATCGGCGCCGGCCGTCACGGAACTGGAGGAGGTGGTCACCGACTGGGTCCGGCAGATGACCGGCCTTTCGAAGGCATGGCGTGGAGTAATCAGCGATACCGCCTCGACGAGCACGCTCGTCGCACTGATCTCGGCCCGCGAGCGCGCGACGGACTATGCCCTGGCGCGTGGAGGCCTGCAGGCAGAGCAACGACGGCTGACCGTTTACGTCACCGAGGGCAGCCACTCTTCCGTGGAGAAGGGCGCGCTTCTCGCCGGCTTCGGCCGCGAAAACCTGCGTCGTGTACCCTGCGATGCTGCGCACGCGATGCGCGCGGAGGCGCTCGCCGCAGCAGTGACTGCGGATCACGCAGCGGGGCTGCACCCGTGTGCGGTCGTGGCCACCACCGGCAGCACGACCACCACGGCTATCGATCCCGTCGCGGCCATCGGCAGGGTGACGCAAGCCCATGGCCTCTGGCTGCATCTCGACGCTGCGATGGCAGGGAGCGCAATGATCCTGCCCGAGTGCCGCTGGATGTGGGAGGGGGTGGAGCACGCTGACAGTGTCGTGATCAACGCCCATAAGTGGCTGGGCGCACCCTTCGACTGCTCCCTCTACTACGTGCGCGACCACGAGCATCTCGTGCGTGTGATGTCGACGAATCCCAGCTTCCTGCAGTCAACGGTGGATGATCAGGTGCGCAACCTTCGCGACTGGGGCATCCCGCTTGGTCGCCGCTTCCGAGCGTTAAAGCTCTGGTTCCTCATTCGCGAGCAGGGGATCTCGGGCCTTCAGGCCAGGCTACGACGCGACATCGCGAATGCGCGGGCATTGGCGGAGCGGGTGGCGGCGGCGCCGCACTGGCAGGTGCTCGCACCCGTGCCCTTGCAAACCGTATGCGTGCGTCACGAGCCGGCGGGGCTGACGGGCGACGCCCTTGATCATCACACTCGCACTTGGGCGGAGGCAGTGAACCGCTCTGGTGTTGCCTATCTCACGCCGGCGAAACTTGACGGACGCTGGATGGTGCGCGTGTCGGTCGGCGCTCCGGACACACAGATGGCCGACGTAGAGGCCGCTTGGAGGGCCATGCGCACGGAGGCCGAAAGCCAAGCGACAGCGGGCGCCTCGCATGCGCCATAGGCAGGGACGCCCGACACCGGAACTCGAGGCGATCGGCTTTGCCGGCGATTTCGCGTAACATCAGCTCGCGGCCAAAAATTCGGAAGCGTGTACGCGAACGTAGTTAAATATCTGCGGCTCAGTCGGCACGAGGGCTTACAGACGCGTCGCGGGACTTGAGGAAAATTTTACTGATCAGAGTTTTGGTCGGCTGTGGGCGCGGACCAATCGGAAATGCCAACGTAGGGAGATCTTATGAAACCTCATCGGATCGATCGCCGCGCCGTGCTCGGGCTCGGTACCGCGGCATGTGCTGGTTTCGCCTCCTATCCGCGAGGGGGGTTCGCCCAGCAGAAGCGATCGCTTAAAGCCTCCGATGTGCATCCGGCCGGCTATCCGACCGTCGAGGCCGTCGAGAACCTCGGCCGAAAGCTGGAACGTGCCACCAATGGTCGGTTGAGTGTGCAGATGTTCGCGTCGATGCAGCTCGGCGGCGAGAAGGAGGCGGTCGAGCAAGCGCAGGTCGGCGCCATCCAGTTCGCCCGGGTCAGCGTCGGCGCGCTCGGCCCGGTGATCGACGATCTCAACGTCTTCAATCTGCCGTTCCTGTTCCGGAGCACCACGCACATGCAGAAGGTGATCGACGGCCCGATCGGCCAGGAACTGCTCGCCAAGGTTACCGGCAATGCCAAGGCCGGCCTGATAGGCATTTGCTGGATGGATGCTGGCGCGCGCAGTATCTACGACGTGAAGAAGGCAATCCACGGGATCGGCGACCTCAAGGGTCTGAAGGTGCGCGTGATGGGCAATCCCATGTTCGTCGACATGATGAAGGCGCTCGGCGGCAATGGCGTTGCCATGGGGTACGACCAGGTGTTCAGCGCGTTGCAGACCGGCGTGATCGACGGTGCCGAGAACAACCCACCAAGCTTCGTCTTCGACAACCACTATCAGGTGGCCAAATACTATACGCTGACCGAACACCTGATCGTTCCGGAAATCCTGGTGTTCTCCAGGAAGACCTGGGACACGCTGTCGAAAGACGATCAGGACCTGCTCAAGACGTTGGGGCGCGAAGCGCAGCTCGAAGAGCGAGTGCTGTTTCAACGCTACGAGCAACAGGCGATCGAGAAGGCCAAGGCCGCCGGCATTCAGATTATCGAAGTACCCGACAAGAAGCCGTTCCAGGCGGCGGTCAAGCCGGTGTGGGACAAATACGGGCCAAAATTCGCCGACATGATTGCCCGCATTCAAGCGGTTCAGTAGCCGGGGGATCCGGGATTCGTCGCTGGGAATCCTCGGTCACTGATCAGGAGCGGCGGCGAATTTTCTCTGCTGACCGAACGCTGATGACCTCTCCGACCATCTGCTCGCAAGTGGGGAGCGGAGTGGAGAATTGCCACGTTGAAGGGACCCACCATGGCACGCATGATTCGCCGCATCATGGATGCGCTTGACCTCGTCTGCGTCATCGTCGCTGGCGCGGCGCTGGTGCTGATTTCGGCGGTGATTCCCTGGGCGATATTCACGCGCTATGTGCTCAATTCCGCCGCGTCCTGGCCCGAGCCGATGGCAGTGCTGCTGACCATCGTGCTCACCTTCTTCGGCGCGGCGACGTGCTATCGCCATGGGTTGCACATGAATGTCGGCTTTTTCGTCAGCATGTTGCCCGATAGGCCGCGCCACGCGGTGAGTCTCCTGGTGGAGGCGCTGATGGCCCTGATGGCATTGTTCATGGTGAACTGGGGCACCAAGCTCATTGACGCGACCTGGGATAACACGATCGCCGACTTCCCATTCCTCTCCGTCGGTGTGACCTACCTGCCAATCCCGCTCGGCGGCGCCATCCTGCTCATGTTCGTCGTCGAACGGGTTCTTATCGGGCGGCCGTCCAAACCGGCGTCCCCGCCGGACCACGGCGCCGTTGTCACCTTCGAGTAGAGATCGCGCCGATGGACGTCTTCGTTCTGCTTGCGACGATGTTGGTCTGCTTCCTGATCGGCGTGCCGATCGCCTATTCACTGGCGCTTGCCGCGATCGCCGGGGCAGCATGGATCGGCATTCCGCTCGAAGCGGTGATGCTGAAAATCTCCGAGGGGGTGAGCAAAGTCGCCATGCTCACCATCCCGTTCTTTGTGCTCGCGGGTGCCATCATGGCCGAGGGCGGCATGGCGCGGCGGCTCGTGCGCTTTGCCGATGTCCTGGTTGGAGTCACGCGCGTGCGCGGCGGCCTATCGGTGGTCAACGTCGTTGCCACCACGTTCCTGAGCGGCATTTCCGGCTCGGCCGTGGCTGATACCTCGGCGATCGGCTCGGTGATGATCCCGCAGATGGAGAAGTCGGGCTTCCCGCGGGTGTTCGCGACCAACGTGACGATTACCGCCTCGGTGCAGGCGCTGCTCGTCCCCCCTAGCCACAACGCCGTCATCTATTCGCTCGCCACTGGGGGTACCATCTCGATCATCAGCCTGTTTATGGCCGGCGTGCTGCCAGGCTTACTGCTTGGGTTTTCGCTAGTGATATTGTGTCTGGTGATGGCCTATCGCGATGGTCATCCGCGTGGCCAAATGGTGCCGCTGCACGACGCCGGCAAGATTGTGGTCGAGGCGTTATGGGGCCTGATCACGCTCGCGATCATACTCGGCGGCATCCTCGGTGGCGTGTTCACGGCGATCGAAGCGGGGGCGGTCGCCTGCGTATGGGCGTTCTTTGTCACCATGTTCATCTACCGCGACTATCGGTGGCGCGACCTGCCCGCGCTCGTGCACCGCACCTTGAGCACTGTCGCGATGGTGATGACGCTCATCGCCTGCGCATCGAGCGTTGGCTACGTGATGGCGCTCACGCAGATGCCGGCAAAGATGACCGCGTTCTTCCTCACCATTTCCAACGACAAGAACGTAATCCTGTTCTTGATCAACATCCTGCTGCTGGTATTCGGTTGCCTGGTCGACATGGCGCCGTCGATCCTCATCTGCATGCCGATCCTCTTGCCGGTGATGGTGAACTTCGGCGTTGACCCGGTGCACTTTGGCATGATCATGCTGCTTAATCTCGGCATCGGCCTGTGCCATCCGCCAGTCGGCGCCATCCTGTTCGTCGGCTGTGCGGTCGGCAAGGTAACCATCGAGGAGGTGATGCGCCGCATCTGGCCGTTCTACGGCGTCATGTTCGTGGTGTTGATGCTCGTTACCTACATCCCGGCAATCTCCCTGTGGCTACCGCGGTGGCTCGGTCTGTGACGGTATTTTTGGTCGAGGCGACTTCTGCTCGGTCGTTGGCAAAGGAACCTGGTTGCAGCGACCACCTTCCAGATGCCACTGGACCGCGCCGCAGCCGAAAACAACCGGATCCGAGCGACCTCAGGGAGGTTGCCCGAGGGGCCGCTGAATCGATAACCAGAAACAGGGACTATCGGAATGCAAGCCCGCTATCTCTCACCCCTCGTGGCGTTGTAGGATTGGCCGACGTGTAACGGCATGAGAGCACCAAAACGCTGAACTTCGAAAGGACGTCCCATGGCAATAGCACTCAACCACACCATTGTGCCTGCCCGAGATAAGGAAGCGGCTGCTCAATTTTTCGCGCGACTCTTCGGTCTTACGTGCGCTTCTCTGGGTGATCACTTCGCTCCAGTACGGGTGAACGACACGCTGACATTTCTGTTTACAAATGCGGCCGCGTTCGAGAGTCACCACTATGCCTTCCACGTGAACGAGAAAGAGTTCGATGACATCTTCCGACGTGTCCAGGAGGCGGGGCTAACCTACGGCAGCGCTCCTTGGAGCCTCGATGATCGGAAATTCAACGATTGGAACGGAGGTCGAGGCGTGTACTTCAAGGACTTGGACGGCCACCTGCACGAACTCATGACCGTACCGCAATAGTCTCAGACTTTCGTAAACGCTCGTCCCTGGCTCCGCTGCAGGAAGCCCTACCAGTGCGACGTACACACTATTGATTGGTTGCTTGGCGACATCAAGATCGAGAGGTCGGTTGATTTTCTCGCCAATGTAGCCGTTAGAATTGCAGAAAAAATGGCACTCTAAATTGCCTGGATGGAGTTACTAATCCGGCATGGAATTCATACCTTCCGGTTCCGTTTGTTCTGCGCGGGATGCTACCGTAACGCAGTAGATCAAAGATAGCTCAACCACCACTGCTGCCCGTGTTTTTTCAGCGCTGCAAACCACCGGCATGAAGGATAGAGCGTGACCACCACGAACAGCCACACACCATAGATGCCCAACAGCGGGAGACCGTAACGCCCTGGCTCGGGCCGCGCAAAGTCACCGAATAGCCAGGCAATGTCGCCGACGGTCATGGCCGCGTAGATCACGGCCAACAGGTGAATCAGATAGATGTGTCCGACATAATAGAATAGCGGCACGCGGCCGAACGTGATGATCCAGGATGCGAGACGGCCGTGCACGCTCTCGAAGGCGGCAAGCAGGAGCAACGCCGGGCCCAACGTCATCATCAGATAGAGGAGTGACGGCGGGTACTTCTCGCAATTTATGAACGACAGCACGGTCTCAGGCCAACTGGGGTGGACGGTCCACGCGACCGGGTCACCATAAAGATTAGCCGTTCGTAGTAGAACGAAGCCGACCGTAATGCCAGTGCCGATTCCGATCAGCAACATGCGACGCCGAGCTCTCTCGAGTCGCATCACAGGGCCCAGTACATACCCTGCAGCCATCACGCCGACCCACGGTATGAGCGTGTAGAGCGGGAACACTGGCACATTCCACCCCTGTACGAGTGCCGGTTGATGTAGGAAGTTCCAAACCCACCCCGCCCGAGCGAAGTCCTCCGCGCGCACGCCATCGAGCAAGTTGTGCCCACCGATCATGCCCAGGCTAATGGTGGCAATAGCCCAACGCGGCATGTATACGAGCGCAGCCAGCACGATCATCGAAGCGCCAATGACCCATATGACCTGGAACACGAAGTAGCTAAGGTCGAAGTTGAATCTCCAGCCAAAGCGCACAACTGTGAGCTCTAACAGCACCAGCCATAAGCCGCGCGTCAGCAGGAAGCGACTCAGCTGCCCAACGCTATGTGCGCGCGCGCCATAGAGGTAGGCTGAAACTCCGGCGAGCAAAATGAACGTGGGCGCACAAAAGTGCGTGATCCAGCGTGTCAGGAACAGTGCCGGATCAGCGACATCACGCGGATTCATGCCGCTCGCTCCGAAGAAATCACGCGTATGGTCGAGTGCCATCAGCACCATCACCAAACCCCGCAACAAGTCGATGGAACCGATGCGGGTCTGCGCGACGTCGCCAACGCAGATCGCCCACTCATTCGATTGGGGAGGGACGCGACTTTCAAGATTTCCCGCGAGATTCATACTTTTGCTCCGGGCCTTGAAGAATATGCAAATCTCTCGACGCGGCCTAGGTAGAACATTGTTCGCGCTATTAGCTCAGCCACGACAAGCTCTGCGAGGACGGACCCGTTACGGTCGAGTTCAATCGGTGCCGTAGGGCGAATCGGCGTTTTGCGCAGCATCCGCCACGATCTCTAATTGCCGGCGTTGTGCACCATCACGGCAGCAGCGGCTGCGGTTCTCGTGGCGGCGCTGGCTATCGTCTGGCGAATGGTCGGTGTGCCAGTGGGCGGGATCGTCACACCAGGCGTCATCGCCATGCATGACAGAGGGCACGGAGCGAGGACGGGTTGCGGCCATTCGTGGCGGGGCGGCGCTGACCGCGCTGTCTCCGTTCCGCCGCGGGCGGCGGCCGGCGCAATCTCGAAAGCGCACAAAGGATTGCAACGGCGCCTCGATCGATGGTCCGGAAAGGTCGCCCGCTGCACCGCGCCGCACGACCGCTCAACCCACGGGCGGCCGTCTACGCGCCCAATCGCCGCCTGCGATGTGCCGGCTAATTGACATTTATCAAACATAGTTATCATGCAACATAATACCGCGCGGGCCGGGGAACGGCGGGGCCATGTAACCTCCGTGCAACCGCTGGGAGCCTTGCCCGCGTCCCTTCAACGGTGACCTTCGGCGCGAGTTGCACCGACGCGCTGCGCAGATCCGATTAGGGGTGGGCCTACTGCGACCCCGAAAGCGCCCAAGCCGTTCGGCTTTTTGCGTGAGGGGAGTAACTGGCGTGAATCTAGGATTTGTATAATCTTACCGCCACTAGCTTGGTCCCCCTACCGATTACGAAGTCTAAGTACTGAAGGGCTATTGGTAAACGCCATGCGGAGGCTAGGCTAAAAATTAGCGTTTTGCCGCCAATCGACGCCGGCAGGTTCCGACGTCGCACTGCCAGATGGGGCCGAAGCAGTTGGGGCCGCGCCAGCCGTGGGTCGCTTGGCAGAGGCTCGCTTCATATGATTGCGATCTGCGTTCCGCCTGCCCCCCGGAGTTTCGACCGGAACGCAAAGGTTGCCCTGAACGCGGGAGCCGCGGTCGCAGGCTAACGGGCAGATACGCGACCTCTTTGATCTGATCACCCCAAGCGCATCAAGGCTCGCAACCCTCACGTCGAGCTTGCTTCCGGTATGTTTGTTGAAGTTTTCGAGCGCCCGGCGCGAAGCCGCGTTCCAATCGCCGTCGATATTCCCCGGATCGCATCCAACACGCTTTAACTCGCCTTGCAATTTGCGGGTTAGGACGAATTGGGCCAAAAGGGGAGATGCTCTTTCGGACTGCCCAGTTGGCGAAAGGGCGGCGGTCTGCTGGCGCTCGTTCGCCTCGTCGGAATCACCCTTCGCACCGACCGGTGGTCGAGATCGGCTTAAGACAGCGTCGGCCGCCGCCTCGGTCGTCGCGGCGGTCGACGCGGGCGGAGCCCCCGCCATCCTGACCCACTGGCTCTGCGATTCGAGGTGCGCGGTAGCGGGTGATTGGGATGGCGCAGAATCGACTGGGCCGGGCGCGGAGACCTCGCGTGTCCCTGCATCAGCGGATCGTTCCTCGGTCTTTCCGTTTGCGCCAATGTTCCACGGAGCGGTGAGTTCGCCGGTTACGAACAGGGCGACGACCATCGCGACGACCGCTGCGCCGCCAAACTCCATCAAGATGCCCGCGATGGAGCGCGGCGGTGTGGCCAACGGCTCTGGAACCACCATCGCGGCGAGCGAGCTTGGAACACGGTAACCCTCGATCATGAGGGCTTGATTCGAGCTATGTTCGATGATCGAACCACAAAACGAATCGTACTTGTCAAGGCCATCGGGAGCTGCCGATCGGGGCTCTTCGGTATGGGTGGGATCGGCGTATGCGCGATTGGAGGGCGGCGAAGGTTTACCGGGACGCAAATTTCTCGCCGCCGGACCACTAAAATCGTCTTGCTGATTCATTACGGATCCTACGTTAACCTTGAAGCCGCCATCCGGTAGACCAACCTCGTCTGGGTTACTTCATTAGCCAAACGGTGGCCCGTTCCGCGCATTTTCCAGGCTTCAAAGTAGACTTTTGGGTATAGGCAAATTGGCGACGATGGACTCCTCTGTCTAAAACAGATAGCCGATAAAAGTAAAAGTCAATAACCAAACAGCCGAATCGGCAACGGTGTCCCCATGAGCGGACGACTTAGTTTGATTAGACGAAACTTTTCAGCGAGTGTCCGTTAGCTAGCTTGGAGCTTTCAAGATTAAGAAAAGCAATAACAAGTTGCGTAGCAACTCAGACGTGACTTCAGGTTTTTTTGACTGTAGGTCAGTCGCGAGCCCGGCCGCTCATCACAATGTGCCGGACGCCTTTAGGGCCGATGGTAAGATGAGATGACGAAAAGTGACCCGCTGAAATTGTCACGTGCAGTTTCGATCAATGAAACCGCACTACGCGTCCGAGGGCTGACATGCTCTGCGGAAGCAAAGTGCCTTGCGCACTTAAGAAGCGTAGCCAGCGCTCACGGTGAATTACAAAATCACCGGCTGGTGCGGAGACTGTTATGAAGCCTCGAATTGCGTAAGTGTTAGGTCGATCGGCGTGACGCAGGCGCAAAATTGCTCGTCTAGAACTTCCCAATAGCCTCTTGACATGCCCTCAAGCTCAACACGCGAAAGCGATAGCCCTTCGTGAGCGCCGGCAGAGCGGTAGCGATCGCAGTGCCTCAAAAAACACCAGAGGCCTGTCGACGTCTACCGAACAGTTTCCCGCGCACATGCGCGGGACTGGCCCGGCCATTGCTTATAACGTGGCGATCAGCAGCGTTGACTTACCTTCATTCTCGAGCGGGCTCAGCGGGGGTTGATGTTGACACTTCCGAAAAGAGTAGAGGGAGCATTTCATTGTACAACGCCCATGTGCTGGGACTTCGTGGATCGAGGCCGAGCAATGGGAGTCCTGGCAACAGCGTATAGGGCTCATTGACGGGCTTGATGGGCGGTTGCGTGATTGATGTGCCAGATGAAACGTCGTGACGATGCGTTCCACTTTTGGCGTACCCTAAGGGACGAAGATTGTGGTGGTCGGCCTTCGCCGTGCCGCGAGTGGCAATCTTCCCTTTGAGGTGTTGCACGTCACGATGGTGGTAGCGATGGCGATACTGTGGGCGAAAGCTCATTAGCGCGGCGCTGTCCAAACCAGTACCCGTGCCGCCTCCACCTCCGCCGCCGTGCGCAACGGCCGTTCCGGCCGATCCTAGGGAGAGAACGAATACCACACATGCAAACGTTCTCATCTGCGTTCCTCCTATTTTGTCGAACCGCCGGCCAGTCATTCGCAACTCAGATCGGTGTTCTAAAGTGAGAATGAAAAAAGTGCGGCCAAAATTTCGCGCTCGTGAACTTCGCCGCGAGATGCCCTTGGGCCGTTCATGGCCTCCCGCGCGTTCTTTGTTGATCGCGAAGATGAGATGCGATGCCAAATAAATCGACAACGCCAAGATTAGCTCCGCTCTAAACGTTCGGATCACGGGATTGTGAATAGAGATGTGATCTCCGGCACAAGGGGCCGTCGATGACACGAGCGGCCTTGACGCAGATCAAAGACGGCTCCGCCGAAAACTATCTGTGATTTCCGTTCGCGGGCCTACTTGGAAAACCCCGCCAGGGCCGAACGGTTGGCTGCGCTGATCACGCTGCGACGCTATTTTCCTCGCCCGTGCGAAGCGGCCCGCACATGGCGCTTCGCAAACGTCCCCTGCTTGGTCGGCAGGGCAGGTTTCCGAAGCAAGACCGGACTTCCTCCGCTTTTAGAATCGGCGTTCCCGGCGTCTGCCCCTATGACAGTATCGGCGTTGGTGCATCGCGTCACTCCCCATTTGATGCCTGCTCGATTTCCACGCTCAGCTTCGGTAAGCTTGCTTCGGGTCCAGGGGGCGGCTTATCACGAGGGCCAGTCGCAACAATGTGAGGCGGGCCCATTAAGTAAGCGGGTTGCGGCCTAGGATTTTTGAGGTAGTTATTCCTGCGACCTCCCCCTAACACATTGCTGCGCGCCGCGGCGATGGCGTCGTGAAGTTCCCGCTTTCGCCCCTCGACGCCGTGAGTGGGTGCCGATCCATTTCGGACCGCAGGTACGGATTGACGCGTGCAAAGATCATCCGGGTCTTTTGGCTTGGCGGTAGGCTTCATGAGAATCCGATCAGTACCGTGCGGAATAGAAAATCGGCGAGAAATCCCAGGAACCAAAAACCGCGAACGCAATAATCGGCAGTCGTACGGTGTAAAGACCGGTGACGACGGGCATGCCGGCGATCCTGGTATAGCCGTAGCGGGATGTTCATCGACGAAAGATTCAAGCTTGCGAGGATGTCGGGCACCATCCCATCGCGCCGGAAAGGCCGAAGGCCCGCAAAAAGCTTTAACTGCATCGCGGTCGGTCGGCAGATTGTATGGCGGCGCAAGCTAGCCGCATGAACCTACGCCCAAGGCTTGACCGTCTGGCTGCCGGGAAATCAAGGGGCACTTCGTTCCACCGGATGCGAATAGGGCTTCCTACGCCTCGATATTCGCAGTTTGCCCTCGCGCCAGGAAGCTGCGTCGCGCGCAGCGGCTACACTCGTTTGGTGTTGCTCATCCCCGAGACAGGCAACAGTGAAAGACACAACATCGCATTTATCCACACGCCCAAGATTGGGCTTCCAATATTTTGGTGGACCTTGTTAGGCGCTCAGAGCCCGCGTTCACTTCGACGATCGGGGGAGAAATCCTACCAAAGGGCATCCGCCACGGTCCGGCACTGCGAGTTTAGCCACGGCCATCGCAAGAAATCACGGCAACGTTTCCAATTGCCGCACGGAGTTCAATCTTCTCGGACTCAAGCTCTCTCCACCGGAAACTCAAAATGGTTGACCTCATCTCGCGAACCGGTTGATCATCTACCTGATGGGGGATCTCTGCGGATTGATCTGGTGTGCTATGGCCGGCCTTTTCCGGTTGCGGACAGCATTGCAAGCGGAAATCATTGTTCTTCGTCACCAATTCAATGTGCCGCGCCGTATTGTGTTAAGAAGGTGCAAGAGCGCCGTGCCGGATAAGAGATTGTGAGGCGTCGAACTGCCACGAGCTGCTTCGTCCCACTGGACGCCGTGGTGACCCTCATGGTCAAAGGGCGCTATGACGGCGTTATTTATGGATGAGAGACATGAACGCAAGTGAACCGCAGATGAAGCAGCGAAAACACGTAGACGACAGCAAAGCTGCAGCCTTATGGCGGCTCCAGGATCAGGATGGGGCCACCTATTCACTGGCCGTGTGGTGTCCAGCGTATGGGAACCCAGGGCTGTGCGAAGCTTCACGGAATGAAGCGCCCGGTGCGAAAGCCAACGTTTGGTGAGATGTGCACGTGTTTGTTCTACCGCATTTCTACGATAGTCGGACGGGATACGCCTACCGCAATTCTACGATGGTTAGACAAAATATGATGGATAAATCTCCCGCGTCACATAAACAAAAATCTAATCGCCGCTATTTTGTCATAGTCCCCTCTCAATTGTGCGGCCTGGTTGCTGTTTGTGGCGTTTCGATTGACGCGATCTGCTATCTGGTTGGTTCGCGTGTATGATGACGCGCCAATGCGAACGTCAAATTGAAATTTGATAGCTGTGTGGGTGAGCTAACAGGGGAGACGCAATATGGCTCTTACAGCCACAGACCTCTTTAATGACGCAACGACCCGCGAGATTGGTGGTGTCGGTCCGGATCAGGTCAACTTGATCGCTTCCGACCTTATCGGCGTCGAGCAGATGCTGAGCGCAGCCGTACCCCAGATCAATAACCTCTCCGATTTGCACACGCATGTCATCATTAATCAGCTTAATGAAGAGATCGCATCGATCGAGAACGCGAATTCTCCAACGGGTACGCTGATATTGGGAACGGATCTCGGACAATATGTTGGGCGTGCGATCAATGATATCCATCGAGATATTATCGATATCGCTCAAGGCGACGCT
>Ga0126371_10000881_pt1 | contig 25160 bp, 24 predicted proteins | sample PanSoiMetaPlot_4_FD_110145 | JGI IMG/M metagenome (GOLD analysis project Ga0126371, IMG submission 110145) | Tropical forest soil microbial communities from Panama - MetaG Plot_4 | ecosystem: Environmental > Terrestrial > Soil > Tropical forest > Bulk soil | place: Panama | collected 2016-02-17 | reverse complement strand
GCTATTCGGACGATGAGCTGGCGGATCGGATTCAAGCAGACAATATTGATATTCTCGTTGACCTCTCGGGCCATTCGGCAGGCAACCGGCTTACTGTCTTTGCACGCAGGCCGGCGCCGATTCAGGTCACGGCATGGGGAAGCGGAACAGGTACTGGTCTTCCGACCATAGACTACTTCTTGGCGGACCCCGTGACCATTCCGGAAACTGTGCGTCATCTCTTCGCCGAGAAGGTGTTCGACTTGCCGTCCGTGATCACGATCGGGCCGGTCGTGGATCTTCGTCCGTCGGAACTTCCGATGATCCGCAACGGAAATGTGACGTTCGGGGTCTTCAACAGAATCGACAAAATATCTGATCAGGCATTGGCTGTCTGGTCGAGGCTGCTGCGGGAGGTAACCGGGTCGACAATCGTGATCAAGAATGGCGCGCTGGATGACGCGTTCCTAAGGGACGGTCTGATCGGGCGCTTCGCGGCGCATGGGGTCTCGCACGACCGTATTCGGTGCCTAGGCTCGACTTTGCGCCAGATGCATCTTGCGGAGTTCGCCAGCATCGACATCTCGCTCGATCCGTTTCCGCAGAATGGCGGCGTCAGCACCTGGGAATCGCTTCAGATGGGAGTCCCGGTCATAGCGAAGCTCGGCACCAGCGCCCCATCTCGCATCGGTGCCGCTATTCTTACAGCAATTGGTCTCGACAACTGGGTAGCTGAAGACGATGACCGCTATGTCGAAATCGCAAAGAAATTTGCGACGATGATGCCTCAACTTCAGTTGCTTCGCGCAGAACTCCCCGCCAGGATCGCAAATTCCGCGGCCGGCGATGTCGAATTTTATACGCGGCGCGTCGAGGAAGGCTACCGCCAGTTTTGGCACGACTACTGCGCCTCGATCGCTGGTCCTCGTTGAGGTATTCGTCATCTCGGCCGTCTTCGTCGCTTCGGTTCGCTATTCGTTATCTGCCCCTATGTTCCTTCCCTATGAAGCTCGGTTAGAAGGAGCCTCGTTTGACTGCTGCTGAATGAAATGTTCGACATGGATCGAACAAAGGAGCTCGCGTTGAGTTTCGTTAGGAAGCACGGACTGTGGTCCGCGGAGCACATCGAGGCGGCTAACCGCCTCCGACGGATCCCTGAAGACAAGGGATTACGGACAATCCAGTTCTCGCTCCCGGACCAGCATGGACTGCTGCGTGGGAAGACGCAGATCGGGGGCGAGGCGCTCTCATTAATAGAAGGCGGCTGTTCGGCTACGACAACTTACTCGCTGGATACATCACATCGTACCGTGTTTCCCCTCTTCGTGGCTGGCGGCGGCTTTGGTATGAGGCAGATAAGGGGAGGTCGCGACCTCCTGATGGTAGCAGACCCGACCACGTTCAAGGTGCTGCGCTCCGGTGACCGGGTGGGTGTCGTGCGATCTGCACTTCACCCCAACAGATGTCCTGTGCCCTTTGCCACGCGCGGACTACATCGTCGATTCTCGAACAGTTCAGTCAGCGCGGCTATCGGTTCAAGGCAGGCCTCGAGGTCTAATGCCATATCTTCAAGTTGGAAAATCCGCGGCTTGCGCCGGCCGATGCCGGCAATCCGGGCGAGGCGCCCGTTGTCAGCCTGCTGTCGCAGAGCTATCAACATCTGACCGCGCAACGCTACGATCAGATGGAGCCGGCGCTTGAGATGGTCCGTTGCGATCTCGTCGCGCTAGGCTTGCCGCTTCGATTCATCGAGGTCGAGTATGCCAAGCAAATGCGAATTCGTCTTCCAGCCAACCTCGGACTTGAGCCCGCCTATACGATGGTGCTGCTCCGCAGCGCCGTGAAGCAGGTCTGCCATCGCAATGGCTATCACGTGACATTTAGGTGCTGTCGGCGCATTCCGAACGGGACGTTGTCTGGCTGGCGTCTGCATCAATCCCTTCTCGCACACGACGGAGAAAATGCGCTCAGGACGTCGGAAGCCGATGGCCTGTCCACCGCAGTACGTAGGGCCGCTTGAGCCAAAAATGATCGATTCTTCCGAGAAGCGTTCGGCAAACTATTCATCGATTAATACGTCTTCATCAAGAGCGCCGAGATTGAACGCTTCCAGTCGGAAATTACTGAATGGGAGCAGCGAGAATATTTTGAGATGTTTTGACAAGCCAATATCACGGGCGATAGTAGGACACTGCAGCGTCTTCGAGCACTAAAACGTGCGGCAGAGTAAAGTGCAAAAGTGATGGCGCACGTAGCCAGGGCGACGCTAAGCAATTGTCCTACAAAAACAGGCACCATAAGCGGAGATATGCAGTGCGGATTGGATTTGCCTTGACATTTCTGATTGTTGCGTCGAGCTCGGCTCGACTTGCCGCCGTCCCGCTAACGCCGTTCCGCTATGAGGCCCAGGCGCAGCGGCATTGCCCTACTGATAAAGTCGTGTGGCTCGATTTCAGAAAAGGTATCTATTTCGCTAAGCAGCAGAAGCGCTATGGGCAGGGTTTCAACGGTAGTTTCGTCTGCAGGAGCGAAGCGCGCGGTAGCCGATATCGTCGATCTCTGTTAGGGCTCCGCTAGCTAAAGCACGATGCGTTCAGGATGTAAAATCATCTTGCTTTAGGCTTACTGTTTGAGCGTGATCTTTTCGGGAAATCCGGCTTCACTTTCTGGGTCATCTCGGCGGATATTGAGACTGGACGCCTCGGAACTCCGGAATCCATCTCAATCGGATTGATTGCAGCCTCTCGGTGAGGAGAGTCAAATGGCAAGTATTCTGGAATGCAACGCACGTGCAGCGCCCCGCCCCGAAGTTTTATCCGGTCCTGACTTTGTGCTCACAGTTGGTTTTGCCCAGTTGGGCGGTGCTGGCGTCACTGACGCCATGCTTGCGGCATAGATCGGCGACCGATACGTCGGCCTCTTGCTCCTTGCTCGCGTGCGAGCTCGACGCGCTGCGGCACTCGCATGTCGTCAACGAGCGTAAAGTCCGGGCTCGGCTTGTCCGGGTCGCCGGTACCGTTCGACTCGTTCTTCTGGGCGCGGACCGTCATGGTTCTGCCCGCTTCATGCAGGCGTGCGCCTTGATCCCAATCTGCCGGTACGCATGTTACAAGTCTGCGCTCGCGGTTGTGCTTGATGTAGATCAAACTTGCCAACAATATCACGAGAGCTTGGCGACATCGAGCAGGTTCTCGGCGATTATCTCGACTCGGAGCAAGAGCACTAGGATTTCCTGGTACTATGCGGCGGGGGCAACTATGCCAGGGCAAGGATCAAAAGCGGCGCATCGAGTTGATCGACGTTTCCGATCAAAGTTTCAAATAGTCTCAGGGTTTCTCTTAACTCTGGTGGTATCCTTGCCGCTTTCTTGGCCGTCGCGAGCCCAGATGGGGTCTGTTCGTGTTGTGTTCACTAAGGCGGGCTAATTGGGGGAGCGGGTGCAGGCCAGGGTATCCTGACCTACCGGGGCCGAGAATACCCCTTCAGAGTCTCAGGCCTTAGCTTGGGCATTGCGTTGGGAGCATCGACACGAGTCTCGTATTTGCAGGACCCTCGGGATTTTCCAGGGATCTATGATGCTTTCGGCGTCGGCGGCGCGCTAGCGGGTGGTGTTAGCGGCGTACAGTTGAAAAATGCGAAGGGCGTGATGATTGCGCTCCAAGGCGTAAAACTGGGCCTGGAGGCATCGGCCAATCTGAGCAAGGTCAACATCACGCTGGAATGATCTCGCGCCGCGTTTCGGCTCTTTTGTCCCTGATAGAATCGTCGGGTTCGTTGAGGCCGTGCGGTCGCGCCGGTTGGATCGGCGTTTAGGATACACTTGTTGACGCCCCTTCCGAAATATCGATGGTTTGTCCGATTCGCTTGTGTGCTTTGGTAGATTTGATCAGGTCGACCATCCTGGCTGATATCGCTCAACGAGGAATTTGAGACTGCCGATTTGGCGCCAAAATCGGATAAATAGAAAAATCGTGCAGGTACGACTTATTGTCGGGCAGTTGGGTTGTGAAATCGATTTGTATGACCACAACAGAAAGCAAGCGATATATCACCGTAATTGATAGCGCTTCAGCGATGATCAGTCACCGCTGTCCCAAGTTGTCTCTGAATCCCCTCGAATAAGCCTCGATGCGTGAAGGGACATGCGATCGAGATCCTTTTGAAAAGCTGCAATCACGCCGTGCAATTCCCGCGTTAGGTCAGTGTCGTAGGGTCGTGCCTAGCGGCTGGCTGCGATCAGGGCGATTAAGTCATTTTGGGAGGCCCCCGTAGTCAATTCGTCGATCACGAACTGCATCGCTGGCTTTGACAGCCTAAGAATCCAATCTTTGCAGTTGCTGCCTGTTTTGTAAAACGATCTCTCGCTGACTAGTTTCCGAAAACTCTAGGATACCTTGGTCACGCAGGTAAGAGAGGGCGCGTGAAACGGTCTCGAGTGTGAGGCCCAAGTAATCTGCAATATCGCGCCGGCACATCGGCAGCGCAATCATGCCAGTCCCCGTCAGCCGATGGTCCATTTCCAGAAGGAAAGCGGCGACGCGTTCCAGGGAGGTCTTACGACCCAAAAGCAGCATGTGATTTTCGGCGTGGAGCAGGTTCTTCGCCGTCATGTTCAGGAGATCCCGCGCGACGCGAGCATCAGTCATCGCGACGTATTCCAGACTGTGGCGCCTCACCACGCGAGCCGCCGTCTCGACGATCGCTTCTGCGGTGAAACGGTAGTTGTCGCCATTCTCCAGTCCGAAAATGTCGTTCGGCAGGTGAAATGCGCAGATCTGGCGGCGGCCGTCCGACAGAAGCTTATAGCTTCTGACGGCTCCGCGGATTACCTCGTAGATGCAGTCAGCAGGTTCACTTTCTCCATATATCTCCTCGTCCTTTCCGTACGACGTTTCAGACGCCCCGAACTTGGCGTGAATTGCAATGACGGGAACTGGCTGGGCAGCAGAGTGATGGCCGATGGCACTGCTGCTTTTGTTCTTCGAAAGACTGAGCATTGGTGCGCTCCGGACACGCGACTGTCACAGAACTGTAACGATCGGCGGTGGTTCGTCTGGGGCATGATCCGAAACGCCACCAAGCGGCGCCATTGTACTTGAGGACAATCAGAGCCGTGTGTCACGGGGTCGCGGGTGCACTGCACCGAGGCATTCTGTCTAGGGGCTGGCCTGGCGTCTGTGACGTGCTGTGGTCGAGGCCTCCCGGCCCATCCGGCATAAGAGAAAAGACGCCAGGACGGCGAGAGGCATTTTTGTTAATGAATGAACGGGGCGAGATCTGGGCGGCCTTCATTTGTTTGGACGGATGCACGGCGCCCGTGGTTGGTATTTGTGCTCGAACAATACGATGCCCCGGTCCAGTACACGCTGAGGTTCTTGCCCGTAGACGTACGGGTGTGGTCACGGGAATCCACCCATTTACATGGGTAGGTCCGGATCTACCACGTTTTCCTGAACAAAAATGGGTATAGTCTGGTCGCACACTTTGAACAAGTGCGCGAACGGATCGATTGGTGTTATCGGCCTAATTGGGGTTGGCTACCTCAAATTCCTGCGGCGGCGGAAGTTGGCGCTCTCGCGGGGTACCCGTCGTGTTTGGTTCCTGCACCCGATACAGCCGAGATGCGCGCGGTAATCACCGCGAAGACGACCGGACTTTCGCCGATGTAACAATTGCCAATGATCACCGCGGCGTGCGGTGGTTACGAAGCTGACGCGGGTGATGCTTCAGAAAGCAGTTCGTTCTAAACCTCGTGGTGAATAGCACGACGAGCGGCCGGCCGACGCGGTAAATGGAAAGTCGGCCCTTGTCACCATTGTCGATTTCGGTCACGTTAATCCGGCGGAAAAGCTTGCCCACTTTTTCGATCCATTTTTCACGTCTAAATGGCGGGTCTCGGTCTTTCTATTGCGCGTTCAATCGTCGAGATTCACAAGGAGGCGAATTGAGCAGACAGCTGGCCGGGCCACGGCACCACGTCACGGTCTTTCATGTCAGCTTGCGGTTAGCTCCGATCGATCAAGGGAGTACCAAATGACGGCGGTCGTCCATATCGTCGATGATGATGCCTCATTCAGGATCGCCGTTGGCCGGCAGTTGCGCGCGGCCGGCTACGAAGTCGTCACTTATGAAACAGCGACTCAACTCCTGGCCCGAATGCCATCGGAAGCGAATCCTGCCTGCATCATTCTTGATGTCAGAATACCAGGGATGAGTGGGCCGGAATTGCAGACGCGGCTGATAGAGCTTGGCTCGAACTTACCAATCATATTCCTGACGGGTCATGCGGACGTTCCGGCTACCGTGCGCGCAATCAAGGCTGGTGCGGAGGACTTCCTGATCAAGCCTGTGGCGGGGAACAGACTCATCGAGGTAATTGAGCGCGCAGTTGCCCATCAGCAGGCTAGTCAGGAACGACGCGACGAGATTGGAGCGTTGCGAATGCTCTTGGGCTCGCTGACACCACGGGAAAGCGAGGTTTTCGAGTCAGTTGTGCACGGCAAGCAAAACAAGCAAATCGCCTATGAACTAGATATTACCGAACGCACAGTGAAAGCACACCGCCAGAGCGTTATGGAGAAACTAAAGGTACATTCGTTGCTCGAACTGGTATTTGTCGCGGAACGCCTTGGCATTCTAAGCCATTCGGATCGCGATAAAACATTAGATCGAAACGCCTGGAGCGGAACCTAGTGGTCCGCAACCGGAAGGAAGCTTGGCGATGACAGCGTATTGTCCGCGAAGCCAATATGAAAGAGACGAATTGGGTCCAGAGTGGATGATGCGCGTCGTTGCTTCACGCCAGCGGACCAGTGCTTTGCCGAACAACAACAAGGTCATTGTTGTCGACGACGATCCCTCGGTTCTCAAGGGAATCGCGCGTTTACTGAAGATGTCGGGTTTTGATCCGATTCTGTTCGATTCTGCGGAAAGTTTTGAGGATATAAGAGACGTTTCCGGCGCCTGCTGCCTTGTCATCGATATCCATCTAAGAGGAAAATCAGGTTTCGAATTAAAACAGGCGCTCGGCGAGAAACTGCCGGTCATTTTCATGACGGCGAGCGATAGCGAGGTCGTCTCGGCCGTCGCGCGCGAGGTCGGTTGTGTCGCATTCCTTCGAAAGCCTTTCCCAGCAAAGTCGCTCATTGACCCAATCAAGACAATTGTCGGCGGAAGCGGGCTGAGTTACCCACATTAGATTAGGGTGTTCAGTCTTCCTGGAGCGAATTGAGCCTGAATCGTTCCGGTGGAGAAGTTCAGCATTTATAGATGTATTCGTAAGGCGTGGGGCCCGTCAGGGTCTTGAGCCGCCGAGCGTAGTTGTAGGCGTTGATAAAGTCGGCAAGGCCAGCTTCTAGCTGATCGTGTCGATCGTAGTGATAGCGTTGGACCGTCGCTTCCCTGATCGTGCGGTTCGTGCGCTCGATCTGGCGTCCAGGGATGGTTGATCTTGGTCAGCTGATGTTCGGTGTCATTCTCTTGCAGCGCAGATCGTCTTTCTTGCCGTCGCGCTATCCCGTACCGTGATGGAAAAGAGAACTGGAGCGCATTCTCGGCAGAAACTGTGGGATCTTGTTGGGGACTGGCGCGATCAGAGCTTCGAGGAAGGCTGCCGCTGGCATCCTTCCCGTCTTGCTGGCCAGTTGCACCGTCCTTGCCCGAAGGTTTATCCAGTCCTGAGTTTGCTCTGGCAGTTGGCTTTGCTCCGTTGGGCGGTGGTAGCCACGAGAGGCGGAGCGGAGCCCTCGGCGCTGCGCGGCGCCGGATTCCGACACGGGCTATAGTTGATGGCGAACTCGGACGGCGCGTCTTCCATCCGAGCCGCGAGTGCGGTCGTGCGTCGTTGTAGTCGGCCCGTCAGCATCCGAGTGCAACGTCGATATGGAAATAGCCAATCGGATAAGCCTTGAACTTTGTCTTTAGAGGCCTGATGCCTTCGACCTCCGGCTCAGCCGATGCCACCGCGCCGGAGGCGGCGATGCAGGGATCACCGCGTCAGATGAGGGATGGTCGGCTGCAGGGCATAGAGGCAATTGTTGCGCGACAGCAACGTATGCCGCCGGAAAGTGACGATGATCGCCTCCTTGATAGAAAGCACAGTTGACTTGGCCTCCTTCGGGCTTGTCGGAAGATCGGTGACGGTCTCACGCCGCTTCTACTTCGCGGCGGTCTTCTGATTGAGCCCGTAGCTTAGCGAGGGCTCTCAGGCTCTCTAGACTGTCTTGTATTGGCCGACGGACGGCCTCCCTCGCGTGGTGCAGCCTTGTAAAAATGTTTCCCATAGCGCTTCCGTCGAACCCACGATAAGGATGCACGATCAAAGTCGGGGGCTAAACACCTAGATCCTTAAAAGGAAATGAAAGTTGGGACCGTCATGTTTTCAAAGGCGTCCCGTGTAACTCCACCGAGTACGAATCTTCCCGCCTTTGAATGTCCGTAGCCTCCCATAATCACAAGACCGCTGCCCGCATCGGCGACAACGGACAGTATAGCCTTGTGGATACCGATAAGATCGGAGCTTAGTCGCCTGACTGTGCTACCAAGTTGACGGCGGGTAAGGTGGATAGCCAGAGCTTCGGAAGACGTGTCGAGATTGTCGTCTTCGTTGACCGCGATAATGTCGATCGAACGAGCATTTTCGAGCAAAGGCATTGCGTCGTGCACCGCGCGTGCCGCATACCGGCCCCCATCCCAGCAGATTGCAATTCGATCGAGATCAATGCCGCCCCGATGCTCGAGTGGGAGCAGTATTACCGGCCGCCCCGAATCGAACAGCATAGCCCTAAGCGTTGCTTCGCGTACAGCCGTTGGTGATACTCGAGGCTGAACGACAATGCTCAGATCATAGAGTCGTGAGATCCTCAAAAGGGTTCGATCGATCAGGTCGGCCTTGTCAGCGATGACCCTCTTGCCATACGAAAGGGCTGCCTTTTCTGCCGCGGTCTCGAACTTGAGAAGTACCTGCGCGGCAGTTCTCATGGTGCTTTCGAAGTCCGCAACTGTCTGCAAAGCGATCGGGCCGATTCCGAGAGGTCTCTGTTGACTGTCGCTTTTTTCTACGGCCACGACGCCATCGATATGAGCGGTAAACAGGCGGGCCATTGACACCGCAGAGCGGATCACCCCGTCAGCTGAGTCATCCAACGGCACGTGCGCGAGGATATCCTTGAAAGGACCGGTCCGGTTCACCTTCGCCAAGGACCTCATCGTTCGCTTCTATTGATGTACAAAACGAAAAACATTTACTCGTCAGGGGTCGGCAGTTCGACGGTCTTGGTCGGCTTTCCCTTGTGCACCGCGGCAAACTGTTTTAGCGGAATTGTCGTAGGTATCGTCAGAAGATTGGAGTCAACAACCTGCAGCGTGAGCTTCCGGCCAGCTTCGATTTCACCCATTAGGCGGGGTTCGATCAGATTTCCTGCAACGCAAATGTTGGTCAGGCACCAGTTGTAGGGGAGATGAACAGAGAGGCCAGCGTCGACGGTTACCTTTACGCCGGCTTGTAGATAGAGGCCGACAGGCAGGAAAATTTGCAAGCGCGTAGTGTTGTCGCTCTGGCGCTCGATCAAGTCTACCCGAACTGCCGTTTGTCTGGTGTCCCAGGTACCGTTCGTCGTGGTGCGACACACAACGTGCGCAAGCGAATCTTTGAAGCAGATCTTTTGCCATGGCGAATAGGTGATGTTGCGCGGCATGTGCTGACCGTGCGGACCGATCTCCGCCAGTGTAGATGTATCGTTCCCTGGTGCGTCATCATGTTGAGTATCCTGTCCGAACGCCTTGGCTGCCATCGAGTAAGCTAGGCAGAGCGCCAGAGCCGCCAGCGGGTGTAAAGTAAGTAAACGTCGCGAAGCCATGTTGCTCTCCATGAGCTGACGGCATCAATCTCTCTCCAGAAAATCAATGAGCAGCGACGCCGACTGTGTCATTGCGTCCACCGAATGCAGCAGGAACTGGTCGTGTCCTCCTACTGGAGGCAGCAACTCATATTCCGTGTTCTCGTTGGCTGCAGTGAAGGACTGATGTATCTGCTTGGACAGTGTGGGCCCGGAACAATTGTCGTTTTCGGCATAAGGCAATAATGTCGGCATGCAATACGTCTGCACGAGCGAGACCGTCGGCTGCACGAGCTTTAAAGAAACGGGGCGATTCATGACGACAGTTGGAATCTGCTTACCATCGAGGCTGGGCAGCTCGAAAGGCAGGTCCCTGTTTTCTTCCTGCGGCAGCGGTAACGACGATTGTTCTGCATCGACCCGCAGCGGAGCTGCACAGACCAGAATCACCACCGGAAGTACCCGTAAAACGCAGTAGCGCATGTGCGGCCTCGAAGGGCTGTCCGTGTCAACACTCAGAATCGGCTCCTGCAAGGAGGTAAACGTTGATTTAGATCAATCGAGTGACATTAGCGCTGCCCTAGCAGAAGCCTTGAAGTCGATGCAATGCCGGCTCGCGTCGGTCGTGGCGTCACTTGTGGGTCGTATCAGAGCGTGGCAGGCACATCGCATGGACAACCCCATAGCACCAATTCTCGAGCATCAGCCTTCAACTGGCCATGCCATACAGCTTGCTGTCCGCTTGGGGCTGCTCGCGTTTGTCGTCTACTGGTCTTATGTTTTGATCCGGCCATTCGTTCCAATCTTACTGTGGAGCGCGATTCTTGCCGTCGCGCTTTATCCCGCCTACGCCGCCCTGGCACGGTTGCTTGGTGGTCGGTCGGTGCTATCGGCGATACTTATCACGATCGCGGGTCTGGCCATCGTGATTGGGCCAGCAAGCTGGCTGGCATTCGGTCTGGTTGAGGGCTTGCGTTTAGTGGCCGAGCAGGTCGGCTCCGGGCGCGTGGCCGTTCCAGCGCCCAATGCAGCAATCAAGGATTGGCCGCTAATTGGTGGGAGACTGTTTGACTTCTGGCAGCTCGCTTCGACCAATCTGGCGGCAGTGTTTGGAAAACTTTATCCGTACGCAAAACCAACGGCAGCAGCGATCCTGGAGGTGGCCGGCAGCGCAGGCGTTGGGCTATTGAAGTTTTTGGCTGCCGTCATCGTTGCCGGATTTCTGTTCATCCCGGGACCACGATTGGTCCTGAGCATACGTGTGCTGCTCGCGCATATCGTTCCCGAACGCAGCGAAGAGTTTGTTGAGCTTGCCGGCGCGACGATCCGATCTGTCTCGCGCGGAGTGATCGGTATCGCCATGCTGCAATCCTTGTTGGCCGGGATAGGCTTCATAGTGGCCGACATTCCGGGCGCCGGCCTTTTCACATTCCTTGTCTTGTTGCTCGGGATTGCTCAGGTCGGATGTGCGATCCTGCTGATCCCGCTTGTTATCTGGTTCTGGATTGCGCGGGACGCGTCCGTGGCGACGTTGTTTACGCTATATATCGTGCCTGTCGGGTTAGTCGACAACGTTTTGAAGCCGATCGTGATGGGTCATGGTTCGCGCACACCTATGCTAGTCATCTTCATCGGCGTGGTCGGTGGTACCCTTGCTCACGGAATTATCGGTCTATTTCTTGGTCCGATCGTGCTTGCGGTGGGCTGGGAGCTTCTGGCGGCATGGATGCGCGACGAAGCGGATCGGAATGCGTCCGTGAGCCGATGCTGTGCCGCGCACAAATAGCGCTCAGCGACAAATTTCATTTCCTTGAGCGAGATCTGACCATTGTACCGCCTCCTTTTGGGCCTCGCAGTCAATTTGACACGGTCGCCTGATTCATGGTTGCAGGGAATGTGTTCCAAGAGGTGCGAAATGCAGTTGAGACGAGCCCTTTGCTTGTCGTCAGAGCGGACATATACCTTAGTGCATGCTTGGAGTGGTGGCTCTGAGCATCAGGTCGCGCGCTCCGGAGTGGTCGTACGAGCGCTGCTAGGATTTCGATATCCACTGGGCTAAGCTTGCATTGGCGAAGCGGATCGTCGATCGGCGCCTCAAATCGCCGTTCCTGTTCTTGCTGGCCCACCTCAAGCCACAGCCTGATGAGGACAATTTCCGCCCTCCATGACATATTTCTCCATCTGCGGACATAACGCGCACCTCTTGGCTTTTACCCAATGCTGCAGATAGCAAAGCTGAATCTGCAACTTGCATTTTTGGCGCGCGATCATCCTTCAATTTCTTTGCCATGGACCGCCGTAGCTCTTGCGCGCTGCGATTTTCCGGAACAGAGGCTAGCCTCGGCTTTCTCCCCAGCTCAGCGTGATGCCGATATCCCCTGGCATGCCGCCAGGAAAATCGATAACCTGATAGGCGATCCGATAGCCGCGGGGCTTCAAATAGTCGGACCAGAGCTGGAAAATCTCTTTTGGAATGCCGGTTAGAGTGTTTTCCCAGCCTTGTTCCCGCTGATTGATTGCCCTGCCATGGTCGGTGCAAAGGACGTTCGGAAATCGGTAGACTTGCACTTCTGTCAGGCCACTTCTCACAGCGCGCTGGATGACGCTTGCCGCAAGTTTTACCTTTTCATCCTCGGACAAGCCTGACGGCTTGCCAAGGCGTTCAATCAGTTCCCGTTTTTCAGCCTCAGCGGCGGCCGCATGACGGGCAGCCTCTTCAGCCTTTTCCGCTTCCTTCAGCGCGGACTGCCGCAGGATGTCCCTGGCAGTCGGCAAAAGCTCATTGATGTTGGTGGGCATGATGTTCCATCCCTTCAAGCGGCTTCCGATCGGCAGAAACGCTAACCACCGCTTGTTTGCGCCAGCTTGAGATAGATCAAAGCGCGCGCTGCAGCGCATATGGATGCTTCGGGTAGGGGGTCGCCGGGTTTCGCAAGGAGCGGCAAATGTCCGACAGCAAGGCACGCTTCTCAAACAATTCGCCGTTTGTATTTTTCAATCCGGCCATTGAATACATGGTCGACGCCGGACAGCGCTCCGTGCTTTTCTGGGATGTGATGCGCCAACGCGGGCGGCAGTACCAGGAGCATCTTGCGGAAGCCGTCCCCAACGTTCTCGATTACAAGGCCGAATTGGTGGTCGACGGCCGGACTCTCCCGCGGCCTGTGAACTACGCTCTGGTCCGCATCATTCCTCCTACGGGAGTTGAGGTGAATTCCAGGCGACGGCCATTTGTCGTGGTCGATCCCCGTGCTGGCCACGGTCCGGGCATTGGAGGTTTCAAGGCCGACAGCGAGATCGGTGTCGCGCTGAAAGCCGGACATCCCTGCTATTTCATCGGCTTCTTGCCGGAGCCGATGCCGGGCCAGACGATCGAGGACATCGCCCGCGCCGAGGCCATTTTTTTGGAGAAGGTGATCGCGCTGCACCCAGAGGCGGACGGCAAGCCATGCGTCATCGGCAATTGTCAGGCGGGTTGGGCAATAATGATGCTGGCTGCCATTCGTCCAGAGCTGTTCGGTCCGATCATCGTCGCTGGATCTCCGCTGTCCTATTGGGCCGGTGTGCACGGTCAGAATCCGATGCGTTATTCCGGCGGCTTGCTTGGCGGGAGTTGGTTGACCGCGCTGACGAGCGATTTGGGAGCCGGCAAGTTCGATGGTGGATGGCTGGTGCAGAACTTCGAAAACCTGAATCCTTCAAATACACTTTGGACCAAGCAGTACAACGTGTATTCCAAGGTCGACACCGAAGCGCCCCGCTATCTTGAATTCGAAAAGTGGTGGGGAGGGCATGTCAATTTGAACGCCGAAGAGATCCAGCTCATTGTCGACGAGCTGTTCGTTGGCAATAACCTAGCTGCCGGCCATATCAAGACCTCCGACGGCATGGCCATCGACCTCCGAAACATTCGTTCGCCGATCGTAGTGTTCTGTTCCAAGGGCGACAACATTACACCGCCACAGCAAGCGCTTGGCTGGATTCTCGACCTCTATGAAGACGTGAATGAGATACGCTCATATGGCCAGACGATCGTCTACACAGTTCATGAGAGCGTCGGGCATCTCGGAATCTTCGTTTCGGGAGGCGTAGCCAGAAAGGAACACAGTGAATTTTCGAGCAATATCGATCTGATCGATGTGCTGCCGCCTGGGCTCTATGAAGCGACGTTCCAGCCGAAGACTCCCGAGAGCACCAATGCCGACCTGGCTTACGGCGACTGGATCATGCGCTGTGAGGAAAGAACACTGGATGATATCAGGGCGCTCGGCGGCAATATGCCAGAAGACGAACTGCGATTTGCGACGGCAGCTCGTGTGTCCGAAATCAACTTGTCACTCTACCGTGCCTTCGTCCAACCGATGGTCAAGGCAATGGTCACCCCGCAAGTCGCGGACTGGCTCAAACGTTGGCATCCGCTGCGCTTGAGCTACGAAGCGTTCACCGACGCGAACCCATTCATGGAGCCACTTGCGAAGGCGGCAGCCGACGTGCGCGAACACAGAAGCCCGGCGGCCGAAGAGAATCCGTTTATCGGGCTTCAGGAGAGCCTTTCGGCGCAGATCGTCAGTGCCTTGGATACATGGCGCGATATGCGCGACAACCTTGGTGAGCAGTTGTTTCTGGCGATTTACGGGAACCCCGCCCTTCAGGCCGCAGTCGGTATCCAGCCCAAATCGATTAAGGAAAGGAGAGCTCCAAAGTCAACTTTGCACCAGGAGTTGCTGCAGAAGCGCATTGCGGAGCTGAAGTCGCAAATCGGGAAGGGAGGACTGCTGGAATGCACAGTCCGGGGGCTGATCTATATCGGCATGTCGCGCGGCAAGGTCGATGAACGGGGCGTTCGTGCCTTGCGCCAGATCCGTCTCGCCGAGGACAGCCCGCGAATGACACTGGCGCAGTTCAAGACGATGGCCCGCGAACAATACTTCCTGATGCTGCTGGACCCGGAGGGTGCTCTGTCCGCGATCCCAAGCCTGCTTCCGGCAAGTACCGATGAGCGTCAAAAGGCGCTCGCTGCCATTCGACAGGTTCTCAGCGCCAGCGGCGAAATCTCCGGGGAGGCGGCCGAGCGATTGAAGAGAGTCGTGACGCTGTTTGAGACAAGCGGACCAGCGCTGGCATCGCCAACAACTGCCAATCTCCCTTTCGCGACCGTCGAGCGCGCGAAGGCATCTTAGCTTCGGCCCAGAGGCCTGCGAGGAGTAGCGCAATGAGCATAGCCACCAGTGAAACGAACGCCCCTGCGGAAGTCGGCGGGCCCCATGCGAAATATGACCGGCTGATCGCCAATGCGAAGCGGGTTCCTGCAGCGGCGACGATCGTGGTCCATCCCTGCGACGAGACCTCTCTACGAGGAGCCTGCGATGCAGCCGAAGCGGGTATCATCAAGCCGGTGCTGGTCGGGCCAGCCGCGAAGATCCGGAGTACGGCCGAGAAATTTGGCCTCAACATCCAGTCGTTTGACGTCGTGGAGGCCCCACACAGCGAGGCAGCTGCCGCCAAGGCGGTCGAGCTGATCCACGAAGGCAAGGGCGAGCTCCTGATGAAAGGCAGCCTGCACACCGACGAGTTGATGCGGAGCGTCACGGCAAAAGTGGGCGGCCTGCGAACGGAGCGGCGGATCAGCCACGTCTTCATCATGGCTGTGCCCAGCTATCCCGAAACGCTGTTTATTACCGATGCCGCGATTAATATCTTCCCAGACCTCGATGCCAAGCGGGATATCGTACAGAATGCGATCGACCTGTTCACCGAGACTGGTCTTGGCACGCCAAGGGTGGCCATCCTCTCCGCCGTCGAGACCGTCACAACCAAGATTCCGTCAACCATAGATGCTGCGGCGCTCTGCAAGATGGCCGATCGAGGCCAGATCACAGGTGGTCTGCTCGACGGTCCGTTGGCGTTCGACAATGCCATCGACGAGGAGGCTGCGAGCATCAAGGGAATTAAATCCGCGGTTGCTGGCCGGGCCCAGATCCTAGTTGTTCCTGATCTCGAGGCCGGCAACATGCTAGCGAAGAACCTTGCTTATCTCGCAAAGGCCGATGGCGCGGGAATTGTTCTGGGCGCGCGGGTGCCGATTGTTCTCACGTCGCGGGCCGACAGCGTGCGCGCGCGCATGGCGTCCTGTGCGGTCGCAGTGCTGCACGCCGATGCGCGCCGGCGACTCAGGCCCGTCGCTGCGGCGTGATCGAGGATTTCCATGGATACGATCCTTGTCGCTAATGCCGGCTCTTCGAGCGTTAAGTTCCAAGTCTTTGCAGCGGAGCAGAATGGTGCGTTGACGCGGCAGATTCGAGGCCAAATCGACGGCGTCGGAACGAGTCCCCGATTGCGCGCCACCGGCGCGGATCGCACGGTGTTGATTGACCGGACCCTTGACAGCCAAGCTGTTCGGGATGTTTCAGCCGCCTTGACTACCGCGGGAACATGGTTGCGCGATGAGCTGCGAATTGATCCCGCGGCCATCGGTCACCGCGTCGTTCATGGTGGCCCCGATTACGACCGACCGGTCAGGGTCAACGCTGAAGTTGTGGCGCGACTGGAACGCTACGTCCCGTTGGCCCCTTTGCACCAGCCGCATAACCTAGCGCCCATACGGTCAATCCTTGCGCGTTTCCCAGATCTTCCGCAGGTCGCGTGTTTCGACACGGCCTTTCATCGGGGGCATGGTGGGCTAGCCGATCGTTATGCGATCCCAGAGCAGCTCTACGCCGAGGGCGTCCGCCGTTACGGTTTCCACGGTCTGTCCTACGAGTACATCGCCAGCCTGTTGCCAAGCGCTGCTCCCGAGATTGCCACGAGGCGGGTTATTGTTGCACATCTTGGTAGCGGTGCCTCAATGTGTGCGCTTCAGAGCGGGCGCAGTGTCGAAAGCACGATGGGCTTTACCGCGCTGGACGGCTTGCCGATGGGCACGAGGCCAGGACAACTCGATCCGGGCGTGGTGCTTCATTTGATCTCTGGTAAGGGAATGGCGGCTGCCGACGTCCAAAAATTTCTTTACCACGACTGCGGCTTGAAGGGACTGTCCGGCATCAGCAACGACATGAGGGAGCTTCAAGACAGCAGCGATCCGCGCGCGGTTCTCGCGACCGAATATTTCGTCTATCGCGTGGGGCTGAATGCAGGACTGCTGGCGGCGGCGCTAGGGGGCGTCGATGGCTTCGTCTTCACAGCCGGGATTGGTGAAAACTCGCCCAAGATTCGCGCCGCCATCGCTACCAGGCTGGCATGGCTCGGTGTTTCCCTGGATGCCAATGCGAATGCTGAAGGTCGGTCGTCAATTTCGCAGACTGGTAGCCGGGTGCCGGTTTACGTCTTGCCAACGGATGAAGAGCTGATGATCGCGCGGCACACTCTTGCCTTGCTCGGCCAGGGATCAAAGCAAACGTAGTATGAGAGGGTATCATGCCCATACCTGAATATCCTGAGACCAAGGTCGCCCTCAAGGGACGAAAGGGGCTCATCGTGGGCATCGCCAACGATCAGTCGATCGCGTGGGGCTGCGCAAAGGCGTTCCGTGCCTTGGGCGCCGACCTAGCCGTGACTTATCTAAACGAGAAGGCGAAAAAATTTGTCGAGCCGCTCGCGCGCGAACTCGAGGCACCGATCTTCTTGCCGCTCGACGTCATGGTTCCAGGTCAGACGGAAGCCGTGTTCGATGAAATTGGAAAGCAATGGGGAAAACTGGATTTCCTGGTGCATTCGATCGCTTTTTCGCCAAAGGCGGCACTTCACGGGCGAGTGATTGATGTCGAGCGCGATGGCTTCCTGGCAACCATGGATGTGTCATGTTGGTCGTTCATCCGCATGGCACATCTGGCGGAGCGGCTGATGAAGAATGGCGGCGTGATCTTCACAATGACTTACTATGGTAGTCAGATGGTCGTAGAGAACTACAATATCATGGGCGTGGCAAAGGCTGCGCTGGAATGCGCCGTGCGCTACATCGCAGCCGAGGTGGGGCCCAAGGGCATTCGGGTTCACGCGATCTCGCCCGGTCCTTTGGCAACACGCGCGGCCTCTGGCATTCCCGAATTCGACGAGCTGATGGACAAAGCGCAATCCAAAGCACCCGCGCGGAGTTTGGTCAGCATCGATGATGTCGGACGTGCGACTGCGTTTCTGGCTCTCGATGGCGCCAAGCTGATCACGGGAGATACGCTGTACATCGATGGGGGATACCATATCATCGATTGATGCACTGGCCTGGCCTTATGAGCCCATTTGCGGACGGTGCACTGTAGGAGGTTGAACGCGAGCACTATTGTTTTTCCCTTCGGAGCCTGTAAGGCTTGAGAGCCGAGGCCTGAAGTACATCAAGCCGAGTTTGTAACTGCTGTACTGATTTGAGAACGGGTGCTGTACCGGCCTATGTCGACGGTGCCTGCGGGCGCTTATGGTCGTCAGATCCAAAGGAGAGGCAATTGCACTCAGAACTTCATCCGCTGACGCCTCACCATCTGCCTTTCTATATCGCAAAGCCAGGCGAGACGGATTGGCTGATGATCGTCATGGGCATCTTCCTGATTGGTGCCCTCCTGGCAGTAGGAAACATCTATTTGCGATTGCACACGCTGCCGGAACGGATGGCCCACAAGTCGCAAAAGCTGCAGTTCGAGATCGTCGCCGTTTTGGGTCTGCTTGCATTATTTACGCACATTCACCTGTTTTGGATCGCAGGATTATTGCTTGCACTAGTCGATCTGCCTGATTTTGGCACTCCACTTGGCCGTATCGCCGGCTCGGTAGAGAGAATAGCGGACGCTGCGGCCGATACCGGCGTCAATGAAGTACGGGGCGAAGTGAAGACTGCGGAGGGCGCGATGCCACCGGAAAAGACTGGGCCGATTGTTGCAAAAGAAACGATGGTTCCAAAAAAAGAGATCAAGAGCCATGCCTGAGCTGCCCGACAATCCACACACCGAGCCGGCAATCTTGATGGCGGGCATTGCGACAAAGGTCGTATCTTAGCCCTGTGTGCCTGCCGCCGAATTCGCGAATTCCACGAAATGAATTTTACTTTCCAATGAATATGCCGTTCTGGCAATATTACTGACGATCTTTGGACAGCTGCAGTGCTACTCACCAAACAACGGAGTCGAACGCAAGCGAACAGTCTGAGCGCGTAACTTTACTAGCAATAATGCTGCCCAATCACCTCGGCGACGCAGGCTGGGCGCTTACCTCCGCCTTCAATCTCAATCGCGACTTTGTAAGTGACGCGCAAGGCATCGGGAGGAACGTCCTGCGCTTCCAGGATACTGACTCGGCCGCGCAAGCGTGAACCCGCCGGGACTGGAGTCAGGTAACGAATCCTGTTTGCGCCGTAGTTGAGCGTGTTGCGCAGGCGCTTGAGCCCGATGATCGACCTCATGAACATCGGAATCAAGGACAGCGAGAGCAGCCCATGCGCGATCGTGGTGCCACCCGGGAGCTCGCGTGCGGCGCGTTCCGGATCGACATGGATCCATTGCTCGTCGCCGGTCGCTTCCGCAAATTTGTCGATACGGTCCTGCGTGACTTCGACCCAGTCGCTGACGCCGACTTCGGTGCCAACTGCCGATTTGAGCTCCTTGAAATCCTCAAATACGCGCATCACGCATCTCCGCCTTTGTGATTTAGACTTTCATTTCCGGAACGTTATCGGGAATGACGAGCTCCGCCTCGGTGTTGGATCTGATTTCGTCAAGGCTCACGCCCGGCGCGCGCTCCAATAGCGTCGCGCGGCCATTCGGAAAACCGATAACGGCAAGCTCAGTGACGACGAGGTCAACCGGTCTTGCCGAAGTCAGCGGCAGACTGCACTTCTTGACGATCTTGGATTTTCCCTTGGCCGCGTGTTGCATCGCGACGACCACACGCTTGGCACCTGAGACTAGATCCATTGCGCCACCCATACCCGGCACCATTTTGCCGGGAATCATCCAGTTCGCGAGGTGCCCTTTGGCGTCTACCTGGAGACCGCCGAGCACCGTCATGTCGACATGGCCGCCGCGAATCAGTGCGAACGATGTCGCGCTGTCGAACGTGGATGCGCCTGGTAGCGCCGTGATCGGGCGTCCGCCGGCGTCGGTTAGGGTCGGGTGTTCCATGCCTTGTTCGGGTATTGGTCCCGTACCGATCAAGCCGTTTTCGGACTGGAAGAATACCTTAATGTCGCGCGGCACGTAATTGGCGACAAGAGTCGGAATGCCTATGCCGAGGTTAACAAGCATACCCGAGCGCAACTCGGCCGCGACGCGCCGCGCAATGTTCGATTGGACATCCATGGTTTCAACCTTGCATTATGACATAATCGACGAGCGGCGCCGGCGTTACGACATGATCGGGTGCGATGAGGCCGACGGGAACAATATTTTCGGCGGTGACAATGACGGTATCGGCTGCCATCGCCATCACCGGATTGAAGTTTCGCGCTGTCAGCGCATAGGAAAGATTGCCGAGATAGTCAGCCAGGAAGGCGTGGATCAGCGCAAAGTCCGCGTGAAGCGCGGTTTCCACTAGATATTTCTTTCCGTCGACCTCGAGTTGGGCTTTACCCTCTTCCACCACCGTCCCAACTCCGGTCGGTGTTAGCACGCCGCCGAGGCCGGAGCCGCCGGCGCGGATGCGCTCGACCAACGTTCCCTGCGGCACAAGCTCGACGGCCATCTTGTTCACCATCATTTGTTGCTGGGCCTTCGGATTGAGTCCGATATGGCTTGCTGTCAGCGACGAGATCAGTTCCGCATCGACCAGCTTTCCAATTCCCTTGCCCGGCAGGCAGGCGTCGTTGGCGATGACCTTAAGACCCGATTTGCGCTGCCGCACGATTTCGTCGAGCAGCCGTTCGGGCGTGCCGACGCCCATGAATCCGCCAATCATGACGCGTGAGCCGTCGGGAATCATGGCGACCGCGTCGGCTACGGAAATTGCTTTCATGATCAACTCCGCATCGAGGTCTTGAGGCGCCCAATCTTGTTCGGGAGGGGGCACTATCGGCTTGATCTGTATCAAGAGGTGGAGATTGAAGCTGACAGTCTGTGATCAGCAACAGGATGTAAGCGAGGGTTAGTTCTTCGCTTTGCGTTGCACGCCGATACTCGTCAGCATCGCCTCCCAGAGCTCTCGCACTTGTTGATGCCGTTGCTCGACCGCGAAACTGACCGCTTCGCGGAGCGGGGCGAGCTCAGGCCCCTTCAGAAACAGGATCTGAGCCTGGATCAGCCGCGAATTCTCGAACTCGATCCGTCGCAGCGCCAACACGAACGCGTCCTTTGGGTCTGCCTCCGGCGGCACCAGGGCCGCCGGACGGATCGAGCCGTGGGCAGCGTGCGCCAGGGAGGCCAGATCGATCAATAGACCTTGCCTCAGGTCCGTGATGCCTTCGACCGATTTGGGAAGCCACGCCATCTCCCACGCCACCCATAGTCCGGGCAGTTCAAAATCGGCCACCCATGACGTTGCCCGCATCATAAGGGTTGCGATCTCGGCTTCGCGATGAAGCTGCGAATGCAGTTCTGTCTCCCAGCCAAAGCGCAGATTGACCGGCAATCCCAACGCCAGGCGGCGCCCGAGCGCCCCGTGCAGGGAAGCGAGGAACGCCCCAACCCTAGTTTGCTGATGGGACGGAATTTGCCCGTTATCGAGGGGACCAAGAAAGGTGCTCATGATTTCACCTTGCGAACCGGAATAGCGCGAAGGTGGTCGTATTCGGCCGGGAAGAGCGTGATCTCGGCGCCGGCCTCATCGGGTGCGATCCAGATCGAACCGCCGCCGTTCCATTGTTGCGACATGACGTCAGTCGCGAACCTTGCAAGCAGGTCGGCAGTTAAGGCTGGCTTCTCAAGTGTAAACGCGTGATAAGCACGAGGAATGATGATGAGAGCGCTGTCCGGAATCTGAGCCCGTAGCGTATCGTGTAGCGAGCGAGAGGTGAGGAAATCGAATTCGCCGTTGAGAATCATGGTCGGCAAGCGAATCGAATTGAGCCGATCGGTTAGCCCCTCGAAGCCGAGGAATGACTCCATCAGGTTTTGGAGTGCGTAGACGTCGTTGATTAGCCACCCCTGGCGCTTAATCGCGTCGAGGTTCTTCAATTGCGGGCCGAGCCACTCGTCGGACAAATTCATCGGCAGCAGCAAGTCCTGCAGATAGCTCGTCCCGCCGAGGATCAGCCCGGTTCGCAGTGCATTGCCCAGCAACAATAGTTGCGGCGAAAGCTCGGCAAACGAGCTCATTTGAACGAGGCCAGCGAGTGTGTCCCCGTGCGCAATTGCGTAACGAAGCGCGATTAATCCGCCGAAGCTGATGCCGGCAAGAAAAACCGGTCTTTTGCCGAGCAGGTCAACCAACGCCCGTAACGTAGAGACTTGATCGTTCTGGTCGATGAACAAGCGTGGCTTGTCGGATTCTCCCTGTCCGAGGAGGTCGAAGGTGAGCACCCGGAAATCCTTTGCGACCAGTGCGTCGCGATAGCCGCGCCACAATTCGGCATATTGCGTCAGTCCGTTGACCAGCACGTAAGCGGGTCCGCTCTCCGGACCATCAAGCTCATAACGGATACGGTGTGAGCCGTGGGACAAGAACGGCATCTCGACATCGCTTGATCAATGAACGACGGCGAGCTTGGTGCAGCACGGATGCTATTTCCTTTGAGATAGATCAAGGCCGCCGACCCAACCGCCTTCGAAACTTTTGCCGAAAGCTCGGTCAGGGAGGCTGCGATGAGGCGGTTCGTTGTCGGACTTTTTCTGCTCGTCATCAGCACATGCGTTGCATCGGCGGACCCGCCCTTCACGCGACGCTCTTCGCAGGTGCAGCACGATGCGCTCAAGCAGTACTATGAGATTTCTAATTTTCGCTTGGGTGGACGTTACGATCTTTCCAGTCCGGCAAGTTGGGAATTTGGCGGGGAGGGCGGCAAGACACTGGAATCGCTCGGCGGCGGCAAGCTGCGGACCGCTTACATTGCCGTCGGGACGCCACATCGCAATGCCGCGGGTGAGATCACCAACGCCATTGTCATCAATTCATATTACTCTGGCGATTCCACGGACATGTACGAACAATGGGTCAAGGGCACGGCGCTGTCCGGAAATGATCCGATCATCGGTCCTGGTCGGCCAATCGACACAGACCACTATTACGTCGTGATGGTGGATCCGCTCGGCACCTGGGGGGCCAGCAAGCCCTCTGACGGCCTGGGCATCAAATTTCCTCAGTACAGCTATTTCGACATGGTGCAGGCAAATTATCGAATGCTGCGCGACCATCTGAAAGTCGCGCGCGTAGCGCTTGCGACTGGCGTTTCGATGGGCGGCACGCAGACCTATGTCTGGGGCGTGATGCATCCAGAGTTTGTGAGTGCGATCATGCCTATCGGCGGCACGACACAGTCGGATGCGGAGGATCCAGTCGGAAACTGGACCTTCCAGCTCATGACGGCCGCTATTGAATCCGATCCGGTCTGGCAGGCGACCAAAGGCGATTATTACAACTTGCCAAAGGAGAAGCATCCGGTCGCAGGTCTCGCGTTCGGCTGGTCGGTGCTGTCGCTCACCGGTTACGATTTCGCGTATCGAACCACCCAGAACTTCGCCTCAGTGCAGCCGGAGGTGTTTTACTGGGATCCGCCGAACGAGAAGGCGGGTAGCAGCGTGGACAAACGCGCCAAGATTTATGATGCGGTCGATCTCGTTTGGCGCAACCGCGTTGGGGAGATCCACAACATCAATGCGGACCTCGGCCGTATCCAGTCGCGCACATTAGTGATGCACATCACGAATGACAATTGGCTCAATTTCAAACTGGCCGAGCGCGCGGTCGATCGAATCCCGGGGGCTGATCTGATCGCGGAGGAGAGCCCGGTCGCGCATTACGGCGTTTTCTCGATCATTAATCATAGAAAGAACGATCCGAAATTCGTCGCGTTCATGAACGATGTGGATCGGCTGAACAAGGCGCAGCGAAATGACGACAAGAACTTTCGTGTCCCCGGCGTCGCCACTAATATCGATCCTAAAAAATCGTTCTGGAGGAACTACGTGACCTATCCGTACCCCGTCAAATACGCGGACGTGAAGGACGGCACAGGCACGACTTGGCAGATTGGCTATATGGACGAGTATGCTGGCAATAAGCCTGATCCCCAGGTTCTTGTGATCATTCATGGCAAGGGCGCCTTCGCAGGTCACTATGGCAACGTGATGCAATTCGCGTTGCGCAGCGGTTTCCGGGTGATCGCACCGGACCTGCCGCATTATGGCATGTCGGGCCCCGGAAACCTGGACAAGAGCCCTGCACGAACGATGCAAGATATGCGCGAAGTCGTGCATGAACTCGTTGTCAACCAACTCGGCGTAAAGCGTGCCGCTTATATGGGCCATTCGCTCGGTGGTCAGCTTATCCTCGGCTATGCCCTGACATGGCCGGACACGGTGCAGGACCTCATCCTTGAAGCTCCCGCCGGGCTTGAGGAATATCCGCGTGACGTCGTCGTGGCCCCGGGCAAGACGGCGCCATTATTTGATCCGTCGTTCGCCCGAGACTTCGAAAAATGGAAGCAGGTCTGGGAGCCGACCGGCGCGCTGGCGGCAGAGACTGGACGGACCGAACAGGGTGTTCGTGACTTCTTCTATTTCAAGAAGCGAGATCCCGTCACAGGCGCGGCGTCGAAGAGTAAAAGCGGTTACTTCATGAACGACAGCGAATATGCCCGGTTGCACACAGAGCAGCGCATTGGTCTGATCAGGGGCAATCCGAAGGAACTCGAGCAGTGGGCCAACGTCTTCATCTATGACATTTATGGGATGGTCATCGAGCTACAGAGAGACGACCCCAAGAACCTCTACGAAAGGTTGACGCAGATCAAGGTGCCGATCTTCCTCGCCTTCGGCGACAAGGAGCCATTCATTCCCGGCACTTCGCTCAACGGTTTAAATAATCTTGCCAACGATGTGATCAATCCGTTCATGTCACGCATGATCGAAGCGGGCAACCGGCCGGTGTTGAAGATCTATCCGGAAACGGGACACTTCATTCACACCGACAACCCGGTCGAGTTCTCAGCCGACATCGTGGATTTCATCACACTCGGCAATGTTGAACAGTCTCCGCTGGCTGTGGACAAGTTGGTTAATGGCGCGACCACGGTGGGGACGGCTGTAGCGCCGACGCCTCCCGGGCCATCGCCAACTGCTGGCCTGAACAAATAAAGACGCGGTGTGTGATGCCACGGGTGCGAGCAGGAGAGGTGCATCTTGGCTGGCGGGAGTGGGGTGAAGGCGATGTCACCGTCGTCTTCATACACGGTAATCTCGCGAGTAAGGACTGGATCGAGCTGGCGGCATTATGGTT
>Ga0126371_10000880_pt1 | contig 25170 bp, 20 predicted proteins | sample PanSoiMetaPlot_4_FD_110145 | JGI IMG/M metagenome (GOLD analysis project Ga0126371, IMG submission 110145) | Tropical forest soil microbial communities from Panama - MetaG Plot_4 | ecosystem: Environmental > Terrestrial > Soil > Tropical forest > Bulk soil | place: Panama | collected 2016-02-17 | reverse complement strand
CGGACGGCGGACCACAATTGATTCTGCAAGTCGGCGGTGTCGGCGTTCACCTTCGTGAGCATGTGCTGTTCGCGTGTGGTGTACAACAAGATGCGTTGATCAACATATTTCTTCAATAACTCGCGAACAAGAGCAGCGTTTTGGGCGGGCAGAAGGTGTGCACGGACATATTCCGATGGCATTGGCCTCCGCTTCCTGGTAGTTCTTCCGTTGGTCGTAGCGTGTGACGGCCATTGAGAAAGCGAAGCCTATGAGCAGTCCAAGCAACGTCAGCATGGCGCTGACGACGACAGTGAAGTCGCCGCGTTCCGTCTCCTGAAATGGAAGAAACGTTTTGCGAATCAAGTCTCCCACTTGCGCGGAGAGCCAGAGCACAACCAGGATCAGAACGAACACGAGCATTGGCGAATTCATAGCGCAAACTCTAGACCGAATAGGAAACGAAATTTAGGGATCTGCATTCTGGTAAATGATGCAGGGAGTTCGATCCACACTCGGACGGCGGTCGCGCGCAGTCTCGGCAGGTTCGATTGGCTCGACGTGTTCCCTGCTATTCTCAAAAAGACGATGGCAGAAAGGGAGTTTTGAGGCGTTGGCACCTATTGTTAATGCGCGGAACCTGATGAAGGCGTACGGCGCGAATCCTTTATTTCAGAACGTGTCGTTCACTGTGTCGGAGGGAGACCGGATTGGTCTGATCGGCCCGAATGGATCGGGCAAATCGACACTCCTGGGGATTCTTGCCGGGCGCGTTCTTCCGGATGACGGTGATCTGGCCGTCCGAAAGCGCACGCGCATGAGTTACGTGGCGCAGGAGTCGCGCTTCGACGCGAGCGCAACCGTGCGGCAGGTCGTGGAAGAGGCGATGCGGCGGGCAGAGGTGGACGAAGACGAGCGCGCCAACCGGATGGCAGAGACGCTGGGGCGCGCGGAGTTCAAGGATTTCGATGCGGAGGCGGCTTCGCTGTCGGGCGGGTGGCGCAAGCGTTTGGCGATTGTGGAGGCTATGGTCGAGGGGCCGGATGTGCTCTTGCTCGATGAGCCGACAAATCATCTGGATCTGGCGGGGATCGAGTGGTTGGAAGAGGAGTTGGAGTCGGGAAAGTTCGCGTGCGTGGTGGTGAGTCACGATCGATATTTCCTGGAGAACGTGGCGACGGAGATGGCGGAGTTGAGCCGTGTGTATCCGGATGGGATTTTGCGGGTGCATGGGAACTACAGCGAGTTCCTGGTGAAGAAAGAAGAGTTTCTACACGCGCAGGCAAAGCGGCAAGAGGCGCTGGAGAATCGGGTTCATGCGGAGATCGAGTGGCTAAGGCGCGGTCCTAAGGCGAGGACGAGCAAGTCGAAGGCGCGAATCGACAAGGCACATGAGTTGATGGGAGAGCTGGCGGATTTGAATGCGCGGACACGGAGCGCCACGGCAAAGATTGATTTCTCTGCAACCGAGCGCCAGACAAAAAGGTTGGTGGACTTGCAGGGGGTGGGGTATCGGATCGGCAGGCGGACGCTGTTTGATGGCTTGGAGTTTGTGATCACCGCTGGAATGCGGGTGGGGCTGGTGGGGCCGAATGGGAGTGGGAAGACGACGCTGCTGCGGCTGTTGCGAGGCGAGTTGTCGCCGGAGCAGGGAGACATCAAACGGGCGGAGCTGTTGCGGGTGGTGTACTTCGATCAGAACCGGCCTTTGGATCTGGATGTGACGTTGAAGCGGGCGCTAGCGCCGGATAGCGATTCGGTGGTGTATCAGGATCGGGTGATTCATGTGGCGTCGTGGGCGGCACGGTTCTTGTTTACGGGCGAGCAGTTGAATCAGCCAGTTGGGCGGCTGTCGGGCGGAGAGCGGGCCCGTGTGCTGATCGCGCAACTAATGCTGCAACCGGCGGATGTTTTGCTGCTGGATGAGCCGACAAATGATCTGGATATTCCGACTTTGGAGATCCTGGAAGAGAGCTTGCTCGAGTTTCGAGGCGCACTGGTGTTGGTGACGCACGATCGTTACATGCTCGATCGCGTGTCGACGGTCGTGCTGGGTCTGGATGGAATGGGAAACGTAGCGCGATTCGCCGAGTACTCGCAATGGGAGGTGTGGCAGGAGGAACGAGATCGGGCGAAGTCGGCAGGAATGGGCGGCGATCGCGCTAATGAGACGAAAGACGTGACTGTGGCGTCGCCGGCGATAGATGGGGCGGGTTCGAAAAAGAAGCTCTCATATCTGGAAGCACGAGAATATTCAACGATCGAACAGCGCATCGCGCAGGCGGAGAAGTTGGTGAAGACAAGGCAGGCGGCGTTAGAGGATCCTGCAATTGGGAGCGATGCCCCGCGATTGGTGATGGCACAGTGCGAATTGGACGAGGCGCAGAAGGCGCTGGATGGGTTGATTGTGAGATGGGCGGAGTTGGAAGAGAAGAGAGGTTAGATTCGGTGTCGGTGTTTGGTCTTCGGTTTTCGGTATCCGGTTTCTGATGTTAGTGGCCATTTTGGAATTTCAGGTCTGCCAACGATGCGCAGACATTGGGTACCCGCGGCAAAAGCCTTTAAGCGCAAAGAGCGCAAAGAAAAGGTGCGAAGGACGCAAAGAAAATCTCACAACTCCAAAATACGTTCGGTACATGTTTGACTACATCTCTTACTACAGGGGACACCGGGGGGCACGGAGGAAGCGTGACGGTTGATCGAATCCTCCGCGGTGATAAGGAAGCGTTCACGCGCGGGCGAAGTCGATGTAGCCGTGCTGGACGTCGGTGCGCAGCAGTTTCACCTTTAAATTGTCGCCGACGTCGAGACCTTGCTGTCCTTGCACCAGCATTCCTTCCACGCGCGGGTTGAGGATGCGCACAAACGTTCCTTTTGTATTTGCTCCGGTCACAATTCCAACGAAGGTTTGACCAATGCGGCTGGCCATCGCGACGGCGGCCATGCGCTTCGTCATCTCGCGCTCGACTTTACGGGCGGCATCTTCTCGTTGGGTGCAGTTGGTGGCGATGGATTCGAGGTCGCCGTCGGAGTAGGGATTCTGCGAATTGGCGAGCTTGGCTTTGACGATGCGCTGGGTGACGAGATCGGCGAAGCGTCGGTTCGGGGCCGTGGAGTGGGTATAGTCCTGAACGGCGAGACCGAAGTGTCCTTGTTCAGGATCGCCCGGACGCTCGAGAACGTATTGGCCGGGACCCATGAGCTTGATGACCGCGAGCGAGAGATCGGCGAAATGATCGGGATCGGCGGCTTTGCGTTGGGTGAGGAAGTCGTTGAGAGCTTTGGAGTCAGGCTGAGCCGGAAGCTTGCCACCTTGCTCGGCGGCGAGTTGGACGATGCGGTCCCAGCGCTCGGGAGTTTTAACAATGCGGCGGAGTGAGGAGACGGTTTCGAGCGCACGGGCGACGACGCCGTTGGCGGCGATCATGAAATCTTCGATGAGATCGGTGGCTGGATTTTTTTCCTGACGAACGACGTCGACAACTTTTTCGTCGAGTATCACCGGGCGAACCTCGATCGTTTCAATGTTGAGGGCGCCATTGAGGTAACGCTGTTTCTTGAGGGCCTGCGCGACCTGATTCTGCAGTTTGAGCTGGGATTGCAGATCGGATGAGGCGGCGACTTTGGCAGGGGGCGCCGCGGTGCCTTCGAACCAACCGCCGAGCGCGTTGTAAGTGAGCTGTGCCTTGTTGCGAACGATGGCGCGGTAGAGATCGTCGGATAAAACGTGACCGTCGGGGCTGACGACGAACTCGATGATAATGGAGAAGGCGTCCTGGTTCTCAAGCAATGATGTGATGCCGGTGGAGAGGACTTCCGGCAGCATGGAAAAGTTGCGGACGCCCGTGTAAACGGTGGTGGTTTCTTTGGCGGCGTGGACGTCGATTGGAGTGTCGCGGAGAACGAAGGCGTCGACGTCGGCGATGCCAACAAGAATCTTGACGTCGCCGTTAGGGAGTTGTTGGGCGACTTCGATCTGGTCGAGATCTTTGGAGGTGTCGTTGTCGATGGAAGACCAGAGCAAGGTGCGGAGGTCGCGGACCTGGCCGTTGGGGGCGACAGCGGGAGGTTGCGCTTTGAGGTTAGTGAGTTGCTGCTGGACCGGCGGTGGAAAATCCGGTTCAAAGCCGTGTTGGATCATTACCTGGCGAGCGATTGCTTGCAGATCCACGTGAGAAGACGTCGGGTCGTTCATGATTTCTTGCGTACCTCAGAAATCGGCGCTGAATGGGTTTTATCATAGGCGCAGCGGGTAGGTCTTAGGCTCGACGGTCAGGCAGTGGCTTCGCGCGCAGGAGTGCGCGCGCCACCCTAGAGGGGCGACTCTTTTAACGATGAATTTTCTATTCGCTGGTGAAGTAGTCCACGGGAACGGGATTTTCGAAAAGCGAGTAGTCGCGTGTGACGACGGTGATGCCGCCTTCGGTGACGAAGTAGCGTTGACGGTCGGCCTCGGCGTCGAAGCCGATGGTGGTGCCTTCGGGAATATGTACGTCACGGTCGATGATCGCGCGTTGCACGCGGCAGTGGCGGCCGATGTTGACGTGCGAAAACAGGATGCACGAATCGACTTCGGTGTAGGAGTTCACGCGAACATCGGGCGAGAGGACTGAATTTTTTACGGTGCCACCGGAGACGATGCACCCGGACGAGACGATGGAGTCGAGCGCGGTACCGGTACGTCCACTTTCGGCGAAGACGAATTTTGCCGGTGGATATTGGCGCTGGTGCGTGCGGATCGGCCAGTCTTCGTCGTAGAGGTTGAACACCGGCGAGACGGAAACGATGTCCATGTTGGCTTCGTAGTAGGCCTCGAGCGTTCCTACGTCGCGCCAATAGAGCGCTTCTTTTTTATTCTCGTCGACAAAGTCGTAGGCGTAGACGCGATACTCATCGACCATCTTGGGCAGGATGTCTTTGCCGAAGTCGTGGCTGGACTTGGGATCTTCCGCGTCTTTGAGAAGAACCGGAATGAGGACATCGGTATTGAAGAGGTAGATGCCCATCGAGGCGGAGATTTTGTCGGAGTTCCAGGGCGAACGAAGAGAAGTCTCTTTCGGCTTTTCGAGGAAACCGTTGACGCGATGATCGCGGTCGATATCGACGACTCCAAAACGGAAGGCTTCGTCGGGCGGGATTTGGATGGAGGCTAGGGTGACATCGGCGGCCGAGTGGCGATGCTGTTCGAGCATCTTGCCGTAGTCCATCTTGTAGATGTGATCGCCGGAGAGAATGAGTACGTGTTTCGGTTGCTCGGATCCGATGGAATAGATGTTCTGGTAAACGGCGTCCGCGGTACCCATGTACCAGTTCTCGCTGACGCGCTTCATGGGCGGCAGGATCTCGATGAATTCGCCCATCTCGCGGGCCACGATGTTCCAGCCTTCACGGATGTGGCGGTTAAGCGACAGAGCCTTGTACTGGGTGAGGATGTAGACGCGGCGCAAGTCCGAGTTAACGCAGTTGGAGAGAGTGATGTCGATGATGCGGTACTGGCCGCCGAAGGTGACGGCCGGCTTGGCGCGGTCGCGAGTGAGGGGATAAAGCCGCTCACCGGCGCCACCGGCTAACAAGACTCCAAGCGTATCTTTCATTGCGTTTCCCGGCTTGTGGAACTACAGGCCTGTGATTGCCACGGGCCACATCAGCCTTCCGGGCCTGCGGCACTTATGCGTTGCGAACGGTAGATGGTAGCACAGACGATAGCGGCGAGAACGAGACGACGACGATGCAGACGATGGCGGCGGGCAGAAATATCTGAAGTTGTTGGAGCCTGGAAGTCTAGGCGACGTCTTCGTCGATTTTGATCCGAAGAGATTTCAGGAATTTAAGATCCTGATCGTTGACCTTGAACGTGGGGTTGCTGGTAAGTGTGGTGACGAGAGACGTCTTGTCGCTGGATTTGTCGCCCTGCTTGCTGACGCCGATGGTAGCTTCGAGGACCAGGAAAATGTCGTAACCGCCTTCCTTGATTCGGGCGACGACTTCTTCAATCTGACTGGAGTCGGCCAGCGACTCGTTGATGGCCTCACCCAGTTCCTTCATCAACTGTTTGAGCTGCTGATCCACGGAACCCCCTCGGCAACGTCGGGTCACATCAGCGTGTGATCAAGATCATCGCGCCATGGTTATTGTAACCCCGAACATTGATAAAATCGACCAGTGTCTGGAATTCCTTTAACGCGAAAGCTGGGGATTTTTGCACGAGTGGCCGCACAGCAGGCAGGGCGCAGCCGTACAGTGGCGGCTGTAGTCAGCGCCGGACGTGCGACGGTCGCAGCGCTGGGCAAAGTTTTGCACCAGCTGTGGCTCGAGGTGACCGGCTTTGTCTTTCTGTTCATGGCATTTGTTGGCGGCGTCGCTTTCAGCCGTGAGTATGCAAAATTTGAGGCTGGAGGCCGCGGCCCAGGACGCATGATTATCGCCATCTGCTTTTGCGTGACCTTCATCTACTTCGGGCTCAGTTCGTTTTGGCGGGTGCGGCGGAAGAAGGGGTAGCAATGCGGCCGGCTGTCGGGCCGTGCGAAACCACCGAGGCCGCAGGCGTTCACCGAGCACGGCAAAGAGTCGGCGGGCTCGACGCACAGGCGATTTTGGGACCGACACCGGCGGACGGTTTATTGAGCCATACAGTCGTTCAAGGTAGCGCGTTTTATGGCCGAGAAAGTCAAAGTCACGGCAGGAAAAGCGACCGGCGAACCGGTTGATCCGCAAACCTCGTCACACATTCCAGTCCAACAACTCTATACACCGAAAGGCCTGAAGGGTTGGGATTACGACCGCGAGGCGGGGTATCCCGGCGAATATCCGTACACGCGCGGCGTGCAGGCGACCATGTACCGCGGACGCCTGTGGACGATGCGCCAGTATGCGGGCATGGGCGACGCCGAGGAATCCAACAAACGCTACAAGTACTTGCTGGCGAACGGAACGACGGGACTTTCGGTGGCGTTTGACCTGCCAACGCAAATCGGACTCGATTCGGACAACCCACTCTCGATGGGCGAGGTGGGCAAGGTCGGGGTAGCGATCGACTCGATCGAAGACATGCAGAGGCTCTTCGACGGGATCGACCTGACGAAGATCTCGACATCGATGACCATCAATGCGACGGCTTCGATTCTGCTGGCACTGTACGTGGCCGTGGCGAAGCGAGAAGGCACGGACATCAAGAAACTTTCCGGGACCGTGCAAAACGATGTGCTGAAGGAATACATCGCGCGCGGGACGTATATCTACCCGCCGCAACAAGCGATGCGGATCATAACGGACTTGTTCGCTTGGACGAACGAGAACGTACCGGACTGGAACACGATCTCGATTTCCGGCTACCACATGCGGGAGGCTGGATCGACGGCCGTGCAGGAAGTGGCCTTCACGCTAGGCAACGGCATGGCGTACGTAAAGGCTGCTGTCGATGCAGGGCTCGACGTCGATAAGTTCGCGCCGCGGTTGTCGTTTTTCTTCAACGCGCACAGCAATTTTCTGGAAGAGGTGGCTAAGTTTCGCGCAGCGCGGCGAATGTGGGCGCGGATCATGCGCGAGCATTTCGGCGCGAGGAATCCGAAGTCGTGGATGTTGCGCTTCCACACGCAGACGGCAGGATCGACCCTGACGGCGCAGCAACCGGAAAACAACATTGTGAGGACAGCGATCCAGGCACTTTCGGCGGTGCTGGGTGGCACGCAGTCGCTGCACACCAATTCGTTTGACGAGGCGCTGGCATTGCCGACGGAGCAGTCCGCACGGATCGCGCTCCGCACGCAGCAGATTATCGGATACGAAACAGGAGTGCCGCAGACGATCGATCCTTTGGCGGGGTCGTACTACGTGGAAAGCCTGACGAACGAAATCGAGCAGCGCGCAGCCGAGTATCTGGGAAAGATCGAAGTGATGGGCGGCATGCTGAAAGCAATCGAGCGGGGATTTGTGCAGCAGGAGATTCAGAACGCTGCGTACGAATATCAGCGGGCCGTGGACGAGGGTGAGGCGGTGGTGGTTGGGGTCAATCGGTTTGAGCTTGAAGCGGAACGGCCGATACCGATCCAGAGGATCGATGAAACGCTGGAAGGCAAGCAGGTCGAGCGCGTGCGGGCGTTAAGAGCGCGTCGGGATGCCGGTGCCTGGAAAACGGCGTTGAGCGAGGTGGAAGAGGCCGCGCGCTCGGGAGAGAATCTGATGCCGAGGATCCTGGCTGCTGTTGAAGCGAACGCGACAGTGGGTGAGATTTCGGATGCGATGCGCCGACAGTTCGGCGAATATAAGGAAGCGGTCGTGATTTAAAGCCGTGATCGAGTAGTTTGTGTGTCTGTCACTTGGACGTTCTGTTGATTCCTTCCTGACAAGCCCAGTTGTAAGCCAAAGTTTACGGGCTCTCCTCTGAATGTAGGGTGCTCCGACGTGCCGAAATCGACTAAGTTGCAAAATCTCAGTAGCTTTTGTTCTTCGCAATCAAACCGGGGCGATCGGGTCGGCATTCGGTTTCAGAGAGTGATCGTCGAAGCACGGAGTCGACGATAGTCGGCAGAAGTTCAAGAGCGACGCTGCCGACGAGAGGTAGAGAGTTCGTTCGGGCCGGCGTAAAAGCTGCTCGGACGTATTAGAGGCGCGACGGCGGGGGCCCGCTTTCGCGCCCATCTTTTTTCGGGGTGCGAGTACTGAGAGAAGCCTGGCGAAGGTTCAGAGAGGCGTCCGGAATTGAGGTTGGAGCAAGCCCGTTGGGCTAGTTGCCGATCTTGTAGTCGCAGGCTTCGCGGCAAGCAGCGCAGTAGTAGAGGCCGTCTTCCCAAAGGCGGACGTCGAGCTGTCCTTGGCAGAAGACGCAGTACTTCTCGCACTCACATCGATCTTCGATCTGTTCGCATTGGCCGCAGCGAGCTTTTGCCTTGGTGGTCATATCCCGACTTTAGCGCTGGAGACCGGGTGAGGGAACGTTCCGTTGGTAACTGGAACCGGAGCTACGGGCTGCGAGCAATACGAACCAGCGCTTCGCGGTTTGACCCCACAAAAAACAGCATGTTAGGGTTATTGGTTCCGCGACTCTGCAGCCCAGCCACTGCACGTCTGATCGAGGATTCCCTTTGCCTGCTGTCGAGGCGACCACGCCTGCAATTCGAAAAACCGCGTTGAACGCAGTCCATCGCCAGATGGGCGCGAAGCTGGTGGAATTCAACGGCTGGGACATGCCGGTGGAGTATCCGTCGTCGGGCGGAATCATCGCCGAGCACATGGCCGTGCGCACCGGTGTCGGGATTTTTGACGTCAGCCACATGGGCGACATTCGGCTGGCGGGGCCGGGAGCTCTGGCCGCGGTGCAGCATATCTCTATGAACGACGCGTCGCGGCTGACGGTCGGGCAGGCGCAGTACTCGGCGCTGCTCTATCCCCAGGGGACGTTTGTGGACGACGTCATCGTGCACCAGTTGGGCGAAGACGAGTATCTACTGGTGATCAACGCGGGCACGAGGGAAAAAGACTTCAACTGGGTGCGCGAGAACACTCGCGAGTTCGATTGCAAGGTCGAGCACCTGTCGGATGAATTTACCCAGATTGCGATCCAGGGACCGAAGGCAGTCGATCTGCTGCAGAAGCTGACGGATGCAAATCTGGCGGCGGTGAAGTTCTATTGGGTGACGCGCGGCACGGTATGCGGACTGAAGAACATTTTGATTGCGCGCACCGGGTACACGGCCGAGGACGGATTCGAAATTTATGTTCCGTCGGATGAAGCGACGAGCGCGCGCGTCTGGAAGGAAGTGCTGGAGGCAGGAAAAGATTTTGGCGTGGTGGCGTGCGGATTGGGAGCGAGGAATACGTTGCGGCTGGAGGGGAAGTTGGCGTTATACGGACACGAGATCTCGGACACTATCCATGTGTGGGAAGCGGGTCTGGACCGCTTCATCAAGATGGAGAAGCCGGAGTTTATTGGCAAAGCGGCGCTGGAGAAGGCGAAGACGGACGGGCTGAAGAGGACGCTGGTTGGGCTGGAGATGGTGGAGCGCGGCATCGCGCGCGATGGATATAAGGTTCTGGACGAGGGGGGAGCGGCGATCGGATACGTGACGAGCGGATCTCCGGCACCATTCCTGAAGAAGAACATTGCGCTGGCATATGTTCCGCCGAGGTATGCAGAGATTGGTTCAACAGTGAAGGTAGAGATCCGGGGACAAGGCGTAAAGGCGCAGGTGGTGCCAACGCCGTTCTACAAGAGGCCGAAGAAGGGATAAGTTGGGAGTTGCAGGTTCCCAATATCGAGTCCCGAGTTGCGAGGCTAATGTTCGATAATCAAAAGTCAGCGTTCGTGAAAGTCGCAGCGACCCTTATCAGCGGAGGATTCGCGGTCTCGGGAGCGGTTGGGTTAGGGACGGCCTCAATCGGAGGGGCAAAGCTCTGCGCCGGCGATTTTATACTGGTCTGCCACCCCCTTGAAACGCCTTTGCCGATTCTGCTCTCAGTCGTTTTCGTTTCGGTCGGAATTTTTCTTTTTCATGCAAGAACACAGGTCAGGAAACAGGTCGATGTTGGCCATAGGCTACAAGCCAGGAGCTAAGACGAGACATGCCCTATCCGGCAGACTTGAAGTACACGAAAGAGCACGAGTGGATCAAGGTGGATGGATCGAGTGCGACGATCGGGATCACCGACTATGCGCAGAAGTCGCTTGGCGACATCGTATTTGTCGATCTGCCGAAACAGGGTGCAGAGATTACAGCCGGCAAGACGTTTGGAACCGTAGAATCGGTGAAGGCCGTGTCGGATTTGTTTGCGCCGGCGAGCGGAAGCGTGACAGAGGTGAACGGCGAACTCGCGACGGCTCCGGAAAAGATAAATAAAGATGCGAACACGACCTGGATGATCAAGGTTGCGTTGAAGAATCCGGGTGAATTGAACGGCCTGCTGTCCGCGGCGGATTACGAAAAATTCGTGAGCGAAGAAGGCGGGCACTGAGCTGGCTGATGGCTTGTGCCGCGATGCCCACTGCTGTGGACAAACGCTGAGCGCAAGACGCGCTCAGGACCGCCGGCAAGATGCCGGCGCTACAGTCCCAGCCTCGCAGTCGTTCTGTTGGCTAGCGTCATCTATATAAGTTCTTATGCGTTATCTACCCAAGTCCCCTGCAGACCGTAAAGCGATGCTCGAGGCCATTGGCGCGCGCTCGATCGATGATCTGTTTGCGCCCATTCCGGCCGAGTACCGGCTGAACCGCGAGTTGAAGATTCCACGTCAGATGGCGGAATCGGAGATCGTGGATTGGTTCCAGCAACGCTCGAAGGAGAACGGCTCGGAGTATGCGAGTTTTCTTGGCGCGGGCGCGTACATGCATTACCGGCCCGTCATTATTGATTCCCTGATTTCGCGCGGGGAGTTTCTGACCGCGTACACGCCGTATCAGGCGGAAATTTCGCAGGGAACTTTGCAGGCCATCTTCGAGTTTCAAACGATGATCTGTGAGTTGACCGGCATGGAAGTAGCGAACGCGTCGATGTACGACGGGTCGACCGCGGCGGCCGAGGCGGCGATGATGGCTGTACGCGTCACTGGGCGGAGTTCGGTGGTGGTCGCGAAGAGCCTGCATCCGGAGTATAGGGAGGTGCTGGCGACTTATGCGCATCACCAGGGGATGCCGCTGGCGACGGTTGGATATGCGGATAGCGGGCGCATCGATCCGAAGGAATTGGAGCGGACGATTACGCCGGAGACGGCGTGCGTGCTGCTTCAATCGCCGAACTTCTTCGGAACGATTGAGGACGTCGCAGCGGTCGCCGAGATTGCGCATAACAAGGGCGCGCTGCTGGTGGTTTCGATCGCCGAGGCGGTGTCGCTCGGGATCGTGGAACCTCCCCGGGATGCGGACATCGTCGCGATGGAGGCGCAGTCGTTTGGAGTTCCAGTGGGGTTTGGCGGTCCTTATTGTGGCGTCATTGCGACGCGCGAGAAGTACGTTCGACAGATGCCGGGACGGCTGGCGGGACAGACGACGGATCGCAATGGCAAGCGCGGATTCGTGCTGACAATTGCGACGCGAGAACAGCACATCCGACGGGAGAAAGCGACGTCGAACATCTGCACCAACCAGGCGCTGGTCGCGCTGATGGTCAACATCTTCATGAACGTGTACGGCAAAGTCGGGCTACGGGAATTGGCTAAGCAGAATTTAGCGAAGACGGCGTATGCGGCCGATCAGTTCGGAAAGCATGCGCAGATTTTGTTCAGCGCGGCGCCGCGATTCAACGAGTTCGTTGTGAAGACGAGCGAGGATCCGTATGTGATCAACGGACGCCTGCTCGGGCACAAGCTGGTCGGAGGGCTTCCGCTGAAGAAGTTTTATCCGGAGTTGGGCAATGCGGCGCTGTGGTGCTGCACTGAGATGACGACGCGAACGGCGATCGACACGGCTGCGGGGATGCTGGCGGAGAGCGAAGCCGAAGAGCCGAGCGGCGATCGTGCGGTGGAGGAGGTCGCGCGATGAAGCATCCGACTCCGAAGGCCACCCGTCACGTGAATCAGAACGAAGGGCTGATTTTTGAGAAGTCGTCGCCGGGGAAAGCTGCGTGGAAGCTGCCGCCGCTCGATGTTCCTGAGGTCGATCCGGCGAAGCTGCTGGGCAAGGCGGAACGAAAAGATCTGGGCTCGATGCCCGAGGTCAGCGAGATCGAGATCATTCGCCACTTCACCCGGCTTTCGACGTGGAACTATGCGATCGATCTAGGCATGTATCCGCTGGGATCGTGCACGATGAAGTACAACCCACGCGTGAACGAGGTGGTGGCGCGGCTGGAAGGAATTGCAAACGGACATCCGTATCAGCCGGAGAAGATTTCGCAGGGCGCGCTCCGGATCATCAAAACACTGAGTGACTGCCTGCTTGAGATCACAGGCATGGACGCGATCACGCTACAGCCGGCGGCGGGCGCGCATGGCGAGCTTACCGGGCTGTTGATGGTGCGCGCGTATCACGAGGCGAAGGGCAATCCGCGAAAGAAGGTTCTGATTCCGGACTCGGCGCACGGAACCAATCCGGCGACGGCGGCGATGGTCGGCTACGCGGTCGAAAATTTGAAGTCGAATGCCCGCGGGATGGTGGAGGTGTCGGCGCTCGAAGCTCAGATGAATGAAGACGTCGCGGCGCTCATGCTGACGAATCCGAATACGTTGGGCGTCTTCGAGCAGGAGATTCACAAGATCGCCGAGATCCTGCATGCCAAGGGCGGGCTGCTCTACATGGACGGCGCCAACATGAATGCGCTGGTCGGGAAGGTGCGGCCGGGAGATTTCGGTGTCGATGTGATGCATCTGAACCTGCACAAGACGTTCTCGACGCCGCACGGTGGCGGCGGGCCGGGTTCGGGTCCGGTGGCGATCAAGAAGATGCTCGAGCCATTCCTGCCGAAGCCGGTGGTGATCAGCAAGCCGGATGGCACTTTGGGATTCGAGTATGACCGGCCTCAGTCAGTGGGACGCGTGCGGTCGTTCTATGGGAACTTCGGGATGTTCGTGCGCGCGCTGGCATACATCTTGGCGAATGGTCCGGATGGTTTGCGAGAGACGACGGAAGATGCTGTGCTGAATGCCAACTACATCCGCAAGGGACTTGAGGGCACTTACGATTTGCCGTACGCGACGCCTAGCATGCATGAGGTCGTGTTCAGCGACAAGCTGCAAACTAAGAAGGGCGTGCGGACGATGGACATCGCCAAGCGCCTAATCGATTACGGATTCCATCCTTATACGACGGCGTTTCCGCTGATCGTGCCGGGGGCGCTGATGATCGAGCCGACGGAGAGCGAAGGCCGGGAAGAGCTGGATTTGTTCGTCGAGGCGATGAAGTCGATCGCGCAGGAAGTGGAGGAAGATCCGCAGACCATTTTGGATGCCCCGCATACGACGCGTGTGTCGCGGCTGGATGAGACGGCGGCGGCGAGGAAGCCCGTGCTGCGCTGGAAGCCTGCCTGAGCCTGAGCAACGTTTCTCGAAGTAACCACCAACTTTGATTACCGAATGATGGACCGGCCATCGAAGTCCGATGGCCGAAATCGGCGGCAATGCACTAAGATTGCTGAAGCGATTTCTCGCCTTGTGCGCGCACAAAAAGGGGTTCAATTCATGGCCACCACTGCAATTCCCAAGACCAAGATTTCCGGCGGTTCTTTCTTGCTGGAGGAACGGCAAACGTCGGAGGTATTCACTCCCGAAGACTTCAGTGAACAGCACCAGTTGATCGGGCAGACCACCGAACAGTTTGCGGTCAACGAGATTCTGCCGAACGTCGAGAAGATCGAGCACAAGGAATTTCAAGTCACGCGAGATCTGCTCAAGAAGGCGGGGGATCTGGGGCTGAGCGGAGTGGAAATTCCCGAGGGGTACGGCGGTCTTGAAATGGACAAGGTGACGTCGGCGGTGATTGCCGATCACATCGCCAAGTACGCGGGCTTTGCGACAACCTGGGGCGGTCATTCGGGCATCGGCACGCTGCCGATCGTGTATTTCGGCACCGAAGAGCAGAAGAAAAAATATCTGCCCAAGCTGGCTGCAGGCGAGATCGTAGGTGCGTACGCGCTGTCAGAGTCGACTTCCGGGTCGGATGCGATGAACTGTCGGGCACGGGCGGAGCTATCCAAGGATGGGAAGCACTACATCTTGAACGGCGAGAAGATGTGGATCACCAATGCCGGGTTCGCGGACCTGTTCACCGTATTTGCGAAGGTGGATGGCGAGAAGTTTTCGGCGTTCCTGGTGGAGCGCAACTATCCGGGATTCTCGGTCGGCGCGGAAGAGCACAAGATGGGAATCCGCGGATCGTCGACGTGCGCGATCATTCTGAATGACTGCAAGGTGCCAGTGGAGAATCTGCTCGGCGAGATCGGCAAGGGGCACGTGATCGCGTTCAACATCCTGAATATCGGCCGCTTCAAGCTGGGCGCGATGTGCGTGGGCGGTGCGCGGGTATCACTGGAAAACGCGGTGGGTTATGCCAAGCAGCGCAAGGCGTTCAACAAGGTGATTGCCGATTTCGGGTTGATCCGCGAGAAGATCGCCAACATGGCGGCGCTGATTTACGTCGGCGAGTCGCTCGTATATCGCACGGTCGGCATGATGGACGGGGCGCTGAGCGAGGTCGACAAGTCCGGCGCAGACGCCATGAAGGAGACGCGCAAGGCGATCGAGGAGTACGCAGTCGAGTGCTCGATCATCAAAGTGTGGGGCTCGGAGATGATCGACTACGTCGTCGATGAGACCATGCAGATTTACGCGGGTTACGGATTCGTCGAAGAGTATCCAGCGGAGCGAGCGTATCGCGACGCGCGCATCAATCGCATATTCGAGGGCACGAACGAGATCAATCGGCTCATCATTACCGGATTCCTGCTGAAGCGCGCAATGAGCGGGCAGCTAGCGCTGATGCCGGCGATCAAGAAACTGATGGATGAAGTTCTCTCCGGGCCGAGCATGGGAGAGGAGATCGAAGGGCCGCTCGCTGAAGAGCGCAAGCTGGTGGCGCAGGCGAAGAAGCTGGGACTGTTCGCGGCGGGATCGGCGACGCAGAAGTATATGCAGGCGATTCAGGATCAGCAGGAAGTGATGGGCGCAATCGCCGACATGACGATCGAGACCTATGCGATGGAGTCGGCGGTGCTGCGTGCGCAGAAGCTCGTTGAGATGAAGGGCGAACGCGAGGCGTCGCTGGCAATCGCCATGACCCGCGTTTATCTGGCACAGGCGATGGAGAAGATCGAGTCAGCCGCGAAGCGTATCCTTGCAGCCGTCGCCGAGGGCGATATGCTGCGGACGCAGTTGGCGATCCTGCGGCGGTTAGCGAAGTACGAGCCGTTCAACACGATTGAGCTGCGGCAGCAGATTGCGCAGCGGACCATCGAGGTCGGGAAGTACTCGCTGGCCTAGATGCACGTCTACCTACGGAAACTGGGTCATGGAGGGAGCTGAGAAATCGGCTCCCTCAAGTTTTCTTAACGGTTTTTTCCACGCGAGTTGCTTTCCGCGCTGCGAGAATCTCTGATAAAACTATCCGGCTATGAAAACGATTACACCTGTCTCATTACTCGTCGTGATGTTGTGCGCGGCGTTCATGGTCGCGCAGGAGAAGGCGTCTCCGTCCGCCGGTTTGGCTCTGACTCCGCCAATGGGATGGAACAGCTGGAACAAGTTTGGTTGTCACGTGAGCGCCGACATGATCAAGGGCATGGCGGACGCGATGGTCAAGTCCGGAATGAAAGATGCCGGCTACCAGTACGTGGTGATCGACGATTGCTGGCAAGTATCGCGCGACGCAGAGGGCAACATTGTGCCGGATGCGAAGGCTTTTCCGGATGGCGTCAAGCCGGTTTCCGATTACGTGCATTCGCTTGGATTGAAGTTCGGCATCTATTCCGACGCGGGATCGCAAACGTGTGCGGGCCGTCCGGGTGGGCTGGGGCACGAATACCAGGACGCGATCAAATACGCGGCCTGGGGCGTGGATTATCTCAAGTACGACTGGTGTCACACGTCGACACAGGACGCGAAGGCTTCGTACGCGAATATTCGTAACGCGCTCGATACGGCGGGCCGGCCGATCGTACTGAGCATCTGCGAATGGGGGTCGCATCAGCCGTGGCTGTGGGGAAAAGAGGTAGGCGGCAATCTGTGGCGCACCACAGGCGATATTCAGCCGCGCTGGTCGGGCAGAAAAGAATGGAAGCCCGGAGATTGCTGTTCGTATGGCGTAGTCGACATCATCGATGCAGAAGACCCGATCTACTCATACGCCGGGCCGGGACACTGGAACGATCCCGACATGCTCGAAGTCGGCAATGGCGAGCTGACGCCGACAGAGAATCGCTCGCACTTCAGCTTCTGGGCGCTGCTCGCTGCGCCGCTGATGGCGGGCAACGACCTTCGCGATATGAAGCCGGAGATTCACGACATCTTGACCAACAAAGAAGTGATCGCCGTAAATCAGGATCCGCTCGGGCGGCAGGGGCGGCGCGTGTGGAAGGACGGCGATCTGGAAGTGTGGTCGAAGCCGCTCGACGGAGGTGCGCGCGCCGTGATTTTGTTTAACCGGGGAACGACCGAGCAAGAGATCACCGCGAGATGGGGTGACCTTTACTATCCGGATGATTTGTCGGCTTCGGTACGGGATCTGTGGGAGAAAAAAGATCTTGGAAAGATGAGGGGAAAATTTTCAGCCAAGGTCGCGTCGCACGGGGTGGTGATGGTGACTGTGAAGCCGTAGGGATCGACTAGAAATTCACCCCGCAGGACAGCGGCTGACTGGCCGTTGTAGAATGCCCGCACTTCCTCCAGAAGCGATACAGAAAGCAACCAAGGGTGAACTTGTTCGGGACTCAGGGATCGAGGTTTGAATACCTGATCGACGGGGAGGTTTCCCTATGCCACTCTCCACTCAAGCGGGCAACGATGCGCCGCGGTTGTCTGCCCGCAGTTCACTAAGTTTCGCAAAAGTTCTGTTTTCCGTCATCGTGGTGACGCAGGCTTTGCCGCGCGCATCGGGGCAAGGGAGTTCGATTCCTGAAGTCCAAAATGGCGAGATTCGCACGATGCCTTCCGGCGAGCCGGATCGAATTCAACAGGCCACCGTTCGAAATGCTCCCCCGACCACGACCAAGACCTTTGCCACCCCGGACACGTGCCTGCTTCCACCGCTTAACACTACCGTCGTTCCGATCGCTTCGAAGGTACAGTTACAAATTCCGTCGAACGCGCGGAAGGAATACCAACGAGCTTGCACCGCGCTTAAGGACAAAAAGGGAACCGACGCAGAGAAACATCTGCAGGCCGCTGTGGATGACTATCCCAAGTATTCTGCGGCATGGGTAACGCTCGGGCAGTTGCTCGTTTCTCGCCAAAGAATGCAGGAAGGCCGCGCTGCTTGCTCCGAGGCAGTAACTGCAGACAGTAACTACGTGCCAGCTTACCTTTGCATGGCAGATATCGCCGCGCGCGCCCATGACTGGGGCGAAGCGCTTAGCCTAAGCAACCGTGCACTTGAAATCGACCCGAGCCACAACGCGGTGGCGTATGAATACAACGCTGCCGCCAATCTGAATCTGCATAACCTGGCGGACGCTGAGAAAAGCGGGTTGCGGGCGGCGGAGTTGGACAAGAATCACCATGAGCCGCGCGTGTACTTTGTGCTGGCCCAGATCTATGAGGCAAAACACGACCCAACCAACGAAGCAGTGCAGTTGCGCGAATATCTCAAGTATGCCGACAATCCCGATGACGTGGCGATGGTGAAGCAGTATTTATCGGAGCTGGAAACGCAAGGCCAGAAGTAAGAACGAGGCAGTTTCGCATTTTGGTGCGAATTCATCGGTCTTTCGTCTTCAATTCTTCCATCACACTCTGAATCAGTTCTTTCGCATCGGTAAGGCTCTTCATGATGATCTGGATATCCATAACGGGCTTGCCGGGCCAGCGCTGGCTCTGGCAGTAGACGCCGTGCTGACCGACCAGCGCCATGGCGTCGGTGACGAGATCCATCGTGACGGCCAGTCGGCCGCGCGGGACGCCCATCATGGTCTCGTAGTGCTCGAGTTCTTCCTGCTTGTCGTCGAATACGGGCATGGATGGATTGTAACGTGGGCCATCGGTGGAGGATAATTGGCGCCGGAAAAACAGCAATCAGCAGAGCCTGTCAATCTCCATTCCGCACTCGGGATGAACCTTGAAACCTCTTCTCTGCATCAGAACTCAAAACAGTCCTTGAATGTCGGCGCTTACGCAATGCTGGAATTGGCGTCTAATTCTGAGAACTGAGAACTGAGAACTGAGAACTGAGAACTGAATGCTAATTGCTGAAATAAAAGGAGAACTCATGCAGAAACGTACGGCTTTTCTGTTGTGTGGCGTCCTTATGTTGTCGGTGATGGCGGTCGCGCAGATGGGCGGCCAGAAGCAGCGCCCGAGTCCGGCGGAGAACGCGCAGTGCAAATTCGCCGATGGGAAGAGCATCAAAGTGGCGTATTCCAGCCCGCGTGCCAAGGGCCGCAAAATCTTTGGTGCTCTGGTGCCTTACGGCGAACCTTGGCGCACTGGGGCAAACGAAGCAACCACGTTTGTGGCGGACACCAACCTGAGCATCGGCGGAAAAGACGTTCCCACTGGAAACTACACCATGTTTACCGTGCCCAATCAGGACAAGTGGACGCTGATCATCAGCAAGAAGACGGGCGAATGGGGCATTCCTTATCCCGAAGGCGAAGACTTTGGGCGCTACGACATGAGCGTGTCGAAGACATCAGGGCCGGTGGAGAACTTCACGATCTCGTTCCACGAGATGGGCACAGGTTGCCACATGTATCTCGACTGGGAGAACACGCGAGCGACCATCGAGATTACGGAGAAGAAATAGAACGGTTTCTAAAACAAATGGTTGAAATGGCGGAACAGCAAGCTTTATGTTCCGCCTTTTTGATTCAAGAAGAATTAATTTGAATTGACGAAAATCACAGACCGGTCCGCCGAAGAAGACTAGAATGCATCCTCGAAATCCCCACGAGCACTCCACAGGAGGTTCCCATGCCTGTGTACGACTATGTCTGCACCGACTGCCACAAGGAATTCGAAAAAGTTCTCACACTCACGGAACACGAAAGCCAAATTGCTTGTCCGCATTGCGGCAGCAAGAACGTGGAGCAGGAGGCGAAGGCGTTCTTTGCGGTAACGTCGAAGAAGAGCTAGCAGCAGAACTTAAAATTACAAGACACGAACCCCATCGATGCGAGTAACTCGAGGGGTTCGTGTCTTCGCTATTTGGTCACTACAGCCGTGTGCGGCATGTGGGATACGGCATCCCGTTGCGTCAGTTCAGGTTCTCAAATATTCCCGCGGCACCCATGCCTCCGCCAACACACATGGTCACCATGCCGTAGCGTGCCTTGCGGCGTTTGAGTTCGCGCAGGATTGTTGCGGTGAGCTTGGCGCCCGTGCAGCCTAGCGGATGGCCGAGGGCGATCGCCCCGCCGTTAGGGTTCACTTTCTCTGGGTCGAGTCCGGCTTCTTTGATCACCGCGAGCGACTGCACGGCGAAGGCTTCGTTGAGTTCGATGACGTCGATCTGATCGAGCTTGAGCCCAGCCAGTTTGAGCGCCTTGGGAATCGCGAACACCGGACCGAGTCCCATCTCTTCCGGCTTGTAGCCGGCGGTGGCGAACGAGACGAAGCGGGCCATCGGAGTGATGCCGAGGGCGTTGGCACGGTCGGCAGACATTACAACGGCGGCTGCGGCACCATCGGACATCTGCGACGAGTTTCCGGCGGTGACGATACCCTTCACATGGAAGGCCGGCTTCAAGGCGAGCAGCGCTTCGAGCGAAGTATCGGCGCGCGGGCCTTCGTCGACTTTGAAGGTGATCTCCTGGCGATGCGGCTTCTTGCCATTCGGCGTGGTGAAGCTGACCGGCACGGGAAAAGTCTCGTCGGCAAATTTGCCGGCCTGAATGGCGGCGAGCGCTTTTTGGTGGCTATGGAGCGAGAACTCGTCGCTTTGTTCGCGCGTAATACCGAAGCGATGGCCGACGCGCTCAGCCGTAAGGCCCATGGAGAGGTAAGCGCCGGGCTCATGCTCAACGAGCCACGGGTTGGGCGAGATCTTGTTGCCGCCCATGGGAATCATCGACATGGATTCGGTGCCGCCGGCTACGATGACTTCGGCGCCGCCCGCCATGATGCGTTCGGCGGCCATGGCGATCGATTGCAAGCCCGACGAGCAGAAGCGGTTGATGGTGAGCGCCGACGTTTCTACGGGCAAGCCCGCGCGCAGCGAGGCGATGCGGGCAACGTTCATCCCTTGCTCGCCTTCGGGCATCGCGCAGCCGAGGATGACATCCTCGATTTCTTTCAGATCGAGTTGCGGTACGCGTTCGAGCGCGCCTTTGATGGCGACAGCGGCCATCTCATCAGGACGAGTCGCGCGCAACGTTCCTTTGAAGGCTCGTCCCACGGGAGTACGAACAGCGGATGCGATGATGACGTCTCTCATAAAAGCAGTTCCCAGGTCTTAGTTTTCAGATAGCAGGTTTTGGGTATTAGGTCGTAGGTTTCCAATTTCAAGCGAACGATCTGCAAGAAAAACCACTAGCAACGATCACTCCATGATACCTCCCCCGGGAGTCCTCGGGCGCGTCTATGCACGTAAAGATGAGGGAAACGCTTCGCTGGATTCTGTGGACACTCGGACTGTTGCCGTGCGTGCAGTATGCCTGGTGCGAGCGCCCCGAGAAAGTCACGCTTTGCGACATCAAAGATAATCCGACTTCTTTCAACCACAAACTGGTCGAAGTTGAGGGCTTCCTTTCCCATAACTTTGAAGACTTCTCGATATCAACGCCGGAGTGTCCTTACTCCCCGGCGATCTGGCTGGAGTACGGTGGCAAGCGTACGTCTGGAACGATTTACTGCTGCGGCGGAGGCGCAGAACGAACACGTACGAAACAATTGGAAGTGGAAGGATTCTCAGTGCCCCTCGTCGAAGACCGGCAATTCCGAAAGTTCGACAAGCTGATTCAGCCTCCGTTTCGTTCGGGAAACCATGGATCGGTTGTTCACGCGACGATCATCGGGCGTTTCTTCCTGGGAGAGAAACAAAGTACGGCGACAAGGGAGGATGGGGCTGGGGCGGTTATGGTCATTTTGGCTGTTGCACCCTCATGGTTATTCAACAGGTCCGTTCGGTTGATTCGCAGGATCGTGACGACCTGGACTATGGGGTGTCGTTGGAAAGGCGACTCTGAGTGGATTTTCGACGATCCTCGGCGCGTTGCGACGGATGCATTGGGTGACTTGCTCAAGCTCGACAAGGCTTCGCTCGCAAGCATAAGGGAAACGCGAAAGGGACAAGGGCGAGAGGGACCTACGAGTGGCGTGGTCCCGAAAATGCGCGTTACTACATGGTCATTTTGAGCCGTCCTTATTGGCTTTCGTTTTACGCGAAGAATCCAAAGAATGTCGCGAGGATCCTTGCTGCAGCATACCAAGCTTGCGATTAGACGTTCGGATCTACTGCGATACTCCTCTAAGTTATTTGATTTCAATCGTTTCCCATCTTGGGATGTTCCACGGGGAAGACTTTGGCGTTCTTTTCGTCCCGGGGACAGTAGGCAGCGCTCCCCCCTGTTAGAGGTTGACGCGGCGTCTGGGCGGGAGTAGCGTGTGCCCGACTTGCAAGGCCCCATCCACAAAAATCAAAAAAAGGAGACTTCCATGAAGAAGAGGGCCGTGTGGAGTGTGTTTGTAGTGATGTTGCTGACGGTGCTAGCTGCCGCGCAGGCGCAGGAGCAGTACCTGGATATTTACATCGCGCAGGTGAAACCGGAGAAGCGGGCTGAGTTTGACGCTATATCGAAGAAGATGGCGGTGATCAATCATCAGAACCACGGCGACGAGTGGCTGGCCATGGAAACCGATTACGGGCCGCTCAATCGCATTACGATCGTGAGCACGCGAAATGGTTATGCTGACGTCCAGAAGGGCGGCGAGGCATTTTTTGGTTCGCTGCAGAAGGCGTTGGGCAAGGACGCAGCCGAAAAACTGTTTCAGGATTTCACCAAGTGCGTGGAGAGCAGCCGGTCGGAGCTGAGAAGGCGGCGTTGGGATTTGAGCAGCAATCCGCCGGCGGACGCGGTGGCGATGGCGAAGATGCTGGGCGAGTCGCGCTACCTGCGTACCACGGCCATCCGAATCAAGCCGGGGCAAGGGCCCGCGATCGAGGCGCTGCTGAAAGACGTGAAGGCGGCGCGTGAGAAAAGCTCTCCGGAGGTGACGACGCTTGTGTCGCAAGGAGAAGCAGGACAGGAAGGAACGATGTTTTACGTGACGACTCTGGAAAAATCGATGGCCGGCTACGATTCGATTCCTCCGTTGCGCAAGGCGATGGGCGACGAAGCGTACGAGCGCTACCTCAAGACGGCGTCGGAGATCGTCCTGAACACCGAGACGATGATTTCGCACTTTGTGCCAGAGATCAGCAACCCACCGGCAGACGTAATCGCGGCTGCACCCGACTACTGGGCAACGAAAGAGGTCGTCGCCAAAGCCGGTTCGCAGAAGAAGAGCGTGGTGAACGCTTCACAAACAACGAAGATGGATGCCAAGCAGTAAGTTTCGATCGATACACGCGTAGAAACAGGGGAAGACAACTTTCGCCGGCGATCTTTTATGAGGTCGGCCGGCGGAATTTTTTTCTGTTGGCAACTCGAAGGTTGGTCTCGATTCCGAAATTCGTAGTCAGCCGTCTTGTTTCGTTCTTATTTCGGCAAAAGCAGATCCTTCGCCTTGCTCAGGATGACAAACCTGAGTTTATGGGTTACACAAAAACCAACCGGTCCTAATTTCGCAGTGTCTTTCCGGTTTTCAGCGTGTACTGAATGCGCTCCTGCGTTTTCTTTTCTCCGCAAAGAGACTTAAAGCCTTCGCGTTCGAGGTCGAGGATGTATTGCTCGCTCACCGGTGTACCTGGAGTGACGTTGCCGCCGCAGAGAACCTCGGCGACCTTGTTGCCGATCTTCACTTCATGATCGCTGATGTACTCGCCCTGCCGCATCATGTAGACGCCGAGCTTCAACGTGGCGAGGATGTTTTCGCCGGGCGCGGGAATATTGTTGCGCATCACGGGAGCTTCGTATCCGGCGCGAGCGAGTTCGAGGGCACGGGCTTTGCAGTCGGCGAGAACGCGTTCACGGTTCATGCTGATGTTGTCGGAATCAGAGAGGAAGCCGAGGCCACGTGCCTCGTGGGCGGAGGTGGCGACCTTCGCCATGGCGATAGTTTCGAAGGCGCGCTTCATGGCTTCCATCAGTTCGACGGACTCGCCGCGGCCGTCGGGACGGATGGAAGCGGCGCTGTCGATAGCGTGGAGCAGCATCTCTTTGCATCCGCCGCCACCGGGAAGCAGTCCGACGCCGACTTCGACGAGGCCGGTGTAGAGTTCGGCGTGCGGCTGGCGCGCAGGAGCGTGCAGCGAGATCTCGGTTCCGCCGCCAAGCGTGAGTCCAAAGGCGCCCACAACGACGGGCTTCGGCGAGAACTTGATCGCCTGGGTCATGCCCTGAAACTGGCGAATGACCATGTCGACGTCGTCCCATTCTTCTTCCTGCACGGCCATGAGCAGCAGCATGAGGTTCGCGCCGACGGAGAAGTTCTGCGCGTCATTGGTGATGACGAAGGCGTCGAAGGGATTGCCGGGGCCACCCGGTTTCAGTGTCTGCGTGATGAGGGAGATGATGTCGGTGCCGAGCGAGTTCATCTTGGAGTGGAACTCGATGCAGGCGACGCCATCCCCAAGATCGACAAGAGAGGCGCCGGAATTTTTCTTCACGACGCCGTTGGATTTTTTGGCGACGGTGACGGACCACACACCTTGAGGAACAGTGACCGGTTCCCAGTTCCCGGTTGCCAGGTCGAAGTAGGTGCGGCCAGAGGCAGTCTTCGGGTCGTCTTGATACCAACCTTTCTTACCGGTGGCGAGCAACTTCTCGACATTCGCCGCAACGGGCCGGCCGTCTTTCTTCATGCGCGCGACGGTGGCTCCGACGCCAGCGGCGTCCCATAGCTCGAACGGTCCCATCTCCCAGTTGAAACCGAGTTTCATGGCGCGATCGATTTCGACGACGGTATCGGAGATTTCGGGGATGCGATTGGCGGAGTAGGTCCAAAGATCAGAGAGCGCGGCCCAGAGAAACGCACCAGCTTTGTCGCCTTTTTGAGGGCCGCTGCCTTCGAGGCCGAGCAGCATGCGCACGCGTGCGGCCGTGTCGTCGACGTTCTTGGCCATGTCGAGCGCGGGGAACTTGGGTTTCGAGCGCGGATGATATTCGAGCGTCTTCCAATCGAGGGCGAGGCGTTCTTCGTGTCCGTCGTGACCTTTGGATTTGTTGTAGAACCCACCCTTGGATTTGTCGCCGAGCATCTTGCGCTCGAGCATCTGCTTGTAGAAGTCGGGAAGCTTGAGTTCGCTACGTTCATCGTGAACGTTGGTAGTCATGTTGGCTACCACGTGGCCGAGGATGTCGAGTCCGACGAGATCAATAGTGCGGAAGGTAGCGGACTTGGGCCAGCCGAGCGGAGATCCAGTGAGGGCATCGACGTCCTCGATGGAAAGATCCATCTCCTGCATGAGGCGAATGACGTTGAGCACGGAGAAGGTGCCGATGCGATTGCCGATGAAGTTGG
>Ga0126371_10000879_pt1 | contig 25211 bp, 26 predicted proteins | sample PanSoiMetaPlot_4_FD_110145 | JGI IMG/M metagenome (GOLD analysis project Ga0126371, IMG submission 110145) | Tropical forest soil microbial communities from Panama - MetaG Plot_4 | ecosystem: Environmental > Terrestrial > Soil > Tropical forest > Bulk soil | place: Panama | collected 2016-02-17 | reverse complement strand
GTGGCCGACTCCTTTGACGCGTTGAGGAAGCTGCCCGAAGGCGCGGTAAAGGGCAAAATTCTGCTTCTGAATGAGAAATTCGACAAGCGATTGGCCGCGCAGGGCGACGGGTTGAGCGCCTATGGGCAGGCTGTTGTTTATCGCGGCGCAGGGCCGAGCGTTGCCGCGTCTCTTGGAGCGCTTGCCGTGCTGGTGCGCTCGGTTGGCAATGCAGACTACCGGCTGCCGCACACCGGGGCCACCGTCTACGCGAACGGGCTGCCGAAAATTCCCGCGGCGGCGGTGACCGCTGAGGATGCGGACCTGCTGGCCAACCTCACGCAGCAGGGGCCGGTGCGGATGCGGCTGACGCTGACGCCGCAGACGCTACCGAATGTAGACAGTTACAACGTCATCGCCGACTGGAAGGGCTCCGAGCATCCGGAGCAGGTGGTCATCGTATCAGGGCACCTCGATTCGTGGGACCTTGCGACCGGGGCCATCGATGATGGCGCTGGCATTGTGGTCTCCATGCAGGCGATCCATCTACTGCAGAAGCTCGGCATCCATCCAAAGCGCACGGTGCGCTTCGTTGCCTGGATGGATGAGGAGCAGGGCGGCGAAGGCGCGGCTACTTACGCCAAGGACCATGCTTCCGACCTGTCGAACCACATTGGCGCTCTCGAGTCAGACCTGGGAGCGGGCCATCCCATTGGTATTCTGGCTGTGGGCAAGCCTGAGCTGGCGGAGTGGCTGCGCCCGGTAGGGCATGTGCTGGAGCCGATTGGGGCTGCAACCATCACGCCCAGTCCTGAAGCTGGCGAAGACATCGACTCGCTCAAGGGCGTGCCGCAGTTTGCTCCCAACCAGGACAGCCGATTCTACTTCAACTATCACCACACGGCTGCCGACACCTTCGACAAGGTCAATCCGCAGGAACTGAATGAGAACGCGGCGGTAATGGTGGTCTTGGCTTATGCCTTGGCGGATTCGAGTACTCCGGCTCCGAGATAAAGCATTTAGCTGCGCTTCCTGCGTCCTGTCTTCTTGTTTTTCTCTTTCCGGAGTTTCCATGCTGTAGTCAGCGCTCCTCGCAGTGCGTCTTCGTTAGCTTTGGCGAGGATGATGTGGGTCGCTCCCATGCGGCCCCATCCACCTTTGATGGGGATGAAGAGGTCGGGGCGATCTGCGATGAAGGCCTGTTGCTGTTCCACTGTGAGCATGAGATTGCCATAGCCGTCTTTCTGCGAGGCGAGGGTGGCGAAGATTCTTCCGTCCACGCGGAAGTCGGGCGAGCCCATGTGCGAGCCTTCCTCTGCGCCTTCGAGGCTTAATGCGATGCGGCGAAAATCTGTGGTGTTCATAGGTGGTTTTCGTGGCCCATGTGAAGGAAAGCAGATCCTTCGCTGCGCTCAGGATGACAGTTATTTGCTTGAGAATGACATTCATTGTTCATTCTGGTTTCCCTCTCGGCAACTCTAGGCAGTGTAGAGATTCGTTTCCAGAAACGCATTGCGGAATTTGCCGGTCGGGTCATGTTGTTTCAGGAGTGACTTGAATTCCGGTAGCTTTTCGTATTTTGCTTCGAGTTGCGCGGGCGGGATGGTGAAGAGCTTGGCCCAATGCGGGCGCGGGTTGAATGGCGCGAGCTGCTTTTCGATGAGCGGCAGGATTTGCTTCACCGCCGGCCATTCCGGTTTCCAAGTGAAGTGGATAGTCATGGAATCGCGCTGGTGGGCCATGCTCATCCAGAGATTGTCTGCGGCGACTGTGCGAAATTCCGTAACAAACAGATGCGGGGTGATGCGGTCGCGCAGTTTCTCGACGGCGAGAATGGCCTCATGGCCGTGCTCGCGTGGAACGAAGTACTCGGTCTGCAGCTCGGCGCCACTGGATGGCGTGAAGTTCATGCGGAAGTGCGGCAGCCGCTCGTACCATGGGCCGGGGATGCCTTGCTGTTCGGTGCAGGGCGTGGCGTCGTGTCCCGCAATGGGGTGCAGCTTTTTCGTCGCGAGCTTTGCACCGTAGAACTCGGGCGGAAGCTGTGAAGATTGATTGGATTCGATACGCTGCTTGATCCAGACCTGCGTGGCGCGGTGGTTTTGCCAGTCAGTGAAGAGGCTGACGCTGTATCCGCTGCCAAAGATGGCGTCGAGGTTGTGCTGGAGCTGGTCGAACGACAGGTCTTCGTAAACGATCTGGCGCATCTGGAAAGTGGGCAGCAGGTTGAGCGTGATGCGGGTGACGATGCCGAGCGCTCCCAGCGCGACGACTGCTCCATTGAATGTATCGCTGTCTTTGGCGCGTGAAAGTGTGGCGAGATTGCCGTCGGCGGTGGCGAATTCAAGGGCGGAGACGGCGGTGCTCAGGTTTCCATTGTGAATGCCCGAGCCATGCGTACCGGTGGAACAAGCGCCAACGACGGTGATGTGCGGAAGCGAGGCGAGGTTGTGCAGCGCATAGCCGTGGGAGTCTAAGTACGGAGCGAGCTTCCCGTAACGAACGCCTGCCCCTACGGTAACGGTGTGCGCTTTGTCATCGATTGTCATCTCATCAAGATGTTCGAGCGAGATCTGGTTTGCATTGCTGTCAGCGATGGCATTGAAGGAGTGACGCGCGCCGAGAGCGCGGAGCTTGTCGCAGCCTTTCACTACCTCCTGGACTTCTTCTGCCGAAGCCGGCGTGAAGAGGCGGTTTGTCGAATAGGTGAGATTTCCCGACCAGTTAGTGCGCGGGCCTGCAGTCTGGCTTTGTTCGGCAGGAACGAGTCGGGACAAGGTGGCTCCACTGAGTAGTATGCCGGAAGTCTTGAGGAAGTCGCGCTTGTTCATGTTGGGCAACGTTGTATCACGGGGTCTGGGATTATGGCGAGATGGGGTGAGGTTTGTAGTCGCTCACCTCTCGCTGCACGAGGAAGGGTACCCATTTTCGTGCCACGATGGGTCTTTGCCGCCCAGGTCGTGCGTCCAATGTAGCGGACGTGTCAATGGGGGCCTAATGAGCAAGTTGTTGCGGGTTCGCGTGGTTCTGATTTGTTTTCTGGTTTTTCCTTTGCAGCATTTCTCAACGCAGCCGGCCGCAGCGCAGGCAGCCGCCGATTCAGACGGGAAGAAGCTTGTGCCGCGCACGCCAGAAACTGTAGAGAAGGCGATGCAGGCAGAGCGTCATATCAATCTCGATGTAGTGGCAACGGACTCAGCAGGTCGGTCCATGCCCGGGCTGCAGCAGCAGGATTTCACGATTCTGGACAATAACCAGCCGCAGAAGATGGCATCATTTGCTGCGTTGCAAGGACCAACGGCTGACCCTCCGGTGGAAGTGATCCTGCTGATCGATCTGGTGAACACGGGCTTTTCGCGGGTGGCGTATGAGAGGCAGGAGATTGACAGGTTCCTGCGTCAGAACAATGGGCAACTTGCTTATCCGATGACACTGGTCGTGTTTAGCGACACGAATACGGACATGCAACCACAACCTTCACGTGACGGAAACAAGATGGCTGACCTCCTGAGTTCAACCAACTCCTCGCTACGGATTATTGGCAGGTCGGCAGGCTTTTATGGCGCGGAGGAACGGCTGGAAAAATCCTTGAATGCTCTGGATAAGCTAATCGCTTATGAGGGCCCGAAGCCGGGCAGGAAGATGGTGATCTGGATCAGCCCTGGATGGCCGCTGCTCGAAAATCCTAATGTGCAATTTGACGCGAAGGCGCAGCAAGCTTTTTTTAACTGGATTTCGGATTTCAGCAACTCGCTGCGTCAGTCGCGCATGACTCTGTACGCTGTCGATCCGGTCGGAGCGGGCGAGGGCAATATGTTGGGCATGTTTTACTACCAGAGCTTTTTGAAGGGTGTGAAAAAGCCGAGTCAGGCTGGATCGGGCAATCTGGGGCTGCAGGTGCTGGCAATGCGCAGCGGCGGACGCGTGCTGAATTCGAGCAATGACCTGACGAGCGAACTCAACTCATGTGTGGCCGATGCGGGAGCTTATTACGAAATGTCGTTTGACGCCGCACCTTCAGACAAGGTGAATGAGTATCACGAGCTGACGGTGAAGATTGACAAGCCGGGCGCGAAGGCGCGGACGGATGCCGCTTATTATGGGCAGCCTTAGTAATACTTCGAGAAAAGCAGATCCTTCGCTCCGCTCAGGATGATGACCTTCCTTTGGTGGCGAGATGTAGTGATTACGTCTGTAAAATCCCAACATTGAATTTTGGAACGTCGGAGTTGAGTGAGGCGGCCTCGAGGGCCAGCATCAGGGCTTCGCGCGTTTTTGCCGGGTCAATGATAGCGTCTACCCAGAGGCGGGCAGCGGCGTAACGGCAGTCGGTTTGCTCTTCATAAGTGGCTTTGATGGAGGCCAGGAGTTCCTGTTTTTCCTGCTCGCTTAGTTTTTTGCTGCCGCGTTCGAGCTGGCGGATTTTGATTTCGACCAGAGTGTTGGCGGCGGATGCTCCGCTCATGACGGCATAGCGGGCGGTAGGCCAGGCGAAGATGAAGCGCGGGTCATAGGCTTTGCCGCACATGGCATAGTTGCCCGCGCCGAATGAGCCGCCCACAATAACGCTGATCTTAGGTACGGTTGAGTTAGAGACGGCGGTGACCATCTTGGCTCCCGCTCGGATAATACCGCTCCATTCGGCATCGCGGCCTACCATAAAGCCATTGACATCGTGCAGGAAGATGAGGGGGACGAGGTTCTGGTTGCAGTCCATGATGAAGCGCGCGGCTTTTTCGGCGCTTTCGGAGTAGATGACGCCGCCGAATTCGACGCGCTTTTCGCCGGTGTGGCTGGTCTGGGGCTGCGGCGTTTTCTGGTTGGCGACGATGCCCACAGCGGTGCCTCCGATGCGTGCATATCCGCAGATGAGGGTGCGGCCGTAGTCGGGACGGTATTCGTCAAACTCGCTGCGGTCTGTGATGCGGGCGATAAGCTCGTGCATGTCATAAGCATTCGCCGCGCTCTTTGCGGGATCGGGGTCGAGCAGGGAATAGAGATCATTGGCGGCGTATTTTGGCGCGTCTTTTTCGATATCGAACTTCGTGCGACTGAAGGGAGCTTGCTTACTTTCACCGAACTTCGAGACGAGCGAGCGCAGGCGCGCGATGCAGAGATGGTCGTTCGGCTCTTTGAAGTCGACGGTGCCGGAGATTTCAGAGTGCATGGCCGCGCCGCCCAGTTCTTCCGCTGAGTACTTCTGTCCGATGGCGGCCTGCACGAGAGCGGGTCCGGCGAGAAAAAGGCCGCTGCCTTCCGTCATGAGGACGTGGTCGGTCATGACGGGGAGGTAGGCTCCGCCGGCGACACACATGCCCATGATAGCGGTGACTTGCGGGATGCCCATCGCGGACATGACGGCGTTGTTGCGGAAGATGCGTCCGAAGTCGTCCTGGTCGGGGAAGACGTCTTCCTGCAAGGGCAGGAAGACCCCGGCGGAATCGACGAGGTAGAGCGTGGGAATGCGGTTTTCCATCGCGATGGTTTGCGCACGGATGACTTTCTTGGCCGTCATGGGGAAGAAAGCTCCCGCTTTGACCGTGGCATCGTTGGCAATGATCATGCAGAGACGTCCGGCGACGCAGCCCAGACCAGTGACAACTCCGGCGGATGGCGCGCCTCCCCACTCGTCATACATGTCAAAAGCGGCGAAGAGGGCCAGTTCGAAGAGCTCTGTTTCGGGGTCGAGGAGCAGCGCGATGCGCTCGCGGGCGGTGAGACGCTTCTTGGCGTGCTGCGATTGAATGGCTTTTACGCCGCCGCCTTCACGGATTTGCGCTTCCTGATCATGAATGCCGGCGAGGAGGGCCATTACGCCCATCGCGTTATTGCGGGTGCGGTGGTTGTTGGGGTCGAGTTTGGAAGCGAGGGCGTTGTTCAGTTTTTGGTCTGGGCTGCTCATAGCAAACTGGCAAGAATAGCATTTTCAGGCTGTCACAGGTTGATTGTGGGAGCAAGCGCTGTCCGGTTTTCAGGCTGCTATGATTGACTTTCCGCATCTTGGAGACGCTTTGAATGATGGCTGAATTACCCTCGAATCAGCAGCCGAGAAAAGTGCTTCTGGTTGGCACGGACGTGCTTGTGGCAAATACAGTCTCGACGGTTCTGTCGGGATGGACCCTAATACGAGTGCACGACAATGATGCAGCGCTCGCGCTTCTGCAAAAAGACTGTGTCGACCTGGTAGTGACCGGAGAGCATACTAATGCCCACGAGGACATCAGTCTGCTCAGGAAGATGAGGCGGGTGTGGCCTCATACTCGCCTCATCATTCTTACCGACGAAAGCACTCCGGAAGATGTGATTGCGGCAATGCGCTGTCATGCCTTCAGCTTTTTCTCAAAGCCATACACGCAGCAGGCTCTTGGTGACATGCTGCGGCTGGCTGCCGAGGCCCCGGCATGGGACGACGGCATTGAATTGATTTCCGCAACACCGGAATGGATTGTTTTGACAGCCCGCTGCGATCTGGGCACAGCGGAACGGCTCTTTCAATTTGCTCACGAAGTAGCGGATTTGCCGGAATCGGAGCAGGAGAAGGTTGGGTTGGCGTTCCGGGAGATGCTGCTCAATGCCATGGAGCATGGCGGTCGTTTCGATCCCAGCAAGCATGTTGAGATTTCGTATGCGCGGGCGCGTCACATGGTCATGTGCCGGATCAAGGATCCGGGCCAGGGATTTTCTCTAAAGCAGAACCCCCATGCTGCCACCAGCAATCCTCCTGATGATCCTTTTCGCCACTTGAAGCAACGCGAGGCAGAAGGGATGCGCCCCGGAGGATACGGTATGTCCATTGCCAAGCAGATGTTGGATGAGGTGATTTATGGCGAAAAGGGAAATGACGTGCTGCTCATCAAGTATCTCGATATGACGCCTGCTGAAAAATAACTCCTACTCCTTACTGGTAAAAATTGCTTTCGGGCATATGGCATGCACTCCAACTTTGCCATCGACCAGCTGCGTAATATCTACATCGACGGCGACGCTGGTGAGCATGTAGGCTTCGTCGCGGGTGAGGTGCTTTTCCGTTACGAGGAAGTCGATCATGTTGCGGACGGCCATCTCGGTTGCAGCCTTCAGATCTTCGTTGAAGCCCATGGCAATGTAAGCGGTGGGTGTTTCGGCGCGCGGCCATAGCAGATGCTGGTCTTTGTGCACGATGAACTGGAAGGTTCCGGTGAGAAAGGTTTCCATGGCGGTGATGTCGACTTCGCCGTTGCCTTGCCCAGCGTGGCCGTCGCCCACTTCAAAGAGCGCACCTTTGGCGTGAACGGGGATGTAGAGAGTGGTGCCGGCGACGAGTTCCTTGTTGTCCATATTGCCGGCGTGCATCCATGGCGGGGCGCTGTTGTAGCGGCCCGCTGATTCGGGCGGGGCCACGCCCATGCTTCCGAAAAACGGGTGCAGCGGGATGTCGATGCCCGGCGCGAAGTGCGCGATCATCTTTTCGCGGTCGAGCGGAATGACACGGTTCCTGCCGTAAGGGAAGTCGTCGGGCAGAAAACCGCGGCCCACGCCGAAGGAGTTCACGGCGTAGGGCACATTGAGTTCGGTCTTCAGGATGCGGACTTCCAACACATCGCCCGGCTCGGCTTCTTCGATGGCAATGGGTCCGCTGAGAATGTGGCCACCGGGACCTTTGTCGGTGACCTTTTCGTGCACATCGCGGAAGAACTGCGGAATGTCCGCGGGCTTGATGCCAAGTTGTTCGAGACGCTCAGGCGACGGGCAGGCGCAGGAGGTTTCGACGCGGACCGTGTCGCCGGAATGGATGGTGAGCACCGGCTTAGCTTTGGCCGAATAGTATCCCCAGACGACAGTTTCGGGGCTGGCTTTGAGAGTGAAGTCGTTAGCGAAGCAGGCAGGAGTCAGCGTTAAACCTAAGCTGGCCGACAGCAGCAGAAGGCGCTTTTCCATGCGCCATCCTAGCATGCGTGTCTGCGTGGTCCGCCTGCTGTTTGCAGCGATGGAGCGCGGCATTCTACCGCTTCGGCGAATGTCTACAGAAATTCTGTATCCGAAAATATATGTACATACATCTAATTGTTATGAATGAATCCAGACTGCCTTCGCTTCCTTGTCTATGCGCGAGCTTCCGCCGGGCGGCGCGCGCTCTGACCCAGCGCTATGACGCGGCGATCCGTCCTCTGGGGCTGCGTGTGACGCAGTTCACGATTCTGCAGGCGCTCTCGCTGACGGGGGAAGTTTCGCAGGGCAAGCTTGGCGAGATATTGGCGCTGGACAGCACGACTCTTACTCGCACGCTGGATCATATGCGCAGGGCTGGCTGGATTTCCCGCCGGCGCGGCGAAGACCGCCGGGAATGGCGGCTGCGGCTGTCCGCTTCAGGACGCAATCAACTCGATCGAGCGCTGCCCACCTGGAAGGAAGCGCAACTCCACATGGCCGGCCGGCTTGGAGACAAGCTCTGGCAGGATGCTTTCCACCTAACCGGTAAGGTCGCAGACCTCGCCGTTGCTTCAGGAGATTTGTCATGAATAAGGAGATGTATCGCAAGCTCACATCGTGGTTGATAGCCGCGTGGTTCATTTTTGCGCTGTTGGCATCATCACTTCATTTATTTCAGGTTTCGCCAGGCGCGCCTCCGGTTGCGTTTGGATCGGCGGCGCTGTTGCCCATCATTATTTTCATGGCCTGGTTCAGTGTTTCACCCAGCTTCCGGGCCTTCGTGCTGGGCCTGAATCCCCGCACCCTGACCATGGTTCAGTCGTGGCGAATTGCGGGATATGTTTTTCTTGTTCTCTACGCATATGGAATTCTTCCCGGCGCCTTTGCCATGCCGGCGGGGTGGGGCGATGTTGCGATTGGAGTGACTGCGCCGCTAATCGCCTTGAAGCTGGTTGGCCGCTCGCACCGCGCCGGGTTCATCTTCTGGCAGATTCTGGGCATGGCCGACCTGGTGACGGCTCTTGGCTCGGGGGTAGCGACAGGATTTCTGGGCCATAATTCAGTAGCGATGGCCCCCGTGACAGTGCTGCCGCTCAGCCTGATTCCGACTTTTGGCGTGCCGCTGTTTTTCATCTTTCACATCATCTGCATTGCTCAGGCGAAGCAGTGGCGCGAATCTGTAGATGTTCCGGCAGGAAGACCTTTGGCCAATCCAGCAGTCTGAGACTGCAAATTGAGAATGCCTGATATCCGGTATGAAGCTAACGGTCACAGAACAGCGCATCTGTGGCCGTTTTCATGAATCCTTCCGGCGGGAAATACGTCTCAATAAGAGCGAATCAAAAGGGCCAATGGAGACCAGGGATTGCGATCACTTCTTTTGCCGGTATTTCTTGTGCTGGCCTCGGCATCATTTGCTCAGTTGAGGCAGCCGACCGGCATATCAGCCTTGTCTGTCAGCCTTCCGGATGCTCAACAGACGCAGACAAACGATGAAAAAACCGCGAAAGAAGCCACGACGGACAGCCAGAAGCCGCCTCCGCAGCCGAAACGGATCCTGGGCATCATGCCCAACTACCGGGCGGTGAGCGCCGGGGTCATTCCGCCTCCGCCGACTCCGAAAGAAGCATTCAAAATTGCCACGAAAAATTCTTTTGACTATTCCGCTTTTGTTTTTGTAGGGCTGACGCCGTTGATTGCGGAAGGAAATGACAGCCATCCGCAACTGGGAAAGGGAGTTGGAGGTTTCTGAGCGTATTCATGGCGTGGGTTCGTCGATAAAACGGACGGCAATTACTGGGTGATCTTCATCCTGCCGACGATCTTCCACGAAGACGAGCGCTACTACGCCATGGGCAGAGGGTCGTTCCTGAAGCGCTTCGGGTACGCGGTAACGCGCGTGGCTGTCACTCCGGATTACAACGGGCATAACACGATGAACGCGTCTGAATTGCTTGGGCGCGGCATTGCGCAGGGAATATCTCTCTCTTACTATCCAAGCCAGACCCGAACAGCGAGCGAAATTGCCAGCAAGTACGGCTATGCGATCCTGCGCGACGCTTCCACGAATGCATTCCGCGAGTTCTGGCCGGACATCGCCGTGCATGTGCTGCACCGCCATCCGTAACAGTGCCTCAAGTTAGATTTTTACGGTGACGCGGTTCCCATTGCCCCCCGCTGTCTTACATAGTTGCCAGCCAGTCTGTTTTGTGGATCAGAATTGAAATAGGAGCGGCAGATGTGGTCTGAAGTCCTTGGATTGCTTGCGGCGGTGGCTGTCGAATTCAATTTCGAGAAGAGGTTTTTCTCCTTCTCGTGTTGAGAGAATTCCGTTCTCCATCACGGCGCGAGCCGCAGCAGAGAGAAGCGGCACGGGCGTCGTCAGTGTCAAGCCAGTTATCTCACGAATTCCGATTGGGTGCTCGATAAAGTGCTCTTTGCGGTGGGAGCGTCGCATGAAGCTCATGTAAACCCACATCGGTTCCGTGATTTCCGCCTCCCCAATGTGCATACAGAGCGGATCGTCTAAATAGACAGGCCGATACTCCCAGGTGGGAAAAGGCGGCTCTTCGTCTCTTGGATCGATGGGGCGAAGACAGATGCCGAAAGGTGAAGCTGCTCCATCGCGTCCTGACCAGCGCTCCCACAGCTTGCTGCACCGTGAGCGCGGGTTTTGGGCCTCACCTGTGTCGCTTACCCAGAACAATTCAATCATGGCGTTGGCAAGGGAAAATCGCCGGCATGCCGTTCCCTGACCGGGATGCTGATTAGGAGGGCCCTCGCGCAAGCCGAATTGAACCAATTCTTCTGCTTCGGGAGCGCCCGGAGCGGTACAGACGAAGAAGTGGTCCAACTCAATGCGCATGGCCGACATTTTAGTGCAGGCTGTTACGGGGAAGTTGATGCGATTCCAGCCAGTCCCAGCGCCTCGGCATTCTTCTGCATGGCTGCGATGCAAAAGGCGATGTGCCCGTCGAGGAGAACACCCAGTTCTTCTGCGCCTTTGATGATGTCGTCGCGGTTGACTCCTTTGGCAAAGGCTTTGTCTTTCATCTTTTTTCGCACGCCCGCGGCTTCGACATCGTGGATGGATTTTGTAGGCTTGACGAGGGAGCAGGCGGTGAGGAACCCGGCGAGTTCGTCACAGGCAAAAAGCGCTTTGGCGAGATGTGTTTCGCGGGGAACGCCGGAGTATTCGGCATGCCCGAGGATGGCTGTCCGGACCGCTTCGGGCCAGCCCTGTTCGGTGAGGATTCTGTTGCCAACGAAGGGATGCTCCTGTTGCGTGGGATATTTTTCGTAGTCGAAGTCATGCAGCAGCCCGGTGACGGAATAGAGTTCGATGAAAGCGTCGCGCTCTTCGCCTGAGAGACCCTGCGCGTCGGCCTCGTGCTCGCCATAGGCGCGGACACATGTTTCTACTGCAAGCGCGTGTTTCAAGAGGCTGGGGGATTGCGTGTACTCATTCAATAGAGACCATGCGCGCTGGCGCGAGTAACCGTTCTGGTTCGGCATAGCACCTCATTTCGGTTTTTGTGCCTTTAGTTTAGGGTTTCTTGGGGTCGAATCACAGTTTTCACTTGACAACAAAGATACCTTTTCTGCATGGTAAACGAGAGTTGGCAAGATTCCGGCATACAATGCCGGGCGCTTCCCAGCTAGGATGCCCAGCTCTGGCCTCCGTAAAACTGATTATGGCAACAACCCTGGCAACCGTTGAGGCACGCGAGGTACTTCGTTGCGAACACTGCAGTCTGGTGCAATTCCGCACGTCGAATTCCCTGTGCAGACGCTGTCACAAGCCCCTCGAAATTGAAGAACCGGAACCACTCGTCCCGCAACTGGTGACGGGGACGGGCGCGCCTGCTGCTTCCGGAGAATCCGGTCTCGACGTTGCGCACGCGGTGCGGGAAATTCGGCGCGGCCGCAAACTGAGCCAAAGGCAGCTTGCCGGACGTATGCAGGTACCGCGCACCTATATTTCAAAGATCGAAAACGGCAAGGCGGTGCCCACGCTTTCTTCGCTGGAGCGGCTGGCGACAGCACTGGAGGTAGACATCTGCGACCTGTTACGGGATGCGCGAAGCCGCCGGTTCGAAGAAGCGTCCGCGATTCTGGCCGATCCGTTTTTGAAAGAGATTGCGCCTTATGTGCGGCATATGGACGCGTACAACAGGTCGGTTTTCCTCAACCAGGTGCGCGACATGGCTATAGGACGGCGGCGGCTGGCTTAACATCTTAGCCTGCGCAAATTGCAAGCTTTATTTTGCAGGGAAACTCCGGCGGAGGGATCGGGTTCTTACTAATGTAAGGCGACATGGCCAACAAGGATGTCGTAAGGTGAGAACAGAAATGATCCCAAGATCAACGTTGTACAAATTAAGGGCGCAATTCAAGACGCCCGTACAGTTTCTTCAGGCTTCAAGGCTTCAGGTATTTTTGGCAGCGTGCTTTGTGACGGTCCTGGTGTTCGCTGGCAGCGGAGATCTGCTGGCGCAGGATGTTCCCCCGCCTCCCCCTGACTCTTCACAACAGACACAGCAGAACAACCAGCAGTTGCCGCAGTATGGCGCGCCCGTACCGGAAGACAACGGCGCAGCACCGCAACAACAGCAGCAAGAAGAATATCCGCCACAGCAAGGACAGGCGCCTGCACCGCAGGGGCAACCGCTCAGTGCCGAACAACTGGACCAATTGGTGGCTCCTATCGCGCTTTATCCTGACGCGCTAGTGGCACAGGTGCTGGCGGCATCGACTTATCCAACACAGATAGTGGAAGCAGAGCAATGGCTGCAATCGCAGGGCAATGCTCCAGCCGACCAGATTGCCGCGGGTGCGAATGCGCAGCAGTGGGATCCAAGCGTGAAGGCGCTGACGGCGTTTCCGTCGGTATTGTCGCAGATGGACCGCAATATGCAGTGGACGACCGACCTTGGCAACGCGTATTACAACCAGCCTCAAGACGTGATGGACGCCGTACAGCAGATGCGTCAGCGCGCGCAGCAGTCGGGCAGTCTGCAATCGACGCCGCAGCAGACGGTAAGCGACGATAACGGCGAGGTGGAGATTCAGCCGGCCAATCCGGAAGTGGTGTATGTGCCGGTGTATAACCCGTGGGTGATGTATGGACCACCGGTTGTGGCGTTTCCGGGCTACTATTATCCGCCGCCGCCGGGCGTCTTTTTCGGTATTGGATGGGGCTTCCGCATCGGCTTTGGCTGGGGTATCCCGATCAGGCCATGGGCACCGTGGGGCTGGGGATGGCACAGCTGGGGCTGCGGCTGGTACAACCGCACGGTCGTCTATAACCGGACTACTTACATCACGCGTAGTACTACGGTCATTAACCGCGGATACAACCGTCCTGGCGGGCCTCCTGTGCAGCTAGCGGGACAGCGCGGATCGTTCACGAATCACCCGGGGTATTCGGGTTATGCGAGGAACGTGGCTACGGGTGCGCGGCCCGCGCCGAATGGATATGTCAATCGGCCGGGAAACTTCAATAACCGTCCGGCCCCGGCCAGTTTGAACAACCGCCCTGCCTGGCAGCCCACCTATAACCATGTGCAGCCGGGATATAACCGTCCTGCTCCGGCGAATGGGTATATGAATGGCAACCGGCCTGCTCCGGTGTCGTCTGGTTTCGGACAGCGGCCGGGCTATACTCCGGCTCCGACTTACAACCGGCCCACCTACAATGCGCCGCCATACCGGCCCTCGGCTCCGCAGAATTACAGCCGACCGAGCTACAGCGCGCCTGCATACCGGCCGCCTGAGAACTACAGCCGGCCTGCGCCACGGATGGAGTCAGCGCCTCACTATTCGGCTCCGCATACTGAGTCCGCTCCCCACTATTCGGCTCCGCATGGAGGTGGTGGAGGCGGCGGGGGCAGTCACCACCACTGAGTAGCTTCAGGCTGTCTTCACACAGGCGCACTACAATCGGGAGTGACCATTGGTTGATTGCGATGGTCACTCCCCTGTGCTACGGTCGGACAAGAGGACTGATTTGAACCGTATTCATGAGCTACCGCCGGAAGAGCTGGCGATCTACCGCCGTCTCGATCCGGAGCGCCTGCCGAAGCACGTCGCCATCATTATGGACGGCAACGGGCGCTGGGCGGGGAAACGCAGCCTGAAGCGGTTTCTTGGACACCAGCAGGGCGCTGAAGCGGTGCATTTTGTCGTGGAAACGGCATCGCGCATCGATCTGCCGTGGCTCACACTCTATGCTTTTTCGCTCGAAAACAATCTTCGTCGGCCCAAAGCGGAAGTCAATTTCCTGATGCGCCTGTTGAGCACTTACCTCACGAACAATGTGAAGCGGATGAATGACAACAACGTCCGCATCCAGTACATCGGAAGGACGCATGAGCTTCCGCACGAAGTGCAGGAGCGGATGCAGTGGGCGGCCGAGGCGACGCAGCAGAATACGGGAACCACGCTGACCCTGGCGCTCAACTATGGAGCGCGGTCTGAGCTGGTGGACGCCTTCAAGCGACTGCATGCGGAGATTCGGCAGAAGCACATCCACATTGACGATCTGACGGAGCAGGACATCCAGCGGCATTTGTATACCGCGCATATGCCCGATCCTGATCTCTTGATACGCACGTCGGGAGAGATGCGGATCTCGAATTACCTGCTCTGGCAGATTGCCTACACGGAGATTTTTGTCACCAGCAGGCTGTGGCCCGATTTCCGCGGCCTGCACATGTTGGAAGCGATTGAGGACTTTCAACGCCGCGAACGGCGCTATGGCGGACTTTCAGACGGCAGCGAGTCGGATGACGTGGCTTCACTGCCGGCGAACCAGTTGGTGGGGCGCTGATTCGTCATCGTCGAGGGCAACATAGCTCCTAAGTTTTCGCGCCTTTATTCAGGGAAGCAGGTTCTTCACTTCATTCAGAATGACAGCACCGTAACTCCTCACTGTGCCGCTCCGACCGGCACTCTCTGGGGCGCATCGAGGCTGACGCGCGCCACGTCGGTTTTCACTTTCAAATCGACCAATTGCTGATTTGGCTTTGTTCGCGTAGTGAAGCCGAGTTCGTACTGGTTATCGAGACGTTTGCTCAAATCTGAGAGGAACGGCTGAAAACTCACAGGATTGCTCAATCCTTGCCAATAGAGCTTGCCGCCTGTCGCCTGCGCAACCTGGGAGAGCAGGTTCTGTCCGGCATTGGTCTCGTAGTAGCTGTTGTCGAAGTGCCCGGTATCGCGGAAGAAAATCGAGTAGACGATCAGTCCGGCCTTCTGCGAGTCACTGATGGAAGCCTGCATGTATGGATCCTGGGGATCGTAACGTGGGCTGTAGCGGTCAACGCCGTCGGTAATCATCAGCACCTCGCGGCGGTTCTTTGGGTCTTGTGAAGGCCAACGCTTTGCCAGGTCGGAGAGGCAGAAGTACGGGCTGGCGCTGCTTCCTGGAGGTCCGCTTGCGAGACGAAGAGCTTTCGCGGCGAGTGCGTGGTCGGGGGTAAGGTTCTGGGCAAAGACGGCGCGTCCGTTCTGCATGTAGGCCACGCCAACCAGCGCTGTAGGCGGCAGCGACTGAATGAATTTCGCCAGATCATTCATCTGCAAGCCGAAACTGGAGCGTGCGGAATCGTCGATCAACACGACGAATTCAAGCCCGGCGCGGTCGCCGTGTAGGGACTGCCACTGAGTCACTGAGCTTTCTTTTCCATCGGCCCAGACTTTCAGGTTCTGCTGCTGCAGATCCGGTACTTCGCCGCTTTTGGGAACCACAGTCACAACCGTTTGCGCAGTGGCCGTGTCGCTCTGCCCCAAGGAGGGAAACGCGCATGCCAGCGAGCAGAGAATAAGGCCCGCGGCAAGAACCTTCAGCTTCGCCATTTTTCTTTCTCCCTGTTATTTAGACGCTCCGCGACTCTTATTCGACGCCCGCATGGGCAATGACCATGTATTCTTACGAACGATGAAACGTGTTCTTACCGCAGTCATTTTGATTCCCATGGTCTTGTTGCTGGTTTTTAAGGGCCCCTTCTGGCTGATTACGCTGGCGGCAGCAGCAGTTGCGGTGCTGGCTGCATGGGAGTTTCTGGCGCTCGCCGACGCTTCCGGCGCAAAAACTCCGCGCATCGCGGTGTTGTGCGGAATCGTACTTCTTTTCGTGTGTATTTTTTTTCGCCCTGAATACGCGACTCCGCTGCTCGGCTGCCTGAACTTTGCAGTGTTTATCATCTGCGCCTTTCGCTCGCCTCTGCCGCGCGTGCTGCCGGACACGGCCTATTCGGTTTTCGGCTTGCTGTATATCGGCCTGTCGCTGACGACGATTCCGTTGCTCAGCGCGCAGGAAAACGGTGACTCACTCCTGGTATTTCTGTTTTTTGTCGTGTGGGTTGGCGATATTGTCGCGCTGTATGTGGGGCGCGCTTTTGGCCGCAGGAAGCTCGCGCCTTCCATCAGCCCGAACAAAACATGGGAGGGCAGTATCGGTTCTGTCGCGGGCAGTTTGCTGGTTACTCTTTTGCTCATTTTTCTCGGCGGAGTGCTCACGCGAAACAACTTTGACTTGATTTCGTATCCAGGGCCGGTCTGGCGCTGGCTGGTTTTGGCTGTGCTGCTGAATATCGCGGCGCAGGTGGGAGATCTAATTGAATCGGCAGTCAAGCGCGGCGCGGGTGTCAAAGATTCCGGGTCGCTTTTGCCTGGACATGGGGGCATTCTCGACCGCATTGACGCATTGCTGTTGGCTGCTCCCGTGTTGTGGTGGGCGCAGCTGGCGCAGCAATGGTTTTAGGCATTGCATGCAGCGGACGCGCCAACGGAGCCATCTATACATTTGGCAACATCGACTTTTAGGTTGCTTCCGGCAGATAGTATGACTGCACTTCGTTCATTGTGCTGGGTTCTGAGATTAAATGACACATTAGCTTTAAAATCATTAAGGATGCAGATAGCTTGAAGCACATTGCCATTCTCGGCTCGACCGGCTCGATTGGGCAGAGCACTTTGAGCATCATCGAGAGTTTTCCTGAACGTTTTGCCGCGGTCTCGCTGGCTGCCGGGCGGAATGTGGATGCCGCGTTCGAGCAGTGTGTGCGCTGGCGTCCGCGTGTGGTTTCGGTAGCTACCGAGGAGTTGGCCTCAACGCTTTCGGTGAAGTTGAAGGCGGCGGAGGTGAGCGGGATTGAGATTGTTCATGGCACGGAAGGCACGGTGCGCGTTGCCACGCTGCCGGAAGTGGAATTTGTTGTTTCCGCCATCGTGGGCGTTGCCGGACTTGAGGCCACTTATGCGGCGGTCGAGGCAGGAAAGGCCATCGGCCTGGCCAACAAAGAAGCCATGGTTGCTGCCGGGGAGATTCTGACTGCAGCAGCACGGGCGAAGAAGGTTCCCCTTCTGCCCATTGATTCCGAGCACAATGCCGTACACCAGTGCATGAGGGCGGGGAGGAAGGATGAAGTACGGCGTATCTGGTTGACGGCATCCGGCGGCCCGTTTCGTACTTTGCCGCTGAGCGCGTTTGAGTCCATCACGGTGGAGCAGGCGCTGAAGCACCCCACATGGGTGATGGGGCGGCGCATCACGATTGATTCAGCCACGATGCTCAACAAGGGGTTGGAAATCATTGAAGCCTGCCGTCTTTTCGATCTGTCCCCGTCTACGATCAAGGTCTCAGTGCATCCGCAATCCACAGTTCATTCGCTGGTTGAATACATCGACGGCAGCATTCTGGCACAGATTTCAGTAACGGACATGCGGCTGCCGATTCTGTATGCCATGAGCTATCCCGAGCGTGTCGAGTCTGACCTGACCTTTGACATGGCTGCCTTGGGCCAGTTGAATTTCGAGCCGCCGGACTTTGCCCGTTTCCCTTGTCTTCGCCTGGCGTACGAGGCGGCAGAAAAGGGCGGCGCTCATTGCATTGCCCTTAATTCCGCAGATGAAATCGCGGTGGAAGCCTTTCTCGAAAGACGCATCCCTTTTACGGGCATAGCGCGTACAATAGAAGCAGTATTGCAGGCCACCCCCGAGGGCCATCCAGGGACGATCCAGGAAGTGCTTGTCTGCGACAGGCAGGCGCGTGAGACGGCCCGGGAGGTCTTGGTCAAAGCCGGACATGAAGTTGCTGCTCACCGGTTTTGACGCCCGCTGACAGGTTTTCTTTATACAGACATGCCTTTTGCTTTAACCGCGATTTTCTCCATGCTCGTTGTGCTCGGCATTATGGTGCTCGTGCACGAGTTCGGCCACTTTGCCGTCGCCAAGTTCTTCCGCGTTCGCGTGGAGGTTTTTTCCATCGGCTTTGGTACGCGTCTTCTCGGCTTCCGCCGCGGCGATACAGACTATCGGTTGAGCCTTTTGCCTTTGGGCGGCTATGTCAAGATGGCCGGGGAAAATCCCGGAGAAGAGCGGACCGGAGACCCGGGAGAATTCGCATCGCATCCGCGTTGGCAGCGTATTCTGATTGGACTGGCCGGCCCGGTAGCCAATTTCCTGCTCGCCTTTGTGCTCATGACCGGCTACTACATGATGCATAACGAGGTAGAGCAATACCTGTATGGTCCGGCCATCGTGGATTTCGTTCCCCAGAACTCCGCTGCAGCCCATGCGGGGATTCAGCCGGGCGACCGCATCGTCAGGTTCGACAAAGACGTGAATCCGACATGGGAGAAAGTTCGTATCCGGTCCGCGCTCGACGCCAATTCCACAGTGCCGTTTACGGTGGAGCGGAACGTCAACGGCCAGGCACAGCAATTTTCCAGCGATCTCTATTTGCTTGACCCGAGCAAGGGTCAGGATTTTGAAATTGAATCGCTTGGCCTGATTCCGCGTTACCAGAACGACCCTCTGAAGGTGCATGACATTCAGCCTGGTTTTCCTGCTGAGAAGGCAGGTCTCAAATCGGGGGATTTACTGCAGACCATCAACGGGCAGGCAGTTCATTCTGTTCCTGCCGTAATGGCGGTCCTACAGCAGGATAGCGGTCAGCTGGTCACGGTAAATGTTTTGCGCGGTGGTCAGCAGGTTACATTACAGATTAAGCCGATTTGGGCCGACGACGGGGTCGGACACATGGGTTATCGCCTCGGCTTCACGGCTTATCTGCCGCCTTTCCGCGTTGAACAACTGCCTTTTCCCGCGGCAGTGAGCCGCTCGGTTAGCTTTAATCTGCACAACTCGGGCTATATCCTCGACGTGCTGCACCGTCTGCTCACGCGGCGTTCGAATGTGCAGCAGTTGAGCGGCCCCATCGGTATTGCCCGCGACACTGGCGAAGCCATCACCATGCCCGGCTGGCAGCCGATCATCACGCTGATGGCGCTGATCAGTTTGAACCTGGGTATCTTCAATCTGCTTCCGGTTCCGATTCTTGATGGCGGGATGATTCTGCTGCTGCTGATCGAAGGAACGATTCGCCGCGATCTGAACCAGCAGTTCAAGGAACGCATTTACCAGGTTGCGTTTGTGGTGTTGGTGCTGTTTGCCGTCTTCGTAATGTTCAACGACGTATCGAAGTTCAGCATTTTTTCAAAATTGAAGCCGTAACCCGAATGCAATGTGAATTAAAGCCTGCTCCGCGCAGGCTTTTTTCTTGGTTAAACTCGAATCTGCATGACAGAACCCTCGACCATCACTGTGCGCGTGCGCTATGCGGAAACCGACCAGATGGGCGTCGTCTATCACGCCAATTACTTTGTATGGTTTGAAATGGGGCGTGTGGAGTGCCTGCGCCAGCTTGGCTTTGACTACAAGCAGATGGAAATTGCCGACGACTGTCATCTTCCAGTTGTCGAGGCGAGCTGCCGGTACAAGGCCCCGGCCCGCTATGACGAATTGCTGACTATCGAGACCCGCATTGTGGCTATGCGGTCGGGAATTGTCCGATTTGCCTATCGACTATTGCGCAATGAAGGGTCTCAGGTTCTGGCTGAAGCGCAGACGACGCATGTGGTTGTGGATGGCCAGATGCGGAAGCGGGTGCTGCCGGAAAAATATGCGACGGCGATTCGCTCGCGGTTAAAAGTAACTTCCGGCAAATAATTTCAACGCCGTTGGTTGATGTTGCTGCATGGCGTTCCATCTGTGGGTTAGAATCGTCGGCGGAGGATTTGCATGACGTTTGCTCGCACGTTTCTTCTCACCGGCGCAGCCCTGCTGCTGGTGAGCGGCTGTGAAACCGGGCGTACTAACAAGGCCCATGCGGCGTGGCAGCATGTTTCAGAAGAGAGCACGACCGGCAAACCGGATCTGTCCAAGGCGGCGTCGGCTACAGGACAAGTGCCGGTTCCAGGCTCCCCGACAGCAGCCGGGCCTGATGGTTTGCAGCCGCTGAATGACAATGAAGCACGGCAAAGTGTTGGAACCGAAGAAGGCCGTGCCACTCCTCCGCGGACACAGAAGAAGGATCCTTTCGAGCGGCAATAAGCTCTTACAGAACTGCTTTGCTTTATCGAATACCAGCAGGAATGAGCCAACCATTCATCAGCTCGGATTTCAATAACAGGTAGAACGCCAGGCTCTCGTTATCGACACGCTTTGCAGGCTCCCCGCGCGTTAGAGACATGGCCTGATCGCCGATGGTCGGGACCGCTTCGTCATCTGAACAAAGTTTTGCTGGCGGAGTGATGACCGGCAATGCGGGTAACGACGTGTCTGGGTTGCTGAAATCAAGAGCCAGCGCGAGATTTGCAATGTCGTTTGAAGAGTCGCGAGGCGTCAAAGGCTGTAACTGCCAGCGCCATTCGATGAGCTTCAGGACGGACGTATGATCGTATGTTAATGAATTGATGCGTGGATTGCCCGGATTGCCCTTGCTGAAAGGCGAAATAACCAGCACCGGCACGCGGCATCCGAGCAGAGTCTTGCCATCTACGATATCGGTATCCACAGCATTTGCCGCGGTGGCGCGTGGAGGGACGACGTGATCGAAAAACCCGCCCCATTCATCGCGGTTGATGATGAGCACGGTTTTCGACCAATCCGGACCGTTGGCTAGTGCCTCGACCACCTGGCGAAGGAAGATCTCACCGTTACGCAGATCTGCAAAAGGATGGTCGTCATTGCCCTCATCGAAAGTTGTGAACCATGGGTCCACGAAGGAGACTGCAGGCAACGTGCCATTGGCCGCATGCGTCAGGAATTCGGAGTGTGAAGCTGAAATACCAACGTATTTCAGCCCCCACAGCGCCAGAAACGGAACATTTGAGAAATAGTACTTGCAACTAATGCCGGCGCTCTGCAGCCGGTCCCAGATTGTGGGCAAGGTAGAAAGGAAGAGCGAATTATCCAGCCGGTCTGTTTGCGCGGAGTGTTGGAAGAACCGGTTTGGAAAGGTGGAAGACATAATGGACGGAAAATAGTTGCAGAGAGTGGTGTAGTTGCGGGCCAGTGTACTGAAAAGGGGTAAATCGGCTTCCTCGTAATATCCAATTGAGAATGTGTCATTTGTACCGGTGCGCAGCCAGGCGTCCATCTTTCCGGCGTTATATTCGGACCGGCCTCCGCTATAAGAATGATCCGGGTCGGCGTATGAGCAGCCAGCAAAGGTGGTTAGACGATAAGTTGCGTGCGTTATCCCGCTTTTGTCGGTATATTGCAGGCCAGCCTGGCTACCATTTGCATTGGGCATCCAGCCAAGAAGATGGTCAAAACTGCGGTTTTCCATCATGACGACAACGATGTGCTCAATCCCGGAGACATCTGGGCTCGGCAGCATTGGGTTGACTGTGTCTATCTGCGTCCCGCAAGAAGTAGCAGCGCCGGCAAGCGCCGCGCCGGATACGCCAGCCACGCTGCGAATGAAGTCTCTGCGATTGATGCCCATGGAGATTGCCTCTCCGCCGACAGTTTAGCTCTGTGCGAATGCTGGCGAGTGCTGCTCGATTGACGGGATGAAAATGGTGGAACGTCGGGTCAGGCCATTAAATGGCGTGATCGGACATTTTGCCGAATGAAAGTGACGGTGGATTCCAGCGGCGTTCCCGGGCCGAATATGGCCGCGACGCCCTGAGACTTGAGAAACTCGGCATCCTGTTCGGGGATAGTTCCACCAAGAACGACCAGAATGTCTTCCGCGTCGCGCTCTTTAAGGAGCGCCGTCACTCGGGGCACAATGGCCTTGTGCGCGCCGGAGAGAATGCTCAGGCCGACGCAGTCCACATCTTCCTGAATAGCGGCGTTGACAATCATCTCCGGCGTCTGGCGCAGGCCGGTGTAGATGACTTCCATCCCGGCGTCGCGTAATGCTCGAGCGATGACTTTCGCGCCGCGATCATGGCCATCGAGGCCGGGCTTGGCGACGAGTACGCGGATCGGAGTTGTGCGCTGGTCGGTCATGGAACTCGAAAGGATAGCACAAGCAGGGCACAGGGCTCAGTTTTATGCCTGAACAAATATGAGGCCCTGCGGGATTGCTCAAGAGTAGTGGAACTCATCTTGAGTCCTGAGACCTGTGATCTGTGCCCTATTTGTCCCTTGCCACTACAAAATCCGGCACCCAGAGCAGGGCGCGTTTGAAATCGGAGTCCGGCAGATCAGCGAGTGCAGTCCGCGCTCTTTCGGCGTGTTGGAAGGCGATGTTCATAGCGTAATCGACAGACTGGTTGCGGGAAAGGACACCGAGAATTTCGTCGTGGGTCACGCGATCGAAGTTCTGGTCGGTGAGCACCGTGAGAATCGCGTCGCGTTCGGTGGTTGAGCCATTTTCAAGCGCGTGAATGACAGGAAGCGTGGCCTTGCCTTCGCGCAGGTCGCTGGCCACGGGCTTGCCGAGCACGTCTTCGCTGGCGGTGAGGTCGAGCACATCGTCGACGATCTGGAAGGCGAGTCCGAGCGCATGGCCGTATTCGCCCATAGCTGCTTCCGCGCTGCCGTTCACCTTGGCGAGCACCGAGCCGAGGCGCATCGACACTTCAAAGAGGCAGGCGGTCTTGCGGTAGATGAGGTCGTTGTACTCGCGTTCGGTGACGGCGCGACCCAGCGTCTCCATCTGGAGCAGCTCGCCTTCGACCATCTGCTGCGTGAGGCTGATGAGCAGGTCCAGCACGCGGAAATTGCGTTCTTCGAGCGCGACGCGAAAGGCCTGCATGTAAAGCCAGTCGCCGGCGAGGACACATTTCGCGTTGCCCCAGGTGGTGTTGGCCGAGGGGCGGCCGCGGCGCGTGTCGGCTGCGTCAATGATGTCGTCGTGGACGAGCGTGGCCGTGTGGACCATTTCGACGACCGCGCCGAGGCGGACCATGCCGTTTCCGCAGTAACCCTGGGATTTAGCGGAGAGCAGCAGCAGCGACGGGCGAATGCGCTTGCCGCCTCCTTCGCGCAGATAGTCGGAGATTTCGGTGATGGCCTTGACCGAGGAGACGGCATCGTCGCCGAACTCGCGCTCAATGGCGCGCAGGTCGTCGTGGAGAAGGTCGAAGACCTCTTTTGCCGTCGCTATGGTCGTTGTACTCACTTGCCCTCTGTTTCGTGCTCAGACTGTGGTTCGTCTTTAGTTCGACCGGTAGTTCGTAAACTGCATGTCAATGCCGAGGTCTTTCGCCTTCAGCATCGCAATCACTTCCTGTAGAGTATCGCGATCCTTGCTGCTGACACGAACGGTATCACCCTGGATCGACGCCTGCGCCTTCTTTTTTGAGTCTTTTAGGATGCGGACGATCTCTTTGGCTTTCTCCGTCGGTATGCCCTGCTGAAGAGTGATTTTCTGGCGCACGCTCGATCCGGTTGCGGGCTCAACTTTGCCATAGGTGAGCGCCTTGAGCGAAATGCCGCGCTTGACCAGTTTATGGCCCAGGATTTCCTTTACCGCTTCAAGCTTGTACTCATCGGCGGAGGCGAGCTGAATGGCGTCATTGCCTTCAAGCTTGATTTCGGAGTGCGAGTCCTTCAGGTCGAAGCGCGCGCGCAGTTCCTTGCTGGCCTGCTCGATGGCGTTCCGCACTTCCTGTGTGTCCACTTTGCTTACGATGTCGAAGGAATTGTCTGCTGCCATAGCTTTCTACCTCGGATAGTACCCGCAAACCGCTGTCTTCAGTGTGCCATGTCCGGCGTAATACTGAAAAACCGGTAGAAGTTTTCCGTGGTGCGGGAAGCTACTTCGTTCACAGGTAGATTGCGGATTTCAGCCAGCTTTTCTGCGACTCCGGCGACCCACGCAGGCTCATTGCGCTTCCCGCGATTGGGTACAGGAGCGAGAAATGGCGCATCGGTTTCGACCAGCATACGGTCGAGCGGGACCCGGACCGCCACGTCGCGAATAGGCTGCGCTTTGGGGAAAGTGATGTTTCCGGCAAAGGAGATGAGGAAGCCGCAGTCCATCGCGCGCTTTGCATGGCTCCATTCACCGGTGAAGCAGTGCAGGATGCCGCCAAGGCCTATCGCCGCCCATTCGGTTTCGATCAGCTCCAGGGTGTCGTCCCACGCGTTAGTGCTGTTGTCCGAAGGGCGGCAGTGAATGATGATGGGCTTTTTGTAGGTCGCGGCGATTTCCATTTGTTGGCGGAAGACAGTCTTCTGCGCATCGCGCGGCGAGTGGTCATAGAAGTAGTCGAGGCCGATTTCACCGCAGGCGATAACTTCCCGTTCTTGCAGCAGACTGTCGAGTTTTGCCAGAGCTGCTGCGTCGCAGAGTTGCGCTTCGTGTGGATGGACTCCGGCGCTGGCATAAATGCGCGGTGTTTCCGGTTTGCCTGCATATTCGCGGCTTAGCTCAAGCGCGCGGTGCATCGTGTCCGGGCCTTCGCCGATGCCGATGGAGAGCACAGTGCGCACACCCGCCTGCCACGCTCGCGCGAGCAGGGTATCGCGGTCTTCGTCATAACGCGGGCTGTCAAGATGTGCGTGGGAGTCGATGAGCAATGGTGGCCTCAGTTTTGAAGGTGTACGGCTTCAGCCGTGCCGAACGATCCTGAATTTGAAAGGGCTTTAGCCCCTGAGAGAAAGTTCCCTCGGCGACTGAAGCCGCGTGAGTTTTGGTTCTTACGGCACGACAAAAGTCGCGCCCTTTCAAAGCCGCAGCTACTTCAGCCGCGCGCCGATTTCGACATCTTCTAAAAAGCCAGCCAGCACCGGCTTGCCCTTTTCGCCAATGGATGCGGCGACGATCATGCCATTCGATTCGAGTCCGCGCAGCTTACGGGGCGCGAGGTTGGCGACGATGACGACTTTGCGGCCAATCAGCGATTCCGGCTCGTAGGCCTCGGCGATTCCGGCCAGGATCTGGCGCGTTTCATAGCCGAGATCGACTTCGAGGCGCAGCAACTTATCGGCCTTTGGGATGCGCTCGGCGACTTTCACCTGGGCGACGCGGAGTTCAACTTTAGCGAAGTCGTCGATGGTGATTTTTTCCGAAG
>Ga0126371_10000878_pt1 | contig 25221 bp, 19 predicted proteins | sample PanSoiMetaPlot_4_FD_110145 | JGI IMG/M metagenome (GOLD analysis project Ga0126371, IMG submission 110145) | Tropical forest soil microbial communities from Panama - MetaG Plot_4 | ecosystem: Environmental > Terrestrial > Soil > Tropical forest > Bulk soil | place: Panama | collected 2016-02-17 | reverse complement strand
GTCTTTCAACAATATGACCGCGACTCGGACGGCACGCTGCATCCGCTGCCCAAGCAGGGCATCGACACAGGCATGGGCTTCGAGCGCTTGTGCATGGTCCTCGCGGGCAAGACGTCGATCTTCGACACCGACTTGTATCAGTCCATCATCGACAAACTGCCCAAGGACGGCCAAACGCGCTTGTCCGCTCAGGATCGCGGCGTGCACCGCCGCATCATCGCCGATCATGCTCGGTCGTGCGTGTTCCTGGTCGCCGACGGTGTCACGCCGTCGAACACAGATCGCGGGTACGTGCTGAGATTTCTCGCGCGCCGTGCGATCCGCAGCGGCAAGCTGCTCGGCTTTCCGGACGGATTCTTCTCGCGTCTCACGCCGGTGGTCGTCGATTCGCTCGCGAGCGGCTACCCCGAGTTGCGCGACGCGAGCGAGCGTGTCCAGCGCACGCTGGAAGCGGAGGAACGTCAGTTCGGCGCGACGCTCGCGCGCGGCTCGACGCGGCTGTCCGAGCGGCTCGACGCGCTGCGTAGCAACCAACGGCGCGAACTGTCCGGAAAAGATGCGTTCGAGCTGTACGATACATACGGATTTCCAGTCGATCTCACGCGTGAGATCGCGTCTGAGGCCGGCGTCTCCATCGACATGGTGGGTTATCACGCCGCCATGGACGAGCAGCGCGAGCGCGCACGCGCCGACGCGCTGGCAAAACGCGGTGAAGTCCGCGTCGCGCGCCCGACGATCGAGACGTCCGAACGGTCGGTCTTCGTCGGGTACGAAGGCCTCGATGCAAAAGCGACGATCGTCGCGCTCTTCGATCGCAATGGCGCAGCCGTGCAGCACCTCGAGAACGACGAACATGGCGCGATCGTGCTCGATCAAACGCCATTTTATGCCGAGCGCGGCGGTCAAAGCGGCGATCGCGGCGCGATCGCTTCGACGGTGTCGTCGTTCGATGTCCGCGACACTCAATACGAGGACAAAGCGCAGCGCCGCATCGTGCACCGGGGCGTCGTGCGCTCGGGCGCCTTTGCGGTGGGGGATCAGGTCGACGCCTTGGTCGATCCGCACTGGCGGCGCGAGATCCGCCGCCATCACACCGTGACGCATCTGCTGCAGCGCGCGCTCAAAGAAGTGCTCGGCGATTCGGTCGCCCAGCGCGGAAGCGCGGTCTTTCCCGAGCGCACGCGCTTTGACTTCGATTCTCCAGTCGGCGCCCTGTCGCGGCCGGTACGCACCCAAGTCACCGATCGCGTGAATGAGCTGATCCGCAGCGACTATCACGTCAGCGAGGAGACGATGCCGTTCGCGGCGGCGATCGCCCGTGGCGCAGTATATATGAAGGGCGAGAACTACGGCGACGTCGTGCGCGTGGTCAGCTTCGGTCCCAGCGTCGAGCTGTGCGGCGGCACGCACGTCGACTCGACGGGAGAGATCGGGCATTTTGTCTTGCTGGCCGAATCGGCGATCGGCGCGGGTATCCGCCGCGTCGAGGGTGTCGTGTCCGAAGCGGCAGATCGCTATGTCCTGTCGGTGCGGGATCGAATGGACGAAGTCGGCTCGGCCCTGTCGACCTCGGCCGAGCACGTTCCAGAAGCGGTTGAGCGCTTGACAGCGCGCCAGCGCGAGCTCGAGCGCCGCATCGAAACGCTGCAGGCACAGCTCGCCGCGCAACACGCCGGCGAATACGCCGCCGCCGCCAAAGAAGTCGCAGGCGTCCGGTACGTCGCGCTCGAGCACGATGATGCAACGGTTGGAGCGCGCGATCTAGCCGAGTCGATCCAGCAGAAGCTTCCGGACGGAGTCGTCGTCATCGCCGCGCCCTCCAACGGCAAGGTGTCGTTGGTCGTCGCGGCCGGTGGTCAAGCGGCGAAGAAAGGCGTCTCCGCAAAAGACGTGCTGGCGGCACTTATGCCGCACATCGACGGCAAAGGTGGCGGCAATCCGGCCATCGCGCAGGGTGCCGGTAAGAACGCGGCCGGCATCAACGCAGCGCTCGCCGCGGTACCGGCTGCGATCGAAAAGGCCGTTCGTGGCTGAGCGCCTTTTGGCGCTCTCGGTCGCGGTTGCGCTTGCGGCTCTTGCGAGCACGACGGATGCATCTGCCGCATCCGCACCAACCGGCGCCGTCGCGAAGACGTTAGCGAAATACCGCACGATGATGGCGACGCTCGTGCAACCGCGCAACATGGTGTTCGAGTACAGCGAAGTCCGCACCGGGCCCACGCGGATGATCAGCACAGTGCACCGAGTCTATCGCAACCAAGCCGGCGAACAGCGCAACGACACGATCTCGATCGACGACTCAAAGCTGCGCCCGCCGCACACGCAGACGTACAAACGGGCGACCTGGCCCTACGCCGCCGATCAATTCGCGGTGATGGCCGCTGACTACGAAGCGACTTTCGCCGGTCTCGCAGTCGTGAACGGCCGTAAGGCGTACATGTACGACACGAAGCGCACGAGCCCGGGGCCATTCGCGGTCATCCAGCTCGCGCTCGATCCCTCAACCGGCATGCCATTGCGCGTGCGTTACATCGCGTCGTCCAGCGATTGCGATGGAACCGGCGAGATCGATTTCATGCAGGTAGGGCAGTACATACTCCCGTCGGTCGTAGCGGCGCAGTGCACGATTGCAGGCAGCGGCGAGTTCAGACACGTCATCCGCTTTTCGAACTTTTCGTTTCCAGCGGTCATTCCGCAGGACGTGCTCCACCCGGCTGGCGCGTCGTGAGGACGTTTGTCGAGCGCTGGTCTGCTCCGATCGTATTCGTCGTGGCGCTCGTGCTCTATCTCGTCTCGACGGGGTTCATGCACGCGTATTATGACAATTTCATTCGGCTTGCATATGCGTTCACACACGGCCGTTTATGGATCGATTGGCCCGGACCGGCGATCGAAGCGCTCGAGTTCAACGGTCAGCATTACGTCATTGAAGGCCCCATCCCGGCCATTCTCTGCATCCCGCTCGTGCTGTTATTCGGGCTCGATGCCAATCAAGCAGTCGTCTGCGCAATCGCCGCAGCCATCGGGGTTTGCGCGACCTGGGTCATGCTCGGTCGCATGCACGTTTCGCGCGGCGTGCAGATCTGGACGACGGTCTTTCTCGGTTTCGGCACGGTGTACTGGTGGTGTGCATCCTTTGGGTCGCTCTGGATGTTCGCGCACATCACCGGCGCGATGTTCGCGCTGCTCGCGCTTGCTGAGTGGTATGGCAAACGACGGCCGTGGTTGCTCGGCGTACTCTTCGCGTGCCTTGCACTCTCGCGTTTCCCGATGGCGCTGGCAGGAATTCCGTTTGCGATTTGGCTTGCAATCGAGACGCCGAAAGGCGAGCGTTTGCGCGTGCTCGCACAGACCGCGCTTGGCGCGCTGCCGTTCTTCTTACTGTTCATCGCCTACAACTATGGTCGTTGGGGCACGCCCAACGACATCGGATACACGACGTGGTTCCATCAAGACGAAGTCGGATCCAAAACCGGCAGCCCGTTCCAGTTGCAATTCCTGCCCGGCAATCTGTACAGCTTCTTCTTATTACCGCCCGAGTTCATCACGTACCCGCCATGGCTGAAACCGACTGGCGCGGGTGTAGCGCTGACATTCACTAGCCCCGCGTTGCTGCTCGCGTTCTTCGCATCGGCTCGAGCGCGCGAGACATGGTTCCTGTGGGCCGCGACCATTTTGACCGCGATCCCATCGGCGCTCTACTATGTCAATGGCTTCGAGCAGTTCGGCATGCGTCACTCGATGGATTTCGCGCCGTTTCTGATCCCGCTGGTCGCGCGCGGGCTCGAGCGTGCGAAGTACGCGATTCTCCACGCGCTGATCGCATGGTCGGTGCTGGCAAACGCATATGGAGTGTGGTTCTCCTGGGCATTCCACGCCTACGCCGTAGTGCCACGCTACTGACGCACAGGCGCCAGCGGGCACCATAGCCGGGGCGTTTGGCGTCGGCAAAAGCCGACGCCACCGAGGCGCGCGTTCTTACTATCCCTATTGCCCGCGTCCCCGGCGAGGTGCAGCGCTGGCGCGGGTGCGTACTGTCTGCGTGCACAAAGGTCACGCTGGGGGACTCCGGCGAACGCGCGCGCGGAACGATGACCGAATTAAAAGCTGCGCAAAGCGCAAAGATCCTCGTCGTCGACGACGAGGCGACCATTCTGCAGACGCTGCGCTATAATCTCGAGAAGAACGGGTACTCGGTGTGCACGGCCGGCGACGGACGGCGCGCGCTTTCCGTTGCCGAAGTGGAAAAACCGGACCTCATCGTGCTCGATATCATGCTGCCGGAGTTGGACGGCATTGAAGTTTGCCGCGAGATCCGCAAGCGATCGACGACGCCGGTGTTAATGCTCACCGCCAAAGATCAAGAGATCGACAAAGTGCTTGCGTTGGAGATCGGCGCGGATGACTACATCACCAAACCGTTCTCCGTCTACGAATTGCTCGCGCGCATCAAAGCGCACTTGCGTCGCTTGCAGACGACGCACGCGCCCGCAGAGACGGGTGTCGTGAAGGGCGGTGACATTGAACTTGACGCAGGCCGCCATCGCGTCACCAAAGCCGGCCGCGTGATCGAACTCGCTCCCAAAGAATTCAGGCTTTTGCAGGTCTTGCTCGAAAACCGAGGCCGCGTGGTCACGCGTCAGGCCATGCTCGATCGCGTCTGGGGCTACGATTTCTACGGCGATCTGCAGACCGTCAACGTGCACATCCGTTGGCTGCGCGAAAAGATCGAAGACGACCCAAGCGACCCGCGCTACATCCTCACGGTCCGCAGCCGCGGGTATCTGTTCAAGGACTAGCCAAACCGAAAGCGGATGCCGCTCTTCGATCAGTTCCGGGGTCGGCGCAAGTCGGACTCGGATCCGCTTGCGAATGCGCTTGCCGACCGCAGCGCCGCGCTGCTCGAGCGTTTCGACGCGCTCGTCGACGCGCTTCCCGTCGGCGTCATCGTCGTGGGCGACGATGGCCGCGTGACGGTGTTCAACCCCGCAGCTGCCGAGATATTCGCGGTACCCCGCGAACGCGCGATCGGACGAACGCTGATCGAGAGCGTGCGTAGCTTCGAACTTGACCGGCGTCTCTCGAATGCGCTGCGTTCTGGCATCGAGCAGACTGCCGAGCTTACCCACAACGTCGGCAGCGAACGCCGGCTTGAGGTCACGACTCGCCCCTTGCGCGGCAGCGAGCTGCCGCGCGAAGCGGTCGCGGTCGTACACGACATCACGCGCGTGCGCGAACTCGAGTCGATCCGCCGTGACTTCGTCTCCAACGTCTCGCACGAGCTGCGCACGCCGCTCACGTCCGTGAAGATCATCGTCGAAACACTGCAAGGCGGTGTCGACGCGGCGACGCAGGCTGAATTTCTCAACGACATCGCGCGCGAGACCGATCGCATGATTGCGCTCGTCGGTGACCTGCTTGGGCTGGCGAAGCTGGAGAGCGGCGCGCCGGCGAGCCCCTTCGGGCCTGTTGATCTGTGCGAGGTGTGCCGCGAGGTCGTGGCCACGCAAGCACTTCGCGCGAAGCAGCTCAACATCGACCTGCAAGTGCGCACACCGGACGATCCGATCGAGATCGAAGGAGAGCGCACGCGACTCGTCCAGGTCGTCGTCAATCTGCTCGACAACGCGCTGCGCGTCACGCAGCCGGGCGGGCATGTGAAGGTCGGCGTCAAGCGTGATGATGGTCACGCTCAGCTGTATGTCAGCGATGACGGCCCGGGCATTCCGTCGTCTGCGCTGCCGCACATCTTCGAGCGCTTTTACGTGGTCGATCGCTCGCGCGCGCGCTCGGCGACCGGCACCGGATTGGGCTTGGCGATCGTGAAGCATATCATCGAACTGCACGCAGCCAGCGTGACCGTCGAAAGCGAGCTAGGGGTGGGAACCACGTTCCGCTGCCGATTCAAGATCAAGATTTAAGCGGCCGATAGTTTACAAATGTCCCGCGTCCACCTATAATGCAGGGGAATCTTCTGAAAGGGAGACCGCTTTTTTGGGCCGCGAAAATTTCCACCGCATCCTAGATGAAACGCAGCAAGACGTGTTGCGATTGGGCAGCCTTGTCGAGGATGCGACTGCCAAATCCGTCGACGCGCTCACCCGCTCAGACGTCAAGCTTGCTGACGAGATCTGCGAGGGCGACGACATCGTCGACGACCTGTGCGTGCGCATCGAGACGAACTGCCTCAACCTGCTCGCGTTGCAGCAGCCGATGGCGTCGGATCTGCGTACCATCGCGGCGATGCTGGATATCATCATCGATCTCGAGCGCATCGGCGACCACGCCTGCGACATCGCGCAGATTACTAAGAACCTGGCGACGGAACCGCAGCTCAAGCCGTTCATCGACATCCCATTGATGGCGACGAACGCTCGCGAGATGCTGCGTGAGTCGCTGGACGCATTCGCTCAGCACAACGCGGACATCGCGCACAAAGTGCCGCAAAAGGACGACGAAGTCGATCGCCTGTACCGAGCTGTTTTCAAAGAGCTCATCGAGTTCATGGCCAAAGACCCACGCGCGATCGGCCGGGGCAGCAATCTTATCCTTGTCGCTTTATACCTCGAACGCATCGCCGACCACGCGACCAACATTTGCGAACGCGTGGTCTACATGGTCGAGGGCGTTCCCAAGCACCTCAAACGATCGGTTGTCGAGATCAACCAGGCAATCGGGCAGTCTGAGGGTTTGAGTACGCGCTCGCTCGGCGAAACCGCAGCCTCTTAACCGCTCACTCGGGACGTTCTCGCGCTGGCTTGCTCAAGTTTCAGGCCTTAATGCTGCGTTAAGCCTCTCTTAACATAGGCTTGAGGCCCCTGCGTTACCGTCGGGGAGGTGCATTTCCCACTTCTCAACCTCGCGATTCTCTCGCGTGCAGGAGCGCTCCAAACGTGAAGATCTCCCCTCTGAAGTCGCTCGTCACAGCCGGCGTCATCGCCGGCTTGCTCGTCCCAGTGGTCGCCGCGGCCGACACCCAATTCCTCGGCGCCGGTGCGACATTCCCATATCCGTTTTTCTCACGCGCGTTCTACGCGTACAGTCAAGACCACTCGGGCATCACCGTCAACTACGCGAGCATCGGCTCGGGTGGCGGCATCGCCCAGTTCACCGCGAAGACGGTAGATTTCGGCGCGTCCGACGTGCCGATGAACAAAGCTGAGCTCGACGCTGCGGTTGCAGCGAACGGGACGGTCGTCCAGATCCCCGATACGCTCGGCGGCATCGCCGTCGCGTACAACGTCCAAGGCGCGCCCAAACACATCAAGCTGACGCCGAAGGTGATCGCCGACGTGATGCTTGGCAAGATCACCAACTGGAACGATCCCGCGATTGCCGCGCTCAACCCAGGCGTCAAGTTCCCGAATCTGCCGGTCCTTGTCGTGCATCGCGCGGACGCGAGCGGCACCAGTTATCACTTCACCGATTATCTGTCGAAGATCAGCCCCGACTGGAACTCGAAAGTCGGCCGCAGCAAGAGCGTGAACTGGCCGACCGGTGTCGGCGCGAAGGGCAATGAAGGCGTCGCCGGTCAGATCGGCAACACACCAGGCGCGTTCGGTTATGTCGAGCTCGCGTACGCGCTACAAAACGACATGTCGTATGCAGCGGTCCAGAACAAGGCGGGCGAGTTCGTGCTGCCATCGCCAGACTCGATCCGCGCGGCGGCATCGCAAAAGCCGAACGTCAACCCCGAAGACTTTTCGGTGACCGACATGGGCGGCAAGGACAGCTATCCGATCGCCGGCTATTCGTGGCTGCTCGTGTGGAAGAATCAGGCCGATCCGACGAAGGGCAAGGAGCTGACCGCGCTGCTCAAGTGGCTCGTAACGGGCGGACAGCAGTACGCAGCAAAAGTCAACTACGTCCCACTCCCCGACAACGTCCAGCAAGAAGCGCTCAAAGCGATCGCCTCCATCCACAACTAGACTCGCTTGTATGAGACTACAAAGGCGGTGCGGGGTCGGGTGACAAACCCGCCGCCGCAACCGCCTCAATCATTCGACGCCGGTCAGACAAGGACGATGTCGCAAGAAACCGCTGAACTCATCACCGCGACGGCCGGCGTGGGAACACGCACCGTTCGACAGCGGACGTCGCCAGCCGGCGATCGCGTGTTCATGTTCCTGCTGTATGGCTCTGCATGGTTCGTGCTGGCGATCGTCGCCGCACTCTTCCTCGTCTTGCTGCAACGCTCGTGGCCGGCGATACAAACGATCGGACTGGGCGTTTTCACTACGCTTTGGGATCCTGGCGGTGGCCACTTCGGCGTCCTGACCTTTATCTACGGGACCATCGTCACGTCGGCAATCGCGTTGATCATCGCCGGCCCGGTCGGCATCGGCGCGGCGCTGTTTCTCGCGGAACTTGCTCCTAAGCGGCTCGCAACTCCGGTCGCCATGCTCATCGAGCTGCTCGCCGCAGTGCCCAGTGTCGTCTACGGCATCTGGGGTCTCTTCGTGATGGTGCCGGCGATCCGCGTGTATATCGGTCCGGCCCTGCAGCACGTGTTCGGCTTCCTTCCGCTCTTTCAAGGTCCGATCTACGGCGTCGGTATGTTGGCCGGCGGGCTTATCTTGTCGATCATGGTCGTGCCCACGGTGGCAGCGATCTCGCGCGACGTCTTCGAGGCCGTGCCGAACGATCAGCGAGAAGGCATGCTCGCGCTCGGGTCGACCAAATGGGAGATGATGACCAAGTCCGTGCTTCCGTATGCGCGCTCGGGCGTCATCGGCGCACTCGTCCTTGGGCTAGGACGAGCGTTGGGCGAAGCGATGGCGGTCGTCATGGTAATCGGGAACAAGCCGCAGATCGTCGCATCGCTGTTCCAACCGGCGTACACGATGGCCGCGGTGCCGGCCAACGAATTCTCCGAGGCGACCGGTAAGTTATATATCTCGGTGCTGATCGAAATCGGGTTGTTGCTGTTCATCGTGAGCCTGCTCGTCAACATGTGCGCGCGCTTCCTCGTGTGGAACGCAAGCGGTCGGGGTCGGCGCTAATGGGTTTGAAATCGCCGAGCTTCCGCAAGTTCTGGAACGTCTTCATGATCCTGATCTCGGCGCTGTGCTGCGTGGTGTGCGGTATCGTCCTCGCGATCGTCGTGGCGTTCGTGATCTCTAAGGGCTATAAAGCGCTGAACTGGAACTTCTTCACGAAGCTACCGCTGCCAGTCGGCATGAGCGGCGGCGGCGTCGCGAACGCGATCGTCGGATCGATCGAGATCGTGTTGATGGCGTCGCTCCTCGCGGTTCCGATCGGCGTGTTGGCCGGAATCTACCTCGCGCTGTTCGGCCGCGGCCACCTCGCGGCGAACGTCCGTTTTTTCAGCGACGTACTGACTGGGATGCCGTCGATCGCGATCGGCATATTCGCATATTCGCTCATCGTGATTCCGACCGGTCACTTCTCCGCGTATTCCGCTGCCATTGCGCTAGCGGTGATCATGCTGCCGATCGTCGTGCGCACGACGGAAGAAGCGGTGCGGCTTGTGCCTGGCGTGATCCGCGAGGGCGCGCTCGCGCTGGGAATACCTGCCTGGAAGTCGACGCTGCTCGTGACCGTACCCGTTGCCCGAGCGGGCATCGTGACCGGCGCGCTGCTCTCGGTGGCGCGGGTCACCGGTGAATCGGCCCCGCTGCTCTTCACAGCGTTTGGCAGCCAGTTCTGGACCAAGGGGTTTTCATCGCCGATCGCTGCGTTGCCGCTGGTAATATTCATAAACGGGATTTCTCCATATCCCGACTGGCAGCAGCTCGCGTGGGGTTGCGCGCTGGTGCTGGTCGTGCTGGTGTTTGCGCTCAATCTCATCGCGCGGCTTGCGTTCTCGCGGCGCGTTTCGGCGAATTAGGGGAGACCATGCAGACGATTGAAAACGGGCAGCCCGCGCAAACCACTGAGACAACGGCGACCAGCCTTGAGGTCAAGAATCTCAGCGCGTACTACGGCAAACATCTCGCCGTCAAAGGCGTTAACATGAACTTCGAGCCCGGCGCGATCACGGCGCTGATCGGGCCGTCCGGCTGCGGCAAGTCGACGCTGCTGCGCTGCCTGAATCGCATGCACGAGGTCATCCCCAACGCGCGTGCTGAAGGCGAAGTGCTGCTCGATGGCCAGAACCTATACGAGCCGGGTGTCGACCCAACCGACACGCGCCGGCGCATCGGCATGGTCTTCCAGCGGCCGAATCCGTTCCCCACGATGACCATCGTCGACAACGTGCTCGCCGGCGTCCGCCTTGCTGGCAAGCCGCCAGGAGACGCGACGATGGAAGAGATTGCTGAGAAGAGCTTGCGTCGCGCGGCGCTCTGGGATGAAGTCAAAGACAAGCTCCACAAGGCGGGCACATCGCTCTCCGGCGGCCAGCAGCAGCGCCTCTGCATCGCACGTGCGCTGGCGGTCGATCCGGAGGTACTGCTGATGGACGAGCCGGCATCTGCGCTAGATCCGATTTCCACCGTGAAGATCGAAGAGCTCATGCGCGAGTTGCGCGGCGCCTATACGATTATCATCGTGACGCACAACATGCAGCAGGCCGCTCGATGCTCCGATTACACCGGCTTCATGCTCGCGGGTGAGTCAGCGACCGGCGAATTGGTCGAGTTCGACAGCACGTCGAAGATGTTCACGACCCCCAAAGAAAAGCGAACAGAAGATTACATAACCGGCCGTTTCGGTTAATCAAAAGATAACAGCGGCTTAATCAAGCGGGCTTAGCATGGGCCAAGGACGGACGCCGCACGCGTCTCGTTGCTCCTTGCCGTGGACCATTTATGAAGGCCGGCAAGGTAGATGCTTTATCGCCGTCCATGGAGAGCTCAAATTGCGTAAAAGGATTTCTTCGACCGCGGGCGCGCTGGCCGCGGCCTTTTTGTTCCTGGCGCCGTACGCAGCGTTCGCGGATACGAACGCGAGCAATACGTACACCATCAAAGGCATCGTCGTGGACGCAGGCACCGGCCTCGGGTTGGCAGGCGTGAAGCTGACGACAAACGGGCCGACGGTCAAGACCGAGACTTCGAATGCCGCGGGGCGCTTCGAAATCAGCGGCCTCGCGCCTGGATTTTACGCACTGCAGATGGTGCTCCCAGGCTACGACAATACGCTCTCCGAGCAGTTCAGCGTAGGCGGTGGTTATTCGCTGCCGCTGACGCTCGCGCTGCAGCGCACCACCGGGAACACCCAGATCCGCACGCTCGGACGCACAACCGTGACTGCCGCCGCGTCGCTGCAAAAGTCCGCGGTCATCTATCGACAGGTTTCGGGCAACACCATGCAGCGCACCGGAGTCACGCGCTCGGCTGACGCAGTTCAGGTGCAGGGCGGCGTCGACAATACGAGCAGCAACACCGCGACCTTCGGCGATGACGTGCACCTCGCGATCCGCGGCATCGGCAACCTCGAGACGGTCACGCTGCTTGACGGACACCCTGTCGCGTTGGGCCTTCCAGGCGGCCTGAACTGGGAGATCAGCCCGTCGTTCGGCTTGCGCGCGGTTAACACGGTGTACGGCGCGGGCGGCGGAGATTTGTATGGCGTTGACGCGATCGGTGGCGTCCTCGACATGCAGACGCTCGATCCCACGCTGACACCGCAACTCGTGCTCACGCAAGGCTACGGAACGTTTTCGAAATTGACGTCAGCGCTCACCGCGACCGGCACCTTCGAGCAGCGCTGGGGGTACGCGCTCGCGCTCGGCACGACTGGATCGAACGGCTCGATTCCCCACGCGATCTTCACGCAGCCGGCCGCGGCGTTCGACGCGTCGGCAACGGATCCGGCGGTCGTTGCGCTGCAGAATTATCCGGTGGAGTCGCAAGTGGCGAACCGCTCTGCGCTCTACAAGGTTCAATATGGCCTCGGCAACAACGCGCGCATCAGCGCGGTTGCCGTCAACAGCTATTACTGGGATAACAAGACCGGCAATGGCGACGGCGACTATCTCCCGTGGAACACCGCGCTCGCGATCGGCAACCAGAAACTCGCCAACTACACGCCGTCATTTACCGGCGGCACCGTTTCGGCGCTCAACCCGCCCAATTGCCCGGCCGGTCAATTCGTCGGCACGGGGACGGGCGGCAATGCCTACGGCTTCGGAACGGACGGCCTCACGCCCGATGGCGGCACGACCTGCGTGACGCCGAGCCAGTGGGCGATTCTCAACACCGGCTGGCAGGGCGCGGGCCCGGCTTGGCAAGCATTCACGAACCAGGATTACCAGGTTCGCTTCAATGCGAACATGGGGCCGAACACGATCAACGTCGACACGTTCACCGATCTCTACACACACACGTACGACCGCACGTGGGAGCTGCCGTACCTGCTCGTACCTGGCGGCACGGATCCCGTGACGGGTAATCCGAACTGCTTGCTCGCCGCACCATGCACATTGACGTCGAATCCCTTCTGGTACAACGAAGCGATCAACAACGCAGGCGTCGTCGGCACGTACTCCATCGTCGGGCAGAACAACGAGTTCGGTATCGGCGGCTACTACGACAATACGACGACGCGCTTTTCGACCGCCGGCGTCGACTCGCCGGATCCGGCGGCGCACGAAACGAGCGCCTTCTTCCGCGATGTCTGGCATCCAATCAACTCGCCTCTGTCGACGTACATCAGCGCGTACTTCAAGCACTCAACCGTTACCAACACGTCGTTCGTCGATCCGCGTATCGCGTTTGTCGCGACAAGACCAAATGACGTGTTCCGCGCGGCCTTCGGCTACATCAGCACGCAGCCAGCGCTCACCGACGTGTTCACGCCGTTCACGCCAAACGCTCCAGGTTCACTCGCAGGCAACGTACGGTGCGGCACCCTCAATTCAGTCGGCGGCGGCGGCAACCCGAACGCGCTGCCTGAACGGGCGAGCGATACGGAGTTCAGCTGGGGCCACCGCTTCGGCGAAGACTCCACGATGCAGCTCTCGCTGTACTCAGAGCCGATCTGGAATCAGCTTTACACACAGACGATTCCGGTGTTGAGTTTCCCGGCAAGCTATTTCGGTCCACAGGGTTATTCGTCGCTCAACACCTACGCGAACATCTACGCTTCGACGTGCGGCGGTACGACCGCGCAGGCGTTCCCGTTCTTGGGCGCGGACGGTATCCTCAACATCGGCAATGGCTACGCGGAGGGCATCGATTTGCAGGGGCGCCAGCATATCACGCCGTCGTTCTTCGTCGACTACTCGTACGCCACGAACTCGAGCGTTGCGCAAAGCGTGCCGGATAGCATCCTCTCGGGCAACCTGACGCTCGTGCCCGGTTCGCAGCTACCCAATATCCCGCTGCACAAGTATAACTTCGCACTAGACTACACGTTCGATAAGATGGTCGAGCTTCGCAGCGAGACGTATTTCATCTCCTCGAACAACGACAAGAACCTGCCGGCCTACAACTACACGAACTTCATCATCACGGTGAACACCGGGCACCGCGGACAGTTCAACGCGATCATCAACAACTTGTTCCAGCAGAACACGTTCGCGCAAGGCCTGATCGGCGACGGCGTGCCGCTTGCGCTCAACAAGTTTGCGGCGCCCTCTGACTACCAACCGCTGATCGGTGCGGGCGCGACCGAACAGTTCGGCCTCCTACCGCGCAGAGTCGAGTTCATCTACAGCTACCGGGTTCGCTGATACTACAGAGAGTGCTACGCCGGCGCCGGTGGTTGCGACCCGCCGACGCCTGCCCTCCCGCCGCAGCCGGCGATCCCCCCGGCAGCGGCGGATTTTTTTGCGTCACCCGTCTCTATAAGGAAGAACGATGCATCGAACGGCGCTTCTGACGATGACTTTCGGCGTTCTGACCACCGTGATGCTCATCGCGGCGTTAGGCGAGGCCCGGGCGGCGCTGCCGGACGGCCGTGCCGTAACGCCCGTCGGTTTCACAGTCCCCGTCGAAGGGTTCGCTTCGACGCTTGCCATGTCGCCCGATCAAAAATGGCTCGCGGCACTGTCACAACAAGGTGGCGCGGTCGACATCATTTCGGTCGGCGAAGACTCGGCGCTTGTCACGCGCCTGTCGGTTCCGTGGGCCAGCGGCATGACGTGGACAACGGACGGGCTGTACGTCACGCGTGGGTTCAGCGGTGCGGTCTCACGCTTTACTTACGACGCTGCAAGGTCGGTCGACGCTCCCTTATTCGTCAAGCGTTCGGATCTTCAACTGGATGGGCTCGTCAACGGCGTGGCGCAAGATCCGGTCACGCACCGGCTCGTGGTCGCGCGCACGGCGATGCGCGAGGTCGTCGTACTCGACGATAAGAGCGGCAAAGTCATCTCGCGCCTGCACGCCGGCGGCCAGCCGTTCTCGGTCGGCATGGCGAACGGCGTCATCTTCGCGACGCTCTTCGACGGCGACCGCGTCAACGCGTGGCGCGCGGGCGCGAACCAGCCGGTCGCGCTCCAAACCGGACTCCACCCGACGCAGCTGCTCATCAACCGTGGCACCGCGTACGTCGCCAACGCTGACGGTCACGACGTCGTCGCGATCGACGTCGCCTCGCTGCGGATCATTCGGCGTTTCGATCTCGCGCTTGCGCCGGGCGCGCTCGTCGGGCAAACGCCTTCGGGCATGGCGATCTCGAGCGATCAGAAGAGTCTTTTCGTCGCAGAATCCGGATTCAATGACGTCGCGGTGGTCGATATGGCGACGGGAGCGGTTGCGGGCCGGATTCCAACGGGGTGGTACCCGATGAGCGTCGCGTTCCTCGACGCGCCGAGCATCGACAAAGATCCACGACCCAAACCACAGCTGTGGATCTTGAGCGCACAAGGCTTCGGCACGCAACCCGATCCCGCGGCTGAGTGGGATGGCCTGTACACCGGGCTCGTGCAACACCTCATCGTCGAGCCGAGCCGACTAGCGCAATGGTCGGCAGCCGTCCAGAAGAATAACCAGCCGGCACCATCGACCTTACCAAGCCCCTTGCCGCCGATCAAACACATCGTGTTCATCGTACGCGAGAACAAACATTTCGATGAAGAGTTCGGCGACGAAGCGGCTGCCGAGTCCGACCCGAACTTGCTGCTGTACGGCCGCTCGTTCACGCCGAACATCCACGCGCTTGGCGAACGGTACACGATCTTCGACGAGTTCATGGGCAACGGCGAGTCCAGCGATTACGGCCACTCCTGGACCACGCAGGGTATGACCAATGATTATCTCGAGCGCAGCGTGCACACGCCGGATGACCCAGCTCCACCAACCGTCGTTCGGATCGCGGGCAACATCTGGCCGCTCTCGACCGCCGGTGAGGACACGCTGACTCCCGCGCAGATGGATTTTGACTGGTTCAAGGATCTCGGCGAGCTGCCGCACCCGCCCCGCGTCAACGTGAGCGCCGTATTCGGCCCGAATGGAGAGTTGATCGACGAGCTGCAGCACAAGGGCGTGTCGTATCGAGTGTACGGCGAACAGATGACGATGTTGCCGGATGGCCGCATCGCGCCGGGCCTAGCCGCGCACGCTGATCGCGAATTTCCCGGTGCGCACATCAACTTCCAGGTGCTCGACACGACGCGAGCCGCGCTGTTCCTCGCGGATGTCGCGGCGCATGGGTTGGCCGCGTACTCATATATGACGTTGCCGACGGATCACACCGCGGGCACGAAGCCGGGGTTCTACACGCCCGCGTCTTACGTCGCGAATAACGACCTCGCGCTCGGACGCATCATCGAGGGTCTGTCAAAGCGTCCGGAGTGGGTGTCGACGGTTGTGATCGTCAGCCCCGACGACCCGCAAGGCACGGGCGATCATATCGACTCTCACCGCATGCCCGTATTCGCCGTTGGCCCGTACGTGCGTAAGAACTTCGTGGACCACACGCACTACAGCATCCCCTCGGTTCTGCGAACGGTCGAAGTGCTCTTCGGCGCCTCGCCGCTCAACATGTACGACGCAGCTGCGACGCCCATGTTCGCGGCGTTCAGCGACACGCCGGACACAACCGGGTACACCGCGTTGCCAGAAACCGTCGTCATGCAAAAGAATCCGGGCAAACCAAAGAGCCTTTCTATCGAGCTCGATGGGCCGGATTCGCGCATGATCCCGGACCAGGAGTGGGAGTCGATTCGCGGACCGCTCTCGTTGCTGGCCCACGAGTCGTATCTGCACGGTCTCTCAGTGGTCGCCGCCGCGTGGCCAGCACCGCTGTGGGATCCAGTGAGCGCTGCACGGAGGTCCGGTCACGGAGCCCCGCTAACGCCATAGCGTGTCCTCCGCCTCAGAACGGTTTTTCGTCGCGGCGGCTCGCGTATGCGCGGTCGCCGTCGTCGTGATCGCTCCCCTCATGTTCCTTATCCTTTTCGTGGCCACCGTCGCGGCGATCGGGCGCGGCATGCACTTCGCCTGGGACTACCTCTCGATCTTGGCCGCCGCGACGATCGCGCTTGGGCTTGTCGGCGCGACGCTCGGAACCGCGTTGGGAGTTGGGGCCGCACTGTTCGCGATCGAGATCGCCGGTCCGGCGATGCGCCAGACGATCAAAGCGCTCGTCGGCGCGTTGCATGCGGTGCCTGCCGTCGGCTATGGCGTCGTCGCTGCCGGCGTCATCTTGCTCACGCCGCTCATTCCGAATCCGCTGGTGTCGTTCGCCATCGCCGCGATCGTGCTGACGGTCATGATCGCGTCGGTCGTGTTCGTGCAGATGCGGCGCGCGCTGGGCGCGGTGCCCGATGAGTTGCGCGAGGTTGCCGGCGCTGCCGGCGCGGATCCAGTCAACACGGCCGTGCGCGCCGTGCTGCCGGCGCTTCAGCGCAGCATCGCCGGCATTTGGTGGTCGGCGTTCGCGCTGGCGCTCGGCGAAGCGACCGCCCTTTCGATGGTGTTCAGCGCGTCGCAAGCCAAATCGGTCGTCGCCAATGCGGTGGTGTTGCCTGGCACGCTCGCGAGCACGCTGCTTCAGGCCGGCGCGGCGAGCAAAGGAATGGAGACACTCGGTCTGGCGCCTGCGGCGATGCTGCTGTTCGTCATGGCGATCGTTTCGGTCATCTTAGGACGGCGCGCCGCCGGTCACGTGCCGTGGCCATAAACGCTCTTCCCGCGCAGGAATCCGCGCAGCGGCTCGCGCCGCCGATGCCGGCAGCCTTGTTCGCCGCGTGCGCAGGCGTGCTGTGCGTGTCGGTCGTGGCAATCGTCGGCTGGCTTATCGCCACTGGCGTACCCAATGCGATCCGCGTCTTCAATCCTCACGATCCTGCAGGCGTAGTGCGACCGTTGCTTGCCACGGTGTACGTTGCAGTGCTTGCGCTGCCACCCGCGGCGATTGTCGGGGTGTTCGCGGCGATCGCGGCCGCTGACGTCCGCATGTTCGGTCCCGTCGCGCGCACGATGCGCAACGCGCTCACACTCGTCGGCAGCGTGCCGACGGTGGTCATCGCCTTCGCGCTCCTGCTCGAGTCCGCGACGTTCGGCTGGCATCTGTCGCTCACGGGCGCAGCATTCGCGCTCTCCGTCATCAACATGCCGCTGATGACGGCCCTTGCGCTCGGTGCGCTCACCAATCGCGCTGCGAACATCCGCGAGGCGGCAACTGCGCTCGGCGCGTCGCCGATGTACCTCGTCATACGCGTGCTGCTGCCGCGCGCCTACGATCGGTTGAAGGCCGCACTGATCCTTGTCGCCACGCAGATCGTCGGCGCGGCGGCAGCGATCGCCATCCTCACCGGCGCAGAAGTCGCTCACAGCCATGGCGCTGCGCCCATCGGCGGGTGGCCGCTGGCGGTGCACGTGTGGATGCGCGGCTCCTCCGCCAACGGCTATGGGGCGACGGCCGCCGCAGCGTTGCTGCTCACCGTCATGATCTGGGTGCTGCAGGGCTTAGCGCAATTGCGTGCGAGCACCGAAGGCGTGCCGCAGGAGGGTCGCTGATGCCCGACCGCGCGCCGCTTGAGACCAAGATCGAAGTCAGCAAGCTCTCCGTGTGGTATGGCAACGATCAGGCGCTGCGCGGCGTGAGCTTCGACGTCGCGTCGAAGACGACGACCGCACTCATCGGCGCGGGCGGAAGCGGCAAGACATCGCTGCTGCGTGCGCTCAACCGGATGCACGATCTCAATCCGGACGTTCGCGTCCAAGGCAGCATCAAGATCGATGGCGCGGAGATCCTGGGCCCCGGCGTCGATACCGCACGGCTGCGGCGCAACGTCGGGATGGTCTTCGCGCAGCCGACGATGCTGCCGAGCAGCATCGGCGACAACGTCATGTTCGGTCTGGCAGCGCAGGGCATTCGCGAAGAGCATGCGATGCGCGACGCCGCTGAGAAGGCGTTACGGCGCGCCGGGCTATGGGATCAGATGGCCGACCGGCTCGACGAGCCGGCGGCTGGGTTGTCTGAAGTCGAGCGGCAGCACGTGTGCATCGCGCGCGCGCTGGCGGTCGACCCAGACGTGCTGCTGTTCGATGACCCCACGGCGTTGCTCGATCCCATCGCGGCGCTCGCGATTGAAGACGTGATCTCGCGGTTGCGCCGCGATCACACGCTCCTCATCGCGACCAACGACTTGCAGCAAGCTGCGCGCCTCGCGGATATCACCGTGTATATGGCGAACGGCGAAATCGTCGAATCCGGCGACACACCATTGCTCTTCAATAAGCCGGCTGACGGGCGAACCGAAGCGTTCTTGGCCGGCCGCCACCCGTAAAGGCATCCGCGTGAAGACCGAACCGACCGTAGGCGCCTCGCTGGGCCCGCTGCATGCGGATGGCATGCAGTATTACGACAACGCGCTCGAGACGGTCGGCGCGACGCCGTTGATACGCTTGAACCGCGTGATCGACGCGCGCTGCCTCGTTCTCGCGAAAGTCGAACTCTTCAATCCGGGTGGTTCCGTCAAGGACAGGCCTGCGTTGACGATGGTCGCGGACGCTGAGGCGCGCGGATTGCTCAGACCCGGCGGCACAATCGTCGAGGCGACCTCGGGCAACACCGGCACCGGCCTCGCGATGGTAGCAGCGATCAAAGGATACCGCTGCATCCTGGTCATGCCCGACAAAGTGAGCGAAGAGAAAATCCGTCTACTGCGGGCTTACGGTGCAGAAACGGTCATCACGCCAACCTCGGTTCCCGCAAGCAGCCCGGAGTCGTACTACGGCGTCGCTGCAAAACTGGCAAGCGAGATCCCAGGCGCGTTCCAGCCCAATCAGTTCGCCAACATGCAGAACCCCGCAGCACATGAGGCGACGACGGGCCCTGAGATCTGGGACGCGACCGCCGGCAAGATCACGCACTTCGTAAGCGGGATCGGTACGGGCGGGACGATCTCGGGCGTGGCGCATTATCTAAAGAAGAAAAAACCTTCGATCGTCGTCGTCGGCGCCGATCCGGAAGGCTCCATCTACTCCGGCGACACCGCCAAGTCATATAAGGTCGAAGGGATCGGTGAGGACTTCTTGCCGGCGACCGTCGACCTGCGCGCGATCGACCAGATCGAACGGGTTTCCGACAAAGACTCGTTCCTCATGGCACGGCGCACGTGCCGCGAGGAAGGACTGCTCGTGGGCGGGTCGTCGGGTACGGCGCTCGTGGCCGCCGCGCGCGTCACGCCCGATTTGCCGTCGGACGCCGTCGTCGTCGTGCTGCTGCCCGATGACGGTCGCGGCTATCTCACCAAGATCTTCAACGACGAGTGGATGCGCGCGAACGGCTTCTTAGGCGAAGAGGGGGTCGGCGCGACCGTCGGCGACGTTCTGCGCGGCAAAGGTGAACTGCCGCCGCTCATCACTCTTGCGCCGGGCGACCCGGTCAAACGCGGTATCGAGCTGATGCGCGAGTTCCAGATCTCTCAGATCCCAGTGGTGGAGCATGGTGAGATGGTCGGCAGCATCAACGAAGTGGCGGTCATGCAACTCGTCTACGACCACGCCGACGTCGCGCACAAGCCGGTGAAGGACGTCATGGCGCGGCCGTTTCCAGTGCTCGACGAGCACGACGAGATCAGCCGGGCGTACAAAGAGCTATCGCTCGGGCATGGGGCAGTCGTCGTCGCGCGCAAAGGGTCGCCAGCCGGCGTACTCACGAAGATGGACATCATCTCCTACCTCTCTGGAAACCAGTAGGGAGCTTCATGGAATTCGCGACCAAGGCGATCCACGTCGGTCAGGATGCCGATCCGACGACCGGCGCAACGATCGTGCCGATCTATCAGACGACGACGTACACGCAAGCTGCGCCTGGACAGCATAAGGGCTTTGATTACTCGCGCACGGTCAACCCAACGCGCGTCGCGCTCGAACGCTGTTTGGCGTCGCTTGAGGACGCGCGCTTCGGGTTGTGTTTCGCGAGCGGCATGGCGGCGACATCGGCGGTGATGAATCTGCTGTCCGCCGGCGACCACGTCGTCGTGAATGAGGACTTATACGGTGGCACCTTCCGGTTGTTCGACAAGGTGTTGACGCGCTATGGCATCTCCTTCACGTACGTCGATGCGACCGATCCTGCGCGTGTCGGCGCGGCGATGCAGCGAACGACGAAGATGGTTTGGCTCGAGACGCCGACCAATCCGCTGCTGCATCTCGTCGACATCCGCGCTGTGGCCGGGCTCTGCAAATCGCGCGCTGCGCTGCTCGCGGTTGACAACACCTTTGCGACGCCTTATTTGCAGAATCCGCTGGCCTTGGGCGCAGACATCGTCGTGCACTCGACGACGAAATACATCGGCGGCCACTCGGACGCGCTGGGCGGCTTCATCGCGGTGAACAGGCCCGAACTGAACGACGTGCTTAAGTTCCACCAGAACGCCGTCGGTGGCGTACCGGGACCTTTTGATTGCTTTTTGACGCTGCGCGGCGCGAAGACACTGGCGATTCGTATGCGCGAGCACGAACACAACGCGCGCGCGATCGCCGCGTTCCTGGCCGGTAGGGATGACGTCGAGCGCGTCTACTATCCGGGACTGCTTTCGCATCCGCAGCACGCGCTCGCGAGCTCGCAGATGCGCGGGTTCGGCGGGATGGTCTCGTTTGTGGTGCGAGGCGCACCCGAGCGTGCACGTGCTGTCGCGGCGAACACGAAGCTTTTCTCGCTCGCGGAGAGTTTGGGCGGCGTCGAGTCGCTGATCTGTCATCCGGCGACGATGACGCACGGCTCGATTCCCAAAGATGTGCGCGACGCGCGCGGCGTCACGGATTCCTTGCTGCGCCTCTCTGTGGGAATCGAGGGGCAGCGCGATCTGATCGCGGATCTCGAAACCGCGCTCACGGCGTCGCCCGCCGGCGTGCGCGCACCGGCGCGCTAACGCGTTTCGCCAGCAAGTGGTTGAGCGCGCAGGTTGGGGTAGCTGCTAGCCGCCTAACACGCGGCTGATGTCGGCCGCCTCACGCGCGACCTCTTTCGCCATTTCGGCGAGCCGATCGCGATCGACGTGGCGCGAGAACCCCGCGACCCAGATCACCGCGGCGAGCTGTCCGCCGGGTCCGAGAATCGGCGCTGCTGCCGCCCGCATACCGTCGACGTACTCGTCGATGTCGATGGCCGCACCCTCGACCGCAGCCGTATTGACCGCCGCCATGAATTGCACGGGATCGCGGATCGTGTTCGCAGTGAACGCCGGCAAGCGGCCCTCGCGCGCGAACTCAGCCCGGCGCTCCTGGTCCCACGCTGAGACGATCGCCTTGCCAACGGCACCCGCGAGCAAGGGGATCGCCGACCCGATGGGCGCCGAGATGGACATTGTCGGCCGGCCATGGATGAGATCGAGGATTGTGACGTGATCCTCGGCGGGCACGCCAAGGAAGCTGGTCTGCTCGGTCGCCGCCGCTAGCCTTTCGAGCGCCGGCCTGGCGACATTGCGCAAATCGCGCTGGCCGGCCGAACGCGAAGCCAGTGCGAACAATCCCGGAGCAAGGCGGTAGCGTTTCGAGGCGCTCGGCGACTCGATGATGCCAAGGCTTTCGAGGGTCGTGACGAGACCGTGCACCGTGCTCTTGCCCAGGCCTAATATCCGCGAAAGCTGCGAAACTCCGAGGGGCTCGGGCGAGTCGCCCAGCGCGGCGAGCAGTCGGAACGCCTTGTCGACCGCTGGTACTAACGTTTGGCGAGGCTGATCCGGGGCGAGCTCCACGACGACGTTCAAGGGGCTAGCCTCGCCGTTCTCTGGCTTGAACACCTATGTATTCCTTAGTTGCCGGGGGACCGGCGGCCTGCGCGCCCGAAACGCGCCCCCCGTTGGGGAGACGGCGACACTCGCCGTCTTCGATATAGAGGTACCCTTTGGACTTCGAAAACCACGCGCAGCGCGCGCTTGATACGGCGACTGCCAAGGGCGCGCAGTACGCAGATGTGCGTTTTGGGACCACCCGAGACGAGCACGTCGAGGTCAGGAACGGGGTCGTCGCCGGGCTGAGCGACGCCGAAAGCAGCGGATTCTCGGTCCGAGCGCTTGTGGACGGGAACTGGGGCTTCGCCTCGAGCGCTTCTCTTGATGACGATGAGATCGATCGGGTCGCGGCCTTGGCGGTCGATATCGCAAACGCCAGCCGAGCCGTGCAAACGCACCGAATCGAGTTGCTCCCGGCGGGCAAATTTATCGACAGTTATCAGACGCCGACGCAGATCGATCCGTCGACCGTGTCTACGAGCTCTCGCGTCGAGTACTTGCTCAACGTCGACAAGGAGATGCGTGCGGTTCAAGGCGTCACTGTTTCGCGTTCTTGGATCGACGTGTGGCATACCGATAAGCTGTACGCCAGCACCGAAGGCAGCCGCATCAAGCAGAGCCTCGTGCAATGCGGAAGCGCACTGACGGCGCTCGCGGTCGGCGACGGCGACGTGCAAGACCGCCAGTATCCCGGCACCGCCGGCTTGTATCAGACCGGCGGGTATGAAGTAATCAACGACGCCAAACTGCTCGAGAACGCGCGGCGCGCGGGTGAAGAGGCTGTCGCCCTGCTCACCGCCGATCAAAGCCCGAGCGGCACCAAAGATATCGTGCTTTCGGGCGATCAGGTGTCGCTGCAGATCCACGAATCGATCGGCCACGCGCTCGAGCTCGACCGCGTGCTCGGATGGGAAGCAAATTTCTCAGGGCTGTCGTTCGCAACGCTCGATAAGCTGAACACCTTTCGTTACGGCAGCGACATCGTCAACGTCGTTTGCGACATGACGTGTCCGAAAGCGCTCGCGACTGAAGGCTACGACGACGAAGGCACGCCTGCGAAAAGCGTCGATCTTATCCGCAACGGCGTGCTTGTCGGCTACATGGCCGGCCGCGACACGGCCGCCGCGGCGAACGTCGGGTTAGCAGGCGTCGTGCGCGCCGAGTACTGGGGCCGGCTGCCGATGATCCGCATCGGCAACGTCAATCTTGTGCCCGGCAACGCCACGTCGCTTGACGAGCTCTTCGACGGCATCAAAGACGGCATCTATATGGAGAGCAACCGCTCGTGGTCGATCGACGACAAGCGGCTCAACTTCCAGTTCGGCTGCCAGATCGGTTACGAGATCAAGAACGGCAAGAAAGGCCGCCTGCTCAAGAACCCGACGTATGCCGGCATGACTCCCGAGTTCTGGGCATCGTGCGATGCGATCGGCGACCAGTCGACCTGGGTTGCCTGGGGCACGCCGAACTGCGGCAAGGGCGAGCCCCTGCAGACCGCGCGTTCGTGCCAGGGCGCATCGCCCGTGCGTTTCCGCAATGTCAACGTCGGAGTCGGCTATGGCGGTTGACTTCGTCGTCGATCAAACCGAAGTCCAGCGCGCGCTCGATATCGCGCTTGCCGCATCGAAGGCGGACGAGACCGAAGCCCTGATGATGGGGAGCGAAAGCGCGCTCACCCGCTACACGCACAACTACATCCATGAAAGCATGGTCGAGCGCAATTGGCAGCTCTCGGTGCGCGCAGTCGTCGGTAAGCGCTCGGGAGTCGCTTCGACCAACCGACTCGACGCAGACAGCATCGCGGGGGTCGTCGCCCGTGCGCTCGAGATGGCGCGCCTTGCGCCTGAAGATCAGGACTTTCCAGGCTTACCGGGCGACGCCGGTCCGCTTCAGGACGGCGGTGACGCGTACGATGCGGCAACCGCGGAGTTACCGCCGGAAGCCCGCGCGGAGGCGGTCGCTTCAATCGTTCGCGTGATGCGACGCAGCGAATTGTACGCGGCCGGCTTTGTGAGCAGCCGCTCGGATACGATCGCCATCGCCAATTCAAAGGGTGTGCGCCGTTTTTTCCGTTTCGCCGACAGCGCGATCAACATCAAAGCGATCGGACCGTCGTCGAGCGGTTATGCCGAGGGACATGCGCGTCGCTTTAATGACCTGAACCCCGAGGCGCTTGCGCAAACCGCCGCCCGCAAAGCGAACGAGGGTGCAAATCCAGAGGTCCTCGAGCCTGGCAAGTACACGGTCATCCTCGAACCGCCGGCGTTTCGAGAATTTCTGGGCTACCTATCGTGGATCGCGTTCGGCGCGCAGTCGCTCGATCAAGGTTCGTCGTTCATGAGCGGCAAGATCGGACAGCCCGTGATGGGCGCGAATGTCACGATCCGTGACGACTTCGCGAACCCCAAAGGATTAGGCGTTCCGTTCGATTTCGAAGGCGTGCCGCGCCAGCGCATCGCGCTTGTCGAGCGCGGCATCGCTCGCGATGTCGCATACGACTCGTACTATGCCGCCAAGCTCAAGCACGCGAACACCGGACATGCGCTGCCGGCACCCAACTCATACGGCCCGCTGCCCCTCAATATCGTAGTCGATCCTGGCTCTCGGACGCTCGAAGATATGATCGCGAGCGTCGAGCGCGGCGTCCTCGTCTCGCGCACGTGGTACATCCGGCTCGTCGATCAGAAGCAGACGGTCATCACGGGCATGACTCGAGACGGCCTCTTCTTGATCCAGAACGGCCGGATCACGCGCGGGTTGAAGAACATGCGCTTCAACGAATCGATCGTCGGCGCGCTCAACCGCTGCGAGCTGGCCAGCGAGCTGGTGCGCAGCGAGTCCCACGTGCTGCCGGCCGTGCGCATCGAAGACTTCAACTTCACGAGCGGCACGGAGTTCTGAAGAAGAACTCCGTTCGGCGACGCTAGCTCGGCGATACGCTCGGCTCGGGCATCGGGCGGCGCGGCTCGTTCGGCAACGGGATGACGCGCTTGCCGATCCCAAGTTCCACAACAACCGCTTGGATGCTCGAATAGAGCGCGGTGGCGTGCGCATCGGCGACGCATTGCAGGTCAGGCGAGCGCTGGTGCTCCCAATACGCGAACGTCGAGGTGCCGAACGAC
>Ga0126371_10000877_pt1 | contig 25242 bp, 25 predicted proteins | sample PanSoiMetaPlot_4_FD_110145 | JGI IMG/M metagenome (GOLD analysis project Ga0126371, IMG submission 110145) | Tropical forest soil microbial communities from Panama - MetaG Plot_4 | ecosystem: Environmental > Terrestrial > Soil > Tropical forest > Bulk soil | place: Panama | collected 2016-02-17 | reverse complement strand
TTGGGGTGAGCTTCAGTTGCGACGTGCCCTTGAGTTCGCGGGAATGTTGGAATACTGCGACTTCGAGGAGCAGGTATCGGCGTTCACGACGGATTCTGCCGGGGAACGGCATGCGTTACGTCCAGATGTAATTGTGCGGTTGCCGGGCGGCAAGCAGATCGTGATCGACGCGAAGGTTCCGATCACCGAGTATCTAAAGGCGCTTGAAGCTGCAGATGAGAAGACGCAAGAGATCCATCTCGCCGGCCATGCGCGACAAGTCAAAGAGCACGTGGCGGCGCTGGCGGCCAAGGCGTACTGGTCACAGTTTGCTCCGGCGCCTGAGTTCGTGATTTTGTTCATTCCGGGCGAGGTTTTTTTCCGGGCAGCATTTATGGCCGATCCCGAACTGGTGGAGATCGGCGGAAGCAAAGTGATGCTGGCATCGCCAATTACACTGGTGGCCATGCTGAGGACAATTGCGTACGCATGGAATCAGCAGAACCTGGCAGAGAGTGCGCGCAAGATCGGCGAAGCCGGAAGGCGACTCTACGACAGATTGTGCGTGATGACTGCCCACGTTGAGGGACTTGGCAAGAAGCTGGATGGGGCGGTGAAGTCCTATAATGACATGCTGAGCTCGATGGAAAAGCGTGTGTTTCCTGCCGGACGTCGGATGTCGGAGCTCGACCGCTCACTGGCTGCAGGGACCCTCGGAAGTGCGGAGCAGATCGAGAAAACACCTCGTCAACTGGAAGCACCGGATTGGGAACTGCAATCAGAGACAGACCCATTTCTGCTGGTGGAAGAAGAAGAAAATATGCGAGAGCAGTAGAGCGCGTTTTGCTCGAAGGATTACGAAACAACGCTTTTGACACTGGTTTTCTGCGGCTGATATCATTGATGTCTCGACGGCTACACTCCCTTCCAATTAGCGTCCCCGTCGTCTAGCCCGGCCTAGGACATCGCCCTTTCACGGCGGTAACACGGGTTCAAATCCCGTCGGGGACGCCAACAAATCAACGTCTTAGGGGCGTCCGGGAGATTCTTTCCACAACGCTCCACAACAATCATGCGTGACCTAACTTTCCGGTACGCATGATAAGGTTCGCCAGTTGCGCTTGCGCGTGGCGTTTTGGCTCATCCAGCGCCTGCGTATAGCCGTCCATAGTGGTCCTCAAAGAGGCGTGGCGCAGGAGTTCTTGGACAACCTTCGCATCCACACCAAGTGACTTCACTAGGGTCGAAAATGTGTGGCGAAACGTGTGCCATCCGATCTTTTTCTTAATGCCGGAGCGTCGTGCCGCCGGCTGAATGTGGCGCCGCATAATTGTGGAAAGCCAAAGCGGCTGCTTCCCATGCATTTACGGTGAAGCCCACACCCAATCGCTAGGGTCCGTATATGGGCTTTCCTGGCGCCATGCGGTGAGTACTTGAGAGATGTACTCATCCATGGGTACGGGTTTGCGTGACGCTTCTGTCTTGCAGCCGTTTATGGCCTGGTCAACCACCGAACGCACGATATTGATTCGGCGTCCAAGAAAGTCCAGGTCGCTCCACTTCAGGCCCATCAGTTCGCCCCTGCGTATTCCTGTCAGACCGTCACAGACAATCATTGCCCCTGGTGGCTACTTTCTCAAACTGCTCGCAGACTTGGATCGCCTTTGGGTGCATTACGCATTTTGCGAAAACCCCGAGACTGCCGAAGGGATGCTGCGCTACTTCTGCGACAACGTGTCGGCAGAGTCCAAGCTGCGATTGCGTGACCCAAAGCATCCATTTCCTTTCGCCAATTTGGAACATCCGAAGGGCGAATACAAAAACCACGGACTAGGAAACGCTCGCTACAACGCTCGTCCGACCACCGCTTCGACGGAACCCGTGGACTTCCATATCGACGGCCCGGACTCAGCCTATGCGGGGCTTTTCTTTTTTCCATTACAGAAATCGAATGGTGTGGTAGGTGGGCACACCTCACCCTTACCCTGTGCTGATGTGGCTAATTAACAACAGCCAATCGGACACCTGACGGCTTGATCGATTTCCAACGTCGGTGGGAAGGGTGGAAAACAGCTTCATCGTTTTTCCACCCTTTCAACTGCCACTGATGGTAACTAACGGAATTCACGTCAGTTAATTCCCTTAGTGTGTAATTCCTCCGGCAAGGCTGAAGTACTCCCCATTTAAAGACACCCCAAAAAACTCGGGGGCATCGAAATCCTTAAGACGAGAAAGAGCCAAGGAGGCGCACTATGCGAAGTTTACTTTGTGCTCTGACCTTGCTAGTCGCAACGGCAACATTCGCCCAGCAAACCCGGCCAGCGTATCCACCGAGCCCGGAAGAGTCGATGCCACAAGGGCAGGTGCAGCCTGGCCAGCGAATGCCACCCGATCTGGAGGCACCGCAGGATCGGACGATGAGACCCGAGTCGCAAATGAATGCAGCCGATTCCACGAAGGTTCAGCAACAGATCGAACAGGACTTGCAATCGCAAACTGACCTGTCGAATTCCAAGATTGACGTAAAGTTGGACGATACGTCTGTAACGCTGACCGGTACTGTGGCGAATGAAAACCAACATCAGAAGGTCGTAGCTATAGCATCCGCGCACGCCGCGGGGCGCAGCATCGTGGATCACATCAAGATCCAACAGTAAGCACGAAAATTCAATAGCAGGCACGAACCACCTGGAGGTAGAACGTGAAGACCAGAGAAGTTATGAGTGAGAATCCAGTCTGTTGCTTACCGACCGACAACGCGCAGGCAGTCGCACGGATGATGTGTGAGCAGAACGTCGGCCTCATTCCGGTGGTGAGCGACCAACAATCTAAACGATTGTTGGGAGTCATCACCGATCGTGATTTGTGCTGCAGTATTGTCGCTCGTGGACTCGATGCCAAGACAACTCCCATTCAGAACTACATCAGTCAACACCCCTTCACCTGTCGCGACAGAGAGAACATCGAGAAGTGTGAGGGCTTGATGCAGGAGCATCAGGTAAGGCGGGTGCCGGTCGTGGATGGGAATAACTGCGTCATCGGTATTGTTTCTCAGGCAGATTTGGCGCTGAAAGCGAAGCCTGATCGGCTCTCGAAGACAGTAGCCGAGATTTCCAAACCAACGCGTACTTCTGCGGCTGCGTAGGGCGAATAGGCCTGCTCTGCTCATTTTTGGCAGAGCGGGCCTCTTTTTTTTGCCGGCGGAATACTGCTTCGGGCATCCCTGAATAATGCATTTTGAGTTTATTGTGTGTTACTGCCTCGACTGTCTACATTCCTTGCAACTATCGCCCAAGCGAGGCTCAGCACGACGAATGTGATTCGGGAAAAAGTCGAGTTTTGAGGGTCATATTTCGCGCTCCTGATGGAACGATTCGCAAAAGGCATAACGATTTGGGTACATTCATCGTCTTCCTACTTTGGATTGCCGATCTTTTGGTTTGGCTTGAGCGATGATCGAAGGGTAAGGACGAGAGAGGCACTTTTGTTCCTGTTTTCTCGATCTCGTCTCTTCGATTTCTGTATTCTAAGGGTGTCGCCTTTCTATCGGACGGTTGGGCATACCTGGCTGTTGCAGTCCTGGCTCGCGATAACCGTCCTGTATTTTCGCGGTTTAAAGACCGTCTGTAGCCGCTTTTTACCACCTACCCCCTTCTCTACCGAATCACTCCGTCAACTCCTCTGGGACCAACATCCAAACACGCTTCAACGGCAGTTCAGCCTGAATCTCGGGTGGCAGTTTGTCATAATTGCGATAGATCGCCTCCACCAAGTCGCTCCCTGACCAGAGCCTGACGGTGAAGTGCCCTTGCTTCGATTCCTGGTGAACAGCCTTGTTGAATCCTCCCCAGCACACCAGCAAGCCTTGGTCTGCCTTAAAACCGACTAACGTCTATCAGAACGTAATGCCCTCTAAAATGCGACGGGAGATTGTATGCCGCGCTGATTGCATCGCGGGTTCCGGGCACGTCACCCTCACCTCTCACATTGCAGGCTTCGGGCCACACAATCCCAAGCCGTGGTATCAGATTGCGGGCACACCTCACCCTTCCCCTGTTTTCACACTGGCTAATTAACCACCGCCAACCGTTGGAGGGTTCTTGTGTGGTCGCTACGTCAACGCCCTGTGCGAGAAGACTGCGTTCTATCGTCTCGGTTGAGCTGCCGCCTCGTTTCCGGTTTGAAACTCCCTTCGACTTGGAATCCTGGTTCCACGTTACGGTGTCGAAGATGTCATTCGCCGCAAATTGCCCATGAGAACGCTTAGTTACCTTCGGGGTCTCGAGCTGGAATCCCGGGGGCAGTGATTGGTTCGGGGTTTTAGTTTGAACATCAGCCTCACTCATATCGACAACTGTTTCCTTTGGCTCCTCAACTCTCTCAGTCGTGCCGCGTTGAGCCTCTGTTGTCGTCTTTTCATCGGCTCCAGGTATGCGCTGCCGCGTCAAGAGCCACGCTCCCAAGACTGCTCCGAAGACGAGCAGGGCTGCGACGCAAAAGGTCCGCGGACTAAGCCGTGACGCGACGATGGCTTGGTTTTCCTTTTCTTCATCTTTTCCAGTTGGCGTGCGAGTTGTTATATCTACGATGTTTCCGCACTCGATACACTTGAGCGACTTGCCCAAATGGCTCTCGTCGGCGCGGTAGACTCGCCCGTAACGTTCACAGGCAATGTCGATCATGGAAACCTCAGCGGTGCAGGGGATCAGGAACGGCGACCGGAGAGTCGAGCTGCGCAATTCTGTCTAGGCAATTTGGACGTGGAACCGGCAAGTTGCCAGCCAGACCATTTTCCTGGTCTTCCACCTCGCTCATATCAACTTCAGGGATCATGTCCAGTCCGAACGGATCACGACCGACACTTTGCATGGCATCCTCTATGCCGGCTGCGCCTGCGATGCCCCTTTGGAGGGCGACGAACATCGGGACGGAAGCCGTCGCCTACACTAAGACTAGGCGAGAAAGAGAGTTCGATGAGACAACTTATATGGGATTACTTGGAAGACCGATGCGTCTTTCAGATTGTTGAGAGGCTTACTAGAATCAGTCGGCTGACGGGACCGCCCAAACTCCGTGGATGCAACAGAAAGGTTCTATAGGTCCAGAGTCTGCACTTCAATCTCCTCAACGTAGCCGCACAGCTCCAGTTAAGGTTGCCGACGGAACATGCTCTGGGAAGGATGTTTTGGGGGGTGTGGTGCAGCTTGCAGAGCGAAGGCTTGATCTTACTGGGCGCGCGAAGAGTGCCACTTCCTCGAAGGGGGCCAACATTATTCGTAGGCCCTCTTCGTGTAGGTTTGGCCCCCTTCGCGTCCTAGGCAACTTAGCACCGAGGTTGAATATGCCCGGCGAGAAAGCCGAATCGGGTTGCCCCGGGCACACCTACCCCTTTCCCACTCTCACATCGACAGATTGTTGCGCAGGAATTGCCAGTTCTTAGCTGACTTATTCAACTGTAATTAGTGTAATACAATAATTAGGAATTTGTCAAGTGCTCTCGCTTGTCAAGAGCCCGAGATGCCACTTGCGTGCCTTGGGCCGGAGCATTCGTCACGGCGCGAAGACCGTTGCTTTTGCGACCTCCAAGGCAGGCGACACAACGGTCACGCATTTCTGGACAAAGGGACGTTTTCGTAGTACGCTTCGCGGCAACTTCCGCCACTTATTGAGAATAGCTGAGTCTCGGTGCTAGCGAGTCGCGGCGCTCTTCCTTGTTATGCAGTGCACACCAAAAAAGGAGCAGTTGCCATGAAACTTTGTCGCTTAGTCCAAGTGGCCTCGAATGTCCTACTGACTTCTCTAGCTGCCTGCCTTCTAATCGCGAACTCTCGAACGGCGCAAGCCCAGGATGAGAACACTTATTGCGGCTCCGATGAATACTTAAAAAATCTGCCGGTTAAGGCGCCCAAGGATCCCAACACTAAGCGCCAGGTCCAACTGGTGAACTGCTCGGACGAAGTCGTGCTGGGAGCCGCCAATGCAGCCCGCGCATTCGGCCAGCCCCCCTGGCCGGTTTTCCCCCAGGAAGGCACTTGGGTGATGCACAAGTACAACGCGATGAATCCGGCGGACTATTCCAACGTGCTCACCATCGATATTCCTCCCGAATGGTACGGCCAGCATGTAGGAGGGAACACGGGGAACTTCTGGGTACGAACCGGCTGCCGCTATGATGAAGTGGCCAACCGGGCGCAGTGCGAAACCGGCGGTTGCGGCGGTCAATATGATTGCAGCTCCGCCAACATATCGCCGCCGCCGGCTACCACCATTGTCGAGTGGACTTTCTACCAGCCGTTCAGCGCGGGCGGCCCTACCTACTACTTCGATTCTCCTGACATCAGCGCCGTCAATGGCGCGAGCCTTACCGTCGACGTCTCACCCAAGGGCGGCGACGATTTCGATCCCCTTAATCCAAAAGATTGGCATTGGTTGAACTGGAATTATCCACTCACCGTACATGGCAAGGATCTGCGCGAACACATGCAGTGTGTGCCCGCGAGCGGCGGCGGTTTTAAGGTCACCCGTTCTGCGATCGATGAAACCGTCGATAACCACAATCCGGGCTACCCCTTGTTGGGATACGTAACCGTCGATGGTACGGGCGCCCCCACAATGCCAAGCGGAAACTATATACTCGCCTGTCTCAGTAATTGCGCGAAATACAAGTTTCCCACAGAGTTGGGTTCTACCGATTGCAATACGAAAACCGACCCCAACTGCTACTTCTGGACGACCTTTTGTGCCGGGAACGACAGCGTAAATTACGGCAAGAAATGTCAAACAGGTATAGGCGACGGCACCCAGTGCAACACGGACTCAGACTGTTTGAAATGTAACGGTGGCACTGACTACCACATCGCCTGCTTCAAGAAAGCCGGTCCAGATAAACTAGGCTCTTGCGACCTGCGAGGCTTCTTCAAAGCGACGGTCAGCGCGTGTAATGGCCAAGCCGGCACCAAGTGTGGCCCAGGCGACAGCCAGTGCGCTGCTCCGACTTCCACAATCGCCTGCACCAACACCTATGGATCAATTAATCCGCTCGACAGCGACATGGCGACGAAGTTCGATTACAACGACCAGCCGATCATCGCCAAATGCAGCGTCGTAACTTTCAACGGAACCAAAGCTGCCTGCATCGGCGAAGACACTCTGCATGAGGTGCTTCATGGCGCCTATACGTGGCCTAACGATCCTCAGGTGTACCAGAGTGACGCCACGGTATATCGCATGGTCTTCTCGCCGCAAGGTAGAGGAGAGGCTCCGATTACACCGGCCCAGCCTCTCCCGGCTTGTGACGATCTCCCGTCCAATTACAAGCCCTCGAGCAATCGCAACAACTGCAGCATACCTATCACCGGCCAAAACGCCGACTTTGCCATTGGCTTGGTTTGTAACAAGACTGTTGGTAAATGTACTCAATGGCAGTCTACGGGCACTGATTGGCCTTGTTTCGTTCCGGAGAGGACGGCTGCTGACAATGGCATCCTCTGCGAATGGAACCCGCTGCCTCAAGGTGCTAATTGCCGTGCTCCCAAAACCGATTCCAGGTATGTCACCAACAGTGCGTGCGGCCGCATCGATTCTGGTACCTCACTGGTGTCGGGCTCAATGACCCCAAGTACAAACGATCCCTTATTTGTCGAAGTGTCGATCGCCGGGGTGCTGAACAACGTCAGTCTTCCATCTTCTATCAGCGGATGCGCAGCATCGTGGACACCGATTGCATCTCAGTTTGTAAAGACCAATCAGGGTATGGTTGCCTGGTATAAGGGAACCTCGAATACCAGTTCGGCGTGCCAGGTGACGGTAACATTGGCCAGCCAGAATCCTGCCGAGGTCAAGGTCTATGACGTGCCGAAGTTCAATGGCACGGTAGAAACCATGAGCAGCTTTTCCGGTGCTTACACAGACCAACCTCTTCCATACACGATCAGCGCTGGTACCACTACCACAAATTTCTCCAACGACCTGCAGCTAGGGGCTCTGCTTCAGGTAGATCAGACGCCCGCTCCGATTACGTATTGGGACACATGGTTGAGCAACGGCGTAAATACGCTGGTCTGCCTGGGCAACAACACCAATTGTCCACGCGACGATGGTCCGGATTTCCTTCCCGGACACGGACCCTACTCAGCAAATTCGGACGTCGGCCACAACGCAGTCACCGCTGGGCCCCAATACTTCCATCGCGACGCGGGTGTCGTGGTACCTGACCCCAAGATCATGGCACCGGGATCCAAGTTTTCCTGGGTAGGTTTGGCGATCTACATCGAGCTCAACCAGTAAGCGCGATGGATTGATTTGGGAATTTTGGGGGACGGTCATTCCAGATCGTCCCCGTTGTTCTTTCCCTACACTTCGTCTAGCAGGAGAGGGCAAGGAACCCAAGGCTATCGCTCAGGTGTATGCCGAAGAAGGTTTGCATTTCCTGACTCGCTTCTAGCGCAACCGGAATGACCAAACGTTCACCGAGGCGCTGTTAGCACATCGGGGCACCTGGCCAATCGGAGTCCCCCAGCCGCGATTTTGGAAGCCGCAGTTCTGAGGGTAGACGGTCCCATGGCGAGCGACGAAAAGATTTACGAGTGTCGAAGTGAAGAACGTAATAGTGTAATGTCGATGCAAGATAAAGAGAGACGAGTCACGCCGCTGTCTATTCGCCGAAACGTGAAATGGAAAGATCCTGGCATTCTCGCTCTTCATCGGTGCAACGACAACCGTCTTGGCGTCACTTGGATTTGTTGCGACGATCTATCCATCTGTGCGCCGATCGCAACGAGTCCACCAGCACATATTCGACGAAATTACCTGTTCAGATGCGACATGCGACACGAGTGTATTCTCAACGGATTGGAAAGTCGGTAGTGCCGACTACATTATTGACACGAGGACGCGATATTTTATCGACGTTCCAAACCCCACCGAGGAAAGCCCTGGCCTCTTTACGCCGCTCGATTAAAAGTGGTTCTCGATCTCGTCAAAAGTGTGCCAATTGAAATCGGGATCGGGCCAGTTCTCAGGACCGTAGAGCCAAACTCCAGGGAACCATCGCCCAGTCAAGTTGATTGAAATCACTCTCCATCCGTCGTCATACTTCACAAGCTCAGCGGTGCCATTAAAGAATGGTGCATTGACTCGAGCGGACTCAGGCAGTCGGTCGTCGGTGAGTTCCATGTCTCTCGTGCCTTGCAGCAGAGTACGCCCGACTTGATTAAGAGATTTGAAGTGCCAAGTGAAATCGACGTGCGCTCGGTCGTCGTCCTTTCGGATGCCGCTTACCTCGACAACCGGCTTACCAATCCTCAATTCATAGGCTCCCGTGTCTGCTTTCACTTGTCGCGGAGTGCACGGCTCAATGTCATCTGTTAAGAACTTACCGAAGCTATCAAGAGAGAGATCCAACGAGCCGGCGCCGGCCGGAGAGTAGGGCGGCGATTGGTTGCCGAATTTCGAGAACTGCAAACCGCCTCTCTTGCGATACTCCTCGAAAAGGTGAACCCTGTCGGTAGCAACCCCAAAATTATGGCAGACTCCCAATATTCTGGCGCAAACGCCGACGACCCAACAGCTAGCGTGAAGCCGCCGCTTGCCATCGGGCACAGCTTTGGAGCCATTCCGTCTGGAATAGCTGCGAAGCTGCCTTTTTCCGCTAGCAACGGAATCAGAATCTGTGCTGAAGCGTGGAGCTTCAGATTTCTGGGCGCGCTAAATGCATACCAAGCCCGAGCCGCGGCCCGACGTTTCAATCGTCCCTTATGAGTGGATAAATACTCGTAGGCTTTTGGAAACGATGTTCGCAGCTCGTTTTCTGGAATCAGCTCAAACCCATCATCGACTTGTTTATAAGGGAAGATTATTCGCTTCTTCGAATTTGCAGCGAACCGATAACGGTTAAAGTCTGTCGCAAATACTGGGATAAGAAGTAGATCTTTTTCTACCCGAACGCTGTCTTTGTCGACGATGAATACGCCATCGTCGCCAGTGCTACTACCTCGGCTCATATCGGCTGGCAGATCGAGTAGGCGACGTCCTCTGTTCTGGATTCTCCACAACAGGTCATCAAATTGTGCCCCAGCAAAAGTCCACTCGCGAGCGGATAAGCCCTCTGCAGGTAGCCACTGCTCCTCGCCTGATTTGGTCTCCAGCCAATCTTGCAGATTGTTAGCGCGAACCCAGCGGCATCCTAGGGTTCCGGCTTTCGCAAGAAACAATAAACACACGTAATTTGTGGCACCCGGAAACACCTGCTGGTTCCCGAAATGAACCACATGCTGAAGCTGACGATTCTTCGTTATTAAACTGCGAAGCGGTTCCCCATACTCCGTATTGAAAAATTTGTGGGGCAGGATATAGGGCAAGGTGGCCGTCATCCTTTAGAGAATGCCGACGACCGTGAGACCTCTATGGCGATGCACATCCTAGTGGCATCTGTGGTGGTTGGTGCGCATGCGCGGCGCCTTAGCGAATACACGGGATATGAGGTCGGTGAGATACGTAAGTTTGAAACCAACTTGCGCGAAGCGGGGCTTTGGGTCGGGGAATTTGTCGATGACCGTGAGTGGCAAGTTGAAGACAAGCGCCAAATGAAGTTCGTCTTATTCTTGCATGCTGAGGTGGCACGCGGACTCCTGCAAAGGCGACAAGAACGGGACGTTGCTGTTTACCGCGACCATGCTAGCCACGACGAAGTGCGTATTCCAATTCCTCCACATTTGCAGAACAAATGCGGGGCTGTTTGGATGTCGATTCTAAAGGCTCGTCATTGGCTCTTCCTAAGACGCACGCCGTAGGCGCTTAAGGAGGAAAGCGGGTAACGAGGCAGCAGAACGATGGCTTATCTACGAGGATACTGGCGTTAAGCCGGAGGGTTTGAAGGGCAAGGAGCGGCGAGATTACCAGAAGTGACTCAAACGATAGGGATCAGCCCGCAAGTGAGACAGGGTCTCGGTGCAATCAATTGCAATTTTCAGGTGGGTAGAACCTGCACCCTAGCGGAATATGATCCCGTCGACCGCCGCATGGTCAAGGGCGATGATCGCACCATCATCTTTACTAACGTAGTAGGTGTGCTCAGTCTGATAATGTAAAGTCAGTATCACTGTTTCAGCGCCCTTATCTGCTTTTGCGCCTTGGTGTGCGGTACTGACGCTGGGAGGAAATATATCTCGCAACCCTGCAGCGTCCCTTGGGACGCAGTCGCAATTGATGCACCGACGCGACAGCCCCATGCCGAGCTGCAACGGATGCGTGCTCGTGTTTGGGAACTGCGCGGCGACAGCGATGGCCGAGGCGGTAGACCAATACCGCTGCATTTGACCTATTCCCGTTTCGTACTGGATGATTAAGACACATGGACGTTGAACAGACCATAGCCGAGATTGAGTGCCTAGAGCGCATTTTCGCAGTGCCAGATACGAGACCCCTCGGCCCTAGCGATCTCTCCGCCGCCAATCGAAGGCACGATGAAACGCTTGCGAATAGTCCATGGTTTCGACTGTGGCAGCGATATGGCGTATGTTGCCGACCTGAGGCTCCCGTACTCCGGCTTGGGGAAATCGAGAGCTAGACCTCCTCGGAAAACCACATGATTCGTGCAATCAATTGCACCGCCGGGGGCGATGAGAAAAGAGCAAGGTCTCTGCAGTCAATTGCACAGAAGGTCAAACCTGCGGCATGTAGAATTACGACCGTTCTACATCGACTTTCTTTTGTTTTACAAGCTTTCTACATCGATTTGTTTAGCCGTTCTACATAGGACTTTTGAATTGCGAGAACGATCAATTTTGCAATGATATTCGAGCGAATTGTTGCGTCTGACCTGGTAAGGCACAAAGATGGGCCTTTGTAGATCAATTCCTGATCCTGGTTGATCGAGCAATGCACCATCGAGTCGAGCAGGCTCCCCAAGCTCGGCGCCGCGGCTATTGCGTTGCAAATCGGGGATATAATTCTGCAACCATCATGTCCCTGACTGCCGGAACGATCCTCGGGCAGTATGAAATTCGCTCACCGCTAGGCGCGGGCGGCATGGGCGAAGTCTACCGCGCACACGACACCCGGCTCGACCGCGACGTTGCCATCAAGGTCTTGCCCGAATACCTCACCTCCGATCCTGAGCGCCTGCGTCGCTTTGAGCAGGAAGCACGGGCCACAGCAGCGCTGAATCATCCCAACATTCTTGCGGTTTACCAGATGGCGACGGAGGCCAGCGTTTCCTATCTGGTGGAGGAACTTCTCGATGGCGAGACGTTGCGCGAGCGACTGCGGCGCGGGCCGATACCCTTGCGCAAGGCGATCGATTATGCAGTGCAGGTTGCTCACGGCCTTGCCGCGGCGCACGACAAGGGCGTGGTTCATCGCGACCTGAAGCCCGACAACCTGTTCATCACCAAAGATGGCCGCGTGAAGATTCTCGACTTTGGCCTGGCCCGGCTGGCCCAGGCGAAGGATGTCACCAGTACGGACCCCACGATAGCCCAAGGCACCGAGCCGGGCATGGTAATGGGAACCGCGGGCTACATGTCGCCCGAGCAGGTGCGGGGCAAGACGGTGGACCACCGCGCCGACATCTTTGCCTTCGGCACGATTCTGTACGAGATGGTCACGGGCAAACAGCCGTTCCGCAAGCCGACCTCTGCGGAAACCATGACGGCCATTCTGAATGAAGAGCCGCCCTCGATTTCGCAGATCAGCGCAAACACACCACCGGGGATGCAGCGCATCGTGCATCGTTGCCTCGAGAAGAATCCGGAGCAACGTTTTCAGTCAGCCTCGGATTTGGCGTTTGCGCTGGAAGCACTCTCGGATTCAGGCATCACTTCGCTCACCGGCGCGCACGCGGCGCAGGGTCAACGTGCCAATCGTTCCCGCATCGAACTTGGGGCGGTTTTGCTGGCGGTGCTTGCCTCCATGACTGTGGTCTATTTCTGGATGCAGCCCCCCGCCATACCCAAAGTCTCCAATGTCATGCAGCTCACGCACGACGGAAAGCCCAAGGGATTGGTCGGCACCGAAGGCTCGAGGTTATACCTCGGGTTGATGGAATCCGATTACGTTGGCATGGCCGAGATGTCAACTTCGGGTGGTGAACCGAAAAGGTTGCCCATTCTACCGAATAACAACATGGTTCCAATCGCACTCTCGCACGACGGCTCGCAATTTCTGGTCATCGACGGCCATGGTACGCCCACCACCGGACCAATGTGGAGCGTGCCCGTGCTTGGTGGATCGCCTCGCCGGCTGGCGGACATCGAAGGCTACAACGGTTCCTGGTCGCAAGACGGGCTTCAGCTGGTTTATGGACGGGGCAACAGCTTATTTATTGCTCACGCGGATGGCAGTCATTCACGCAAGCTAGTTTCCTTCGGGCCCACTTCTGCACTCTTCTATCCGGTTTTCTCCCCCGACGGAAAGAGGGTGCAGTTCGCATTAGCGGAGCGCATCGACCTGTCGTCGCAGTTATGGGAGGTCTCGACCGACGGGAGCAATCTTCATCCCTTGCACCCCTCGCGCCGGGATTTGTCCAACGAGTGTTGCGGGATGTGGACGGCAAGCGGAAGGTACTTTGTCTTTTGGGGAGGAGACCAGATTTGGGCGATACCGCGCTCCGGCGGATTATTTAAATCTCAACCGGTGCCGGTGCGGTTGACCTCAAGTCCGATGCCACTCGGCCTTCCGCTGCCTAGTTCCGATGGCAAAAAGGTCTTTGTGGTCGGACGGACCGTCCGCGGCGAGCTCGTCCATTACGACTCAAATTCGGGCAAGTTGCTTCCGTTACTTGGGGGTATCTCCGCCGAATATGTTGACTTCTCCAAGGACGGGCAGTGGGTGGCCTACGTTTTGTACCCAGAGGGCACTCTCTGGCGCAGCAAGGTGGATGGTAGCGAGCGGCTGCAACTGAGCTACCCGCCCTCACAAGCAATGCTGCCGCGTTGGTCGCCGGACGGCAAAACGATCCTGTATTACGAGCTAGACCCGAACGGAAAGGCAGCTACATTCACGGTTTCACCAGAAGGAGGAACTCCGCAGCGCCTGTTGCCGGATGATCCGAATGTCCAAACCGACCCAAACTGGTCACCTGACGGGAGCAAGGTCATTTTCGGGGGAGTATCAGGAAATCTCTCCTCTACGATTCGTATCCTCGACTTGGCCACCCACCAGGTCTCAACCTTACCCGACTCGCAGGCTTTCTTCTCTCCGCGATGGTCGCCGGATGGGCGCTACATAGCGGCACTCAACTCAGCCCTCACGCGGCTCGTGTTGTTTGATTTTCAGACCCAGAAGTGGACCGAGATCGCCAAGGGCACCATCGGCTGGCCGGAATTTACCAAAGATGGTCAATCTATCTACTTCAACGACGCCAGCGGCGACGGATCAGTCATGCAGTTCCGCGTCAGCGATCACAAGCTCGAAAAGGCCGTCAGTCTAAAGAGCATCAGTCTGGTGGGGTACTACAATTCGTGGTTCGCTGTGGCTCCCGATGGCTCCGTGATGATGCTGCGCAACGCCGGCACACAGGACGTCTACGCCCTCGACTGGGAAGAGCCATAAAGAAACCAGTTTTGAGCGTGCTTAATTTTCAAAAATAGCAACGATGATGCAGAGTCGATAATGTGTGCGACGAACTCCTAAAAAAGGCCGCACGTATGGCATCCTAGATAGGTCGATGGAACATTGTGCCAGGGAATTGGCGAAGGACTGTGATTCAGTGCTCCACGAAAAACCTACAACCGAAGCTAAGGCATTGGCTTGCCTCGACAGACTGCGCGGCCTCCTTCAACATCTGTATTCGGTTGAAGTGAAACCCCAGTTTCTCGGCATCGCAAACCGGCCTTGCCGATCACTTTCTTTGCGCTTTCTGGAAGCGCGTTTGCCGACATCTGCGCATTTCCCAACAATTGCCCGGGTGCTCCTGTTACGGATTTGTGCCGCCGATGCACTACCTGGAAAACGTTCTGTATACATCCCAGCGGGAATCACGGTGGTGCCCGGGGATCTGGTCATGTGCGAAGACGGCTCCGGGAACCTGAACTGTTTCAACACGGTGGACCCCACGACCGGCCTGCCTAAGCCGGGCACTCTGGATTTACACGGGCTTGCGACAGCCCAAAAGGCTGTATTCGGGAAGCGGACGGCACAGCCCTTCTGAGACACCGTAGGCCCGAGAATCCTGTCGTACTCGTTCCAAAAGGCTCTTCACGACACCGTTCCTAACTTTCACAAATCAGAGGGCCCTAGCACAACACATTGCCTGTCTCATGAAGCAACCGGTTTGCTAAAAGACCCTACCCTTATGTTCTTACTGCAGAACACGCCCTTTGGCGTGTTGACACCCACAACAAAGGAGGTAAAATACCGCACCACTTATTTTTAACGGTTGCTCCTTGGCGTTGCTCTTGAATATCGGCCAAGGCACTGGATCTGGATGAACTTCGGGAAACATTTGTTCCTCAGTTACGCGCACGTGGATGACCTCCCAACGCCGGGTGATGACCATGGCTGGGTCACGCGATTCCACAAGTACCTCGAAACATATCTGAGTCAAAGCATCGGCGAGGAGGCCAAAATATGGCGAGACGACAGGTTACGTGGTAACGACATTTTTGCCAGTGAAATCGCCAAGCAATTTCCTGAGACTGCTGTCCTGCTCTCCATTTTGTCGCCTCGATACATCGATTCGGACTGGTGCCTGAAGGAAGTCAACGAGTTTTGCCGGTCGGCGGAATCACACGGCGGCCTCACTGTGGAGGACAAGGCCAGAGTTTTCCGCGTGATGCTGAAAAGGATACCGACGGAGCGGCGCGAGCAGCTGCCGAACATCTTAAGAGACGCCCTGGGGTACGAGTTCTATGAATCCGATGGCACACGCGAACTTCCGTTGGATCCGAGCTTCGGTACAGGTGAGACCTACAGGCGGCAAATTTATTTCCTGGCACAGGATATCGCCGAGCTGATCACAAAGCTGAAGCAGAAAGAATCTGACCAAAAAGAAGAGCAGGGAACCGCGAAGCCGACGGTTTACCTAGCTGAGAGTAGCTACGATTTACGTGAGGAACGCGACAGAATCAGAGGTGAGCTTCGTGCGCACGGTTACAAAGTGCTTCCTGACCAGATGGCCCAGCTACCTGAACTTGAATCAGAGTATGTTGCAGAAGTAACTCGCCTGCTAGAGTCCTGCCAAGTTTCCGTTCACCTCATCGGCAGCTCCAGGGGTAAGGTCCCCGATGGCGCGGGCTCGAAGTCTGCGTTGCAACTTCAGAACGAAGTGGCGGCCGATCTTAGCGCCAGATCCGGATTGCATCGCATAATTTGGTTGCCGGAATGTACCCGGTCAGAACAACCCGAACATCAGACTTTTATCGATGCCCTGCTACGAGATCCAGTCCTGCAGCAGGGAGCGGACCTCATCACAACGAATGTCGAAACCTTCAAAGCGGCGATCCACTCCGTGCTCGGTAAACTGGAAAGTTCCGTCCAGCGCTCTGAACCGACCGATTCGCCACCGCTAGTACACCTTATCTGTGATCAACGAGATCGCTCTGCAACCATTCCCATTCGTAAGTACCTGAAGAGCCAGGGCCTCGACGTTGCTATTCCGGTGTTCGAAGGAAACGCAACGCAAGTGCGGCAAGCAAACGAAGATTTCTTACAGCGCTGTGATGTGGTGATCGTGTTCTATGGAGCAGGAGATGAAGCGTGGAAGCATGCGGTCGACAATGACCTGAGAAAAGCGGCCGCGTTCAGGAACGATAGACCCTTGTTGCACTGCTTCAACTTTCTGGCGGCACCGCTTACCGAAGACAAGCAAGAAATTGTGGAGCTGGGAGATTCCTACGTTATCAACGCATTGAGCGGGTTCAACGAGTCCGACCTGAATCCAGTCTTAGATCGGTTGAGGGCTAGATGAGCGTCTCAGGCAGGACGGGAGCTGCGGAGTCGATCGACGTCGCCAGTGTTTTTCCTGGCTTAAGACCGTTCCGAACCGATGAGGAGCACCTCTTCTTCGGGCGGGAGAGCCAGATTGATTCCATGGTAGACGTGCTCGCGAAATCTCGCTTCCTTGCCGTTGTAGGGACATCGGGAAGCGGCAAGTCGTCTTTGGTGAACTGCGGTTTGCGACCGGCGTTGCGCCGAGGGCTGATGGCCGAGGCAGGTACTTCATGGCGTATAGCGCAATTTCGACCAGGAAGCAATCCAATCGGGGCGATGATACATGCCCTAGCCAGCGATGGCGTCTTGTATCGTGACTACCAGGGAGGCATACCCCTTGAAGAGGTTCTTGATACTTCGCTGCGAATAAGCAAACGAGGCATATTGGATGCGTTCCGCAAGTCCCGCCTCCCGCAACAAACCAATCTTCTGATCGTCGTCGATCAGTTCGAAGAGCTATTCCGTTATCAGACACAGAGTGTGTCGGCAGGTGCCGGCCGCGATTTCGCCCAAGAAGCGATTGCGTTCGTTAATCTGTTGCTTGAGGCCAAACGCGATACCACCCTCCCGGTCTACATCGTTATTACTATGAGATCTGACTTTCTTGGGAACTGTGCCGAGTTCCCAGGGCTGCCCGAGGCCATAAACGAAGGTCAGTATCTAGTGCCTCGTTTGACTCGCGAGGAGAGAAGAGCGGCCATAAAGGGTCCAATAGCGGTAGGGGGCGCCAAGATTAGTCCGGTTTTACTCTCTCGCCTGGTAAACGACGTCGGCGATAACCCAGATCAGCTCTCCATTCTGCAGCACGCCTTGAATCGCACTTGGGCTCATTGGCGCAACGAGGGCCACGGTGAAGGGCCAATATCACTGGAGCACTACGAGGCCGTCGGTACCATGTCGTACGCCTTGGACCGGCACGCCGAAAAGGCATACGCAGAACTAAGCACCGATCGACAAAAAAAAATCTGCGAAAAAGTATTCAAGGCGCTAACCGATAAAGGTACAGACGTGCGTGGAATCCGTCGTCCGGCAAGCGTCCAAACGCTTTCTCTCGTCGCTGAGGCCCCTGTGGCTGAGGTAACGGATGTCATTAACGTTTTTCGTAAACCGAGCCGGTCTTTCCTGATGCCGCCGCTTCCTGAAGCCTTGGAGCCGTCCTCGGTAATTGACATTTCTCACGAGAGCCTCATGCGAGTGTGGGAACGATTAAGACTCTGGGCGGATGAAGAAGCGCAATCTGCCCAGATATATCGTCGGCTGTCAGAATCGGCCTTTCTCCACGCTGAGGGCAAAGCTGCATTGTGGAGAGACCCCGAATTGCAGCTCGCCGTTGAGTGGCGAGACAAGGCAGATCCAAACCCCACGTGGGCGCAGTTCTACGGCGGGGGATTCGAGCAGGCCATGATGTTCCTGGCCCAGAGCGAGGCGCTTCGACAGCGTCAGATTCAAGAAGAAGAGGAGCATGCCCAGAGGAAGGCCGACTACGAAAAGGCAGTTGCACTGGCGGAGGAACAGAACCTCAGGATTGCAGTACAGACAAAGGCACAGCGTCGACTTCGGCAGTTACTAACCATGCTGGCCATTCTTTTCGTCGCCGCCACTTTTGCCGGTATTCGCGCAGTCCAACAGGAGCGCAAGGCGGAAAACCTGCAACGGGCGTCAAGGGCCAGGGAACTAGCGGCCCTTGCGGTATCAACTCTTAAGGAAGATCCTGAGCGGAGCGTGCTTCTGGGCATGCAGGCAGTGAACGCAACGATGCGTTTCGGGCAGACACCGGTACCCGCTGCGGTGGATGCACTACAAACGGCGATTCTCTCACTGCCGGAGAATACAAAGCTGCATCACGCCGCTCCAGTCCTCAGCATCGCATACGGCTCAGATGGCAAGAGCGTCGCCACGGGCAGCGCAGACAATCTGGTTACACTGTGGGACGCTCATGGAAAGCAGGTACTCGCCTTGAAGGAGCACACCGGTCCAGTGACGGGAGTAGCCTTCAGTCCCGACGGCAAATTGGTAGCCAGTATTAGCGAAGATGGAACGCTACGGGTATGGGATGCGATTTCAGGAAGAGGACTGAAAACATTCAATCTGCAATCTGGCCCTCTCACGGCGCTGGCTTACTCGCCTGATGGCGGAAGCATGCTGGTTGGCAGCTCCGATAAGACGGCAACCCTGCGAGACGTCTCAAGCGGTCAGCCGCTGCTCAACTTGCGCGGTCACTCAGGACCGGTTACCAGTGTCGCATTCAGTCCCGACGGCAAGTTCTTGAGTACAGCCAGCTCCGATCGAACGGCAATGGTTTGGAATCGAAGCAACGGAAAACTCGTTTCGACTATTCGTGGGCATTCGGAGTCGGTAAACAGTGTCGCCTTTAGCCGCGACAGCAGCTTGCTCGCCACTGCCGGGGCCGATAATACTGCCCGCCTCTGGGATTTTCACAGAGCAGTTCAATTGCGCAATCTAAGACAGTCCGGCGCGGTTAAAAGAGTGGCCTTCAGTTCCGACGGCAAGTGGCTCGCGACTACGACGGACGATATGGCGAGTGTTTGGGATGCTGGGAAAGGCACCCAGGTGCTGAGCGTCCGGCCACTGGGATCAGTCAACGACATTGCTTTCGGTCCCGATGGAAAGCGTTTAGCAACAGCCAGTGCCGACAACGTAGCTCAACTCTGGCACTTGAATGGGGGAAAAGGCCTACTATCAGTGCATCATCTCGGCTCCGTGAACGATCTGTCCTTTAGTCCGGATGGAGCCAAGCTTGCGACAGCCAGTTCCGATAGCACAGCCAAGATCTGGGACGCATCAAGCGGAGTCGAGTTGTTGAGTCTGAGCGCTTCCTCGAGCCCTCTAAACAGCGTTGCATTCAGCAAGGACGGCAAACATCTTGCTATGGCTAGTGCCGACGGAACGGCAACAGTCTGGGACATCCAGAACGCTCAGCGCTTGTTCACGGCGAAGGGACATGAGGCATCCGTAAATGGCACGACATATAGCCCGGACAACAAGACCTTCGCCACCGCCAGTGCAGACGGCACGGCGAGGATATGGGACGCTACCAAGGAAGGCCCTCCCCTGCTGGTTTTGAAACACGCGGGTCCAGTGAATTTCGTTGCATACAGTCCTGACGGGAAACGCCTGGCCAGTGCTAGCTCTGATGGCACAGCGCGGGTATGGGATGCGTCTAGCGGTGCGCCGCTCTTGACTTTGAAACCAGGGGGCGGGGTTCTAGACGTAGCTTACAGTCGCGATGGGCAAAGGTTGATAACGGCTGGAGTTGACGGCGACGTTTCAATCTGGGATGCATCCACTGGGGAGATGATCAAGCCGCAGCTCCACGGGCACTCAAGCTCGGTGTTGGCTGTCTCTAGTAGCCCCGACAATCGCCATCTCGCCACGGCGAGCCAGGACGGAACTGCGAAGATATGGGACATTACAGAGAAGCAAGTGGTCGAGACTCTGTCTACCCAATCAGGCGCGGTAAATAGCGTAGCCTATAGCCAAGATGGCAAGCGCATAGCAACCGCAAGTACAGATGGAACTGTGCAGTTTTATGCCCTGGATATTCACGAACTGTTGAAACTGGCACGCTCGCGAACTAGCCGCAATCTTACTGCAGAGGAGTGTAGCCACTACCTGCAAACAGATTCCTGCCCTCCTGTGCCTTGATAGTACAAAATTCGCTACTGGTACTCTCTTCCTCACGGCTCGGTCTCCTAGCATACTGCCCGGGCGACAGCGCGGCCGACCACGCGGCCCTTGGAGCGACGGAATGCCATCGAGCAAAAGTAAACCTGGGTTGAACGCGAAATAATTCGCATTTCCCCGCAATAATCACAAAACAAGAAACTTAAGTGCTGATGACAGCTGCCTGCTGGCCCTGTTCGAGAAGTTGGTCCCCTACGGGTCCGTCTGCTCGCGCTGACGTGACTCTTTCGTGACTATCCGACCGCCATGGACGCTCGCCGGATCGTACAATCGCTTCGGAACTTCGGATGTGGCAACCAGCAGTCGCCGCAAGCCAATGATTTCATTAAGTTGCTTTGAACTATTGAGTTGCGATATGGCCTTCGATAGTGTTCTGGGAATCTTGCGGAGGATGGCGGATATGAATCGTAATGCTGCAAAGCTGCTGCTTGCTGTTGTTTTTCTGACCGTGCTGGCGGCTGCCTTCGACGCGGGCAAACCGGCGACGGTGAAAGGCTATGTTCTGGATTCGGCCTGCGCATTCACCAAAGGTCTGAACAAGCCGATAAGCAGAGAATGCGCAATTGCCTGTGCCAAGGCGGGCTCTCCTTTGGTAATCCTGTCCGACGACGGCCAAGTCTACTGGCCCATTGCCGACACTACTCCGTCGAGCGGGCAGAATGAGAAGCTGTTGCCCTTCGCAGGACAAAAAGTCACGGCTTCGGGGAAAGTGTACCAACGGGGAGGCTCGACCGCGTTGGTGATTGAGAAGATCGAACTTCAAGCCGGTCAGAAGTAGAGCGAATCGTCGGGTTAGCACGGTTGGCGGTGGTTAATTAGCCAGTGTGGGCACAGGGTAGGGTGAGGTGTGCCCGAGGCAGCGTTCTGGTGGCAGTGAATGCGCTTCGAGCGGAACCCCCACCGAGTAGATTAATTGGAGTTAGGGTTCGGCAACCCACAGATGATCGACTAAATTTCGAGACTTCATCTCTCTTAACCCAATGCTCTTAGCGGAGATTGGTGCAGAACGCTTCCACCAGCCTTGCGGACAGAGTGGGCATCTTTTGCCGTCTCCTTAGTCAAGATAGGAACATCAATTTCCGCCGTCTCCGGCCGTAGCCAAGAATGCCTATCACGGTTGTCGCCAAAGCGGGAAGCATGAACGGCTCGGGAACAGGAGGACTGCAAGAGCCATCTGAGCTGCAATCGCTCTGGATGATGTATTGGTAAGGGCAGCAATCCAGGCTTCCTGGCTTCGCGGTTGCCAATCCGCCAGGCTGCTTCGGCGTAGGGTTATACGAGTAAGTCCCCGACTTGGTCTCGGTAACGACGACCGGATTCACGAGAAAGGGAAGCACCTGATAAAGGTCACTCACGTCTTTATCGCCGTCACTGTCTGAATAGAAAAACAAAGCATTCGCCCCGCCGTTCTTGTCGCCCGGCAGACCCTTGATGGTCTCAAAGCGTACAAGATCAGCGATCGTGTTTGTGTTTGGCTCCAAGATAACCAGGTCGCCAACTGTGATTTTCTCGGTGAAATTACCCACTCTAGATACGCCTGGCGTTAAGCTGAACATCGGCCCGAAGGCCGGTAGCGGAGGAAGGAGATTGAAGGGATCGACAAAAATCGCAAACGATAACGGTACCTTTAATTGCGGCTTCCCATAGTGATAATAGAATCCGCTACCCTTTTCATCAAAGCTTGCAACCCACGAAATGCCGCCGCAAAATGCAGGCTCGACCGCGACCAACAGGGTGGAGATTACCCAAAACAACAGACGTGATTGGTTGGATCGTACTTGTCGCAGCATGGTCTTCCACCACCCTTCACTCTTCCGAATTAGAAGTCGCAATGAGAACGGTCGCTCCTGGTTTGTTATGTCATATTGGCGAGAGCGGTAGCCGCCCCACGCGGAGGCCAATGTTACAACGTTCCAAGACGATTTCAGCAGAAATAGCTCAGCACGGCGGGAATGCAGTCTTTGTCTTTAACCAGTTCTTCAGGGCCTTGCCAACCCAAACTCGTGTTTTCTGCACAAGGTAGGGTGAGTTGTGTCCGGCCGTCGGCCGTCTATTGAGCTTGGCCACGACACCTCTGGGATTTATGACTCTTGACGTCCTTAATTATTGTAATACAATAAAAGTAGGGAGCAGGGCTTGTGAAACGCAAACCGGAAGGCCGAAACAAGAAACGGCCTGACCCTCTCCCCAAACTGTGCATGGTGGGATTGGGGTAAGGGGTGAAGTGTGTCCGAAATGTGAACACCTGTGCGCGTGTACGACTTGTTCCAAAGAAAGCTCTTGACAAAATGACAATTATTGTGTTACGATAATTGTGAATAAGTGAGCTATGAACTGGCAGCGCCTGCGCAATTCGGAAGTCGTGACCCAGAAGAAACGCAAACCCGGAAGGCCCAAACTGCCCCAAGGGTGAAGCCAAGGGCAAGATCGTGCCCATCGGGTTTACGAAGGCCGAAGCTGAGCCGTTGACGAAAGCTGCAAAAAGAAACGGCCTGACCCTCTCCGAGTGGATTCGTCGCACCGTGCTTGCCGTGCTTAACGCATGAGATAGGCAACTCCGTCCGCTTAAGGCCCGCAGCAGGGGCAGTTAACACTTTAGTTCGGCTCAAGAACTCGGTGCTGCAACCCTCGTGTAGTTCTGCCGCAGCCTAATGCCCCACATGAGCACAGGGTAAGGGTTAGGTGTGCCCAAAACCAGCGAAGAGGGCCGAACCTACACCAAGAGGGCCAGACAATAATCTTGGCCCCCTTCGAGGAAGTTGGCACTCTTCGCGCGCTCAGCATTTCCCGCGCAACAATCCGTCAAAGTGAGAAGTGGAAAGGGTGAGGTGTGCCTGGAATCTGATCGCCTATCCGTCAATAACTTTCCACGAGCTGATCTTCGTCCAGCGACTATTCGAGGCAATAAGAGTCCTGCCCCGCCGAACGTCGCTGAATCTACCGTCTCAATTAGATCCATTTCAGCCACCCCCAGCCCACGAGCAAGGTCATTATGGTTATTGGGAAGCCGACGCGGAAGTAGTCCCAGAAGCCGATGTGCGTTTCCGGCTTGGCGGTTTCGACCACGATGATATTGGCGATGCTGCCTATGATCGTCAGATTGCCGGCGAAGGTTGAGGCCATCGCCAGTGCCAGCCAGGCAGTGTGCTGGTTCGGGAAGCCCGGTACTAACGATTTCAAAAGCATCACCGCCGGTACGTTGCTGACAGCGTTGCTCAGGATCGAGACGGCAACTGTAAACACACCGAGGTTGTGCAGGTTCCAGCGCTCGGCGATGTTGAAGAACTCGCGCACAATGCCTGCATTTTCGGCTCCTCCCACGATTAAGAACAGTCCGACAAAGAAACACCAAGAGGCCCCAATCCACTTCTTCGTAGAGCTTTCTTGGCTCCAGGGTTCGGCTAATGAGCAGCGCCGCCGCGCCTAATGCGGCCGCCATTGCTGGAGGTACACCTGCAAAAAACGCAATCACAACTGCCGTTACAACAATGACTGGTTTCGTGAGCCGCGAGACGTCAAGCGGCGGCAGCGGAATCGTTTCCTTCATCTCTGCCGTAGGTTGCTGGTTCCGCATGTGTATCCAGTGCAGCACGAGCCAGTCCAGCAACAGCCCTATTACAGCCACCGGACCCAGGTGGAGCAGGAAATCCCGGTAGCTGATGCTGGAAAACGAGCCTATCAACATGTTCTGGGGATTCCCGGTGATGCTCGCCACACTACCGATATTTGAGGCCGTTGCTACCGCCAGTAGATATGGCAGTGGCTTAAACCCCAACTTGCGCGTGATATTCAAGACAAACGGCACCATTACGAGGCACACAATGTCGTTTACGAAGAGTGCAGAGAGCACTCCTGAGGTGAAGACTACGGCAGGCAACAGCCGCGATGGCTTCAAACTCCGCAGCACCATCTCCGCATTCCATTCAAAGAACCCGACGAGATGAAGGGTGCCGACAATCAGCATCATCGAGAACAGCAGCACCAGGGTGGGGAAATCGATAAAGCGGAGCGCGCCACCTGGCGGCACAATTCCGAACGCCACCATTCCGACGGCGCCGATGATTGCCGCGCCTGGCCGGTCAATCTTTAATCCAGGGAATTTACCGAGTGCGAAGACCAGGTAACTTGCGAAGAAGATGACGCAGGCAACCAGAATTTTGACATCTGAAACTTCGGCTGGCGTGAGTTGGGTCATCGTTGTCCAGTGGTCTCGGGGCAGGCCGCCGTTCATCGTAGTAAGTATCAAGATAAGTTTCTACGAAATTGCATTGGTGAACAATGAATGGGGTTGGCGGTGGTTAATTAGCCAGTGTTGGCACAGGCAAGGGTGAGGTGTGCCCGAAAGCCTGCCGGATGGATTGCTGCTCAGGGTGATAACAAAGCTGCTGTCCCGGCAATGCGGGACGTGTGAGGCGGCCCCTTGTGGGGAGGTTGCAAGCATCCCGAACGGCTCCCCGTTCAACCTCGGTGCTAAGTTGGCCTAGGACGCGAAGAGGGCCAACCCTACACGAAGAGGGCCTACAAATACTGTTGGCCTCCTTCGGAAGAGTTGGCATCCTTCGGGCGCGACACCACCCCAGGGGAAGGGTTAATTAGCCATATGAGCACAGGCAAGGGTGGATAAACCCG
>Ga0126371_10000876_pt1 | contig 25248 bp, 18 predicted proteins | sample PanSoiMetaPlot_4_FD_110145 | JGI IMG/M metagenome (GOLD analysis project Ga0126371, IMG submission 110145) | Tropical forest soil microbial communities from Panama - MetaG Plot_4 | ecosystem: Environmental > Terrestrial > Soil > Tropical forest > Bulk soil | place: Panama | collected 2016-02-17 | reverse complement strand
GCACCTCGAGGCCGCGGCGGCGGCGCTCGCGGGCGCTGATGGCGGCACGCAGCCGCTCGCGCAAGTGATATTCGAGTTCATCGATCCGCTGCAGGCCCCGGCCGACTCGCCTATGCAGCGAGGCAAGGCCACGCTCGACACCCTGCTGCCGGAGGCGCCGTTCGAGCATCGCGAGCCGATAGCGCAGCGCCTGCGCGGATTGCGCGCGGGCGGCGGCGACGCGCTCGATTAGTTCATCGCGCATGGGGACCACCAGCTCGGCGGCGGCCGAAGGAGTGGGCGCGCGAAGATCGGCGACGAAATCCGCGATAGTGACGTCGGTCTCGTGACCGACCGCGGAAACCACCGGCGCACCGCAGGAGGCGATGGCGCGAGCGACGGCTTCCTCGTTGAACGTCCAGAGGTCTTCGAGCGAGCCGCCACCGCGGCCGACGATGACCAGATCGGGCCAGCGCGAGCGGCTGAAAAATTCGATGCCCCGGCAAATTTCTTCCACCGAGCCTTCGCCCTGCACCGACGCGGGGAACAGTCGGACGTGAATGCCGGGAAAGCGGCGCGTCAGGACGTGAATCAAATCGGAAATCACGGCGCCGCGGGGCGAGGTGACGATTCCGATGCGCCGCGGAAACCGCGGTAGCGGCCGCTTCCTTGCAGCATCGAATAGACCTTCAGCCGCGAGTTTCTTCTTGAGCTGCTCGAACGCGAGTTGTAGCGCGCCGACGCCCTGCGGTTCGAGAACCTCCACCAGCAATTGATATTCGCCGCGGGCCTCATAGACATCGAGGCGTCCGCGCGCGAGCACGGCCAGGCCGTCTTGCGGCTTGATCTTCCAGTATCGGTGCGCCGAGCGAAACGCAACGCAGCGCACCTGGGCATCGCGCTCCTTGAGGGTGAAATAGAAATGCCCGCTGGCAGCGTGCTTGACGCCGGAAATCTCGCCCGAGACCCAGACATCGGAAAACTCCGCGTCGAGCACGGCGCGGATGGCGCCATTCAGCTCGCTGACAGTGTAGATGCGCCGCTGCGGCGCGCGGTCAAACTCGAGCGCGAATTGCTCCACCGAGCCATCGTACCGCGGCGCGCCACTATTGGATGTTGATCAAAATGCCGTTGGGCGATTGGAAACTACCCTGGACAATCTTAATGGGCTGGTCGCCGGTCGGCAGGGAGTTTGGCAGCTGAACATTGACCTGATACAGACCCGCGTACCGCAAAACCGCGGCCAAGATTGGCACATTGACGCCGCCCACCGTCACCACAGGATTCGTTGTGAGAGGCGGAAAGGTGGTCGGCTGCTGACCGGCCGGGAGGGGCGGATTGGTTGGCCCGAGTCCGGTTGCCCAGAGAGTGAGAGCTTGGCCGGCGTGCGCCGAGACAGTGCCGGGGACCACCGCCGGATTTCCGACGTAAGCGGCGCCGTTGGTGATCAACGCATACGGATACTGGCCGCCTCCCCATTGCAGAAGAGCAGGTGAATTAGTCTGGTAGGTGGCGGTTGCCGCGGCGCTGACCGCGCCATTGTTAGTGACGACGACGCTGACGGGACCAAGGGCGGTATCGGTGGGCGCCTGCACGTTCACCTGCCCGGGGCTGATGAAATAAACGAACGCCGGCTTGTTGTTAATCGTCACGCTGGTGCCGTCCATGGACGTCGGGAAGTTCTCGTTGGCGTTCCAACCACGCCCGGGATTGGTGTTGGACAGATTCGTGCCTTTGATCGCAACCCAGGTACCCGATTCAATGGGCGAATTTGCAATATTGCTGAACGCGTTATCGACTTCGCCGATGGTCGGCATCCCGCCCCCTCCGCCCGTAGAAGGCGTCAGCGTGTAGGTCGTGGTGTAGATGTGATCGCCCGCTGTCGTCAGATCCCCATTCGCCGCATTACCAGCCACATAGATCGTAATGCTGCCGACGTTAGCGGCCGGCGGCGTCCAGTCGAAGTGATAGACGCCGGAACCTGGGCCCTTTGTACCGTTGTAACCAGCGAGACTGTGTTCCACATACTCTAGCGGCATGTTGGCCGGACAAACTTGGGCTTGAGTCGTGCTGTAGTCCACCTCCTGCTCGGCGCCGAGATTACCTGAAGCGCACATATCGAGTGTGTTGGCATCGGTAGACCCGAACGTGCCCGCTTGAGTCTTCGCATTTCCGGAAGTCCGTGCGGTCAATTGAAAGCCCCAAGCTTTTTGAGTCGACGCGGGATCGGCGATTGTTACAGTCAGGTGCTGCTTTACTCCCGGAGCGTAGGTCTGCCCGCTTGGAAATGTTACGGTGACACTGCCCTGGTTGGCGGGATTGTTCACCGTCCCGGTGTGGCAGCCAGACTGCGCACAGGTCCCCAGTTCTCCGGGTACGTTGGTATATCCCGCATCAGGCCCGTACTCATGCGCCCAGACTAAGAGCGGAATGGCCCCGAAGATGGCCGCCGTTTTTCCCCAAAAGATTTTCCGTTCGCGATTCATGGTGTCCCCAAATCCCCAACACGCGGTGAGCCCGAGTCTACTCGGTCTGCGGGATTAAATTTTATTCCAATCGCCTGAATTTACGAGTCCATCACCAGTTAGGCCCGGGCGAGTTATCCAAGTTTAGCAGACCCCGAACTGGGACAGCGGGTACGACCCGACTCCTCAGATTGGGGTGGCGCTGTACAGGACCAGCTCGTCGTTCTGGTTGATAGCGAGGAGGTAGACGGTCCCGTCCGCGGCTAGATCAAGCCCCAGGATGTTCACCAGCAAATCGCCGGCTTCCGTCGGGCGGCCCGTGGTCAGGACCGTCGATAAGACGCCATTGCGGCGGAAGTAGACGGCCTGACTCGGATAGATGGAACTGACGAAGACCATGTCGCCATTGGGATTCGCTTCCAGGTAATTGTTCACAAAGTTTAACGGGAATCCGGTCGGCATCATATCGTTGGGTCCATACACGGTCGTCCAACCGGAGTTGCCCCACTCCACGATGTAGCTGCCGAGATCGGTATTCAGCACGGCGAAACAATGAGAACCCATCGGACGAATGAGGTTCACATTGTTGACCGTCCGCCCACCTATCTGCGTCTGCGACGGCTGCACAGCGAGTTGCCAGGTACCCTGGTTCCAGGCATAGGTACGCTGCACCGGATCGTTCTGAATATGCACCTGCTGGAAGACGCGTCCGAGATCGTCCAGGTAGAAGCTGTCGCAGCTGAATACCGTCGCTCCGGAGATGGCGCTGCCGGTCTGGCAGATCAACTGATTCTGACCGTTCTGGCTCACATAAACGCGCTGGTCGAGCTGGTCGGTACCAGACGCCCAAGCAATCGCTCCGGCATTGTTCACCGCGATGCGATAGGGCGAATAGGCCGTCGCTCCGTCGTCCAGTTTGATCGGAAATTTCAAGGCCACGCTCCATTGCGCCGCGCTGTAGCGAACCACTCCCAAACTCGAGATTGTCACGTAAAAGTCGCCGTTGGCTGTGCGCTGCATCTGATTGCCGAGATTGGTACCTGTAAAGGGCGGCGCTCCCAGTATCCGGTCGCCAGGAGACAGAATCGGCTTCACATCGCTGTCGCGCCACTCGGCGACGCCTGCATTCGTAACGCTGCCGACGATGAGCAGAGGGTTCCCAGTTCGGCCGTCGGGGACGAAACCCTCGATAACGTTCGGCACGGGAACGCCCACGGGATCTCCGGATTGAAATAAAACCTGCGGATCGGCTCCGGCGGTGGCCCGCACCACGAGCATGGGGTTATCCGGCGTGGCCACCATGAGCGTGATCAGCCCGTTGGCATCCATCGTGCCGCTTTCGATGGATTGAATCGCACTCCCGTTCACCGAGGCATGCCCGAGAAGGGCGACCGGCTGGAGAGTATCGCCGTTCCACAGCCAGGCTCCGTCGCCTTTGTTCGGATACGGGTTGCCGTAGATCAAAGCGGTTCCATCGCTGCGATACGCGAGCACTGCTGTTCCGTTGTTCGTCCGCAGTGTAGAAGCCGGCTGGGTTGGGTCCGCGCCTGTATAACGCAGCAGAAAATTCCGATTGTCCTGGAGGGCAATGCTTAAGAGCATGTCCCCGTTCTCTGCGAACAAAAATCCGGGTGTGGAATTACGCTGGCCGTAGAAGCCTTTGATAGTGGACCCCTGGAACGAGTCTCCCAGCGCGAGGAACTTCTTGCGGCCGGTGGCATCGTGCCTGTAAAGAACTTGCTGGTTTCCGCCGTTCGCGAGGTACCAGGCGACACCATTATTGTCGATCCCGAAGTTGTTGACATTCGCACCGCTCGCGCCGAGTTCCGGCAGTTGGTCGAGTTGGCTCATCAGCACATCGGTCACGCTGCTGCCGTTGCCGCGGAGCAGGCCATTCACAAACAATGAGGTTCCGGGGACTCTGAACCAGCCGGTAAAGACAAAATAGCCATTGGACGACCGGCTGTTGCGATTCACATTGAAACAACACAGGTTCTCCATGCCGGCGGCTGAGGTGTTGTCCACCAGCAGAGGCTGGATCGGCGAGTTATCCGCGAGCTGCACCATGTTGCCGTCGCTGGTGATCTCCTGGATCATCTGCGAACCGTCCGCGGTCACGGAATGGGTTCCGAGGTCGGACACCATCGACCCAGGCGAGTTGCTAGCCGTGCCGGCGGCCACGATAGATTGAAAGGCGCCACTATTCCACGCAAGCAACGCAGCGCCGGCGCCGTCGAGCGACGCGTTCAACAGGACGCTGCCATCGGGCATGGTCCAGAGCTGCGAGGGACGTGGCCGTAATTGCGGATTCGGCCGCGTCTGTGTCGTCGCGTCCAGCAGCCGTGTCACACGAAACGGGCGCGGAGCCGAGACTTCGAAGGCAGCATATACCGGGATGCGCGCTTCCATGCCGGCTACCAGAGATTGCGGCAGATATGTGAAAAGAGCCCGCACATACGCTGTTCCCTCATAACCGCCCGTGAGCACACCGCTCGGCGAAACCGTTCCGTACGGCACACGGGGCGTGTCATCAGCGAAGTTGGACGTGATACTCCAGGTGAAGGCTACGTTTGGAATCGGGTTGTTGTTCTTGTCGTAGGCCGTGATCATGAATTGCCGCTGATCGCCGATCAACAACTTCGCCAATGCCGGACGAATAATCGTGTGGTCGGGTACGATCTGGATGCGCGTGTCGTGTGTGATGTTCCCGGATTGCGCAATTACTCTGACAATCCCGAGAGAGGTGCCGGTCAGGTTACCGGTTTTGTCGATCGTCGCAAGATTGGGCTGGTCGACACTCCAGGTCACGCTCGGGGAGAGGATAGCGCCCGAAGCCGACAATCCCACCGCTGTCAGCGCGATTGTATCTCCGGCGGTAACCCGGACAGATGGCGTGACGATCTGAAGCTGGACCAGATCATCAGCAAAGGTACACGCGACCAGAACCGCATGCACGAGCAAAAGCCCGCGCCAGCAGAGGCTCACAGAAACACCTCGTTAATGGGCTGATACAGTCCGGTTGATGCGCCCTCTACGTAGTAGAAACGGCGTCCGGACGGCGTGTCGGCAATCGACTTGGTCCAATCGATGCCCAGTGCCGAGTAGATGGTCGAGACGACATCTTCCACCTGGATGACCCGATTAGCGCTCCAGCCAGGATCGGTCACCTGAGAACTGGTCGCATCCGTGGTTCCGATGACAGTGCCGCCGCGCGTGCCACCGCCGATCAGCATCGCCGACATGATGCTCTGGTAGTGATCGCGGCCGCCGCGGCTGTTCAGAGGGCCGGGCGTCCGTCCGAATTCGCTCATGATGGCAATCAGGGTGGAGCTCAGATTTCCAGACGCTCTGAGATCCTGCACAAGGTTGTAGATCGCAACGTCGATCTCGTTGGTCAAAGCGTAATGGTTGAACTGGTTGGCACCCTGATCAAACAGGTTGGCATGGTTGTCCCAGTTGTAATGAGTGACATAGGTGAACACCATGCCATTGTTGGCTTGCACGGCGTTCCGCGCCACGCACAGGCAGTCGCCGAACTGGCTCTTTCCGTAGCGCCCATGGTCGTCGGCGGAGAACTTGAAGATGTTCTCGATGTCCGTCTGATACATCATGCCTGTCGCCAGATCGTAGAAATCGGCATAGTCCGACATGGCTTGGTTGTAGGGTTGGGCGCGGAAGGGTGCGTCAAGCACCTTCATCAAACCGAACTTCTGCTCGAAAATCTGCTGGCTGGATGTTCCGTAGAAATCGTGGGTCAGCGTATTGAGGCCATTCTGGTTGACATAGGGCTGCAAGGGCGTGTAGCGGCCGCCGAGGAAGGTCGATCCACGCATCGGACTGCTGTTCAGGCCGAGAAATGGAGGAAACCGGCCGCTTCCCATCTTCTCTTTGGAAACGACCGCGCCGATGTGGGGGATCTCACTAGCAAAGGCCGGATTGAAAGGATGGTTGGTTTGGAGATAATACACACCGCGGTCGTGCGCCGCCTCCCACGAAGTGAGCGAGCGAATCACCAGCAAATCCTTCGTGATCTTGGAGAGATTGGGGAAGTACCGGTTCGACAAAACCAGCCCGCCCGGATACTGGCGCAGATCCGCATCGGGCGGATTCCACGGGCCGGGTTTGGGGTCGAACATATCCAGGTGGCTGGCTGCTCCGTTCAAGGTGATGAAGATACAGGCGCGCGCGGTATTGCGGCCGGTGGCGCCGCTCGAACCAACGACGGCATCCGGATGCGCGTGCAATAGGGATGGAGATACCGCCGCAGCGGCCCCGAACAGGAAATGACGCCGCGTCACTCGGCCGTGCGTTCCGCAGTTGTTCGAATTGCAAATCGTGCGCGCCACGTTTCAGCCCCCGTTCAGTCGTTGAAAATGAATTCAAGTTTGTTGATCAGGGCCCACTGCATGCGTGGCAGCCAAACCCATCTTGGGTTGGTACCGCGAGCCGCCAGCACCGACGCGATCTCGCTGTCGGCGGGATAACGGGCCAAGGTCGCCAGGTAGATCTGGCGGATGGCGTCCTGATCCGAAATCGGCTGCAAGGCCACGCGGGCCGCGCGATTTACCGGATCCCATTGGCCGTACGGCTCCGAGACGCGCTGGAACACGTCGTACTGATTCATCAGGAACAGCAGACCAAGCAACGTCGGGCTGGAATCGCGAGGAACGGTCGTATAGTTTCCGCGGCCAAGCGTGGTCAGAAAATTCTGAACGTTATAGTTGTCCCACGGCTCGTAGGGGTCGGGCAATTCATTGGCGTACATGACCGGGTTGGCAAAACCGGCTACATTCATCGGCTCTTCGGTCTGCGTCGCAATCGCGACAGCGTCCCATAACTCCTCGGCGGACAGGCGCTGCGGACTGTGGCGGGCGAAGTCGCTATCGAACGCCACATTCCAAGTGCCGGTGTAACGACTGGAAAGCTGGTAAACATTCGAGTTCGCGATGAGCCTCACTAGCGACTTGATGCTGTAATTGCTATTGATGAAGGCGTCGGTCAGCGCTTCCATCAGCACGGGTTGCGAATTCTGAAGCGGCCACGGGGCGGGAGGAGGGTTGTTCGGGTCGACGCGCACCAAGTCCCAGCCATCCGGAGGGTCCACGATTCCCGAGCCGAAGAAGTACGCCCACAAATAATTGACCGTGGCGCGGGCGAACTGGCGATCTCCCGTCACCAGTTTGGCCATCTCGGCGCGCCAATGCGAGGTGGACGGGTTTGCCCGGTTGAGGATGAAAGAAGGAAGCGTCACGTCGGCGCCCATCCGCTGTGGACGATTGCCCGGATTCGTGATCGGCACGGCTCCGGTATAGTTTCCGTAGGTGCGATCCTGCAGCAGATAACGAAAGCGGCCACCATCCCCTTCTCCTTGCAGGAAGAAGTCGGTGCGCGAAAGGAAAGCCGAAGTGCTCCAGAATTCAGACCTCTGTTTGGGTGCCAGGAACAGGTTGATGTTCTCCAGGTGGTGCCGGCCGTTATGACAGGAGATGCAGGCCGTGCGGAACCCCATGAACTGGGTAGTGATGTAGTCCGTCATGTCGTCCCAGAAGTCCTGGGACGGATTTCCTTCTAGCTGGCTGAAGTACCGGAGAAAATAATTAACGCCCGGCGTAGAGTCGGAATCGCCGGCCGCAGTGAGCATCTCCTGAACAACCTGGTTGTACGGACGATCGCGCGCGACAAAGTCGCGGAGAAAGCTATAGAACAGGTTTCGGCCTTGCAGCCGCACGTTAGACCCGTTTCCACGCGTCACCTGGAAGCGGTTGTTGAAATACAGCGTGAACTGCGAGACATAGGCATCAGAAGCCAAAAGCTCCTCGATCAGCTTCGAGCGTTTGTCCGGAACCGTGCTAGCCAGGAAAGCCGTGACTTTCTCAGGCTCGGGGATGCGTCCGGTCAGATCGACGTAAACGCGCCGCAAGAACTCCGAATCCGTCGTCGGCGGCGCCGGCTGAATGCTGTCGGCCGACATTTTGTCGAACAGAAGCTGATCGATAAAGTTCGCGCGCGGGATGGAGATGGTGACAGTTCGGGTCCGGTTGGGATTGCCGCCGATGTAGTCGTGATACGCCCGCTGGCGCCGCAGCGCGCCTTCCCACCGCGACCGAACGGCTTCCGGGTACTTAGGACAATTCGTGTCGGGAGGGGGAAACGCGGCTTGCGCTCTGCAGATTCCGCTCAGTATCAAAACACACCACGGCAGACGCATCTGGTGAATTTTATAACCAAAGTTATGGTGGGTTCAAGTCCTTGAAAGGATAGGACAAAAGTAATCTATCGGTAGTCCATGCCAGCCAACCGGAGGGCCTTCCGCGCCGTAGTACTTAGCGGGATTTTTCCTAAATCCCGAGGCTCATGCCAGCGAAACGGGCGGCGGGCAGGTGAAGCCGAAGCTTCGGCAACTCCAAACGTATAGTGGTGATGCGTGATGGTATGGCGGAATGCGCCGAGCCGCCGGCCGATGTGCACGCGCGGTAACTGGTCCGGCGTCGGCAGTTCCCAGAAGCCGGCCATGCGGCGCGCGTCGGGCTCGCGCTGGCGCAGCAGAATCCGCCCGTTTTTGCGGATGATCAGCAGCAGGCCTTCGATGGCGATCGGATCGACGCGGCGCTGTTTCACGGGCAACTGCTCGACCGTGCCCTCCGCCAAGGCGCGGCACGCCGGCGCGATGGGACACAACAGGCAGAGTGGATTCCTGGGGAGACAGACGGTGGCGCCGAGTTCCATCAGCGCCTGGTTGAAGGTTCCCGGATCGCCCGGATCGAGCCAGCTCTGCGCGACCTCTCGAAAACGCTGGCGGGTGCGGGCCGAACCGACCTCGGACGGGTCGTTCTCCACGCGCGCCACCACGCGCAGCACGTTGCCATCGACCACGGCGTGGGGCAAACCGAAGGCGATGCTGGCAACCGCGGCGGCCGTGTAATCACCGACGCCGGGGAGCGCGCGAATCGCGCCGTAATCGCGGGGAAAAGCACCCGCGGAGGCGATCTGCCGGGCAGCACGCCGCAGATTGCGAGCACGCTCATAGTAACCGAGGCCGCTCCACACCGCGAGCACGCCGGCTTCCTTGGCGCGCGCGAGGGCCGCCACGGACGGGAACCGCGCGAGAAACCGTTCGTAATACGGAATCGCGGCCTGGGCGCGCGTCTGCTGCAGCATGATCTCGGAAAGCCAGATGCGGTAGGGGTCTTGCGTGCGGCGCCAAGGCAGGTCGCGATGCCCCTGCCGATACCAGGCCAGCAAAAGTTCCGTCAGGTTTTGGCGATTCACTCGATCACGCGCAGCCACTCGGCGACCAGGGCAAAATCTTGTGGTTCGGCGTCCCAGGCTTCGAATTCCGGGTTCAGCGGCTCGAGGCGAATGCGCTCGTGCCGCCATTCCTCGTCCCCGGTCTGGATCTTTTGGCTGGTGTACCGCTTGACGGTGTAGCGCGCGGTTTCGTCGAAGGCTCCGAAACGCTCAACGAGCACAATCTTGCCTTGGCGCGAGCCCACCGGGTGAAAGCGGAACAGGTTCAGGCTGCCATCGGGAATGCGAGGCTCCATCGAGCGGCCGACCACGTGCGCGGCGAACAGGTTCTCATCGAGCCGCATTCCTCCGGGGGCGCGGATCCAATCTTCCTCGGCGGATTCCATTTCTTCGCCGAGCTTGCCGGCGGCGGCACGCAAGGTATAGAGCGGAACATGAGTGACGTACGGTTTCACTTCGAGCGCCTGGACGTGCTCGGAGTAGAGCCGGTCGAGCACCCGCATGAAAGAATCAACCGGAACGGCATGGCGCCCGGTGACACGGATAGCATTCGACAGCGAATCCTCGAGCGACGCAAGGTAGGCTTCCGCACCCATTTCCGCGGCGCGCGCGCAAATATCGCCTTGCAGAGCTTCCAGGACCTCGGCGTCCTCGGGCTCGGCCAGATCGTCGTACGATTCGCGCATGCGGACCCAGAGGCGGTTGCTTTCGGAATCGAGCAGGAGCACGCCGATGGATTGCGGCGCGCGATCCGGAAGCGCGGCATCGAGGAGCACGTACGCGCCCCGGCGCCGCGCGGTGATCGGAATTACGCTGGCCGGCATCGCCCTTCTGATCCTATCTGGCTTATCGGTGGAACTGCGCTCCGGCGTTAGTTGGAACCGGGCAGCCCGACCGGATAGTAGCCGCGGCGCGCCCGGATCTTCACATTCGGCAGATCGGCGATCTCCACTTTGATCGAGCGGAACACCTTCGGCTTGGCTTCCGGATCGACGTCCGGCACATACCGTAGCACGTATTGCGTGGTGATATCGCCCGCCACAGCGCCCACCGCTTTGATGATGTTTCCCGAGATTTCCGCTTCGTATCCGCCGGTTCCGACTTTGTAAGCGTAGCTGCCTTCGTCGGAGGGCTGCGCGAAGTATGTATTGGCCGATAGGTCCTTATACAGGGTATTCAGCGGATACTCCACATGACCACCCGTGTCTTCGGCAAGACGCTCCAGCACGGCGCGGTCTGGGTTATCAAACCCGTAGGCCATGGTGCTGATTCCGTAAATGGTGACCAGGTTGCGCTGCGCGATCTCTACGACCTCATCGAGGGTTTTCTTGCTGGCGCTGTCATGGCCGTCGCCCACCACCACGATGACGCGCCGCGGCTCATATGGTTCGCCTTTCACCAGCTCGCGCCTCGTGCACGCCATGTAGATGGCGTCGTAGAGCGCGGCGCCGCCGCCCGGCTTCATCTTGCGAATCTTGTCGGTGATCTTTTCAGAATCGGTGGTGGTGTTGACTACCAACTCGGCATCGTTCGCGTAGGAGATGAGATACCCGCTGTAGCGTTGCTCGCCTGGCAGCAAATTCCAGACCAACTCCATGACCGCATCCTGATACCGCTTCCAGTGGAGGCGCGTGTTATTGCTCTGATCGATCAGGAAGCCGATCACCACGGGCTGCTTTTGATTATGGCTGAAGAAGGTGAGGCGTTGCGGACGGCCTTCGTCAAGAACCCGGAAGTCCTTGGCCTGGAGGTTGGAGACGAATTTGCCTTTGTCGTCGGTGACGGTCACGGGCAGAATGACTTCGTTGACCTGAACCCGGATGCGGGTATTGGGTTGCTCCTCCTGGGGCAGCGCGGGAACATACCAGAGCGAACCCAGGACAGCAACGGCCGTGAGGCGGGCCAGAGAATTCATGGCGTTGGCTCCATTCTAATCCTTCGCCGCCACTACGTCCACCGCAAAACCGGCGTCGAGGGACGAGAGGCCTTCAAACAGGAGCAGGCTGCCGGCCGGGGGATGCGCTGTACCCAGGACGGCGGGGTGCACGCGCCGGACCTGGTCGGCAATCTTCTGGGAGAGCGGATAGAAGCGCACAAACGCGATGTCGGCAGGGGATACGCGGGCTTTGTCCAGTTCCTTCTGAAGGCGGTCGAAGGCCAGGCGCGCGTCGCGGTCTTCAAACCCGAAGGACACCTGGGCGCTGGTAAAGACCACGTGCGGCGCGCGTAGCACCGCGATCTGAGATTCGCCGCCGGGACGAGCCAGATCTTGCGGATTTAACAACTCGAGCCGCGGACCCGCAGTCTCACGAGGCGCCGCCACGGCTTCACAGCCGGCGACTGCGCGAACGGGCTCGCGCTGGGTCTGAACCAGGTTGAGGGCGGCATGGGGATAGACGCCCGCGAGCCGCGCGCGAACAGATTCGGCCTTCTCGAGCGAACTTAGAAAACACGTCACCCGCAATACGGAAGTAGGCTCCGCGCCTGCTGCCGTCACAGCGCTGGCTAACGCGGCCAAGGACTGGTCTGCCAGCGGCGGCACCGGTGCCAAAGGATCTTCCGCGGATACGGTTTGCGCGGAAATCCAGGCCAATCCGCCAGGATGGAGCTCCTTGCGGGAGGCAGCCACGGCTTCCAACACCACCTGCGCACCGGTGAGCGGCAGCCCGCCGCTTTGGACAATGCTGACCACTGGCAGAGGCTGGCGGCGATCGGTAAAGTTTTCGCTGATCAGGTCGCGAACGCGCCGCAGGTCACCGCTTCCCGCCACGAAAGCACGGATCTGCAGAACAGTGTCATCACCATCTTCGCGGTCCAGGACTTTCAGCGCGTCGCGAACCTGTTGGGAAAGCAGCCCCTTAGCGGAAAGCGGAGTGACATAGAAGGTCAGCCGGCGGGTCTCCCCGGTGATGACGCTGGGAAGGTCTTTCGGAAGCTGGAGAGTTTGAGTTTCTTCTTCTTTCTTCTTCTTGGCAGGCCACGCCACCAGAGTGGTGGCGCAAACCAACGCCACCAACGCGCAAGCCTTGCGGAAGATCATGACGACAGCCCTTAGGATTGTAGCAGAGCCGCGGAAATCGAGTGATCGGTTTTGTATTAAGCCAGCCAATATGGTATGTTATGGCTGATGGATCTGGAGCCACTGAACCATCAATCCGACCTGCCCTTATATCGTCAGCTTTTCGACCAGATCGCGGAGCAGATCCGCTCGGGACGGATGGTGCGCGGCACCCGGCTACCCGCGACGCGAGAATTGGCTGGCCAGCTTGGCCTGAATCGCACGACGGTATCCGCCGCTTACGAAATGTTAGAGACCGAGGGTCTTATTTCGGGGCAAGTGGGCCGGGGCAGCTTCGTGACTGGAGCGGCAAAGGCCGCAGGGCCCGGAGTGGACTGGAATGGCCTGCTCGATCGCGGAGATGCTCCAGCTTCGGGACCAGCGACCGCGCTGGGCAAAGAGGTGATCCGGTTTGTGGTGTCGCAACCCTCGCGCGAGCTGTTTCCACTGGATGCCTTCCGCGCCAGTTGTGAGGCGGTTTTGAGGGGCAAGGATCTGGCGGACGTCCTGCAGTTGGGTTCACCAAGCGGGTATGAGCCGCTGCGGCGCCGGCTGCTGGAAGAAGCACGGCGGCAAGGCGCAGCAGGCCCGGGTGATGACGTTCTGATTACGAACGGATGCCAGCAATCGCTGGACTTGATCGGGCGCGTGCTGTTGCGGGCGGGAGATCCAGTGGCGGTGGAGGACCCCATTTATCCGGGGTTGAAGAATCTACTTTCCGGTATGGGCGCGCAGCTGCTGGGGGTCCCGGTGGGTCCAGATGGCATTGACCTCGAAAACGCAGCGAGAGTTCTGGCGCGAGAGCGGCCTCGGTTCCTGGTAGTGACTTCGAATTTCCAAAACCCCATGGGCGCGACGATGCCCCAGACCGCGCGCGAGGCGCTACTCGCAGCGGCTCGCGCCTCCGGCGTGCCTGTTATCGAGAACGATGCATACGGCGAGTTGCGCTATCGCGGAGCTCCGGTTCCATCGCTCAAACAACTGGATCGGCACGGCGGCACGGTATTGCTGCGCAGCTTTTCGAAAGTGAGTTTCCCGGGGCTCCGTGTAGGTTGGGCGCTCGGTCCCAAGGCTCTGATCGATCGGCTGCGGAACGCGAAAGAAGCCTCGGACTTGCACACGGATCAACTTTCGCAGGCCGTGCTGCTCGAGTTCGTCGAGACCGGACGTCTCGAAGCCCATCGCGCGCGGGTGCTCGAAGCGGGAGCGCAGCGGTTATCGGCAACTCTGGATGCGTGCCGGGACCATCTGCCGGCAGGGACGCGCTGGAGCCGGCCCGACGGCGGCATGAACGTCTGGGTGCGGCTGCCGGCGCCGCTCGATGCGGGAGATCTTCTGCCGCGCGCTCAGCAGGAAGGCGTGGCATATCTTCCGGGACGCTATTTCGAAGTATCGCGGCGGCAGGCGGGCGCGCTGCGACTGAGCTTTGCGGGTCTGCCTCCGGACCAAATCCGGAAGGGGCTCGAGATATTGGGACGGGTGGCCGCGGCGGAAATCGCGAACGCGGCGCGGGGTTTTGAACCCTCGCCCGCACTGGTTTGAAATCGCAGGAGAGACGTGATGTTCCATTTTGAAAGCGAAACATTTCGAGTAAAAGTAGGCCTGGCGGAGATGCTCAAGGGCGGCGTCATCATGGACGTCACCAACGCCGACCAAGCAAAAGTGGCGGAAGACGCGGGCGCATCGGCGGTTATGGCGTTGGAGCGCGTGCCAGCCGATATCCGCAAAGAAGGCGGCGTGGCGCGCATGGCTGCGATTTCGAAGATCGAAGAGATCATGCGCACGGTTTCGATTCCGGTTATGGCCAAGGCGCGCATCGGCCATTTCATGGAGGCGCGTGTGCTCGAAGCGCTAGGAGTCGACTACATCGACGAGAGCGAAGTGCTCACTCCCGCCGACGAAGAGCATCACATCGCCAAAGAGGGCTTCAGGGTTCCCTTCGTTTGCGGGGCGCGTAATCTCGGCGAGGCGCTGCGGCGGATTGCCGAAGGCGCGGCGATGATCCGCACCAAGGGCGAGGCGGGCTCGGGCAACATTGTGGAAGCGGTACGCCACATCCGTACCATCGTGAAGGAGATGAAGAAGCTCACGGTGTTGGGGAAAGAGGAACTGGTGCACGAAGCGAAGGAATTGCAGGCGCCGCTGGAACTGGTGGAATGGGTGGCGCGGCACGGTAAGCTGCCGGTCCCGAATTTCTCGGCGGGCGGGATTGCCACGCCGGCCGATGCGGCGCTGGTGATGCAACTGGGAGCCGAAGCCGTGTTTGTCGGCTCCGGGATCTTCAAGTCGTCCGACCCGTCGGTGCGAGCCACGGCCATCGTGCAGGCGGCCAAGAACTATAACAATCCCGAGAAATTGCTGGAGGCCAGCAGAGCGCTAGGTGACGCCATGCCGGGGCTGGACCTGACGAAAATGCCCGAGTCTGAGCTGCTCCAGACACGAGGATGGTAGTGAAGAAGCGCGTCGGAGTGCTGGCATTACAGGGCGATTTCGCGGCGCACGGCGCAGCGTTAGAGCGTACCGGAGCCGAGCCCGTGTTCGTGCGTGCTGCCGGTCAGTTGGAAACAATCGACGGCCTCGTGATTCCGGGCGGCGAGAGCACCACTATGCTCAAGCTGCTGCAATACGACCAGCTGATGGAGCCGCTGGCGCGGTTTGGGCGCGAAAGGCCGATCTTTGGTACCTGTGCTGGGGCGATCCTCTTGGCGAACCAGGTCACGAATCCCAGCCAGGAGAGCCTAGCGTTGATGGATCTGGAAGTGCAGCGCAACGGGTACGGCCGCCAGTTGGACAGCCGGGTGACGCAAATCGAGCCGGAACCGGAGTTTGAGAAGCGGAGCGGGCGCGGTAAGATCGAAGCAGTGTTCATCCGCGCCCCGATTATCCGGCGCGTCGGGGCCCAAGCCAAAGTCTTGGCCCGATATCAGAATGACCCAGTCCTGGTCGAGCAAGGCCCGCACCTAGTGGCGACGTTCCATCCCGAACTGACAGCGGACTCACGAGTGCACGCGCTATTCCTGGAGAAATTGTGAAACGGCCCCCGCGGGTTTTGTTCGTATGTATCGGCAATTCGTGCCGCAGCCAGATGGCCGAGGCGTTCGCGCGCGTCCACGGCGGCGGAGTTATCGAACCCTCCAGCGCCGGCGTTTATCCGGCGCTGACAGTGGCTCCCGACACCTTGCGAGCGATGGCCGAAAAGGACATCGACGTGAAAAGCCAGTTCCCCAAGAGCATCGAGCACATGGATCTGTCAAAGTTCGATCTCATCGTGGACATGAGCGGCGGGCTGATGGATCCGATTCGCAGACCGCCGGTTCAGGTGTGGGATGTGCCCGATCCAATTATGCTCCGTTACAAGGAGCATTGCGAGGTGCGCGACCAGATCGAAGGGCTGGTCAAGGACCTGATCCGCGAGACCGGCCGGAAGCAAAAGCCGACTCGTGTTCTGGGGCTCAGGCTGTAATTCAATCGCCGACTCCTCCGCAGGACAGCGTTTCACCCTCCGAGGACCCAGACAGAGTCAGTTGCCCTGGTCGTGAGGGACGGTAACCGTGACGCTCGCGGATGAGGAGAGCGGAAGCTTGTCCTGGCAATTGATCGCAATTGTGAAGACCTGACCGCCGCCATTGCCGTCTCGTGAGGCAGGCAATTCCACCTCATGAGGATTCACGACGACAGCGCCCTGGGCGTTCTGCCCTGAATTTGGCCCACCATTACCGTGATGGCTGTGGCCTTCGTTGTCGAGGTCCTCGCCCTGGTCGTCACCGCCTCGCGGCGTTTGACTGGCCGAAACGCTCAAGCTGCAGGCTGGGGCGGTGTCACAATCGTCGGCTACCGAGTAGTTCACCATCACGGGAACGAGTTGGCCATTGGGCGTCCACAGAACATTGGGGCTCGCCGAGGCGCCGCCGATGACGGTCCGCGACACGCGGCGAGACTGCCAAAGAGGCCGTGCTGCTGGTTCTGAATGCCGGCTGAGAAATAAAGCACGCTCGAATTGCCGCCGTTGGCGTCGTTGCCGAAGATCAACGACCAGAGGCCGTCGATTGCCAGCGGGTGGCTATCGGCCCCTTTCAGCAGACCCAGAAAATTCCGGTTCGAGAGATCGAACGCACTGATGTTTCCCGGCCCGTTGGACGCACTGCCCATATTGAAGTTGCCAACCAGCAGGGCATGGCTGAACTGGCCAAACGATGGCGGCGCAACAGCGGTGCCCCATGGGTTGAGCAAGGTTCCGCCGGTGGCAAAGCGCTCGAGGAAATTCCCGTCGGTGTCGAAAACGTTGATCAACCCGGTCGGCCCGGCGTAGCTCACGTAAAGACTGCCGCCGATGTTGGCGACGTTGAACGGAGCGTCGCCAGCGGGAAGGTTTGGATCGGTAAAGGTACCGGGGAGTGATATCTTGTTGAAGCCGCTGTCAAACGCGTCGATGCGCGCGCCCGCCGGGTTCGCCATATATAGCACCTCACCGGACGACCGAGTCGCGAGAGCGATGCCTGTATAAGCCGCCGGAGCGGGGCCCGTGGCCGCCAGGATCGCCTGGGTGGAAGTCGCTGGTGGCGGAACGCCGGGGTTCCATGCGGAAATGGTTCCGTTCAGGTCCGCGAAAATGAAGCGCGACGGCCCCGAAGCGCCCCCCGAAGAGATCGCGAAGTCGGCGGCTGAGCTGCTGAACAATTGACCCGACGGATGCACTCCGGAGGGAAAGTTGACGACCAACCCGACCTTGGACACGGTTCCAGTCATCGGATCTACTGTGTACAAGGTTGAAACGCCCGTACCTGCGTCCGAGACCCAGAACGGAGTGGTGGGGCCAAAGGAAACACCCCAGGGATTCACCGACTGTGAGTCAGTGATGCTTGCCAACCCACTGATGTCGGAAACAAGGTTGGTTTGGCGATAGAACTGCGCACCGGCGGGAAGCGCGAACAACAGGATCGGGAGAAGGGCTCCCGCAGCAAGGGAGGCGTCACAAGCGTTGCGTATCATTGGTGATTGGTCCTTTCTGGTATGAAATAGTGCGGTAGCCGTGGACGATTCACCATGTAGGAACAGCCGTTCTTGTTAACTGCGCTGCCAGATCCTCAGACTCAGACGATCGTTCGTTCAAGCGGAATGATCAAGTTCCGTCAATTCATGCTGTTTGCAAATTCCGCTCGTCATAGCAAGACTGGACGATCGCGGCGCGATCCGCCGCAGTCGAGGGCGAAAAATGGGCTGTTTCTAACTAAGCGGAATGCTTGGCGAAAGCGGCTGGCACTAATAGCGCTCGAGGATCATGGCGATGCCCTGGCCGACACCAATGCACATCGTACAAAGCGCGTAACGTCCACCGATTTTCTGAAGCTGGTACATCGCAGTGGTCACCAGCCGCGCGCCGCTGGCGCCAAGGGGATGGCCGATGGCAATCGCGCCGCCGTTCGGGTTGACGTGCCCGGCATCGTCCGGCAGGCCGAGATCGCGAGTTACGGCGATCGCCTGCGCGGCGAACGCCTCGTTCAATTCGACGACGTCAATTTGCGAGAGAGCGATTCCCGTTTTGGCGAGAATCTTGCGAGTCGCCGGAGCGGGCGCGAAACCCATAACGCGGGGGGCAACTCCGGCAGCGGCTGTGCCCACCACGCGCGCCCGCGGCGTGAGGCCGTACTGCTTCGCGGCTTCCGCGGAAGCGATCAGCAACGCACAGGAACCGTCGTTGACTCCCGAGGCATTCCCCGCGGTAACCGTACCAGTAGGTTTCACGACGGGCCTAAGCTTACCTAGCGCTTCGAGCGTAGTGTCGGGGCGCGGATGTTCATCGGTATCGAATTTTTTCGGATCACCTTTTTTCTGAGGAATCGATACGGGAATCACTTCACAAGCGAAAAACCCGGCGGCATGGGCCTGGGCCCAGCGCTGCTGAGTGCGAAACGCGAAAGCGTCCTGATCGGCGCGCGAGACATTGAAGTCTTCCGCAACGTTTTCCGCAGTTTCCGGCATGGAATCGGTGCCGTACTTGCCCTTCATGAGCGGATTGACAAAGCGCCAGCCGATGGTGGTATCGAAGATCTCCGCCGTGCGGCTGAAGGCCGTATCGGCTTTGCCCATGACGAAAGGCGCACGCGACATACTCTCCACGCCGCCAGCTACAATGAGACCGGCTTCGCCGGACTTGATGGCGCGCGCCGCTACGCTGACTGCATCCATGCTCGAGCCGCAGAGCCGGTTGACCGTGCTGCCAGGCACTTCCTTGGGCAGACCCGCGAGCAGAAGGGCCATGCGGGCGACATTGCGGTTGTCCTCGCCGGCTTGATTGGCGCAGCCGAAGATCACGTCGTCCACGGCACCCCAATCCACTTTAGGGTTGCGCTCCATTAACGCACGCACTGGGAAGGCGGCCAGATCATCGGTTCGGATTGGAGATAACGTCCCGCCATACCGTCCAAACGGGGTGCGGACCGCATCACACAAGAAAACTTCGTTCATAGCAGTGAGAGCTTTTATTTTACAGTAGTGCTTATGGCCTCGATCCTTTTCCCCACCACGCTGGTGGGATCGTATGCGCAACCAGACTGGTTGATCGACCGCGAAAAACTGAGCAAACAGATGCCGCCGCGCGTCCGCGCCCAGCAATTGTGGCGCGTACCGCCGGAATGGCTGGAGCAGGCTCAGGACGATGCGACACTGCTCGCCATCCGCGATCAGGAACACGCGGGCATTGACATTCTTTCCGACGGCGAGATGCGCCGTGAGAGCTATTCAAACCGCTTTGCGACGGCGCTCGAAGGCGTGGATCTCGACAATCCCGCGACGATTACCAGCCGCAGCGGGCAGCCCGTCGCCGTGCCGCGAATCGTCGGCAAGGTCCGGCGAAAGCATGCAGTCCAGGTTCGCGACGTCCAGTTTCTGCGCGCCAATACGGACCGGGGCATCAAGATCACGGTGCCGGGTCCGTTCACCATGTCGCGGCAGGCGCAGGACGAGCACTACCGCGATCCGGCGGCCCTGGCGCTCGATTACGCGGACGCGGTGAACGCGGAGATGCGCGACTTGCTTGCCGCCGGCGCCGATGTGGTGCAGGTGGATGAGCCATGGATGCAGGCATATCCGGACCAGGCGCGCGAGTACGGGCTGGCGGCGTTGAATCGCGCGCTCGATGGAATCCAGGGGACTACGGCGGTGCACCTTTGCTTCGGTTACGCGGCGCTGGTGGCCGGCCGGCCGGCCGGCTATTCGTTCCTGCCCGAGTTGGCGGCGTGCCCGGTCAAGCAGATCTCGATTGAGACCGCGCAATCGAAGCTGGATTGCGCGGTGCTGGAAAAGCTCGCTGGCAAGACGATCATTCTCGGCGTGTTGGATCTATCGACGCACGAGGTGGAGACGCCGGAGACCGTGGCGGCGCGGATCCGGCGCGCGCTGCCGCACGTCAAACCGGAGCGGCTGGTGATTGCGCCGGATTGCGGCCTGAAGTATTTGCCCCGGAGTGTCGCGTTCGGAAAGATGAAGGCGATGGCCGATGGCGCGCGAATTGTGCGTTCGGAAACTAGTGGGGCGCAAGCAGCCCGGTAATGAAAGTCCGCGCCTCAGCCAGTTCTTCGGGACTGACGATGTGTGGGCGACCCTTGTAAATCCGAAGCTGGACCTCGGCGCCCAGTTCGGTGAGCACGCGCGCGGTCCACTCGGTGTCCTCCAGGGGAATCCATTCGTCAACATCGCTGCCGGTCAGCAGGACCCGTAACCCGTTCAGCCGGTGAGGCACAAAGCGGCGCTTTTCGGGTAACCCGAAGATCCCGCCGGTGAGGACCACAATCGCGCCGCAGCGGCCGGGGCGCCGAAGGGCGTATTCGATCGCAAGACAGGCGCCTTGGGAAAAGCCGACGAGAAAGATTTGGCGCGGCCCAAGCCGCCCGTCTTCTCCGGCTTCCTCCACCACCGCGTCCAACTGCTCGATCGCGTGGGTGAGGTAGGGTTCGTTCGCCGCGAGAGGCTCGAAGAAGCGGCCGGGATACCAGCTACCGGTGTCGGCGGCAGGCGCCAGCCAGCGGATTCCTTCCAGGCCGAAGCTGGAAGCGAGCACGACCTTCTCTTCGCGGGTGCGGTCACGCCCATGAAGCAAAATGCCGGCCAACCGCGCGGTTCCGCGCGGCAAGCCGGCTTCTAAGAGCTTGGCGGACGCGGGTAAGGCGTCGCCGTCCACTGCTATTTGTCGCCGCCGATAAAGCTGGCGTCGCGGCGCGAGAGAGGGATGTTGGAATCCTTCTTCGGCGCAGCTGCCGGACCTACTCCGGGAGCAGCCGCACCAACAGTGATCGGGCCGTTATATTCAGGCACGCGAATCGGCTCGAGCATTGCCAGGATTTCGGCGCGCTTTTCCTCGAACCACGGAGGCAGCAACAGCGAGGTGCCAAGCTTGTCGAACGGTTCGTCGCGCGCGAACCCGCCTTCGGCCGTCGCCGCGCACTCCACCAGGATCCCTCCGGGGCACCGGCAGTAAATCGAGTGAAAGTAATTGCGGTCTTTGATCTCCGAGCAATCGGTGTAGCCGAGTTCGTCGTAAATGCCCTTTTGCGCCATCAAGTGGTCGTCGCTGGGTACGTTCAGGGCCATGTGGTGCGGCGTGCCTTCGCCAAATATCCAGCTCCCCTGCGGCTTTTCCGGCTCGTGACGCAGCACGACCGTGCGGACCGCGCCGCCGGCGCCGATTTCGAGCCGCGTGTACGCTCCCTCTTGTCCGGTCTTCTTGAAGCCCAACGCATCCACAAAGAACCGCTCGGTCTCGCCGGTCTCCCGTACCGACAGAACCGTTCCGAAGAAGCCTCGCACGGACGTGTCCATCTTGATTTCGGGCGTCTCCCATCCCACGCGCTTGTCGGCTGGATCTTCCATTACCTCGAATTCCAGCCCGGACGGGTGAAAGAAGTGGATGAATTTGTGCCCGAATCGCTCCTGGATCCCCCGGTTCTCGATCCTGTGCCGGTTGAGATGATCCAGCCAGAAGGACATGGTCCCACCGGGCACCGTGTACGTGGTGGCCTCAATCTGGCCGGAACCCTTCCGGCCTTTGATGCGCTTGTACGGAAACGTGGTCATCACCGTGCCCGGTTCCGCCGCGCCGTTGGAATAATACAGATGATAATGAGCGTACCGGCCGTCAAACAGAATGGTCTGCTTGATCATGCGCTGGCCGACGACCTGTGTGAAAAAATCGATGTCCGGCTGGGCCGCGCCCGCGCATGCTGTGACGTGGTGAAGCCCGGTGGCAGGATATTCCATCCCCTTCCTCCTGGGGCGCGATTATATCAGAACCGCACCCAAAACCTGCTGACGTAGAATCCAACGAATATCGCTGGACGCCCCTCACGGGACGGATCGCGGAATGCGATCAGTGCGGGGAGAGGCGTTCTCCTATGATACGGGAGCGGCCGGCAGTCTGCAATGAACTAGTGGCAGTAAAATAGCTAATGGCATCGCGCGAGGGAGGGGCCGGAATGGCGAAGTTCGTGATCGCGCCGCATATGCGGCTGCAGGAATGGGTGGCCGAGGAAAAAGGCTATTTTGCCGCGGAAGGTCTGGAGTACGAATTCCGCGACGAGATTCTGTCGAAGGACGGCCGGAAGCACGATCTGGGAGACAAGGTCGGCGCGTATCAAACTTTCGAAAAAGGCCGCACGACAGACGTAAGTTGCGCCTGCCACTGGACGGTCAACGTAGCGGCATCCAACGGTCACGGCAAGCTGTACGCGGACGCTTATTCCATATCGCCGGCGGGCATCTTCGTGCCGCCGGAGTCGCCCCTCCGCGAACCGGCCGATCTGGCCGGGGTGCCGATCTCGGTCGGCTATCAATCGGGCAGCCACTACTCGACGATCCAGGCGCTGGAGCAGTACCTCATGCCGGAACAGATCAAGCTGTCATTTTCCGACGGCCTACTGTTCAAGCGCATGGAACTGCTGATTGACCGCAAAGTCCCGGCAGCGTCGTTATTCAGCGGACCCTATTACTTCCTGGAGCAGCTGGGATTTCGCAAGATCATCGACCAGACATTCATGATCGCGGCAATGATCACAGGCGATCCCGACATGGAGGATGTGCGGAAATACTACCGCGCACTACGGCGCGCCCAGCGCGATATCGATCTGCGGCCGGAGCTGTACACGCACTACTATAAGAAAGAATTCCCTGAACGGTTTCTTTGTCAGATGGATACCCGCCGGTGGGGCCCCGGCGAGCGAATCGTGTTCGAGCCCTATACCAAAGAGGTGTACGAGGAATCGTTCGACTGGATTGCCCGGCACGGAATCTTTCCGGAAGGACAGATGGGCGCGGGCAAGTATGAAGAAGCAACGGTCTCGCTACCTATCAAGTAATTTCAGTCGCCGACGAGATCGCCTGCGTTACTTGTTAACCTTCCCCCGCTTGCTTGACACCGCCAGTGCTGACAGAACATAATCTGCCCTAACAGTGGTTGTGTCCTTCTGGGGCAATTGGATTCCGGCGCAAATTGGGAGGTGTGTCCATGACGACAGTCCGTTCGATCCTACGAATTGGTTTTCTGGCCGGCTTTAGCGTGTTGATCTGGGGCCAGGCGGTTTCGACGTCCCAAATTCAGGGAGTCGTTCAAGACGCAACCGGTCTGCCGGTGCAAGGCGCCCAGGTGCAGGCGACGCAGACGGAGACGGGCGTGGTCCGCTCGGCGGTTTCTTCGACGGACGGAACCTATATCCTGCCGAATTTGCCGATCGGGCCTTACCGGCTGGAAGTGAGCAAGGAGGGTTTCAACAAATTCGCGCAAACCGGAATCGTGCTGCAGGTAGGATCGAGCCCGAATGTCGACGTGCAACTCAAAGTCGGACAGGTGACAGAGCAGGTCTCGGTAGAAGCCAATGCCGCGATGGTGGAGACGCAGGCCACCGGAGTTGGCAACGTGATGGAGAACCAGCGCATCCTCGACCTGCCCCTGAACGGACGGAACCCGGCGGACCTGATTCAGCTGACCGGAATGGCGGTGGCTCCGGGCGGCGTCTACAACGCCTCCAGCCGCAGCTTTCAGGGCGAGGCAGGAGGACAAGGCTACGCGGTCGCCGGCGGCCAGACCACCGGCGTGGCATTCCTGCTCGACGGCGCCATTCACAACAACCCGTTCGACAACCTCAACCTACCGCTGCCGTTCCCAGACGCATTGCAGGAGTTCAAGGTGGAGACCAGCGCGCTAACCGCGCAAAACGGAATTCATGGCGGCGCCACAGTGAACGCGGTTACGAAATCAGGCACCAACGAGTTTCACGGCGATCTGTTTGAGTTCCTGCGCAACGACATCCTCAACGCCACCAACCCGTTCGCGGCCAAGGGTCCGAGCGGCGTCCGCGTGACCGACGGCCTCAAGCGCAATCAATTCGGCGGCACTGCCGGCGGAGCAATCAAGAAAAACAAGCTGTTCTTCTTTGGCGGCTATCAGGAAACACTAACCCGGCAGCAGCCAGCCTCCGCGTTGACCTTCATTCCGACCGCCCAGATGCTCAGCGGCGACTGGACCGCCTTCGAAGGGCCCGGCTGCAACGCCGGGGTTCAGAAGAATCTGCTGGCCCCTTTTGTGGGCAACAAGATCGCGCCCGCGCTCTATGATCCGGCGGCCTTGAAAATCGTCGCTACGCTGCCGCAGACCAGCAGTCCGTGCGGGGCGTACAGCTTCGTCCAGCCGCTGCATCAGAATGAGTATCAGCTGGTCGGCAAGGTCGACTTTCAGAAGAGTGCAAAGAACTCACTGTTCGGGCGTTATATCCGTACCACGCTGACCCAAGTGCCTGCTTATAACCTTGTAAACAGCCCCCTGGCGACCACAGTCGGCGGCCGCGACAACCTGGCTCAGACATTCACGCTCGGCGACACCTATCTGATCGGCCCCAGCATGGTGAACTCGTTTCACGCGACGGCCGACCGGACCGGAATTCACCGGGAGAACGCTCCATATTACGGAGCCAGTGATATTGGCGTCAACGTGTACAGCTCCGTACCGAAATTCCTGATCATGACAATCACGGGCGGGTTCAACATGGGGAGTGGCATAGAAATCGAGTCTCGTTACTCGACCACTCAGTATGCCTTGGGCGACGACGTGAGCTGGATCAAGGGCAATCACCAGATTGCGTTCGGCGGCTACGGATCGTTCTTCGTTTCCAACTCCTACGCCAATGTGCGGTCGTCTCCCAACTTCTCTTTTACAGGAATCGCCACCAATTCCGGGCTGGGCGATTTTATGACGGGAAAGCTGACCCTGCTCGATCAGGCAACTCCGAACACCGTTTTCGTCAGGCAATGGTTCATGGGCCTGTATGCGCAAGATACCTGGAAGGTATCGCGCCGCCTGACCGTGAATTACGGCCTCCGCTGGGAGCCGTGGTTTCCGACTATCGCGGCCAATGGAGCGATCTACAATTTCAGCCTGGACCGCTACAACCAGGGAATCGTCAGCCAGGTGTACCCGAATGCTCCTCCGGGACTGTACTTCGCGGGTGATCCTGG
>Ga0126371_10000874_pt1 | contig 25313 bp, 18 predicted proteins | sample PanSoiMetaPlot_4_FD_110145 | JGI IMG/M metagenome (GOLD analysis project Ga0126371, IMG submission 110145) | Tropical forest soil microbial communities from Panama - MetaG Plot_4 | ecosystem: Environmental > Terrestrial > Soil > Tropical forest > Bulk soil | place: Panama | collected 2016-02-17 | reverse complement strand
TCGAACGCCAGGACGTGATCGTCGCCCGCGCCGAGCCAAGTGACATTCGCAACGCCGCCGATATTGAGCACCGCTAACGGGCGCTCGAAATCGACCGCCAACGCTTGATGAAAAAGTGGGACAAGGGGCGCGCCCTGCCCGCCCGACGCCACATCGGCCGCGCGGAAATCATTGACCACGTCGAGCCCGGTCAGTCGCGCCAGGAGCGCGCCGTCGCCGATCTGCCAGGTCCGCCGCTCCCACGGCCGATGCAACACCGTATGGCCGTGAAAGCCGATCAGCGACGCATCGCGCAGACCGTGCGTGCGGACCAGGGTCTCGACCGCGCGCGCATGCGCCTCGGTCAACTCAGCCTCGGCCGCGGCGACCTCGCCGTTGCCGCCGAGCACCGATCGGATGCGCGCGCGCAAGGCGGACTCGTACGGAATCGTCATGGCGCCGCGCGGCAGCACCGTGCGCAACCCGTCGGTTTCGATCGCCGCCACGTCGATGCCGTCGATCGAGGTGCCGCTCATTAGGCCGATCACCAGGGTCACGGCGCGACTCTTCGAATGCCGCAGGCCGGCTGACGGCGCGCCGCCGGTATGCTAGACGCAATCCCTATGACCAAAGCCCGCTCCGCCTTTCTCGTCGCCGCCGAGGAACGCGGCTTCATCCACCAGATCACCGACCGCGCCGGTCTCGACGCCCTGCTCGCTGCCGGACCGGTCGCATCCTATATCGGCTTCGATTGTACCGCCGACAGCCTTCATGTCGGCAGCCTGCTGCAGATCATGCTGCTGCGGCTGTGGCAGAAGACCGGCAACAAACCGATCGTGCTCATGGGCGGCGGCACCACCAAGGTCGGCGATCCGTCAGGCAAAGACGAAGCCCGCCGCATGCTCAGCGAAGTCGAGATCGCCGCCAACATGGCGGGCATCCGCCGGGTCTTCGAGCGCTTTCTCAAATTCGGCGACGGCAAGACCGATGCGGTGATGGTCGACAACGCCGAGTGGCTGGACCGGCTCGAATACATCCCGTTCCTGCGCGAATACGGCCGGCATTTTTCGGTCAACCGCATGCTGACGATGGACAGCGTCAAGATGCGCCTCGAGCGCGAACAGCCGTTGAGCTTCCTCGAATTCAATTACATGATCTTGCAGGCCTATGATTTCCTCGAGTTGGCGCGGCGCTACAGATGCGCGGCGCAGATGGGCGGCTCGGATCAGTGGGGCAACATCGTCATGGGCGTCGAGCTCGGCCGCCGCGCCGAGGACCGCGCGCTTTACGGCGTCACCTCGCCGCTCGTCACCACCTCATCGGGCGCGAAGATGGGCAAGACGGCGCAAGGCGCGGTCTGGCTCAATGCCGACAAGCTCGCGTCTTACGATTACTGGCAATATTGGCGCAACACCGAGGATGCCGACGTCGGACGCTTCCTGAAGCTCTTCACCGACCTGCCGATGGACGAAATCCGCCGGCTCGAAGCCCTGCGCGACAGCGAGATCAATCAGGCCAAGATCGTTCTTGCGACCGAGGCGACGGCGCTGGCGCATGGCCGCAAGGCGGCGGACGAGGCGGCAGCGACCGCGCACCGCGTGTTCGCCGAAGGTGGCATCGGTACCGACCTGCCGGTGACCGAGATACCCAAGACCGAACTGAAAGCCGGCCGGCCGGCGATCCAGTGCTTCCACCGCGCCGGGCTGGCGCCGAGCCTGAGCGAAGCGCGGCGGCTCATCCGCGGTGGCGGGGCGCGCATCAATGACAAGGTCGTGACCGACGAAAACGCGACTCTGTCGCTGGACGACGTCAACGCCGACGGCGTCATCAAGCTATCCGCCGGCAAGAAACGCCACGCGCTGGTGAAACCGGTCTAGGGATTGGGCGTCGGCGTCGACGTATCCGGCTTCGGCGGCGGGCTGGGCGCCGGATTCCACGCCTGAAACAGGAACAGATTACGCAGGAACCCGGGCGCCAGAACGCTCAGCGGATTGACCGCAATCTGCGGATCGGCGATTGGCCCCGCGATGCGGAAGTTGGCGCCGATGATGCCCTGCCCTTCGCCACCGACCAGCAGATTGCCAATGAGCGGAATATCGCCGATCACCGTATTGAGAATATTGGCCGGCACCAGCGTACCTGACGCATCGAGCGTGCCGGCGTCGTAGTCGACGGTGCCGTTGGCGCTGATGCCGATCGCCCCGCCATAGGCGCGCATATTGTCGATCTTGATGCCGCCCGCGCCGTAAACCATGTCACCTTGCAGCGCCTTGAACGGTATGCCGCTGCCGCCGGTCAACAGATTGCTCACGCCGCTAAACGAGGTCAGCGTCAACAGCCGAGCGAACAGAGGCGCCCGGACGACGCGGTAATCGACGCCGTTGAACGTGCCCTTCAACACGCGCTTGCCCTTCTCGTCGATGGCATCGCCCTTGACAGCAAAGGTGCCGCCTTCGATGTCGCCAGTAACATCGAGTGCGCGCAGCAGCGCGCCGAAATCGTCGGCCGTCAGATCGAACTTGCCGGGTCCGTTGGCACCGCCGAACCGCACCGTGAGCTTCTTGCCCTCAGCCATGGCACCGTCGATCGCCGCTTCCGTCCAATGCGGGCCATCGCTTTGCAGGTGGGCGCTGAAGCCGGTGAGTTGCCGATTGGGGCCCAGCACCAGCTTGCCCAGCGTCGCGCGGATCGCGACCGGCGGCGGGTTCGCGGCGGACGGGCGCGACACATCGCGTAAGAGGCCGCTCGCGTCGTAGCTCGGACCCGATACGTCCACCGTCCAGCTATTGTTGATGCGCGTCAGGGTGAATTGCGCGTTCGTGTCACCGGCGACCAGATGCGGAACGTCGACCCGCGACAGGCCGTCCTTGTCGAAGTTCGCCGAAAACTGAGCGTCGATGCCGCTGCCGACGACCGTTGCATTGCGCACCTGCGTGAGTTGATCGCCGGCGAGATTAAGGGTGAATTTCGCCACCGCCGGCTGGCCTGCCGCCTTGTGCCAATCGACCTTCGGCATATCGACGGCGGCGTCCTTGAGATTGGCCGTGACTGAGGCTTCGGCGCGCCGGTCGGCACGTTGCCCATACGTCAGATCGACGTCGACCGGTCCGTGCACCGTAGCGTAGTCGGTGAAATCGAACCCCAGTCGCGCGCGCGCCGTGTCGTCAAGCCGTCCTTGAACAGTGTAGCGTCGCCGGAGCGCCTGCTTGCCGAGATTCTCGACCCAGGTCAGCTTCATAGGCGCGCCGTCGATCGCAGCCGCGCCGTCGAGCGTGAGCGCCGAACGATCGAGCGTCATCTTGAACGTGCCGTCGCTCAAATCACGGTTGAAGAACGCATGCGGCACTGCCACCGCAGATAATTGCGCCTCCGTGTGGTATTCGACTTCGTCGAAATTGAGGTCGTGCTTCAGCGGCAGCCGGAAGAAAATATGAGCGGTGAAATCGCCGCTGGCGTGCTCGGCGTCGAGGCCCAACGCCTTGGCGTATTGCAGCGGCTTGGTGTCGAGCACCTTGAGTGCGTCGCGCAACGGGCCGGACAGGGTGACGTCGATGTCACCCATCTCGTCGTTGGTGTCGAGATCGTAGAGCTTGACGCTGGCGGCGGTCGCGCGACCGTCGAGCACGTGGCCGCTGGTCGGCACGAAATCCATGTGCTTGCGATCGAAGGTGACCGTGCCGTTGACGCCGCGCACCGGTTCCAACGGCGGGAAATAGTCGATCGTCAGATTGCGGTAGCTGCCAGTGCCTTCGAAATGTGTGACGTCGACCGGTTTCGGCGCTTCGGTGTCGACATGGAGCGCCATCACCGCGTTCATGCCGTTGATCACGCCGTCGTGCACCCGTGTCGTAATCCAATGCCGAGTGTGAGGTCCGACCTTCTCTGGCCACAGATGCGGCAGCGCATCGATCGGGATGGCGGCGGCCGTCAGCCGCGTCGACACGTCGAATGATTGCGGCCAGCCGCCGGCCAGCAAACCGTTGCCGAGATTGTCGACCTCGCCCTGAATCGAGACTTTGGGACCGCCGAGGTCGAGGCTGAGATTTTCAATGTCGACGCGCCCCGCCGTCGGGTTGTAGCTCGCCTGCAGGACGCCGCCGCTGATCGCGGCGGTGCCATCGGGCAGGTCAGCTTCGCGCAACGTACCGGCGCCGAACCGGACATCGCAGAACGCGACGTCGATCGCGAGCGTATTGGTATCGAAGCCCAGCGCGATCTCGCCTGAAACCGGGAAATCCATCGCGCCCAGCGGCTGCAGCGCCGGCGCCGCCGGTGCGAACAGCGCCGGATCGACGCCATCGAAGTCGATCTTCACCGACAGCTCGCCGCTGGCGCGATAGGCGATGCGGCCATTCAACAGCGCCTGTTTGCCGGCGATACCGACCGCCAGCTGCATGGTGCCATCGACTCCGGCGGCGTTGCGGTCCATCACGACATCGACCCGGTCGGCGCGCCACGTCACGCCGAGCGATTTATCCTCGACGATCAGCGTCGCGTTGCTCATCGCGAAATTGGTGAGATATTGCAGCGGTCCACCGCTGCCCAACGGCGCGGCGACGTCACGCGTCAGCCGCGCGCCCCAGAATTCGGCGGTATCGCTTTCGGCGGCCTGTTCGCCGACGGCGAGATGAAACGACCCGTCGGCGGCGCGCACCAGCCGCAGAACTGGGCGATCAAGCACGACGCGCGACGGCGCCAAGCGTCCCTGCAGCAGCGCCCAGGGGCTGAGCACGATCTCCATCCCGCGGAACGTCAGGCGGGCGTCCGTCGTCGGCTGGCTCAGGTGAACGCCTTGCGCGAAAAGATGAAAGCGGCCATCCGACCAGCTCACGACGGTGTGGTCGATGGCCACGAGCACGCCGTTCGGCCCGCTCGACAATGCCGACGCCAGATACGGCGTCACCCGGTCGAGGACGATCGGTCCGCGCGACAAGCGCCAAGTCGCCGCCCCCGCCGCCGCCAGGGTCAGCACGACGAGCACCGCGATACCGATTGCAACCGCGCGCAGCAAGCGAATGTGCATTGGCCGGCGATCTTGACCGTGCTCCGGCGCGCGCGCAGGCTGCGGCGGCTGATTATCGGCCGCGCCGCTCATGTCATCGCCACCATTCGACACTTACAAAGACCTCCCACCGGCCGCCGACGCAACAGCCGCGGCCGTCGGGCTCGCCCGCTGGCTTGAAGCGGCCGGCGACACGCGCGACGCAAACCTCGCCGGCTTCATGCGCGATCTTGCCGCAGATTCGGCTGGCCGACGATTGCTGACAACGCTCTTTGGCAACAGCCCTTACCTAGCCCAATGCTGTTTCAGGGAGCCGGCCCTGCTCGCCCGGCTCTGGCGCCAGGGCGTCGCGGCTACTTTCGCCGAACTCATTTCCCGGCTCAACCGCGATCTCACGCCGACGCTGCCACGCGGCGCGCTGATGAGCGAAATGCGGCGGCTCAAGCGCAGTGCGGCGCTGACGATCGCGATCGCCGATATCGCCGGGTTGTGGCGGCTGGAACAGGTGATGGACGCGTTGAGCCGCTTTGCCGAGGACGCGCTGGCCTTGGCGACCCGTCATCTGCTGCATGAGGCCGCGGACCGCGGCGCGCTCGCCCTCAACCACCGCGACGATCCAGCGCGCGACAGTGGATTCATCGTCCTGGCGATGGGCAAGCTCGGCGCCGGCGAGCTCAATTATTCGAGCGACATCGACCTCGTCGTACTGTTCGATCCGGAGAAAACGCGGGTCACCGGCGACATCGACGTCCAGACGCTGTTCACCCGGATGACACAGGACCTCGTTCGCGTGATATCCGAACGCACCGACGAAGGCTATGTGTTCCGGACGGATTTGCGGCTGCGGCCCGACCCGGGCTCGACGCCGCCGGCCCTGTCGCTGCCGGCCGCCCTCGTCTACTACGAAAGCGCCGGACAGAATTGGGAGCGTGCGGCGTTGATCCGCGCGCGGCCGGTGGCCGGCGATCTCGACGCTGGCCGCGATTTCCTGGCCGCGCTGACGCCGTTCCTGTGGCGCAAGCATCTCGACTTTGCCGCGATCCAGGACATTCATTCGATCAAGCGGCAGATTCATGCGCAACGCGGCGGCGCGACCGTTGCCGTCACCGGCCACAACATCAAACTCGGCCGCGGTGGCATCCGCGAGATCGAATTCTTTGCGCAGACGCAACAGCTCATCTGGGGCGGCCGGCAGCCGGAATTGCGGCAGCGTCGAACCGTTCCGGCGCTCGATGCGTTGGCCGCCGCCGGCCACATCTCGCACCGGACTGCGGACGATCTCGCCGAAGCCTATGGTTTTCTGCGTCGTGTCGAACATCGCCTGCAGATGATCGACGACGCGCAAACCCATACCGTTCCCGCGGATGCCGACGGGTTACGTCATCTGGCGCTGTTTCTCGGTTACGCGACATCCGACGCATTCGCCGCCGCGCTGACGCGGCGGCTGACGATCGTCGAAAGCCATTACGCCAACCTGTTCGAGGAGGCGCCGTCGCTCGCGGCGCCCGGCAATCTCGTCTTCACCGGCACCGAGGACGATCCTGAAACCTTGCGGACGCTGTCACAGCTCGGATTCAAGGAACCCGATACCGTCGCGGCAATCGTGCGCGCCTGGCATCACGGCCGCTACCGCGCGACGCGCAGTCAGCGCGCCCGCGAGCTGCTGACCGAACTGGTGCCGGTTCTGTTGCGGTCGTTCGGCGCCAGCGCCGCACCCGACGCGGCCTTCATCCGTTTCGACCACTTCCTCAGTCGGCAACCGGCCGGCATACAGCTGTTCTCTCTGCTCCACCAAAACCCGGCGTTGCTCGATTTGGTGGCCGAGATCATGGGCGCGGCACCGATGCTGGCCGAAACGATGATGAACCGGCCGGGCGTGCTCGATGCCGTGCTGGCTTCGGGATTCTTCGAGCCGCTGCCACCGGGTGTGGCGCTGACAGCCGATCTCGGACGTTTGCTCGACCGCGCGCGCCACGCCGAGGAAGTTTTGGATCTCGCACGACGCTGGGTCGCCGAGCGCAAGTTTCAGGTCGGCATTCAGGTCCTGCGTCAGCGGCTCGACGGCGAGGCCGCTGGCGGCGCCTTCGCCGACATTGCCGAAGCGGCGCTTGCCGCCCTGCTACCGCGTGTGGCCGCAGAATTCGCGCGTGCGCACGGCACCGTCGCGGGCGGCGCGGTCGTCGTGCTCGGCCTCGGCAAGCTCGGCAGCCGCGAGATGACTTTTGCGTCCGACCTCGACCTGATTCTGATCTACGACGCGCCCGCCGACGCGGAAAGCGCCGGCGGCGCACAGCTCCTGGCTGCGCCGGCGTATTACGCGCGCCTGTCGCAGCGTTTCATCAACGCGCTGACGGCGGCGACGGGCGAAGGCCGGCTCTACGAGGTCGACATGCGGTTGCGTCCGTCGGGCACCGCCGGTCCGGTCGCCTCGAGCCTGGGGGCTTTCCACCGCTACCATCGCGAGCTCGCCTGGACGTGGGAGCAGATGGCGCTGACGCGGGCGCGGCCGGTCGCCGGCGACGACGACATCAGCGCCCGCGTCATGGCCGAGATACGTTCGGTCCTGGTCCGCCCGCGCAGCGTCCAAAGCCTGGCCCGCGACGTCGTCGAAATGCGGGCCCGTATCGCCGACGTGCACCGCAATCCGTCACCGTTCGACGTTAAACACCGTCGCGGCGGCATGGTCGACATCGAGTTCATCGCCCAATTTCTCCAGCTTCGCGACGCAGCACAGGCGCCGCCGGTGCTCCACCCCAACACGCGAGCGGCCCTAATCGCGCTGGCAGTAACGGGCGCGTTGGCACCAGCGGACGCCGAAACCCTGGTGCGCGCCCTGACGCTGTGGCGCAACGTTCAAGGCCTGCTGAAGCTGACGGTGCCGGAACTCTTCGACGATGTTGGCACACCCGTCGCGGTCAAGGCGTTGATTGCGCGCGGCGGCGGCGCAATTGACTTCGACGCGCTCAAGCAGGATATGGATGCCGCCGCCCGCGCCGCCTATGGCCTTTTTTGCCAGTTGGTCGAAGCCGCGGCGGTCAAGATGGCGGAGGAGCGCGCACCATGAGTCTCGACATCGGCGACAAAGCCCCGGATTTCATCCTGCCCACCGACGGCGCCGGCACGGTACGGCTGTCGGACCTCAAGGGGCAGAACGTGGTGCTGTATTTCTATCCCAAGGACGATACGTCGGGTTGCACCGCCGAGGCCTGCCAATTCCGCGACCTGTTCCCCAAATTCGGCCGCACCGACGCCACGGTCATCGGCATTTCGCGCGACTCGATCGTCTCGCACGACAAATTCAAAAAGAAATACAAGTTACCCTTCACCCTCGCCGCCGACGAGCAGGGCAAAGTGACCGAGCGTTACGGCGTCTGGGTCCAGAAGAGCATGTATGGGCGCAAATACATGGGCATCGAACGCTCCACGTTCCTGGTCGACGGCAAGGGCGTCATCCGCGGTATCTGGCGCAAGGTCAAGGTTCCGGGGCACGCCGAAGAGGTGCTAAACGCGATCAAGGCGTCGTGATCGACCGGGCGGCGACAATGGACGCTACAGCGTCCGAATTGCCGACGTGCTAATATCGGCGCTGATGGGATTCTGGGCGAGATTGCGTCGATCGGATTTTGCCGCTGCCGCGCTGGCGTTCGCCGTGTTTCTTGCCGTCGTGGTTCCCCTTGCCAGCGCTGCCGCGCCAATCACCGTCAGCCAGCGCAACCGGCATTTCAATCCGGATACGCTGACCGTCGCCGTGGGCAGCATCGTTCACATCGTCAACGACGACCGGGTGACCCACCACGTTTACGTCGATTCGCCAGCCATGAAGTTCGATTCCGGCGAGCAGCCGGTGGGCACGACCGTGGATTTGGAATTCGATCATTCCGGCACGTACCAAGTGCTGTGCGCGATCCATCCTACCATGCACTTGCAGGTGACAGCGAAATAGCCTCAGCGCGGCAGGACCGGGACATCCACCGGTTTGGGATCGGACGTTAGGGTATTAAGGAATGCGATCAGATCGGCTTTTTCGCCGGCCGTCAGGTGTAGCGGCTTGATGAAATCGGCTCGACTTGGCCGATCGATGCCGCCGCGATCGTATAGGTCGATGACGTCGGCGAGCGTCGCTTCCGAACCGTTATGCATATAAGGCGCGCGACGCGCCACATCGCGCAACGTCGGCACCTTGAAGGCGTATTTGAGCTTGACAGTATTCGTAAACAGCCGCGCGCGGCCGATATCGTCGCCGGTTGCGGTGCCGACGTCATAGAAGCCTTCGTCGGTAAAGGCCCAGCCGATGTGGCAATTGGCACAGCCGGCCTTGCCGGTGAACAGCGCGAAGCCACGCTTGGCCTGCGCATCGATTGCCTTGTCGTCGCCGGCGACCCAGCGATCGAAGGGCGCAGGACCTGAAACGATAGTGCGTTCGAACGTCGCCAGCGCGTCTGCGACGTGCGCTTCGGTAACCGCACGGTCCGGATAGGCGGCGGCGAATGCCGCGCGGTATCCGGGGATCGCCGAGAGCGCGCGAATCAGATCGGCCGGCTTGCGATTCATGATTCCCGGATTGGTGATCGGTCCGGCGAACGCGACCGCCTCCAACGACGGGAAATGGCCGTCCCAGCCAAGGATCGGCGCCCAGGCGATGTTGAGCAGCGTCGGCGTGTGCGTCTTCATCTCCTGCGTGCCGACGCCGAACCGCAAGCCGTCGGCCCATGACAGGCCGGGGTTGTGGCAGCTGGCGCAGGATTGCGTTCCGTTGCCCGACAGGATCGGATCCCAGAACAGCAACTCGCCGAGATGTGCCTTGGCCTTCGAGTACGGGTCGTTGGACGGGAACGGCGTCGCCTCCGACCGGGCAAAATCCGCCTTCAGCTCGGCAAGTGTGGTGTGCGACGGCGACGCGGCGTCGGCCGAAACGCCAGGCAGCCCGATGTGCAACGCCAGCACCGCGGCGGCGGCGATCGGCGCCACCCACAACGCCCGCGACATCCAGCAGCGCGCCCGGTGGCGATCGATCTTGCGGATCAGCACGACGCGACCGTTGCCGTTTGCGTCGTCCGCACCGCTTCGGGAAGCAGCACGGTGACTGTGGTGCCTTGGCCGGGCGCGCTGGCGATCTCGAGCCGCCCGCCGTGCAGCTCGATGATGCTCTTGCACAACGGCAGACCCATACCGGTGCCTTCGTACCGGCGCGCCAGACTGCTGTCGACCTGGCTGAACGGCGACAAGGCCACCGGGACGTCCTCAGCACGCATGCCGATGCCTGTATCGGCAACCGACAAGGCAACAAAGCCGGCGCCGTCGCGCCGGGCAGAAAGCGTGATGTGTCCGCCAGCGGGCGTGAACTTAACGGCGTTGGAGACCAGTTGCTGCAGAATGCGCCGTAGGCGCACGGGATCGACCATCAGCCAAATCCCGGCTGCGTCCGGCGCGACGGCCAGCGCGAGCTGCCCGCGCTCGGCGTCGCGGGCGAAGAAGACCGAGGCTTGTTCCATCGCCGTGTGCGCCTCGATCGGCTCGGGTATGATTTCGAGATTGCCGCCCTCACATTTGGCGAAGTCGAGGATGTCGTTGATCATTTCAAGCAGGTGGCGGCCGCTGCGCATGATGTCGTTCGCGAATTCCTTGTAGGACGGCTGCCCAACCGGGCCGACCATCTCGCCGGCGATGATTTCAGAGAAGCCGATAACGGCGTTGAGCGGCGTGCGCAGCTCGTGACCCATGTTCGCGAGGAATTCGGTCTTAGCGCGATTGGCCATTTCGGCCTGTTCCTTGGCGGCACTGAGCGCGAGCTCGCGCTCCTTGAGCGCGGAGATGTCGCTGATGATGACCACGAAACCGCCGTCGGAGGTCGTGCTACGGCTCAGATGCAACCAGCGAATTCCGTCGACGCACATTTCGCCGCGCGGCTGCGCCAAGGCGCCCTCGAGCATTTCGGGAAACGGCGCACCCGGCGCGAGACTGCCGGCGAGCGTCGGAAAGAACGCCGTGACCTGCGAATTCGCGATCAGGATGCGGCCGTTGGCATCGGCCAGCACGACGCCTTCGGCGCTGTTCTCGAGCGCATTGACGAGGCGGTTCTGCGCCGAGCGCCGGGCGGCGATCTCGCGCTCCATCATGCCACGAATATTGTCGCGCATGACCGCCATCGAGCCGAGCAGTTGACCGAGCTCGTCGTTGCCGGCGGTGCCGATCTCGACGTCGAGTTCGCCTTCGGCGATGCGACGAGCGGCCGACGACGCCGTCGCGATCGGGCGCACCATGCGCCGCGCCAGCAACAGGGCGATGACGCCGCCGAGCAGCACCGCAGCGAGCGTCGCCGCGATGCTGAGCGAGCGATAACGCGCGATCGACGCCAGCGCGGTTTCGCGGAACTTGAAGCCGTCCTCCGCCGTCAGCTCGACCAGATTGTCGAAATCATCGTCGATGGCTTTGGCGCGCGCGATCAGCGTTTCCCGATCGGCTTCGTCATCGGCTTGGTCGTCGACGCTGTTGATCAACTCGCGACGCAGCTTGTTCCAGTCGGCGACGGCGGTGGCGGTATCGTGTGCCGCCGTGGCGGCGCGCGCCGACAGCGACCGTCCTTCGGTCACGGCCAAATCCTCGGCCACGGACGCAGCGAGGTCGTCCATGCGCGCATCGAGTTCCCGCTGGTGAGCCGGATCGCGCGCCTTCACCCGATCCGTCAAGGCAACTTCGATGGCGGTAAAGTTAGACAAGGCGAGCCGCGCGTAACTGATCGACATCAACGGCTTGTCGTAGGTTTCCACCACCAGCTGGCCGGAATTGACGACACTGTTGACGGCATAGAATCCGAGCAGCCCGGTCAAGGCGGCAAGCGCGAAGAACGCGAGTAAAATCTTGCCGCGAATCGTTATCCCCATCGTGCGAAAGAGCCGCGCGACGGCTGGCGATCGGCTCAAAACGCCTGCATGCGGTTGCTGCGACACGCTCATTTTCCCTAGGCGGAACTGGCCTAGAGTGCAGGCATTGCGGCTAAATTTGGGTTAAAGCGCTCCGTTTGTCGGATATACGTCCCCGCGACCCGATGAATCCGCCCGCAATCCTTTCCAGACGTTAACGAATAACCCCTCAGACGGGCCCGAAGAGTGTTGGGTCTGCGAACTCGTCGCCGCGGGCTTGTTCGAGTTCCTGGTTGTAGCGGCGGAGGGCATAGGCTTCGGTGACGAAGCCGATGACCTTGCGGTCGGTGGCGCTGGCGAGCACGGGGAGCGCCTCGACCTCGGCGCTGACGAAGCGGTCGAGGGCAGCGCGGACGTTCTGGTGGGGGAGCAGGAACTGGGTCTCGGCCTGGCGCAGATCGGCGGCGCGCAGGGTGGCCAACCGCTCGTCGAGGTCGGGGTTGTGGGCGTCGGCGGTTACCACCATGCCGGCATAGTCGCCCTTGGCGTCGAGCAGGAAGACGCGGTTGGTGCCGCCCAGCGGGAACTGCGCCCGCAGCTCCGCCAGCGGCAGGTTCTCCGACACCGTATGGATGTCCCGGCGCATCATCTTGCGCACCGTCAGGTCGCGGATCCAGCCGACGTCCTGCGCGCCCCGGATCGGCACCCCGCGCAGGTGGAACCGCCAGGTGGCGAACGAATAGCCAAACGCCGAGCGCACGATCATCGACGCCACGATCACCCCCACCGTCACCCCCACCGTGACGTAGAAGTTCGCCGTCATCTCCAGCGTCAGCAGGATCATGGTCACCGGCGCCCCGATGATCGCCGCCGCCATCGTCCCCATCCCCACCACCGTGTAGGCCAGACGGTCGATCCCCAGCCCCGGCAGAACCAGCGCCAGGAACGCCCCCGAAGCCGCCCCGAAGATGCTCCCCAAAAACAGCGACGAGCTGAACAAACCCCCGCGGAACCCAGACCCAACCGAAAACGCCGACGCCAAGGCCTTCGCGGGCACCAGCAGGATCAAGGCGAGCGGCGCAAAATTATTGGCGATCACCATCTCGATGCCGCCGTGGCCGCTGCCCAACACCTCGGGCCAGAAGAACGCCACCAGGCCGACGCCGATGCCACCGATGACCGGGCGCAGCCAGACCGGGATGGCGTTGCGCCGGAGACCGCGTTCGACCCAGGTCACGCACAACATCGTCAGGATGCCGATGCCCGCCGCCGCGGCACCAAGCAGGCCGAACAGCGGGTAATCCCACCCCCCGATGCTGATCGACTCCGAAACGAAAAAGATCGGCTGCGATCCACCCATGTGCCGCGCCGTGAAGGTGGCGGCGAGCGCCGCGGCGGTGACGGGCGCCAGGACCGGCGCCGAGTAGGCGCCGATCACCAGCTCGAAGGCGTAAAACGCCCCCGCCAAGGGCGCGTTGAACGCCGCCGCAATCGCCGCCGCCGCTCCGCACCCCACCAGCGTCCGCATGTCGTGCCGCCGCAGCCGCAGAACCTCACCCACGTTCGACGCAAACCCCGCCCCCAGCTGCGTATAGGCCGCCTCCAGACCCACCGACGCCCCAAACCCGCCCGACAGCAGCGTCAGCAACGTCAGGTTGGCGCTGTCGACCAGCGACATCTTGCCGCCGTAAAGCGCGTTCGCCTCAATCGCGTCCACCACCTCGCGCGGCCGGAACCGCCGGATCACCAGCGTCGCTACCCCAACCACCAATCCCCCAAGACACGGAACCACCAGAACCCGCCACCACGACAGACCAACCCCCTCGCTCAGCAATCGGTCGGGCGGCACCTTGAACAGCATTTCATGCAGCCACTGCGACAGCTGATGCACAACGACGACGCCGATACCGACGGCCGCACCCAGAACCCCGCCGAACAGCGTCAAGGCAATCTCGTTGCTCCGCAGGTGGCGGCGCTCAAGCCCGCGCAACAAAGCGCGCCAGCGCACGCGGACCAAGAATCGAGCATCGTGCCAGTTGCGCGACGGCCGCACCCCGGCGGCGACTGACGGCGCCGGCCGCACAATCGCCAACGTTCCGCGAATGCGGTCGACAATTTTCATGATGCGCTCGGCCGGAATGTCGACAACAGCAAGCGGAACGTGATCATCGCCAAGGCCAGTCCCCGTGCCGCGAAGGACTCGCCGGAGGCCGGCGCCGGCCAGGCGCAAACCGCCCCCGGAGATCCGGCGGCACCTTCAGGGCATAACCCGTCTGCGGTATGGCCGTAAAGCAGATGATGCAGCCGTCGTGGGGCGCGCCGCAGCCCACAGGGTGGGCTGGTCAGTAGACGCCGAGATGCTGGTGCAGGTCGACGCCGCCGCGGCGCAGCTCGTCCGTGGTTCCCGCGACCGCAACCCGGCCGCTGTTGAGGATGACGATGTCGTCGGCGATGTCGAACACTAGCTTGGCGTTCTGCTCGACCAAGATAATGCTGAGTCCCTGTTCCTTGAGCCGGCGAATGGTCGCCATCACCTCGGCGACGATCTGCGGCGCGAGGCCTTCCGACGGCTCGTCCATCAGCAGCACGCGCGGATTGGCCATCAACGCCCGGCCGATCGCCAGCATCTGCTGCTCGCCGCCGGAGAGATAACCGGCAACCTGATTCTGCCGCTCCTTGAGGCGCGGGAAGGTGGCGTAGACGGTGTCGAACGTCCACGGCGCGTGTGCACCGTTGGCTTGCGGCGGCCGCGCCGCCACCAGCAGGTTCTCGCGCACCGTCAGGCTGCGGAAAATCCGTCGGCCTTGCGGCACCAGGGCGATGCCGGATGCCGCAATGTCTTCCGGCGCGCGACCGGCGATGGCCTGTCCGAACAGCGTGACGGCGCCGCGTCGCGGCCGCAGCATGCCCATGGTCACGTTCATGCACGTCGTCTTGCCGGCGCCATTGCGGCCCAACAGGCCGAGCAGCCGCGCCTCGCCGAGAATGAAGGAAACACCGTGCAGCACGTGGCTGTCGCCGTAAAAGGCGTCGATGCCGGCGAGTGCGAACGCGTCATTCGCCAAGGTAAATCTCCTTGGTGCGCGGATCGGCGACCACTTCGGCGCGCGTGCCTTCGACCACGATTTCGCCGAAGTGCATCACGGTGATGCGCTCGGCGAAATCGAGCGCTACATCCATATCGTGCTCGATCATGACGATGGTGACGTCGCGCGGAATCGCGAACAACAGCATCTTGACATCGCGTCGCTCGTCGACCGAAAGCCCGGCGAACGGCTCGTCGAGCAGCAGCACGCGCGGATTCTGCGCCAGCGCCATCGCGATCTCGACGCGGCGGCGCTCGCCGTACGAGGTCTCGGCGAGCGGCCGGTGCGCCAGATGGCCGAGGCCGACGCGCGCCAGCGCTGCTTCCGCCTGCGCGATCAGCGATCGTTGCCGGTCGAGCCGAAGCAGCGGGTTCCAGCGCAAATGCGACAGGCCGAGCAGCGACAGCGTGACGTTGCGCAGCAGCGTGTCCTTGGGGAACAGCGTGATGATCTGATAGGTCCGCGACAGACCCATATGGGCGCGGCGGCGCGACGGCAGGCGCGTCAGCTCCTGGCCGAAGAGCGCCACCGAGCCGGCATCGGGCCTGATCTCGCCGGTGACGAGATTGAACAGCGTCGTCTTACCGGCGCCGTTGGGGCCGATGATCAGGCGCCGCTCGCCCGGCGCGACCTCGAGATCGACACCACGGGTGACGTGCAGGCCGCCGAAAGATTTCGACAGTTGGCGGATCGAGAGCGCGGTCATGGCGTCGGCTCGCCGGAGTTCGGCTCCGCTGCTGCAGCGGCGGGCGCCTTGGCGCAGGCTTTGAGAAGCGCACGCACCAGCCGTCGCGAGCCAGGCACCAGGCCTTCGGGCATGAAGATGACGATGGCGACGAAGATCGCGCCCAACAGCATGTTCCAGCGCGTGATGTAGGCGCTGGCGATGTTCTTGACGATTTCGACCAGCGCAGCGCCGACGATCGGACCCAGGAGCGTGCCCGAACCGCCCGAGATCACCATCAACACCGGCTCGGCCGATGCGGTAAGCGTCAAGGTCTGGGGACTGATGAACTGGGTGTAATAGACGAAGAGGATGCCGGCGATGCCTGTTAGCAAACCGGAGAACATGCACGCGTAAAACCGGATGAGCCAAACGTGATAGCCCAGCGCATTCATGCGCCGCGGCTGATCGCGCGTGCCCTTGAGGCTCGCGCCGAGCGGCGAACCGATGAAGACCCAGGTGGCGAAGACCGACAGGGCGAATACGACCAGCGTCGCGTAGTAGAAATGCGCCGGCGGATTGAGCGAGATGCCGAAGGGCGCCGGCCGATTGGCGACGCTGATGCCGTTGTCGCCATTGGTGACGCTGATCCAGCGATAGGCGAGACCCCAAAGCAACTCGCCGAGCGCGAGCGTGATCATGATGAAGCCGATGCCGGTGACGCGCAGCGACAGCGCGGCGAAGAGCGCGGTGCCGACCAGCGCCAGAACCAGCGCGATGACGACCGCCGCAATGTGGCCGATTCCGGCCGCCAGCATATAGGCGACGGCGTAGCTGGCGATGCCGAACAGGCCGGCGTGGCCGAGCGAGACCAGGCCGCCATAGCCGATCAGCACATCGACGCCGAGCGCAAAGATCGCGTAGATCAGGATCTGGCTGCAGACGCTGACGTAATAGTCTCCGGGCACCCACAGCGGCACAGTGAGCAGCACCAACGCCCCGGCGAGCAACCCGACGCGCGTCGCGGTCATGGCGCTTGCTTGCCGAACAGGCCCTGCGGCCGCAGCACCAGGACCACGACCATCGGCAGGAACAGCACGAAATAGGCGAGTTCGGGGAACAGCGCCTGACCGTAATTGTAGATGAAGCCGATGACGAAACTGCCGACCAGCGAACCCAGTAGGCTGCCAGTGCCGCCGAGGATCACCACCACCAGCGCCAACGGCAGCATATCGTTGTCGAGCCCCGGATAGACCGACAGGATCGGCGCGCCCATGACACCGCCGAAGCCGGCGATCGCCGCACCGAGGCAAAAGACGATGGTGAACAGGCGCGAGACGCGGATGCCGACGACGCGCGCCATCTGCGGATCATCGACGCCGGCGCGGATCATCGCGCCGAGTCGCGTCCGGTCGAGCAGCCCCCACAACAGCGCACCGATGACGCAAGCGATGAGGATGATGGCGATGCGGTAGGTTGGAAAAAACACGCCGACGAAGCGCACGCCGCCGACCAGGCCCGGCGGCGTGGCGACCGAGATCGGATCCCCGGTCCATACCATCAGGCAGAAATCCGCAACGATCAGCGAGATGCCGAGCGTCACCAGGACTTGTGCCTGCTCGGCGCCGGCGAGCCGGCGCAACAACAGCCGCTCGATCAGCCCGCCGAAAACCGCGACCGTCAGCGCCGCGACGACGGCGCCGATCCAGAACGGCAGATGGAAGGTCATCACCATGCTGGCGCCGACATAGGCGCCGAGCATGAACATCGAGCCGTGCGTCAGGTTGGGGATCCGCATCAATCCGAAGATGAGCGAAAACCCGGCGGACAAAAGAAACAGGAGGCCGCCGAAGGTGATGCTGTTAACGGCCAGCAACAACCAGAGGTTCATGGCGAAGCGTTCCGCCCGACGTCGCCGACCCGGTGGGCGCGCGCTCGCCGCGCGCCCGCCCGGCTCGGATCAGCTCTTCAACGGCGGGAAGTCCCGCGAGTAGACCGGCTGTGCGAGGAACTTCTTCTCGTCGAACGGCCAGAACTGGCCGATGTTGGCATAGGTCTTGAGGGTCTTCTGCCAGAGCTTGCCGTTTTCCTTGACGATCTTGCGAATGAAGATGTTGCCGATGACATTGCCCTTGTCGTCAAACCGCACCGGTCCGCGCGGCGTATCGGTGAGATGCGCCGCACGCATCGCCTTCACGAAGGCCGTCTTGTCGGCGGTCTTGCCGCCGGTCGCTTTCAACGCGGCCTCGACCACTTGGCAGTTGACGTAGAGTCCAGCGGCGTAGAAGCCGGGCCAATTGCCGACCTGTTTTTCGAAGTCGGCGATGAAGCGCTTGTTGGTTTCGTTGTCGAAGTCGATCGTGTACGGGCATGCGCTGATCATGCCGATGGCTTCGTCGCCGAAGCTCTTGAGTTCGGCGTCGTCGCTCCCCGTCTCGCCGGTAAGCACCGGGAACTTGAGTCCCTGATCGGCGTATTGCTTCATGAATTTCACCGGATTGGAGCCGGCGAAACCCTGGACCACCGCGTCGACGCCGCTGAGCTGCGCCAGATAGGGCGTGTAGTCGGGCGTGACGATCGGCGTCCAGATCTTCTTCAGCACGCGGCCACCATCATCCTCGAACACCTGCTGGAATCCGCCCATCTGTTCGTAGCCGAAGGCGAAGTCTTCGACGATGGTGATGACCTTCTTGAGCTTGAGCTCTTTGGCGGCATAGTCCGCCAACGGCTTCATCGCCTGCGACGAGGTCGCCGATGCGCGCACGAAATACGGATTGGGCTTGCGCTGGGTGATATCCTCGGCCGCCGCCAGGCTCAGCATCGGCGTTTTATGCTCGGCGACGTACTCGCTGATGGCAAGTAGCTCGAACGACGCCAGCGGACCGAGAATCAAATCGACCTGGTCGCGTTCGATCAGCTCTTGCGCCTTGACCTTGGCGCCGGCGGGATTGCCGCCCGTGTCCGCCGAAATGAAATCGACCTTGCGGCCGGCGATGGTGTAATTGCGCTGTTTCAGGAAGGTGACGACGCCGCCTTCCATCTGGATGCCGCCGGCGGCGAGCGGACCGGTCTTGACCGTCAGCAAGCCGATTTTGAGCGGTGTGCCTTGCGCGATCGACGGCATCGGGAATGCGGCGGCACCGGCGATCGCGGCCGTGCCGGCAAGAAATTTGCGGCGATTGACACGCATGGCTTCTGGTTCCCTCCCTCATTTTCCCTTGGTGTCGCATTTTCAGCTCGCGGCACCATCGTTATTACGGGCTGATTTCTTGGGCTTCTCTGCGCCCTTTGGCCCGGCCGATCGAGATTACTAGAGGATAGTGAGTTTCCGCCAACTGGCGCAACCTCTCATTCCGCCGCCGCCGCACCCACGGCCTCGTTGACGCGCGGAATGACTTCGTTCGCCATCAATTCCATCGACCGGCGGCCAAGCTGCGGATCGACCCAGTCGTGTCCGGCGTAAAGCAGCGTGCCGAAATCGCCGACGCGCTCGCGGAACGCCAGCAGCTGGTCGACGACGCGATTGACCGAGCCGTGAATCACCAGCGAGTCCATGACGTAGTCGAGCGTCACGGCCGAATCCGGCATCGCGCGATCGGCCTTGAACAATTCGGGACGGCCGTTGCCAATCAGCTTGGTCATCAGTTGCTTGTAGTAGAAACGGTACGGGCTATTACCTTCGTTGGCATAGCGCCGGGCGGTCTTGTCGTCGTCGAGCACACAGATGCTCTTGGCAACGCGCCAATCGACGCGGCGCGCCTGGCGGCCGGCCTTGGCGCAACCCTGATCGTACATCGGCCAATGCGACGCAACCCACGGCGGCTGCAGGAAGTTGGCCGAGATCGGCGTCCAGCCGCGCTCGGCCGCGGCGACCACGCCCTTCGAGAACGGCGCCACCGCGGTCACGATGATCGGCGGATGCGGCCTCTGGTAGGGCGGCATGATGATGCCCTGCCCGATGTCGAGCATCATGGTGCGCCGCGTGCTGACCTTCCAGAATTTGCCTTCGAGATCGTAGGGCGGCGCGCTCGACCAAATCTTGAGCACCATGTCGATGCCCTCGACGAACATCGCGGTGCGGTCGGCGTCGAGATTGCCGAAGACTTCAGCATCCGACAGCAAGCCGCCCGGGCTGATGCCCATGAGGAAGCGGCCTTCGAGCATGTGATCGATCATCGCCACCTGCGCAGCGACGGTGGCCGGATGGCTGTTCGGAATGTTGATCGTGCCGCTGCCGAGCTTGATGCGCTTGGTCTCGTGCGCCAGCGACGCCAGGAACATCAGGCACGAGGTGACGGTCTCGGCGCGGTCGGTGATGTGTTCGCCGACGAAAGCCTCAGCATAACCGAGACGGTCGGCGAGCAGGATCGCTTCGCGATCCTCCTTGAGCGTCACGGTGTAATCGCGCTCCGGCGGATGGAGCGGCATAATGAAAAAGCCGAGCTTCATGTCCGTTACCCGGTCGACCCAGCGCTATTGTTCATACGATCAATAACTCAGTCAACCGGTTTCAGGTGGCTTTTCCGAACTGCGCTCACGCCTTGCCGAGCGCCGCCAGCACGCGCCGCGGCGAGATCGGCTGTGCGGTTATGCGGACCTTGAACGGCGCCAGCGCGTCGTTGACCGCGTTCATCACCGCCGCCGGCGCGCCGCCGGTGCCGGCTTCGCCTGCCCCCTTGGCGCCGAGCATCGATTCGGCGGTCGGCGTCTCGACGTGCTCGACCATGATGTCGGGCATCTCGCCGGCCATTGGCACCAGATAATCGGCGAGCGTGCCGTTCAGCAGCTGCCCGCGATCGTCGTAAATGCACTCTTCGAAGAGCGCGCCGCCGATGCCCTGAACGACGCCGCCGCGAATCTGCTCCTCGACCAGCAGCGGGTTCACCACCCGGCCGCAATCCTCGACCACCCAATGTTTGAGCAGCTTGATGAAGCCGGTTTCGACGTCGAGCTCGAGATAGCAGGCCTGTACACCGTTGGTGAATGCGAACGGATATTGCCGCGGCATGTAGTGGCGCGTCGCCACCAGCTCAGGCTGGACGCCGGGCGGCAGCGTGTCGCCGCGAAAATAGGCGGCGCGGCCGACTTCGTCGAGGCCGATGCGGCGATTGCCGCCGACGCGATCCACCACCCAGCCGCCGGCAAGGTCGAGCGCCACAGGCTCGGCCTGCAGCATCGCGCCGGCAAGCGCGAGGATATTTGCTTTAAGCGCGAGCGCGCCTTGCAGCGCGGCCTCGCCGCCGATGCCGCAGCCGCGCGATGCCCAGGTGCCGCCGCCGTAAGGCGTGCGCTCGGTATCGCCGGTGACGACGCGCACCTGGTTGAGCGCCAAGCCCAACGTCGACGCGACGATCTGCGCCACCATGGTCTCGGTGCCCTGGCCCTGCTCGGTGACGCCGGTTGCACAGGTCACGCTGCCGCCCGGATCGAGACGGATCGTGCAGCCGTCCTGTGACGAGATCGGCGCGCCGCCGACGCCGTAGAAGGCCGGGCCGGGATTGGTGAGCTCGACAAAGCAGGCGAGACCGATGCCGCGATGGACGCCGCGTTGCCGCAGCGCCGCCTGCTCGCGACGCAAACCGTCGTAATCCATCAGCGCGAGCAGCTTCTCGAGCGCCGCCTGTTGCGACAGCTTCTCGAACTTGAGGCCGGAAGCCGTCGTCCACGGATAGGCGTCGTCGGGAATGAGATTGTGCCGGCGCAATTCCGCGGGATCGAGGCCGAGCGCGCCTGCGGCGCGGTCGATCAGCGCCTCGGTCACCGCCGTGGCGATCGGATGGCCGACGGCGCGGTATTGCGTCGTCGGCGGCTTGGTCTGAAACGCGACGCGCAGCTGGGCGCGGTAGTTGCGGCAGCGGTACGAGGAGCCGGCCAGTCCGATCACCTGATTGCCTTCGACGACGCTGGTACGCGGATATGTGGAATAAGGGCCGATGCCGGTGACGTCGTCGATCGCCAGCGCCGCGATGGTGCCGTCCTTGGCCAAGGCCATGCGCGCCGTGATCCGGTGCTCGCGCGCGTGAATATCGGAGACGAAGGATTCGAGGCGGTCGGCGATGAACTTGACCGGCCGGCCGAGCAGCAGCGCGATCGCCACCGTCGCCATCTCGTCGGGATAAACGTGTATTTTGATGCCGTAGGAACCGCCGACATCGTTGCAAACGACGCGCACCGCGCTTTCCGGCAGGCGGAAATGGCGCGCAAAAATCTCCTTCATCATGTGCGGCGCCTGACTCGAGTAGTGCACGGTCAGGCTGCCGGCGGCGGAATCGAAATCGGCGAGGATCGAGCGCGGCTCGAGGCAGACGCCGGTGTGGCGGGCAAAAGAATAGGACTCCTCGACGACGCAATCGGCGGCGGCGAAGGCGGCGTCGACCGCGCCGGCATCGATGGTGCGCGTGAAACACAGATTGTCGCCGAGCTCGGCATGCAGCGGCGCGGCGCCCGGCTCGAGGGCCGCGTGCATGTCGGTGAGCGGCGGCAACTCTTCCCAGGCGACGTCGATTTGCGCGACGGCATCCTCGGCGAGCGCGCGGCTTTCGGCGACCACGGCGACGACCGGCTCGCCCTGCCACGTCGCCCGCTCGACCACCAGCGGATGCTGCGGCGCCGATTTCATGCCTTTGAAGTGCGTCAGCGTGCCGACCCACGGCGTATACCGGCCGGCGAGATCCTTGGCCGTCACCACCCGGATCACGCCGGGCGCGCGCACAGCGGCCGCGACGTCGAGCGACGCGAGCCGGGCGTGCGCGTAAGGGCAGCGCAGGAATGCGGCGTGCGCCAGCCGCGGCAGGCGCACATCGTCGACATAGCGGCCGCGCCCCGCGAGCAGCCGCTTCGCATTGGGCCGCGGCACGCTTTTGCCGATGTAACTGACGGGCCGGTCGAGGGACGAGAGCGGCCCGGTCATGGCCGCTTGGCACGCTCGCGCGCGGCTTCGGCGACGGCGTCGACGATCGCGTGATAGCCGGTGCAGCGGCAATAGTTCGCCGATAGCGCGGCGCGGATCGTCTCGCGGCGCGGATCGGGATCGCGCCGCAGCAGCGCATCGGCGGTCAGCAGCATGCCGGCGGTGCAGAAGCCGCACTGCACGGCGTTGCGGGCGTGGAACGCCGCCTGCAACTCGGCCAGCGCGCCGGATTCCGTCAAGCCTTCGATGGTCTCGACTGTGGCGCCGTCGAGCTGGACCGCGAAGATCAGGCAGCCGCGGACGATCTCGCCGTCGACGCGGACGGTGCAAGCGCCGCACGCGCCGTGCTCGCACGACCAATGGGTGCCGGTCAGGCCGAGTTCGTCGCGCAGGAAATCGACCAGATTGAGACGCGGCTGCACGTCGCGCTCGACCGTCGTGCCGTTGACGGTCAGGCGGATGGCGACCGTCTCCCTCATGCCGCCCGCGCCATCGCCGCAGCGCAGGCGCGGCGCAGCAACGCGCCCGCGAGGTGCCGCTTCATCGCCGCACTGGCGTTGAAGTCGGCGACCGGCGTCAAATCACGGTCGAGCGCCGCGATCGCCGCCTCGAGCGAGGTGGGGAGCGCCGCCGACGCCGTCTTGGCTTCGACGGCGCGAATATCCGTGCCAAAGAACACGAGCCGCGCCTCGGCGATCCGTCCTTGCTGCAACGCCGCCCAGCCGGCGAGCCCGGCGATCGCGTAGTCGCCCTGGCGGCGCGCCAGCTCGAGAAACAGCGTCGCGCCGCGTTGCGCCGGAATCTCGGCTGCGACCAGGATCTCGTCGTGCGCCAGCGCGGTCTCATAGACGCCCTTGAAGAAATCGCGGGCGGCGACGCGGCGACGCCCGCGCGGTCCGGCGATTTCGAGCTGAGCGTCGAGCGCCACGACGCAAGCCGGCAACTCGGCCGCCGGGTCGGCTTGCACGAGGCTGCCGCCGAAGGTGCCGCGGTTGCGGATCGCCTCATGGGCGATGAAGGGTACGGCGGTCGTCAACAGCGGCGCGCGGCCGGCGACGATGTCCGAGGCGCCGAGCGCGGCTTGGCGCGTCAGCGCGCCGATACGAATGCCGCCGCGGCTTTCGCTGATGCCGTTCAGTTCGTCCAATCCGTTGATGTCGATGAGCAGCGTCGGCTCGAGAAGTCGCATGTTGAGCGCCGGCACCAGGCTTTGGCCGCCGGCCAGCAGCCGCGCGTCGCCGCCTTCGGCCAGCAATTCGAGCGCCGCATCGAGCGTGCGCGGCCGGGCATAACGGAACGGCGGCGCTTTCAACCAACCTCCCCGCGCCGGTTGCCTGATCGTCCGGCTTGCTCCAAGAATGGGCGCGACAAAAGACGCCGTCAACCGAGCCCTGACATCATACGGGCAATAAGGCGTCGAGGCAGGGAGGCATGATGCGCAAACCGGCACGACGCGCGCGGGCGCGGGCGCAAGGCGGCAGACGACGGCGGCTCGCGCCCGACGAGCGCGAGCGTTTAATCGCCCAGGCGGCAGTGCATTTCTTCGCCGAGCAGGGCTTCGAAGGCCAGACCCGCGAGCTGGCGCGCCGGCTCGGCATCGCCCAGCCGCTGCTTTACCGCTATTTCCCGAGCAAGCACGCGCTGATCGAACGCGTTTATCGCGAGGTTTTCGTCGATCCCTGGCGCGACGAATGGTTCACAGCGCTCGCCGATCGGCGCCGGCCGCTCAAGGAGCGGCTCATCTATTTCTATCGCGAATACGCCCGCACGGCCGTCGGCTACGAGCGCGTGCGCCTGTTCATCCTCGCCGGCCTCAAAGGCGGCCTCGACCTCAACGCGCGCTTCTTCAAGATGCTGCGCGAGCACGTATTCGTCGCGGTGGTGCGCGAGGTGCGCGAGGCCAATGGCCTGCCGCCGCTCGACCGCGTGCCGATGAGCGAGACCGAGGCCGAGCTGGTGTGGATGCTGCACGCGGCGATTTTCTATATCGGCATCCGGCACTGGATTTACGGCCTGCCGGTGCCCGAAAATATCGATCCGGTGATCGAAGCCATGATCGTGACCTTCCTCGAAGGCATTCCCAAGGAGATGGCGACGCTGACCGGAGCGCAACCGGCGTGAGCCCGGCGCCCGATCTCGCCGAGATGAAGCGCCGGGCGCTCGCGTTGCTGCCGCGGCTGCGCGAGCGGGCGGCGGAAACCGAGACTCTGCGCCGCATTCCCGACGCCACGATCGCCGATCTGCATGCGGCGGGTCTGTTCCGCATGCTGCAGCCGCGGCGCGTCGGCGGCAGCGAGGCGCCCTACCGCACGCTGGTCGATGTCGGCGCCATCGTCGCGCGCGGCTGCGGCTCCACATCCTGGGTGCTGACCAATCTCGCCAGCCACCATTGGATGCTCGGCATGTGGCCACAGCAGGCGCAGGACGAGATTTGGAACGGCGATGGACCCGACGTGCTGATCGGCTCGGCCTTCGCCTTTCCCGCCGGCCGCGCGCGCAAGACGCCGGGTGGCTGGCGGCTCAAAGGCCGTTGGCCGTTTTCAAGCGGCATCGACCCGTCGCGCTGGACCATGATCGGTGCGCTGGTCGAGGAAAACGGTACCGTCACCGAACCGCGTATCTTCATCGTGCCGCAGAAGGACTACACCGTCATCGACAACTGGCATGCCGCCGGCCTCGCGGGCACCGGCAGCAAGGACGTGGCGATCGCCGACGCCTTCGTGCCGGAGCATCGGAGCCTATCGGTCAATGCGATCGCCGGCGGGCCGACGCCCGGCAGCGCCATCAATCAAGGTGCGCTCTATCGCCTGCC
>Ga0126371_10000873_pt1 | contig 25338 bp, 16 predicted proteins | sample PanSoiMetaPlot_4_FD_110145 | JGI IMG/M metagenome (GOLD analysis project Ga0126371, IMG submission 110145) | Tropical forest soil microbial communities from Panama - MetaG Plot_4 | ecosystem: Environmental > Terrestrial > Soil > Tropical forest > Bulk soil | place: Panama | collected 2016-02-17 | reverse complement strand
CGAGAACGTGGTGTAGGACAGGCCGAATCCGAAGGGGAAGAGCGGCTGTTTGTTCATGCTGGTGTAGTAGCGATAGCCGACAAAGACGCCTTCCCGGTATTTGACATGCGGCGTTTGGCCTGCCGGTGTGGGTGGAGCGTAGTAGTTGTCGTGCGTCGGATTGTCCTCCCATGCGCGCTCGAAGCTGGCCGGGAGATGGCCTTCCGGCGAGCGCGTGCCGAAGATGACTTCTGCCAGGGCCTGTCCACCTTCCTGTCCCGGATACCAGTTGTGCAGCAGTGCTGGAACCTTATCGATCCACGCGCGCATGTCAACGCCGCCTCCGCCGGTGATGGCGACGATGGTGTTCTTGTTGGCCGCGCTGATGGTCTTGATCAGCTGGTCCTGCCCCCAGGGCAGCCCAAATGTGCGGTCCATGCCTTCGCTTTCAGTGGTCTGGTCGAAACCAACGGAGATAAGCGCCACGTCGGCCATGGAGGCAATCTTCTTTGCATCAGCTGGTACAAGGTCATCTACAGAATGAATGCCGAGGCCTGCGCGTATCTGGCTGCCTTCCGGAACATAATCGAATTGAATCTTGACTACTTTGCCTGCAGTCAATGGTAGTTTGGCCGACTGCGGCGCTTGGCCTTCGTGGCGCGTTTGTTCGATAACCTGCTTGCCGTCGACTAAAAGCTTGTAGGTGTCGCCGCCATCGGCTACGGTCACGAAGATATACTGGCCGGTTGTCTGCGGCAGGTAGTCAGCGGTATAGCGGATACTGCGCTTCGCTTTGCTTGGAGGGGTAAACCCTCCGGAGCCCCAGAAGGCAATGTGGTTGGCCTGCGAGACAGTGGGAGTACCGGTAAAGTTGGGATTGTCAAAGGTTTCAACCTTGATGCTGGGTTTGCCGAACCAGTCTTCCCAGAAGGGGTCGGCGCCTGCGGACATAGACGCAGTGGTGCCGAAGTGCGTGCGTTCAAAGAGATCTTTGGTAGTAGGGAGGCCACGCGCATATAGTACCTTGACCATAGAGCCGGGGAAATTGGCCAGCCCAGCCATGATGCTGATCGACGCATACGGCTCGACTGTTGAACTGCCTCCGGCGCCGACAACAGCGGGCCACGCGTCAGGACCGAGCACAGCAATGGTCTTTACCTCGCTTCTGTTGAGCGGCAACAGATTGCCTTCGTTCTTCAGCAGCGTAATGCTCTCGCGCGCCTCATCGAGCGCTACAGCGCAGCCATTCTGGTTATAGAAGGGAATGCTCAGATCGGTTGGATCGCGGTCGAGGAAACCGAAGCGAATTGCAGTGCGGAATATGCGGCGAACTTTGTCGTCAATGGTGGCTTCGGAAACTTTACCGGCTTTGATAGCCGGCAAAAGGTTCTTCGGGTTCATGAATGCGCCGGAGGGCATCTCCAGGTCAAGTCCGCAGTTAGCCGCGCCGACACCGTCATATGTTGCCACCCAGTCCGACATGAGAATGCCATTAAAGGCCCAGTCTTTTTTCAGGATGTCGTTATTGAGGTGACAATCCTGAGTGGCGTGTATGCCATCGAGCAGGTTGTAGGAGTTCATCACGGCACCGACATGGGCGACTTTGACTGCGTCTTCAAAAGCAGGCAGGTAGATTTCTCTCAGCGTGCGCTCGTCCACGTCAGAGCTGACATTGTGGCGGTCGTACTCCTGATTGTTCGCAGCGAAGTGCTTGACCGTAGCGATAACGCCCTGGCTCTGCACGCCTTCGATGTAGGGCACAGCGATGTGTCCGGAGAGAAACGGGTCTTCACCGAAATACTCAAAATTGCGTCCGCCCATCGGCGCGCGATAGATGTTCACGCCCGGGCCAAGCAAAAAATGAACTCCACGCGCCCGTGCATCCTGACCGATGGCGACACCCATACGCTGCGCGAGTTCTGGATCCCATGTCGCGGCGAGACCAATACCTGCCGCGTAGGCTGTATCCGGGCCCCAGGTGCGAACGCCGTATGGGCCGTCTGACATCTTCAGGCGTGGAAAGCCGGCTGCGTCCTCAGAACGAATGAACATACCGTCAACCCCGCCGATGAGTTCCAGTTTCTGCTCGAGGGTGAGCTTCTTCAGCATCGAATCGACGCGCTGCTCGATGGCCGGGTTGTCAGGAGCAGGTGCCTGCGCCTGCGATGAGATAGTCGTGAGTGTCAGGCCGGGAACGAGAAAAAGCGCTAAAACAATCAATTTACCGCGCAACGGAGTGCCTCCAGGAAAAGTGGAAGACAAGGCTAACAAAGCGATATCAGTTTTGGAAAGTTACAAGACAGTTCTATCCCTCTATTTTCCTTCAAGCACAGCCACGCCATATTTCGGAAGATCAACCGAAGTATGTGACGTGTTGTCGAACAGATCATTCATTGCGCGGGGCAATTCCACGTGCGCTTCCGTGGTGTTGTGATTGATGAGAATGAGCACCGACTTGCCTGCTCCAGTGCGCTCACAGACTTCCACGCCTTCTGGCGTGTTGGGAAGAATAGGTTGCACGCCGCTCTGCTGTAGCAGCGAAGCCGTGAGCTTTGCCAAGAGATCGTCATCGAGCCATGCGCCAACATAGGTGATGCTGCCTTGGCCAACTTTGCGGGTAATCACGGCGGGCTGATTGTCGAGCCATCCGTTGCTTGCACCGTAACGCAGAAGCACCTGCGTGTCCGGCGACTTCGTGCTCAGTTGCTCCGCCCAGAGCGATGCTGTGCCCGAGCCGAGATCACCGCTCACCGGAACCTTGTCATTGAGCGCATAAAATTGCTCAACACGGCCTCCCAGCGCATCGGCAAGCGGTCCAGGCTGGCGCTCCACATTCAGCGCGTTGTACTCATCTTTCATGCCTGAGCGCGGCCCGAGAACGAGATTGCCGCCTTGTTTGACATAGGCGAGAAGATGATCTGCCGTTTCCTTCGGCAGCACATTCAGACCAGGCGCGACGACCAGCTTGTACTTATCAAGAGGGGCATGTACCGAGATGACATCGACGGCCTGCGCCTGATTGCGCAATGGTTTGTAAAAGGCAACCATCTCCGCAACCGGATCGAAGTTGCGGTTGTGACGTTGAAAATTGATGGCCCAGCGGCTGTCATAGTCGTTGATGAGGGCGACGGAAGATTGCGGCGTTGTGCCCGCGAGCGCATGGCCTGCCTTCTCAAACTCATCGCCGACCTGTTTTATTTCGTCATAAACAGGAACGGGTGTGCCGTCTGCGCCGACGAGCGTGCCGTGATACTGCTCTTGTCCGTTTAGGGCGCTGCGCCATTGCCAGTACTCAATAGCGTCGGCTCCGTGGCCAATAGCCTGCCACGCCATGTCGCGCACTTGTCCGCGGCCAACGGCTGCATTCACGCGCTGCCAGTTCACGAAAGCCGGCTGCGTCTCCATGACCCAGAAATTTTTGTTCTTGAACCCGCGCGTGAGATCGTGGCGCGCGCCATTATCAATGTAGTCATAATTGCCGCCTACATAATCGTCCCATGCAGCGATGTCCAGATTGGAATGGACGATGTACTCATCGAAGCCGTCAAACCATCCCATCGTATTGGTAGTGATGAACTGCAGCTTGTCGGCATGAGGGCGGATGGCATCGATCTGGTTCTGCGAGTAGCTTTTCCATGTGTCGCTGACGAAGTGCTTCCAGTCGAGCAGGAGCCCTGGGTTTTCATCGTCCTGGCGGACTGGAATCTCATCGAAGTTGTCGTAGGTCTGGCTCCAGTACGCGGTTGTCCAGCGGTTATTCAGATTAGCGATGGTTCCGTACTTGGCTTTGAGCCATGCGTGGAATTGCGCCTTCGCCTCCAGATCGAAGGACGGGTCGGCATATTCATTGTCCAACTGCCAACCCACCACATTGGGATTATGACCATAGCGCTCGGCCATTTTTTCGGCGATCTCATGCGCGAATCGGCGATAGCGTGTGCTGGCAAAGGAGAACTGCTGACGGTTGCCATGCTCATCGCGCACACCTTTCTCATCTACACGCAGCGTGTCTGGATATTTGGCGGTCAGCCACGCTGGCGGTGCGGCAGTGGGTGTCCCAAGCACAACGCAAATATGATGCTTTGCCGCCATTGCAATGGTGCGGTCGAGCCATGCGAAATCGTAGTGGCCTTCCGACGGCTCCATGGCGCTCCATGCAAATTCGCCTACGCGCACGAGGTTGATGCGGGCCGCCTCCATGAGTGACAAGTCAGCGTCCCAGCGCGATTCCGGCCATTGTTCTGGATACCATGCGGCGCCGAGCAGCACCGGAGGCTTGTCCCTATATTGCGTGGCTTGCGTGAAAGCTGAATGTAGGGGAGAGAATGTAAGCAAGGCAGAAAGCGTCGTCATAGCCAGGAATTTGGCCGTTTTAAAATGCTTCATGTAACCGGCTACCTCTAGGAACTCAACCCATCCTCGCGCAGAGAGCAGCGGGTCTCAACGAATCAAAATGTCCGCAGCAGGATAATTGATCCCTTCAATCTTTGTATGTATCTGGGGAAGTGATGGCGTCTGCGTCAGCACTTCAATCGCGCCATTTTGCAGCAGCGCCGTGTCCTCCACTTTTGCTCCACGAATGCTCGGGTTCCACGCCAGAGCCTCAGTTTCGGACAAGGTTTGCAAACCCGTGGGCGTTGCGACCCACTCTCGTTCCAGATAACCTGCCGGGCCGCCCTGATGGTGCAACTCCTCTTCACTCGGGAAGCCTGCTTCGCGATAAGCGCGCGCGGCGACTGAAAAAAGCTCGGCAGAAGTTACGCCTTGACGGCTGGCATGGAGCAGCTTTGCATTGATTTCAGCACAGGCGGCAAATCCATCCGCGAGCTTTTGAGGCGGTGGCCCGAAATGCACGAAGCGAGTGATGGAAACCGCCAGTCCCCACTTGCGCGCGCAGAGATTGAGCATTCCATAGCGTTCCAGCACCGCGCCACGCGAGACCGCATGTTTGTATTTGTAGATGCGGTCATCGGCCGCCATGAGAAGCACCGTTGGCAGTAGGCCTTCCGCAAGAAGCCGGTGCGCCACTGCGGCGGACATCTGGTCTTCGGTAAGACCCGGCTCAATTTCCAGGAGCGTTGTTGCTGTCGCGTCAGCCGTATGTTCCGCCAGCCAGCGGAAGCGCGTTACTTCCGCCGGAGTCAGCGGAGCGCGCAGCGGGGCAAGATCAACAGGAGAAAAACCGGCCCGAGGGCGGTCTGCGCCAATCGCTCCGGTGCCTACCAGTCGGTGTACCTCCGCTAATGGATCCTGGTGCCAGGGCGTGATAATTGGCTCACAGCCAAGATGAAGGAATTCTTCATCCGCCAGACGTGGAGCCTCATTGTTCGAGGTCAGGTAGTATTTGCGGCCATTCCGCATCAGCAGCAGGGAAGTGACGGCTGTTTCAAGCGGAATGGCAACGCGCGCCTCAACCTGACCGCCGGTGATCCATGCAATATTTTCATTGCGTTGCACCAATATTGCGGACAACTGCGAAGACTCAAGAAGATCGGTCAACCGCGACCATTTTTCATCCAATTCAGCAGCTCTAAGCTGCGGATTGTTGATGGAATGAAGCAAAGCAATACTGTGGATTGGAGAGCATATCTGTTGTGAGGAGACGTTCATGGTTCTCCTTGATTCAATAAATCGATTTTCTTCAATCGCACTTGTAAATGTACATTGCACAGGCCAGACAGTGCAAAATGCGCCCACAGTTTCAAAGACATTGATGCCTGAGACAAGAACAGCCGCCAATTCAGGCGGCTGTTCTGCTTAGAGCCTCTGTCTATTTACTGCTGCGGAGGAAGGGTGAGGGAATTCGACAGCTTGAAGCTGATTACTGTTTCCGGCGCAAAAGTAATTTCGCGATTGTTGCCGGTCAAAGCTGCGCCCGCGGTCCCCGCGCCAGCTCCAGCAAGAGCGCCGATGGCAGCACCTTTACCACCGCCTGCCAGCCCGCCAATCAATGCTCCGGCTCCGGCGCCGCCACCGATAAAGCCTGCGGTGCGTTTTCCTTTACCTGTCGATTGCTGGCTATAAACATTGGTGCTGATGGGATAGCTGGCGCCGTGGACTGTGATGGATTGAAGGGTAATACCGAGGCTAGCCGCACCCTTAAACTTGCCTGCAGACTTGGCATCAGTGACAGTGCCGCTCACAGGAGACCCAGCCGGGATTGCTCGCACTCCATCGATAGTGACTGAATTCGCCAGTGTTCCGGTGAATCCTTGCCCGGCAGCGCTGCTCTTTGAACTTAGGCCGCTTCCAAGGGTCACGGACAATGTCGTTCCCGCGGGAACAACAATGGGAGGTGGCGGCGGTGGCGGAGCAGGCGCGGGAGCTGGAGCAGGTGCGCTGGCGGGTGCTTCTGCTGGTGAGCCTTGCGCAGCGCTTGGCGCCGCCGCAGAGGACGGCTCGCTAGAGGCAGGTTGCGATGCGGCGGGTTCGCTGGCTGGAGCTGCAGGCTGCGAAGCTGCCTGCTGTTGGTCCGAAGATTTCTTGCATCCTGTGAAAAGCAATCCTACCGACAGCAATGTGGTCACCAGGAAGAGTTTTTGACGACTCATAATTGGCTACCTTTCGTCTGCTAGAGTGTGGAACGAACGCTTTGCCACGAAGCTTATCACTGTTCGGGTATATATGCACACAGATTGAAGCTGGGTCTCGACGGGCTGTACGCAAGCAATTGTATTTTTTAGTGTTTCCCCCCGAGCTATCCTGGAATGTCCTCATCTTGCAAGAATGAAGCATGGTGGACATGCTAGGAAATCGAACCTACAAATCGATGTTCAGCAGGTTTTTAAGAAAATTGGTGAGATTTTAAGGATTCTCACAATGGATCGGTATACTTCTGGCAATAACGCGAATCTCGGCCACAGCTCCCCTGGTTTTTCTTCCTCCACGCACATAGACATCGCGGATTGCTTCTCTTTCGTTTACAGGTCTCAAGAATCGCGCTCGCTCCATATCAAATGGCATCGAGGCCCAGACTCAGCGACCGATCTGTAGCAACCAGCTGGTTCCAGTCGCGCTCCAGCTGATGTAACTCGTCGAAGAACGTTTCATCCGTCTGGAAGTCTGAGTGATCCAGCTGCTTCAGATCGCGCGCGATATCGGCAATTTCATCCTGCTCTGAAGCTGCATGGCTTCGGTCCTGAATGTAAATATGAAGTCCGATGCGTATCTCTTCGATTTCGCGCAATGCGCGGTCCCGGTCAATAGGTGGATGATACAGTGCAATCAGCAGCAGGAGAATCAATGTGTGCCGCCCTTCTAATGTCATGGGATGCCGAGGAGAAACCTCCAGTCGTCGCGGGAGATCATGTCATTTATTGCCATGACGTCAGGTGGGTGAAAGCCTACTTACCTCCTTCACCTGCGGCGGTGAAAGGAACACAGCCGAGGAACGTTGGACAGACTTACCCGTAAACTCACGGAGGCATTTTTCAGGCCGCGCCACCGTGCTCAGTAGGACAAAAGATCCTTACTCGGCGCATACATATTGGCACAGACGCAATGGAGAAAAAGCCTCAATACCTCTTCGTGCCAAGTCCATGGACGGGTTAATTTGAAATCTATGGAACCTGATCAACAGAAGCTGGAACCACTCGGCGAGATTATTGATCAACGGGAACTGGCGAAAACTTGGTCAGTTTGGAAAACGACGAAGCGACCACTCTTACTCGGCACATGCTTGATGAAAGTAGATTTAGATGGTGGACGCGGAAGGAATCGAACCTTCAACCTGTCGATTAAGAGTCGAATGCTCTGCCAGTTGAGCTACGCGTCCATGTGCATAGGAGGAAAAACCATTGCAGGGACTAAGTGATAGGAAGCGCTATATGAACGAGCGCTCTTTTAAAAATATAGCACAGAATCACTGCCGAACTCCCAGGGCGAACTGGCTATCAGTGCCTTAGAAGGAGAAGGACAGGCCCCCTTGTACGCTGCGTTCAGCCTGGGCAAAGTAGAGTGTGCTGCCGTCCTGTGTAAGGAAAGGTCGATAACCCTGAGCTAGCAGATTACGCACGTCGATGAGTGCTTCTACCCGGTAGGGCAACATTCGGCAGCGAATCGGCTGGCGGAGATAAAAACTAAGGTACGGGTCAGGCAGGTCGTCGTTGAAGGGATCTACCGCGGTGACAGTGTCCGTTGGCTGCCAACGATAGGATGCACGCCACTGCGTACCTGCTTGCTTCAGCTTGCCACTCATGCTTGCCGAAAACATTCCGGCACGGCGCGGATGAAGGTTGTTGATAGCTTCTTCGAGCATTACTTTGCCCGGCAGAGGACCCATAGTCAGCGTATCTCCGGTTGCATACGCAAGGCTGAACCACGTATCGTCATTGATTCTGTCGCGCATTTCGGCCAGCACGCCATTACTGGAGAAATTCTTTCCGGCTACCTTTAGCAAATCAGTATTCGGGTCGTAGAGGAGGTTGCCGCTATTCCAGTCCGCAAGCGATAAAGTGCCTCCACCACTGATAACAGGATTGTCAATACGGTCTTGATAGACAGTCATCCGCCAGCTTAGATTACCTTCGTGCCGCGCATAAGAAACTTCCTGGTGCAATCCCTGTTCCAGCAGGAGCCTGTTGTCTCTTTCTGTTAGGGCGGGAGCAAGGGTGCTGGCGCGGTCGATCTCGGTGGCATGTTGGGCACTGGGAGAGGTGGCAACGTGGTACTCAACTGCATTGTCGCCTGTGTGGACGCTCACTCCAGCAAAGGGATGATTGGCGAACTGAGTTTCGCCAAGATGGATCGCTTCAACTTCGTTGCCGACCTCGGCAATGATGCCGTTCATTAGGTCCATCGTTTCAGATGAGCGAAGAACAACGGCCTGTAGTCCTTGACCGTCGTACCCGCCTTGAATGTCGGGCCGGTCTTCAAAGGCCGCCACCGTACGCATGGTGCGTCCGGGGGCCAGCTGTTTCGCATAGCCGACAACAGTGTTGAGTGAAGCGCTCTCCGCCTGGCCTAGATCTGCACGAAGAATCAGTTGCTGATCGTCGCCATTTGAGCGCTCCATTTCGAAATCATGATGCAGCCCGCCGTCGCCGAACTCATTGGCACCGCCGCGAATAGTAACGCGGGCCTTGAGCGCCGGTGCAGTCCCGTCACCATCGGATACGACCACAAGCGGGCCGTCTTCCAGCATCCGCAGCAGTGGGCGATTGGCCGAGAGGCGTAGTGTCCAGGTCCAGTCATCCTGCGGCTCATCAACCTGTCGGGGCTTGGCAGGGAGCCAGCGAAAAGCCTCGTAAAGGGTATTCAGCGTGAGATTAACGACCAGTTTTGAATCGGCAAGGACGCGAAGATTCTCCCTCAGCGTGGGCAGAAAGAATGAACCTGATGCCTTGAGATTGTAGCTTCCGGGAGGAACATTTTTCAGAGAGTAACGGCCGTGATCGTCAGTGAAGGCGGAAGAAATGACAGCGAGATTTGGTCCGAGCAACTCGACCAGAGCGCCGACCTGTGGAGCGCCCTTGACGTCGCGCACCACACCCGAGATGCCTGAGGGGCCTTCCGCGTAGGCGGACAAGGCAAGCACGGTCACCAAAAGCGCAACCGCTGGGCCAATCTTGATTCGCAGATTGGGAAGTGTCATCCTCACCGATTTCGTTCGTCACCAGAATCGGTCGACAATCTTCAGGCGTTCCTTGCTACCCCTGGAAAACGTCAAGCGACCCTAAAAATACTCCTGGCCGTTTGCCCCAAAATCATTGTTCTTCAGGACCGGCAGCTCTTATTGACTGCTCAGTCCACTTGCTGCTTGCTATTCAACCGTAAAAGGCGCAGATTGCGCGATTTGCTGGTTGGAAACACTGTCGTTGACCTTGATTGTGATCCGGTATTTGCCGGGCTGAAGGTTTGCGAGGGGGACGCTGCGCTCCAGCGTGACCTGGTCGGAACTCGCGGCCAACTTCTTTGAGTCTTCCTGCAGATCCAGAACAGCCTTGTTTGAGTCCACATCGACAATCTGATATTGGATCGTCGCGGAGTTCTGTTTGCTCTTCTCGTCAATTCCGAGGTTGTACACCTGCATCCAGAAATTCAACTTTTCCGACCGCTGGAACGATGCCGGAATTGTAGGATTCGCAGTGACGGCTGGCAAGAGTTTTGTGTTGCCAATGACAAAATTTCCCGCGCCAATTTCTTTCGACGGCACCAGTTCCATGCGATTTGCCAGAATCAGCGATGAAGCCGACAGCTTGTCGTCGTCATACCTGGGGACATTGATGGCCTGTGCCCAAACGCCAAGATGATCAGGATTGTTTACGTCCTTGATGCCAATATCGAGGCGATAACGGCCCGGACGCAGCGGAAGCGACTTCCAGTACAGGCGCTTGTTGTCCAGCGTTTTTGTGAGCAGTTCTGCCGGAACCTCGACTTCAACCGTGTCTTCAAAGCTCTGCACAATTTTGCCGGTGATGGTGGAGACGCGCCCGATAATGTGGACCTCGCCTGTATCAACTCCGTCTTTGTTATTGAAGGTGATGTCGCGGTTCTTGATCTGCAGCGTGATCGGCACCAGCACTGTATCGTCCGTCACCTTGACGTAATCCGTGCGCACGTCGAACGGGAAATAGGGGCCGTTCATGAGCTTGTGGTTCGACATGAAAGACTCAAGCTCAAGGTCCTTGAATTTGACCACGGGCGGCGCCTGCAGTTTGGCGTACTGTTCCAGGCGATCAAACTGTTTGCTCTGCTGCATCGAGGACATAGGGCCGGTGCCCAATGATTCCAGACCGCCGCGGAAGCGGTCGGACTGCTTCGCCATGCCCATTTGCTCATAGAGGGTCTGTCCCGCGCCGGGAACATGCAGCAGCGCGTCTTTCTCCGAGCGGTCGATGGTCATGTGGTAATCGCCGCACATACAGGTATCGACAAATTCGATATCGATGTTTTCGCCGATGCCCTCAATGTAGCGGTAATGCCAGACTTCAAATGGATAGGTTGAAGTGGTGCCGCCGCCTTCGTCCATCGGACGGTCATAGGTGCCGCCGCTCGGATGAGAATCAGTGCTATCCGGCTTGCCGTAGGCAATGTAGATGTGGCCACGGTCCGTCTTCCAGCCCGGCTTGCCGGCGGCGAAGTGCTCATTGGCGTATTCAATACGGCGGTAGTGTTCTTCGCGGAACTCGTTCTCTGGTGAGTCGGGATTCGGATTGCGGCGCTGCCAGAATGCCTCGATGAAGGCATCACGCTCTTCATCATTGCTGAGGCTTTTGAATGCCTTCAGTTCCTGGTCGGTAATGATCCAATGAACGTCCTGATCGACCCACTTTTTGTACGGGCCTTTCAACTCCTGCTTCAGTTCTTTCTGCTGCTTAAAGCGTTCCTTATCGGGGAGCTGGCGATTAAGCGGATTTTCCGTGGAAGCATCCGGGGTGGAAGGGTTCTGGCCGTCGGCCTGCGCAGGCGCCGGCTGGCTGGATCGTTGAGCACTGCTTTGCGTCGTCGATTGTGCCTGGGAAATCGCGAACGCTCCAAGCGAGATCGCGACCAAAATGGGAATACGGCCCTTCAACATACTATTTTCTGCTACCCCTCTACCGCATTCTTAATTTTACGGATTCATGAAGAAGGAATACAAGCGCCGTCGTACATTGTTTTAGACGGGGGCAAAGATAATTCGGTGCTGTCATATTGATATTTGGGCCTGTTATCATATTGAGCACCTGAGCGGGGAGACAATCCAGCGCAATGAACGCTGCGACTTTTGCGGAACCATGCCCCCAACATTTGCGTATTTTCTGGAAGTGATGGCTGGGTAAGATGTTTAAGATCCGCAGAATACAGGAAGACTGGCTTTGAAAAAAATTATCATTATAGTTGCTGTCATTATCGCCGTGGCGGGAATCGTCACACTCACTGTAGTGCGTGCCCAGTCCGGATACACGAAAGTTCTTACCGGGAAAGTCGTGCGTGGCGATCTCGTCTCTGTCGTGAGCGGGACAGGGCAGATCAAGCCGAAGACTTATGTCAACGTAGGTGCGACCGCATTTGGCCGCATCACCCATCTCTACGTGAAAGAAGGAGATCATGTAAAGAAGGGTGAGACTCTAGCTACAGTAGAGAGCATCCAGCCGGAAGCAAACGTCGATGCCCAAAAGGCTGCGATTGACGCAGCTAAAACTGACATTTCCGCTTATGTTGCGGCGGAAAAGACAGCCGAGGCCAATGTAGAGCATGCCCAGGCAGATCTGGTGCAGAAGAAGCTTGATTACCAGCGTTACACGGCTCTTTATGCCGACAAGCTTGTTTCCAAGGCTGATTTTGACGCCAAAAAAGCAGCTTACGATACTGATGTGGCCACGCTGAACCAGGCGCAGGCCGCACTTGTTCAGGCCAAAGCACAAACCGATTCCGCGCGTGGACATCTCGGCACGCAACAGGCCACGCTTCGCTTTAACGAAGACGCTTTGAATAAAACTGTAAGCGTTGCGCCGTTTGATGCTCTGGTGACGAACCTTCCGGTGCGCCAGGGCGAGACGGTCGTAGTCGGCATCCAGAACGCCGAAGGCTCAACCCTGATGACGCTGGCGGATATGTCGATCATCACGGCCGAAGTCAAGGTGGACGAAACCGATATTGTGAACGTTGCGCTGGGGCAGGAAGCAGATGTGAGCGTGGATGCGTTGCCGGGCAAGGTTTTCAAGGGACACGTTACGGAAGTGGGCGACCAGGCTCTATTGCGTTCAACAGGGCTCGCCACCAGCCAGTCCACGACCGGGACCGAAGAGGCAAAAGATTTCAAGGTCGTGGTGACGCTGGACAAGGCTTACGATGAGTTGAAGCCGGGTCTTTCAGCCACGGCGAAAATCACTACGGCGCGCCGCGGAAATACATTGTCGATTCCCATTCAGGCGCTCACGCTTCGCGCTCCCGATGATCCAAATGGTAAGCCGCATTTGCAGAATACGGCGGCTTCCGCTGATGGATCAGCGCCTGCGGCGGACGCGCAGAAGGTGCAGGGAGTTTTTGTGCTGCGTAAAGACAAGAGCGGCAAGCTACGTGTGCACTTTGTTCCGGTAACGACAGGCATCACCGGCACGACGGACATTGAGGTGACGAAGGGATTGAATCAGGGCGACGAGATCGTCACCGGTACCTATCGCGTTCTCCGTGACTTGAAAGACAATGCGCTCGTCAAGCGGGACACGACTCCTGTGACGGTAAACAAAGAGGATTCTTCTTCGTCCTCGTAGGAGCAGGTTAGATGACGACCCAGACAACCACTGAAATGGAAGCGCGGATCATTACAGGCGATGGCGCTTCGTCTCCCAATGGCCCCGGCCCTGGCGACATTATCGTTGTGCATGACCTGTGGAAGACCTACGACATGGGCTCCGAGCAGCAGGTGCACGCTCTACAAGGTGTCTCGGTGCGCATTAAGCAGAATGAGTATGTGGCCATCATGGGGCCTTCCGGTTCGGGCAAATCGACGCTGATGAACCTGATTGGCTGCCTGGACACGCCGAGCAAGGGAGAATACTGGCTGAACGGGCATCTGGTTAGTGATCTCAATGATGATGAACTGGCCCGCATCCGCAACCGCGAGATAGGCTTTGTATTCCAAACCTTCAATCTGCTGGCCCGTGCCACCGCGCTGCACAACGTAGAACTGCCGCTGATCTACAACGGCACGCCATCTGTTGAGCGCGTGGAGCGCGCCGAAGGCGCCCTTCGTGCCGTCGGTCTAGGCGACCGCATGCATCACAAGCCTAACGAACTGTCAGGCGGCCAGCGGCAGCGCGTTGCCATTGCGCGCGCGCTCATTAATCGGCCATCGATCATCCTGGCCGACGAGCCGACGGGCAACCTCGACTCTAAGACGGGCGATGAGATCATGGCCCTCTTCGACGAACTGCAGGCGAAGGGGAACACGATTGTGCTGGTTACCCACGAGCCGGACATTGCCGAGTACGCGCATCGCGTAGTGCATATTCGCGACGGACGGATATTCTCCGATCAACCTTCTTCCCGTATCCGGAAAGCTTCGGAAGTTCATACTTCGTGATTCAGCATCCCTGATTTAGTTAGTTAAAGAGCGCCCAAAGGGGGCGCTCTTTTTGCTGCTATTGCTGCTATTGGTGCTATTTCTGCGCTTTTTTTGGCCGATAACCCTCTCAGGAGGAAGTTGTGGCAAGTGCTACTCAGTGGAGGGAGGATTCAGCCGTCGAAGCGTTAATAGGGGCTGGCGGCGAAGTGCCAATGCGCCTGGCTGGCATGGTGGGGCACAGCCTGATAATGCAGAGGCTGTTTTTCCGGCTGCGGCAGGCTGCGCCGCATCTCCGTATTGTTGCGCTCGAAGGCGAGGCGGGCACGGGCAAGACGCTGGCGGCGCACACGCTCCACTCGCTTGGGCCGGCTTCGGAAGCGGCATTTGTAGTCTGCGCTGCGTCGCGGTTCGTTTCCGAGGACACGCAGGCGCTGCTCGAGGAAGTCCGCGGCGGGACGCTATTTTTGACGCAGCCTGGCGATCTCACTCCGAGCCAGCAGTCGCGACTGGTCGATTTTATCGAGTGGTGGGAGCACCGCAGCGGACGCGACGCGCAAGGCTTCTTTCCGCGGCAGCTTTTTGTCGGCTCGTCGAGGCCGCTGCGTCAGCTATCGGCCAGCGGTGCCCTGCGTGCCGATCTCTCGTATCGCCTCACAGCCATCCGTTTTGAGCTGCCACCTCTGCGCGAGCGACGCGACGATATCGGATTGCTGGCGGAATGGTTTGCCATTCAGCAGGGGGCGGCGCACGGCAAGGCTGTTCGCGGTCTGGGTCCGGGCTCTTTGCAGCGGTTGATTTTCCATAGCTGGCCGGGAAATGTGCGTGAGTTGGAAACCGTCATGGCCAATGCTGCTATGGACTGCCCCGGACAGTGGATTCGTCCGATTGATATTCCGCCATTGCTTGCCGCGCCGCAACCGATGCAGGCAGCAAATGCAGTCAGCTACGAAGAAGATCCCAATCTCGACTGCATGATTCTCCGCCACGTTACGCACGTACTGGCAAAAACCGGCGGAAACAAGCTGCGGGCCGCACAACTGCTTGGCATCAGCCGGTCAACGTTGTACCGGCTGCTTGATTCGGGAAGCTCTGTTCCGCGATAAGCGTTATACCCCTCCCCTCCATTTTGTACGGAGATCGTTTGTTTTCAGTTGCTTACAGCGCGAATTCGGTACGGGGATCCTTTGTTTTCAATTACTTAACTTATGCAAGTAAAAAGGCACGGCGTTAGGCCGTGCCTTTTATCTTCCTACCCTATTTTAGCAAATTATGGCGTAATTCCCTGCATTTGGGTCTGGCATGTATGTCATTTGGATTGAGTTAGTTGCGGCGTAAAGTGTTTACGACGGCTCTTGACAAGGTTTTTAAGTGATGGAAGGGCCCTTGGATTTTCCGGCCGGTATTTGTAAGCAATTTCGTGTCTTTTGGCGCTGTTTAAGTGCGGATTTCTGGCATTTTGGCGTGAATAAAGGTGGCGCATCTGCCGATGCGCGGCGAAAATGATCCGCTGCGGTCTTCGACCTTTGCGGCTGGGTGCCTACGGCAGTAAGGCGCGCCGTCTGTCGACGGCGATTCTTATTCACAGGGCTGAAGCCCTGTGCTTCTACCCGGCCTTGCTGCGCAAGGCGATCTTATGTCTCAAAGATCGAGACATGGGGGTACGCGACTGTATGAGGGTGAATCGCCAAACCATTTATAATCTGCTGACTGCCTGGTTCTAGACGAAATCGCGCAACAACTGCCAATTGTAGAAATGAGAGCCGGCAAAAGTGAACTTTTGTTCTTTGTAGGAGATTGATGGCTAAGCGACAGAAACTGACTAACAATACTGACGAATCTAATTTGGGCCTGATGCTTTCGGGCGATTCAGTCTTTTCAATCCCTTATTTCCAGCGACCGTATAAGTGGAAATTAGAGAGATTGCAGCAGCTGGAACGAGATGTTCTTCAACTCGTGGATGGGTTGACTGATACGCATTTCCTTGGCGCAATCATATTTCATGGCAGACCCACGAATCCTTCGGACCCAGATATTTACGAAGTCATTGACGGCCAGCAGAGGCTCACCACAGTCTTCATTTATCTGTGCGCTGTAGTGAAGACTCTCTGCAAGTTCGAACAGTACGATGAGGCTTCTGGGTTATTTCTCAAGTACATTGTCATCAACCGCCCTACGAATCTAATCTCGAATTCACGGCTGCAATCCAGCAAGGATGATCGGAAGCAGTTAAATAGGGTGATCCAAGACCTTTTGGAAGATCCACAGTTCTCGTCGAAACTGCAATCATTCTCGTTCAAATCTTTACCCGCTGTGGGCAGCGATTCGGGGCGTCTCTGGAATAACTACAAGGCGGCCTTGAGGTTCTTGTCAGCTCAGACTAGTCTCGAAACGCTTGAGCGACTTCGAGACATTTACATCGCGCTTCTGGAACAAATCTCAGTGGTGCAAATCGATGTCCTGGATCCAATTAATGGTCCGAAGATATTCGACAGTTTGAATTCTCGCCAGGAGCCGATGACGACAGGGGATCTTGTCCGAAATGAGATCTTCTCACGGGTTGCTGATTCCCACCCAGATGAAGTGGAAAGTCTCGATCAGCAGTTCTGGCAGCCCTTCTATGAAACGTTCAAATCTGGAGAAAACTCGCTGTTTGACGAGTACTTCTTTCCATTTGGACTTATCAAAAATCCCAATCTAAAAAAATCCGGTGTTTATGCCTACCTGCGGCAGCAGTGGAAAGATGAAAAATCCCCGGCATCTATCATTAAGGACCTCGCATCATTCCAGGATGCGTTCATGGACATAGCAAACGGGACGAATCGACAAAACCACCCCAAAGAGATTGCCGCCGCGATAGAACGAGTTAGCGAAATCACGCCATCTTCAACGTATCCATTTCTTATGCGACTGTCGAACCGTCTGAAAGCTGACTCAGGTTCACATCAGGATGGACTAGAAGTCATGAGCCTTATTGAATCATTCTTGGTCCGGAGGGCTATTTGCGGTCATGAGCCTACTGGACTTCATGCAGTCTTCAAGAGACTTTGGGAAGATTGCGGTGGCTCTCCGAACGCGACAAATGTAGCCGAGGGCATTCGCAAACACAAAACGGTCGTGTGGCCATCCGGCCAAGAAGTAAGGTCTTGCGTGTTGCAGAGACCTCTGTATGGCTCCTCAATAACGACGTTTGTTCTTAAGGAGTGGAACAAGAGCCTAGGTGGAGACCAGCCTAACGCCAAACCTTGGATTGAACATATCTTGCCTGACACGCTTTCCGAAGACTGGAAATCGGATTTTGACGAAGAGCAGCACAAGGAGTACAAAAACCGACTCGCAAACCTATTACCTTTGAGCCAGCCTATGAATCAAGGCTTGGGGAACGCTGGGTATCCATCCAAGAGATCTGTATATTCGCATGACTCGATGTTTAAGGGCCCCAGGGAGTTTGCAAAGGAGTTTCAGACGTGGACACCGAAAGATCTTAATTTTCGAGCGGCCAAATTGGCCGAGTGGGTTGTGGATCGATGGCAGTCCTGATCGCTGACTCATGGCGATACGTCTTTCCTTAGCTTACTTCATCAGTATCTGGTACCACTGGCGGCTAAATTGAAAATCGCGCGAGGCTAAGTTCGCGATTCGCAATCACGGCAGGGGGTGCTATATGACTGTACTTAGCGCTTTGCTTGATACACTGCGCATTAAACCTCACACCACCATGAAGAAGCTGCTTAACATCCGTCTCATCTTATTGCTGCTTGTTCTTCCAGCATTTCAACTTCCCTGTGCGCAGGCGGCGCAGAGTGCTGCGGATCGCAGCAAGGCGCTGAACGCGCTGTTTACCGAAATATGGGAAGACCATCTGCAGCACTCGCCGGAGTTTGCTTCGTCGATCGGCGACAAGCGATGGAATGACCAGCTTACGGACTACTCGGTTGCGGCCTATAACGAGCGGCTGACACGCGGGCGTGACTATCTGCTGCGGCTGGCTGCGATTGATACGACCGGGTTGAGCGAGCAAGAGCAGTTAAGCAAAGACCTGATGGCGCGGGAGCTGGCCCAGGAGCAGGAGGAGGCCAACTTCAAGCCGTGGGAGATGCCGGTCAACCAGTTCAACGGATTGCAGTCGTCGCTGCCGCAACTGGTTTCGCAGCTTAGTTTTGACACGACGAAGGATTACGACGACTACATTTCGCGATTGAAGAAAGTCCCGACGGCGTTTCAGCAGATTACGGACAACATGATGACGGGCGTGGACGATCATCGCGTGCCGCCGAAGTACTTGCTGGAAAAAGTGCTCGTCCAGGTGAACACGATTGCGCAGGAGAAGCCGGAGGACACTCCGTTTGCGCGGCCACTGAAGAAGTTTCCGGCCGCGGTTCCGGCGGCTGACCAGGAGCGCATCAAGGCGGAGATGCTGGACGCGATCCAGAAGCAGGTGCTGCCTGCTTACGTGCGCTTCGCGAAGTTCCTACAGGGCGTCTACATTCCGGCAGGACGGACGGAATATGGCGTGTGGTCGCTGCCCGACGGAGACAAGTATTATGCGTTTCGGGTTGAGCAGAGCACCACGACTGATCTGACGCCAGACCAGATTCACCAGATTGGTCTGGACGAAGTGAAGCGCGATGAGGCTGAGATGCTGGCGATTGCGCAGAAGCTTGGGTTCAAGGACATTGCGTCGCTGCGCGCCTCGATTGCCGCCAATCCTAAATTGCACGCGCTGAGCAAGGAACAGCTGCTCGATCTATACAGGCATGACATTGACCAGATGAAGACGAAGCTGCCGGATTTGTTTGGACGGCTGCCGAAGGCTCCGCTGGCGGTGGATGCGGTGCCGGCGTTTATCGAAAAGGATCAGGCCCCAGCGTATTACGAGCACGGAACACCAGACGGGAAGCGGCCGGGGACAGTATATGTGAACACCTATGATTTTCAGCATCGTTCGCTGGCTAATGTGGAGTCGATCGCGTATCACGAAGGATTGCCGGGGCACCATCTGCAGATTTCTATTGCGCAGGAACTGACCGGGTTGCCGGAGTTTCGCAAGTATCAGCATTACACGGCATTTACTGAAGGGTGGGGCTTGTATGCGGAGCGGCTGGGCAAGGATGTTGGTTTCTATCAGGACCCTTACTCTGACTTCGGGCGGCTGGAGGCGGACACCTTTCGCGCAATTCGTCTGGTTGTTGATACGGGCGTGCACTCGAAGCACTGGTCGCGCGACCAGATGGTGGATTACTTCAAGGCGCATTCCGGGCTTGATGATGCAACCATTAACGCCGAGGTTGACCGCTACATTGCGTGGCCGGCGCAGGCGCTGGGATACAAGATGGGCCAGTTGAAAATTCTGGAGCTGCGCGCGCGGGCGCAGAAGGAGCTTGGTCCTAAGTTTGATTTGAAGGCATTTCATGATGAGGTGCTGGATTCGGGTGCGTTGCCGCTAGATGTGTTGGATGAGCGCGTGACGGCTTGGATTGCGCAGCAGAAGGGGAAGTCAGCCCACTCAAGCCTTCGGCTTGAATGGGGCACCCGAGCATTCGAGGATGCAGGGTCGTGTAGTCTGGGAAAACGGCGTATTTGCCGGGGCTGAAGCCCCTTAATTTCTGCATTCATTTTCACCGGCCTAAAGGCCGGTGCTTCTACCTAAAGGCAATCTAAAGAGGCGAGATGAACAAAGATCTTTCTCAAGTACGCGTTGCGGTTCTGGGCGCGGGCAAAATGGGCGGCATTCTGTTGCAGGCTTTTTTGAAGCAGCAGCTTTTCAGGCAGGAGCAGCTTATTGCGACGGTGGCCCACGAAGAGCGCGCACAGGTGCTCTCCGCGCAATGGGGCGTTGAGGTCACGACAGACAATGTAGAGGCGGCGAAAAAAGCGGACCTGGTGCTGCTCGGGGTAAAGCCGTTTCAGGTGGGGGACCTGTTGAAGCAGATCAGGCCCGCGCTCAACACCGACAAGATGCTGATCTCATTCGCGACAGGCGTGAAAACAAGCGCGATGGAAGACGCCGCAGGCGTTGCAATTCCGGTGATCCGCTCGATGCCAAACACACCTTCCATGCTGGGCGTGGGCATGACGGCGCTTTGCCGCGGCAAGCATGTCACTGACGAGCAGATGCTGCTGGCGTCGCGTATCTTTGAGACGATTGGGCGAACCGTCATTGTTGACGAGAAGCATATGGATGCGGTGACGGCACTTTCCGCGTCAGGTCCGGCGTACATCTACATCATTCTGGAATCGCTGGCTGAGGCGGGAGTAAAGGTCGGGCTGCCGCGCGACACGGCGACTCTGCTGGCGGCGCAGATGACCTTTGGCGCATCGAAGATGGTGCTGGACACCGGCTATCACCCGGCGCTGCTCAAGGACGCGGTGACGACACCGGCGGGATGCACCATTGACGGCATTCTTGAGCTTGAAGAAGGCGGCCTGCGCGTGACGCTGATTAAAGCGGTGATGCGCGCGGCGCAGCGGGCGAGGGAACTGGCCGCGGGCTGAAGGAATCAGCGGCGGAAATCTTCCGGTTTGTCGTTCTTCCAGTCCTCAAAGGCTTCTTCGAGTGTGTATCGGTATGCGAATCCAAGTTCCTGCAGGCGCCGCGCCTCGATGTTTGTGGAGTGATAGAGCTTGCGGATCCGCGTAGGCGAAATAGGCTGTTTGACGCGGAAGATGCCGGCCACAAAATCGATGGGATAGGAGACGCCGAGCAGTAGCTTGCGGGGGATTGAGAGGGGAGATCGCCTGATGCCGCCCACTTTGCAGATTGCATCGACGTATTCGCTGAGCGCTGGCGTAGGCCGCATAGAGAAATTCATCAGAGTTACGCCTTCTCCGTTCTTGATCTGATAATTGATGCCAAAGAGAAAGACGTTCGTCAGTTCCTTTACATATCCGCCGGCTTTGCGCGTCTCTTTGTTTCCCATATAGACGAAATAGCCTTTGGCCAGACTGTGAACCAGGCGCGTGACGTTGCCGCTCTCACCTGGGCCGAAGACCACTCCCGGACGCACGATGAGGAGTTTTCTTTGGGGGGCAGCGGCCTGCCATGCGATGTGCATCTTCTCAGCGGCAAGCTTTGAGCCACCGTACGGGGTTTCCGGAACCGGCAGCGACCCCTCGTGCCTGCTTTCCTCCGATGGCCCGTAGGGAGAAATAGAACTGGTGAAGACGATGTGCCGGCAGTCGATTGCAGTCGCATAGTCGCAGACATTGGTTGCGCCGAGCAGGTTTGTCTCAAAGTATTCGCGAGGCTCGTGGCCGGGCTCGCGGTGGATGGCCGCGAAGTTGAAGATGAGGTCCGCTTTCGGCAGAGCGCTGAGTGGTACAGGCTGGCGGACATCGTGCTGGATGAATCGAGCTTTGCCCGATTGCAGCGCTGACTGCAAGGCTGAGGCGTAGGGGTCGGTCCGGGGAAGTGCGATATCGGTAAGCACAACCTGCTCAATACTGGTCTCCTGCAGCAAACGTTGCGCAGTATGTGTACCGATGAAACCTGTGCCTCCAAAGATGACTACTTGCTTCACTTGAATATTTCCCCTTGCAGTGAATAGCTACTGGCTTACTTGTTGAAATACAAGATTACCCTGCTTCGTTATCAGGAGTTGAATAGGTACGAACGATATGGCAGCCCGATCAGGCTTGAATCAAATTTAAAAATTGATCGGCGATATGGCTGATATCGAAGTGCTGCTCGGCATAAGCACGAGCGGACTGTGCCTGTGTGGTCCGTTCATCAGGATGGTTCAGGAGTATTTTTGCAGCCGCAACGAAGTCTTCCGGGGAATCGGGAGGAACCACAATTCCGGCCTTTGCCTGGCTAATGACTCTTGCTGCCTGGTTCACATCAGGAGCGGCCATCAGAATAGGACGCTGCGCGCATAGATAAGAAAGCGTCTTGGAGGGAACAGCGAACTTGCCTGCGTCCGAATCGAGAAGCGCGATAAGAACGTCTGAAGCGCCCATTACTTCTGAAAGCCGTTCATAGGGCTGAAAGGGCTGCAGGCGAAAAATGTTAGGATCGAGATTGTTTGCCTGCTCGCGCAGCCAGTCCGCGCCCGCGCCGGCTGCATTCACAATCAACATGGCCTCGCGTGTTGTGTTCAGATACTTTGCTAATTCCAGAAGAAGCTGAGGCCGATGCTTCATACCGAGCGTTCCTGAATACATGAAACAGAATGTTCCGGCTACGCCATTCTCCCGCGCCCAAGCATTGTCTTTGGGCATGGGTGTGATTTCATCGAGAGGGGACCAGTTTTCGATCAGGTGAATCTTGTCTTTTGCTATTCCCCAGTTCTTAACATAATCGACAAAACTATCGGAGATACAAACAACGGAGTCGGACTGCTGAAGAAGATTTTTCTCCAGACGCTCGTAATATGCGCCGCCAATATCGGCCAGAAGTTTTTGTTTGCGCGCGAGAACAAAGCGCACCGCCATACTGTATACGTCCTGCAGCCAATAGATAAATTTTGCGTTTTGCTTTTTTGTCGCATTCAGGAGAATCTTTTGCCCATCGAGGGGCATGTTCGCGGAGAGGACGGCATCGGGTTGAAACCTGCTTACTGCTTCCGCAACGACCGTTCCGTATTCGATATCGGCAGACCGGCGGCTGCGGATGGAATGCTTTTTGAACTCTCTTTCAATATTCAGGCCGCGAATGTGCAGTTTTTCATGGACATTGACATCTTCAACGGCTCCTTTCGGCGTCGACGTATTGCCGGAAAAATAAACGTGCTCTACCTCATGACCGCGGGTGGCTAACTCGCGGCTCAACTGGATCTGAAATGGGTGCCCACAAAACTCATTGATAAAGATGCGCATTCAATGCCTTACAGGAGAAATAAGGAAGCCCAACTTAGGCTGACTTTAGGATAGCAGGCATAAGTGTTGCAATCTCCGTGAAGTTAATAACATCCGCGATATGGCGACTACTGCGGTGAAGCAGAATCGTTGACTTTCTGCTTCGTTTCTTTGGTCTTGTCTTTTGCTTTCTGGGTGCTTTCCTTGTTGGAGTCCTTTACTTTTGTCGAGGGTTCTTTGTCCGAGGCGAATACTTTTTGTGTTCCCTCTTTGGTTTTGTCGTAAGCCTTGGTCGATCCTTCTTTGGTTTTGTCGTACGCTTTGGTCGATCCTTCCTTGGTTTTGTTATAGCCCTTGGTTGTGCCCTTCTTAATGCCGTTGCCAGTATTCTTCGCAGCATCCTTTGTGTCATTGCCCGCGGTCTTCATGTCCTGAGAAGCGGTTGATTGCGCAAAGGAGATGGAGCAGACACCGAAGAGCAAAGTAGATGTCAGAAACAGGGATGCGACGTGCTTCAGGCAGCGAGGGTTTTTCATGGCGAAAGGTAAGATTCATTATTAAGTGAAAAAGTTGTACTCGCGCAGCAACGATTAGAATGATTGTCAGGCAGGCAGATTTCTTTGACTACAAGCGCAATACCACTTTTCCGGGCTGAGGCCTGGCATCCCAAAGGCGCGCAACGTCTTGCATGGACAGTGCTTATTTACAACGTAGCTGTCATTCTGTGGGGAACAATTGTACGCGCCACCGGATCAGGCGCGGGTTGCGGAGAGCATTGGCCGCTCTGCAATGGCACGGTCATCCAGCATTCGCCGCGCATTGAGACGATCATTGAATTTACGCATCGCGCGATGAGCGGTGTTGCGTTGATAGCCATCCTTGTTCTGCTGGTGTGGACTTTTGCGGCCACGGCGAAACGGCACCTGGCGCGGGTTTCGGTTGTTGCCGCCGCGGTTTTGACCTTCAATGAAGCACTGCTTGGCGCGCTGCTAGTACTTCTGGGCAAGGTTGCGCACGATCAGTCGGCGTCGCGGGCCGTGTATCTATCGCTTCACTTGGCAAATACGTTGCTGCTGCTGGCGGCGCTGGGGCTTACGGCACACTTTTTATCGCGCACGGCAGGATTTATGCGCGGCAGCGTTGAGTATCGTTCAGTCGGCATAGCCCTTGTGGGATTGCTGGCTATGTTATTTGTTGGCGTGAGCGGCTCGCTGGCGGCGCTGGGGGACACGCTGTTTCCAGCTACGTCACTGCGTTCTGCGCTGGCTGAGGACTTTTCGGCGAAGAGCGCGTGGCTGCTGCGGATTCGCTGGGTGCATCCGGCGCTGGGATTTATTGCGGGTGCGTTTATCTGCTGGCTCATCTTTACCAGCGCGTGGAAGGGAAGGAACCGCAAACTGGCTATCGGTGTGGTTGTGCTGCTGGGAATTCAATATGCGCTGGGCTTTGCGGATATTGCATTGCTGGCCCCCACATGGATGCAGATTGTGCATCTGCTAGGTGCGGACACGCTATGGATTGCGCTGGTGGTACTGGCGGCACGGGTCTGCCTGGTTCCCATTGGATGTCCTGATAATCAGTGCCGCGCGTAGAGGGTCTTCTCTCTGCTCTCTAAGATCTATTGGAACCGGCATCTCGCTTGAAATCAGAAAGAAATTATCTCTCAGCGGCTAAAGCCGCGCTCACAGGTTGGCATACGGCACGGCTAAAGCCGTGCCTCTTCAAAGCATCGGAATTCCGTGAGTTGGTCAACTTTTGTTCAATCCAGTGAGTACCTCCGGCTTTGGGGTTTTGCTGCCCTCTTCGATGGTGTAGAGCTTGTTGACCTCGAGGTTTTTGAATGTGTCGATCTGGCCGGAGGGCCAGCGGACTTCGAGCAGGTCGACAGTTTTTGCCTGGTCGAGTCCGAAGTGCAGGCGGAAGTCGCTTTGCGAATAGTAGCTGCCACCGCTGCGGACTTCGTCTATTTGTAACAGCGGTTGTGGCGAATTCGGATCGGTTTTTGCGATGACTTTGACGCGCGCGCCGATGCCAGTGCGATTGGACTTTGTGCCGATGGTCTTGACTTTGATCCAGTTGCGCTTCCACTCGGAATCGCAGCGCAACAACTGCGGCAGGGAATTGACGCAGTTGACGACGATATCTACATCGCCATCATTGTCGTAGTCGCCGAAAGCGCACCCGCGAGCCGGAACTGCGGCGGTGATGCCTGGGCCACCTTTGTCGCTTACGTCTTCAAAGCGGCCATTGCGGAGATTGCGGTATAGGTATTTATGTTCGGCGTAGGGCGCCTCGGTTTTCGAGCTGCTGACTTCGGGATAGACGTGGCCGTTGCAGATGAGGATGTCGAGCCAGCCGTCATTATCCATGTCGAAGAAGCCGATGCCCCATCCAAGGTAGCGCGTGTTGACGCCGAGGCCGGAGAGATAGGTCTGGTCCTCAAATGTGCCGTCGCCCTGGTTGGCGTAGAGGGAATCGGTGTCCCCGGCAAAGTTCGTTTTCACAACGTCGAGGTTGCCGTCGTGGTTGTAGTCGCCGATGGAAACGCCCATGCCGGCCTGCGGCTTGCCGTCGGG
>Ga0126371_10000872_pt1 | contig 25340 bp, 22 predicted proteins | sample PanSoiMetaPlot_4_FD_110145 | JGI IMG/M metagenome (GOLD analysis project Ga0126371, IMG submission 110145) | Tropical forest soil microbial communities from Panama - MetaG Plot_4 | ecosystem: Environmental > Terrestrial > Soil > Tropical forest > Bulk soil | place: Panama | collected 2016-02-17 | reverse complement strand
TGTCGGTGGAAGTGAAACTGATCACTCCGGTGGCGCTCGAGAAGGGGCTGCGGTTTGCGATTCGCGAAGGCGGGCACACGGTGGGCGCTGGCGCGGTCACGGAAATCGTCGAGTAAAACATGCGAGAGATCATCACATTGCAGTGCGGCGAATGTAAGAACCGGAATTACACAACCATGAAGAACCGAAAAAAGCATCCTGACCGGCTCGAAACTTCGAAGTATTGCAATACGTGCCGGAAGCACACGCCACACAAGGAAGTGAAATAGACCGGCGCTGGTTCTTTAGGGGAGTAGGTTCAACGGTAGACCGCCGGTCTCCAAAACCGGATGTGGGGGTTCGAATCCCTCCTCCCCTGCCAGTTTAGGAGAGCGGACGAGCGAAGTGGCCGAAGAGCAAGAGAAACGGGAGCAGGAAAGAGTCATGGACGAGGCCCTGAAGGTCAAGGAAGAAGGAATTCGCGGTGGTGGCGGAGGAGGGAACGCCGTTGCCTCAACATTTCGGAAGTTTGGCGAATTTCCGCGACGGTGGAAGCAGTTCTTCCATGATGTGCGCTCGGAGATGTCGAAAGTTGTCTGGCCGAGCCGGCAGGACGTGACTTCGACGACGGTAGTTGTGTTGATTACGGTTGCGTTTTTCGGTTTGTTCTTTCTTTTGACGGATACAACGTTCAGTTATCTGGAAACCGCGGTTCTGAATTACTTCAAGCACTGAGCACAGAACGGTAATGGGGCTAAGTGAGACAGGAAGTTAGCGAAGGAAGCGTTATGGCTAAGCAGTGGTACATCGTGCATACCTATTCGGGCTTCGAGAAGAAAGTCAAGGAGAGTCTCGAGGGGCGCGTCGCCGCGTTCGGGCTACAAGACAAGATCGGACAGATGATTATTCCCACCGAATCGGTGGTGGAAGTGCGCGGCGGCAAAAAAATAATTTCGCCGCGGATGTGCTACCCCGGATATTTGCTGGTCGAGATGGACATGGACGATTACACGTGGCACGTGGTGCGTTCGACGCCGCGTGTGACAGGGTTTGTTGGCTCCGGGCAGACGCCGACGCCGCTCACTGATGAAGAAGTAGAGAATATTTTGAATCGCGCGACAACGACGGCGGAAAAGCCTCGTCCGAAGCTGACTTTTGATCGCAATGAAAACGTGCGAATTGTAGACGGGCCGTTTGCGAATTTTACCGGTGTGGTCGAGGAAGTGAATTCCGACCGCAGTACTTTGAAGGTCAGCGTGACAATTTTTGGGCGCTCGACGCCGGTAGAGCTGGATTTTGCACAAGTAGAGAAAGTCGCGTAACTCACTAAGGCCGAGTTTGTAAGGGAGCTGGGATGGCAAAGAAAGTTCAAACATCGCTGAAGTTGCAGTTGCCAGCAGGAAAAGCGACGCCGGCGCCGCCCGTGGGCACGGCGCTTGGTCCGCAGGGCGTAAACATTATGGATTTTTGCAAGCAGTTCAATGCAAAGACGAACAAGGAGCCGGACGGGATGATCATTCCGGTGGTGGTGACGATCTATAGCGACCGGACGTTTACGTTCATCACGAAAACGCCGCCAGCCTCAGAGCTGCTGAAGAGGGCTGCCGGAATCGTGAAGGGTTCTCCGGAGCCGAACCGGAACAAAGTAGCAAAGGTCACACGCAAGCAGGTGGAAGAGATCGCCAAGACGAAACTGGTCGATCTGAATACAACGAAATTGGAATCGGCGGTTCGTACGGTGATGGGGACGGCGCGAAACATGGGGATCGAAGTCGAAGGTTAGTGGGACGACAGCGGGAGACGCGATGAGCAAGGTTGGCGGAAAGAACATTGAGAAGGCGCGCAAGCTGGTGGAATCGCGGGCGTACAAACTGGGCGAAGCAGCGGAACTGCTTAAGAAAACGCATTTCGTGAAGTTTGACGAAACGGTTGAGATGGCCATCAATCTGGGCGTGGATCCGAAGCAGTCGGACCAGATGGTTCGCGGCACGGTCGTGTTGCCGAACGGGCTGGGAAAATCGAAGCGCGTGTTGGTGATCGCCGGCGGCGAGAAAGTCCGCGAAGCGCAAGAGGCGGGGGCAGATTTCGTCGGCGGCGAAGACATGGTTACAAAGATCGCCGGCGGCTGGACGGATTACGACGCGGTGATTGCGACGCCGGACATGATGAAATCTGCGGGGCGGCTCGGAAAAGTGCTAGGGCCGCGAGGATTGATGCCGAATCCGAAGACCGGCACAGTGACGTTTGAAGTGGCGCGCGCGGTAAAGGAGATCAAGGCCGGAAAAGTGGAGTTCCGGCTGGATAAGACTGGAATCATTCACTCGCCGATCGGGAAAATCAGTTTTGGAGCGGAGCAGCTTGCAGAAAACGCGATGGCGCTGCTCAGCGCTGTATCGAAGGCGAAGCCCGCCACAGCAAAAGGTAAATACATCCGGCGCGTGACACTGACGTCGACGATGGGGCCGGGGATTTTGATCGACCACGTGGAAGTGGAAACCGCGGCATCGACCGCCGCTTAGAATTTCGCGAGGAAACCGGGTATGGGCATGAAGAAACAAGAAAAGAAAGAGCACGCAGAGAAGCTTCGCACGGAACTGGCGAATGTTTCGAGCGTGATTCTCTCGACGTTCCAGGGAATCACGGTGGAGCAGGATACGCAGCTTCGACGTGCGGTGGAAAAGGCCGGCGGCCACTATCAAGTAGTGAAAAACACGCTGGCAGCGCACGCCGGCGCAGGCACTCCGGTCGAGCCGCTCCTAAAGAATTTGAAAGAGACGAATTCGATTGCGTACACGGCGGCAGATCCCGTAGCGCTGGCAAAAATACTAACTAAAGTGGCGAAGGATGTTCCGGCATTCAAGTTCCGTGCCGGCTGGGTGGAAGGGCGCGTGATTTCGATTGCCGAAATCCAAGAGCTGGCGCAATTGCCCAGCAAGGAAGAACTGATCAGCAAGATCATGTTCATGCTGAACGCACCGGCGCAGAGACTCGCTTCGGTGATGGCGGCAGTACCTCGGAATTTGGCGGTGGTGACGAGCGAAGCGGTGAAGGCCAACAAGTTTTCGGGTGGCGCAGGAGAAGAAGCGCCGGCGGCGAAATCAGAATAAGAGTTTAACTCAACGGAGGATAGGAAAAGGCGATGGCGAGCAAAGTGGAAACGATCCTGGATGAGATCAAGGGCCTGACGCTTCTTGAGGCGTCGGACTTGGTCAAGAAGATGGAAGAAGCGTTCGGCGTTTCGGCTGCGGCTGCTGCTCCAGTGATGATGGCGGGCGGCGGAGCGGCTGCGGGCGGCGGGGCACCGGCGGAGGAGAAGACGGAGTTCACGGTAGTCCTCACCGAAGTCGGCGCGAACAAGATCAACGTGATTAAGGCCGTGCGAGAAGTTACGAGCCTGGGCCTAAAAGAGGCCAAGGACCTGGTTGATGGCGCGCCCAAACCTGTGAAGGAAGGGATCAACAAGGAAGAAGCGGCCACGATCAAGAAGAAGTTCGAGGACGCCGGAGCTAAGGTCGAGATCAAGTAGTGCCGCGGGCGAGCAAAAATCGCCAGGCGACAAGGCATTCATTTACGCGCGTGGTTGACGGAGGAATTCTGTCCTATCACGCGTCCTGCCCGGACTCTAGGCCGTGGTGTCACTGCGGCGATTGGCCGGTTCAACCCTCAGAGGGAAAAGAGGTAAATCAGCATGCGGAACGGTAATCGTCCGACACGTGAACGGAAGCGTCTGGACTTCGCGCGCATTCGCGCGTCTGTGCAGATCCCGAACCTGATTGACGTGCAAAAGAAATCCTACGAGCGCTTTCTGCAGATGGACAAGCTGCCGAGCGAGCGCGAAGACGCGGGATTGCAGTCGGTATTTACATCGGTATTTCCAATACAGGATTTTCGCGGACTGTCGCAGCTCGACTTCGTGGATTACGCGATTGGCGACTGGGAGTGCAAGTGCGGCCACCTGCGCGGACTGCATCATTTGCGCGCGACCTGCCGGAACTGCGGCGCCTCGGTCGTCACGAATCCGTACAAGACAGGTGACGTGGTGTGCTCGAAGTGCGGTGCGTTCAACCGCAACACTCCGACTTTCTGCAACAAGTGCGGTGATCCGGTTACGTTGCAGCTGAAATATGACGTGACCGAATGCGAGGAGCGCGGCATGACATATTCCGCGCCGCTGAAAGTCACGATTCGCCTGACCATCTATGACAAAGACCCGGACACGGGCGCGAAATCGATTCGCGACATCAAGGAACAGGAAGTTTTTTACGGCGACATTCCACTGATGACGGAGAACGGCACGTTCATCATCAATGGAACAGAGCGCGTGATTGTCAGCCAGTTGCACCGTTCGCCGGGCGTGTTTTTTGAGACGGCGAATAACCGCACGTACTTCCTCGGGAAAATCATTCCGTATCGCGGTTCATGGGTGGAATTCGAATACGACACGAAGAACATTCTTTACGTGCGCATCGACCGCAAACGGAAATTTCTGGGTTCGATTTTCCTTCGCGCCCTGGGGATGAAGTCGAATGAGGAGATCCTGCGGACGTTCTATCAGGTGGAGCGGATTTCGCTGCGCGACCGGCAGCTATTCTGGAATACCTCAGAAGGGCTAATCGACCGCAAGCTTGTGCACGAAATCAAGCATCCGCACTCCGGCGACGTGATTGTCGCAGCGCACAAGCGCATCACCGAAGCGTTGTACAAGGAACTGCTTAAAACGAAAGTTAACCAAGTGGAAGTGCCGCCGGCCGATCTTGAGGGTGCGGTCACCGTGGGCGAACTGGTGAACCGGCAGACGGGCGAAGTCCTGTTAGAGGCCAACAAGCCACTCAATCCGGAATCATGGGCTTCTCTTGCGGAAGCGGGGATCACAGAAGTGGATGTGTGCTTCCCGGAGCGGGACGAGGTCGGCGTGATCGTGAGCCGAACGCTTGAAAAAGATGCGATTCGCAATTCCCGCGAGGCGCTGATTGAAATCTACCGCAAGTTGCGGCCGGGTGATCCGCCGACGCTGGAGACAGCGACTGCGCTTTTCAACGGAATGTTTTTCGATCCGCGGAAATACGATTTCAGCCGTGTTGGTCGGCTGAAATTCAACATCAAGCTCGGACTCGAAACCCCGCTCGACAAGCGCACTCTCGATCCGGTGGATTTTGTCGCAGCTATCAAATACCTGTTGAAACTTCGCCGCAACATTGGGACGGTCGACGACATCGATCATCTCGGCAATCGCCGCGTCCGCGCGGTGGGTGAGCTGCTCGAAAACCAGTTCCGCATCGGCTTGGTGCGCATGGAGCGGGCCATCAAGGAAAAGATGTCGGTTTACCAGGAAATGTCGACGGCAATGCCGCATGACTTGGTGAACGCGAAGCCGGTGATGGCGGCGATCCGTGAGTTCTTTGGCAGTTCGCAGTTGAGCCAGTTCATGGACCAGACCAATCCGTTGAGCGAAATCACGCACAAGCGGCGCCTTTCGGCCCTTGGCCCAGGCGGTCTCTCGCGCGAACGCGCTGGATTCGAAGTGCGCGACGTGCACCCAACGCACTATGGACGCATTTGTCCGATTGAAACGCCGGAAGGCCCGAACATCGGATTGATCAGCTCGCTTTCGTGTTACGCGCGAATCAACGAATTCGGGTTTATCGAGTCGCCGTATCGCAAGGTGAAGAGCGGCCGCGTCATCGACTACGTTCAGATCGTTAACGCGGGTGGAAGCGAGTTCAAGCCGGGCGAAATCGTCGAAAAGGAAAAAGTGGATTCGGCGAACGAGGATTTGGGTCGGAGCAAGGTTACGTCCGAAGCCTACTGTTTCTATCTTTCGGCATGGGAGGAAGATCGTTACGTTGTGGCGCAGGCGAACGCGTCTCTTGACGAGCGCGGGCGGATTACGACGGAACTGGTCAATTGCCGGCAAGCGGGCAACTTCGTGCTGAAATCGCGCGAAGAAGTGGATTACATCGACGTTTCGCCGAAGCAGTTGGTGTCCGTGGCGGCGAGCTTGATTCCATTCCTCGAGAATGATGACGCGAACCGCGCCTTGATGGGTTCGAACATGCAGCGGCAAGCTGTACCGCTCATCAAGGGCGATGCACCGCTTGTCGGGACAGGTATGGAGCGCGTCACGGCGCACGATTCTGGTGCGGTAGTGAGCTGCAAGCGCGACGGCGTGATCGATCAGGTCGACTCGGAACGCATCATCGTGCGCGTCGAGTCGGACCAGTCCGGCGTGTTGAGCCGCGAAGTCGGTTCGGACATTTACCTGCTGACAAAATTCAAGAGATCGAACCAAAACACTTGTATCAACCAAAAGCCTCTGGTCCGTGCCGGAGACCGCGTGCGACAGGGGCAAGTACTCGCCGACGGGCCGTGTACGGATCGCGGGGAGCTGGCCCTGGGACGCAACGTGCTGGTCGCATTCCTTCCCTGGCGCGGCTACAACTTTGAAGACGCCATCCTGGTCAGCGAAAAGTTGGTGCAAGAGGACTACTACACCTCGATTCACATCGAGGAATACGAAATCGAGGCGCGCGATACGAAGCTCGGTCCGGAAGAAATCACGCGCGACATTCCCAACATCAACGAAGGCTTCCTGCGCAATCTCGACGAAAGCGGCGTGATTCGTATCGGCGCGACGGTGAAGCCGGGCGACATTTTGGTGGGCAAGGTGACGCCCAAGGGCGAAACAACGCTCACACCGGAAGAGAAGCTGCTGCGTGCGATTTTCGGTGAAAAGGCTGGAGACGTTCGTGACGCTTCTCTCTATTGTCCGCCGGGCATCGAGGGAACGATTGTTGACGTGAAGATTTTCTGCCGTAAGGGAGCCGAGAAGGACGAGCGCCATAAGGCGATCGAAGCGGCGCAAATCTTTAAGCTCGAAAAGAACCTCGCGGACGAAATCCGGATTCTCACCGATGAACGTTTGAAACGGCTTGCCGGATTACTTGGCGGCCAGAAGCTTATGGCTGACTTGCACGACGAGCGCACGAACAAGCGCTTGTTGAACAAGGGCACAGATCTCACGCGCGAGATCTTGGAAAAAATTTCGACGCGAAACCTGAAGCGTTTGCGCTTGTCCGACAAGGACCCTTTGCTTATCGAGAAGATCGACGAAATCGAAGAGATGACTTCGCGGCAGATTGACGTGCTACGAAAGATTACCGAAGAGCGCAAGGACAAGCTCAAGAAGGGCGATGAACTGCCGCCGCGTGTGATCAAACTGGTGAAGGTATACATCGCCATGAAGCGCAAGCTTTCGGTCGGCGACAAGATGGCCGGTCGCCATGGAAACAAGGGCGTCATCGCGCGAATCGTGCCTGCGGAGGACATGCCGTACCTGCCGGATGGCACGCCGGTCGAAATCGTTTTGAATCCGCTGGGCGTTCCGTCGCGCATGAACGTTGGCCAGATTCTCGAGACGCACTTGGGATGGGCTTCAAGGGAATTGGGAGGCCAGGTCGCCAAGCTTCTGGACGAAGAATCACGCGCCGAAGTGGTACGCAAGTGGTTCAAGGACGCTTTTGGACAGACTTCCGTGTGGGATTCCATCAAGGAAATGGACGATGAGGAAATTATCGACCTCGGCGAGCACTTCCGGGAAGGAATTCCGGTCGCGACGCCGGTATTTGATGGCGCCCGCGAGAAAGACATTCGCCAGCTCTTGCAGGCATCGGGTTTGCCCGAAACAGGCAAGATCACGCTTTACGACGGCATGACCGGCGACGCGTTTTCGCAACAGGTGACCGTCGGATACATTTACATGCTCAAGCTGTCACACCTTGTGGACGACAAGATCCACGCGCGTTCGATTGGGCCGTACTCACTGATCACGCAACAGCCGCTCGGCGGAAAGGCGCAGTTCGGCGGTCAGCGGTTTGGGGAGATGGAAGTGTGGGCGCTCGAAGCTTACGGCGCGGCGCACATTCTCCAGGAATTACTCACCGCAAAATCCGATGACGTATATGGCCGCGCGAAGATTTACGAGGCCATCGTCAAAGGCGAGCCAGGAATTGAGCCCGGCGTGCCGGAATCGTTCAACGTGCTCGTTCGCGAATTGCAGTCGCTCTGCCTGGATGTGGAATTGATGAAGCGACAGAAGCCGCAAGTGGAGCCGGCTGCAGCCGATTAATCGCTCCGTTTCGTTGGAGCGGTATAACGAATTCATTGTCCCGCTTTGCCGGGACGGGAGGTTAGCCCTTGTATCGATCAAGCCCGTATGATCGCGCAAGCCAGATCGCTGATTTCGATTCGATTCGTATCAGCCTGGCGAGTCCAGAAAAAATCCGTTCATGGTCTCACGGCGAAGTAACCAAGCCGGAGACCATCAATTACCGCACGTTCAAGCCGGAACGCGACGGATTGTTCTGCGCGAAGATTTTCGGTCCGGTGACGGACTGGGAGTGCTTGTGCGGAAAATACAAGCGCATGAAGCATCGCGGTGTCATCTGCGACAAATGCGGCGTAGAGGTCACCTTGAGCAAAGTGCGCCGTGAGCGGCTGGGCCATATCGAGCTGGCATCGCCGTGTTCTCACGTGTGGTTTTTCAAGGGACTGCCGAGCCGCATCGGTTATTTGCTCGATATTTCCATGCGTGATCTCGAGCGCGTGCTTTACTTTGAGGCGTTTGTGGTCACCGACGCCGGAGAGGTGCCGGGAATCAAGGAAAAGGAACTCCTGCTCGACGATAAGTACCGCGAGCTGCAGAAGGAGTTTGCGGGAAAGTATCGCGCGGGAATGGGCGCCGAGGCCATCAAGGAATTGCTGCGCAGGGTCGACATCGAGAAGCTTTCGGAAGAACTGCGCGAGAAGATGAAGGTCGATCCCAGCCTGCAGAAGCGCATTAAGTACGCAAAGCGACTGAAGGTTGTCGAATCATTCCGCAAGAGCGGCAATCGTCCGGAGTGGATGATTCTGGACGTGATTCCTGTGTTGCCGCCAGAGTTGCGGCCGCTCGTACCTCTGGATGGCGGGCGATTTGCGACTTCGGATTTGAACGACCTCTACCGGCGCGTGATCAACCGCAATAACCGGCTGAAGAAACTGATGGAGCTGCATGCTCCGGACGTCATTGTGCGCAACGAGAAGCGCATGCTGCAGGAAGCAGTGGACGCGCTCTTTGATAATGGTCGCCGCGGCCGGGTTCTGCGAGGAACGAACAACCGTCCACTTAAGTCCCTTTCGGATACGCTCAAGGGCAAGCAGGGACGTTTCCGTCAGAACTTGCTTGGCAAGCGCGTGGACTATTCCGGCCGTTCCGTTATCGTGGTTGGGCCGGAACTCAAGCTGCATCAATGCGGCTTGCCGAAGAAGATGGCTCTCGAGCTATTCAAGCCGTTTATCTATCACCGGCTGGAAGCGGCAGGGCACTGCACGACGATCAAGCAGGCGAAGGAGCTTGTCGAACAACAAGAATCGATTGTGTGGGACATCCTCGAAGAGGTCATCCGCGAGCATCCAGTGCTGTTGAATCGCGCGCCTACGCTGCACCGTCTGGGCATTCAGGCGTTCGAGCCTGTGCTGGTGGAAGGGAAGGCGATTCGCATTCACCCGCTGGTGTGTACGGCGTTCAATGCGGACTTTGACGGCGACCAGATGGCTGTGCATATTCCGTTGTCTCCGGAAGCGCAGGTCGAAGCGTCAGTGTTGATGCTCAGTTCACACAACATTCTTTCGCCGGCGAACGGAGGACCTCTGGCCGTGCCGACACAGGACATGGTTCTCGGGATCTATTACCTCACGAAGTCCAAGCCCGGAGCGAAGGGCGAGGGCCGCGCGTTTGGCACCATTGAAGAAGTTTTGATGGCGCTTGAAACAGGTGAGGTGGAGATTCTGACTCCGATCCGTTTGCGCTTCACGGGTGAAGTGGTGGACATGACCACGGCATACGACGATCAGGATGTTACGCACACCGAATCCGTGACGCTCAAGAACCAATTCCTGCAGACTACAGTGGGCCGTGTGATCTTCAACGATCATCTGCCGGAAGACATGCCATACGTCAACGGCTTGCTGAAGAAGAAGGGCACACAGCAGCTCGTACAGTACTGCTATTTGCGATTCGGCTTGGAACGCACAGTGAAGATGCTCGACCAGTTGAAGGAACTGGGCTTCCTGTACGCCACTAAGGCTGGAATTTCGATTGGCATCAGCGACATGTTGATTCCGGGAGATAAGGCGAAGTTGGTCGATACGGCGGAGCGCGAAGTGGTGAAGGTGCAGCAGCAGTATCTCGACGGCGCTATCACCAACGGCGAGCGCTACAACAAAGTCATCGCGATTTGGAGCGACGTCACGGAAAAGGTGGCGGACGAAATGTTCAAGGCGCTCGAGAATCAGGACAAAGAAGGCACCATGAACCCGATTTACGTCATGGCCGATTCCGGAGCGCGCGGATCGAAACAGCAGATCCGTCAGCTCTCCGGGATGCGCGGGTTGATGGCTAAGCCTTCGGGAGAGGTCATCGAGACGCCGATCACATCAAATTTCCGCGAAGGCCTCGACGTGTTGCAATACTTCATCTCAACGCACGGCGCGCGCAAAGGCTTGGCGGATACGGCTCTCAAGACGGCGGACTCCGGCTACCTGACGCGCCGGCTGGTTGATGTGGCGCAAGACGTCATTATCAACGAATTCGACTGCGGCACGGCAGATGGTATTTACGTGGAGCCGATTCTCGAAGCTGGCGTCGAAGTTGAACCGCTGCGCGACCGCGTCATCGGCCGCGTTTCGCTCGAAAAGATCAAGGACTACGAAGGCAACGTGATTGTCGAGATCAACCAGGAAGTCACCGAGGATCTCGCGAACGCGATTCAAGCAGCCGGCATTGAACGGGTAAAAATCCGTTCCGTGCTGACTTGCGAATCCCGCCGTGGAGTTTGCGCTCGCTGTTACGGCCGCAATCTGGCGACGGGCCGATTCGTCGAGATGGGCGAGGCGGTTGGCGTCATCGCAGCACAATCAATCGGCGAGCCGGGCACGCAGCTGACGATGCGGACGTTTCACATTGGCGGAACTGCGACGCGCGTCACCGAGCAATCCAAAGTCGACGCGAAGAACAACGGCTTCGTGAAATTCATCGACTTGAAGGTCGTCGAAGGCCGAGGCAAGACGTTCATCGCGATGAACCGTTCCGGCCTCATCGCCGTGGTCGATGAAAAAGGTCGAGAAAAGGAGCGCTACCACGTTGTTTACGGAGCGCGACTCAAGGTCGAAGACGGCCAGCCCGTTACCATCGGCCAGACCATGGCTGAATGGGACCCATATACATTCTCGATTCTCACGGAAGCGGGCGGCACGATCCAATTCAAGGATTTGCAGTCAGGCGTCACGATCGAAGAACAAGTGGACGAGGTCACAGGCCTTTCGCAGCTGGTGGTCACTCTGCCGCCGGGCGACGAAAAGCATCAGCCGACGATCCACGTTCGCGACTCCGCGGGACGTGTGAGGAAGAAGTACCTCATGCCGTCGCGTGCGCACTTGATGGTTGCCGATGGCGACGAAGTGCACCCGGGCGACGTACTGGCGAAAATTCCGCGCGAAACCACAAAAACGAAAGACATCACGGGCGGTCTCCCGCGCGTTGTGGAGCTGTTCGAGACGCGCAAGCCGAAAGACCCTGCGGTCATCAGCGAAATCGACGGCGTGGTCAAGTACGGCGAGATCGTCAAGGGCATGCGCCGCATTTACGTGGAGAGCGAGGACAGCAAGACTATCAAGGAATACTCGATTCCACGCGGCGTACACATCAACGTGCAAGAAGGGGAGCATGTCCGTGCTGGCGAGCCTTTGATTGACGGTCCGCTCAATCCGCATGACTTGCTCGCCGTGCTGGGAGAAAAATTCACACAGGCGTATCTCGTTAACTCAGTTCAAGAGGTCTACCGGTTGCAGGGCGTGAACATCAACGACAAGCACATCGAAACCATTGTCCGGCAAATGATGCGCTGGGTGAAGGTGGAGGATGTGGGCGACACACCGTTCCTTTTGGAAGAACAGGTGGACAAGTTCCGCTTCCGCGAGGAGAACGATCATGTGATTCGCGATGGGAAGCGGCCGGCAACTGGACGGCCTCTCCTACTGGGAATCACGAAGGCCTCGCTCTCAACCGACTCGTTTATTTCAGCGGCCAGCTTCCAGGAGACTACGCGTGTTCTCACAGAAGCGGCCATCTCGGGCAAGGTGGATTACCTGCGTGGCTTGAAGGAAAACGTAATCATGGGCCGGTTGATTCCAGCGGGCACAGGTTTGGACCGCTACCGTGGGGTTCAACTGCTTACCGAACTACCGAAAGAAGAGCCGGAGGCGGAAGAACCTCAGCTTACTCCGGAGGAGGCGGCTGCGCTTGACTTTCTGCGTAAGGACAGCGACACCGTCGCGGAAGGCTGAGCTTCTATTTAGTCATTGATCGGGAGCGGCGCGTGAGGTAAACGCGCCGCTTTTTTCTTTTGTCTTCTCTGGCTCCTTTCCCAGCTCGTTTCCTCGGTTGAGCCTCTGGAAACCGAGTTTCCTTTACGGTTTGTGAGGCAAATCGTGCAGCCGCTACAATAGATGGAGCGCATGAGGTAGGTTCTCGGCAGCGCTTGCCGGTCCTTTTCGATTACATGGCAAAAACAAAGAAAACCAGCGGTAGTACTACCCTGCGACCAGAATCTAGTGCTCCTGCTGGCTCTGCGAAAGCACACAGCAAAGAATTGCTCAAAATTATCGCTCGCTCGCAGCAAGGTTTCCGCGAGTTGATAGACAGCTTTGACCGCATTGCTTTTAATATTTCGCTCGATGGCCGGTTCCAGGTGGTTAATCGTCAATTCGCCGATGTTTTAGGTCTGCCTTTCGCCGCAATCATCGGTCATTCCCTTGAAGAGTTCGTCACCAAACCAAAGCGTGAGGAGCTTGCGCAGGCGCTGCCGCACTTCCTTGAAAAGCGCCATTGGGCAGGCGTCTTGCCAGTGCGCTGGAAGTCCAAGCAGGAAGTACGATTCTACGATTGCACATTGTACGCCGTTGTGAAAGACGACCAAGTGACCGGCGTTACGGGTTTGGCGCGAGACATTTCCACCCAACGGGAAACTGAGTCGCGTTTTACAGATCTCTTTGAGACTCTCCATGAGGGAGTCTACTTTGCAACGCCGAGTGGAGAGCTGCTTGACGTTAATCCTGCCACCGTCCACATGTTCGGCTATCAAAGCAAGGAAGAACTGCTCAAGCAGCCCATCGAGCAGCTCTTTGGCAACGCAGCGGAACACGCCGCGCTGTTGGAAGCACTCCGGAAGTCCGGCTCCGTTCGTGACCGCGAATTAAGCTTGCGACGGAAGGATGGCTCATTTATCCGTGCACTCAATTCCAGCGTAGCCATACGCAATCCCAGTGGCGAGTTCGTTCGCTTTCAAGGCTCGCTGGTGGACATAACCGAACGGGGTCAGATGGAACGCCGGCTCCGCGAGGAACAGGAGTTTGTGCGCCGTCTGGTCACCTGTTTCCCCGACATCATCGTGGTGCTCGACACTGAAGGCCGGTACACCTTTGTGAGCCCGCGCGTGCAGGAATTCCTGGGCTACACGCCCAACGAGTATCTTGGAGTCAGTCTCGATGATCGGCCGCATCCGGACGATCGCGAAGCGCTGCTTGCTTTCTTTCGCAGTCTTACGAACGGAGAAATTAGCTTCGGCGCTGTGGAATATCGGACCGCACACAAAAACGGCGGTTGGAGAATCGTGCGAGCGAATGCAAGTCCGCTGACCGATGGCGAGGGGAAGATCATAGGAATAGTTGCCTCTGCGAGAGACGTCACTGAGTCAAAACGGCTGGAACAGCAACTGATGCAGTCGGAAAAGCTCGCTGCAATTGGTCAAATGGTTTCCGGCGTGGCGCACGAGCTTAACAATCCGCTAACTGCGATACTTGGTGTGAGTGACCTGCTGCGAGAGCGGACCACAGACGATGCTTCGCGACGGCAGCTTCAACTGATTCACAAGCAGGCGCGCAAGGCGGCGGAGCTGGTTCAGGGATTGCTGATGTTTTCGCGCCCGTCTCAGCACAAGAGCAGTCAAGTCTATGTGACTGAGTTAATCAGTCGTGCGATTGAATTGCAAAAAAATGAATCGGAAGCCCGGCATATAACTGTCGAAGTAAATGCTACGTCTGACTTGCCGCCCATTGAAGCAGACCCGCAGCACATGACACAGGTTTTTGTCAACTTGCTGGCCAACGCGCAAGAAGCGATCACTTCGGCGCGCGATCATGGGCATATCTCTATTGATATCAACTCTTCTGATGGCCAGCAGGAGATCCTTGTGGATGACGATGGGCCTGGGATCGCTTCGGATGTCCGTTCGAAGATATTCGATCCGTTCTTTACGACTCACCGAACAAGCGGCGGCTCGGGCTTGGGTTTGACGATTTGCTTGGTAATCGTCAAAGAGCATGGCGGAACGATTGAGGCGCAGGTGTCGCCCGCTGGGGGAGCCCGCTTCCGTATCCTCTTGCCGTCGGTGAAGAGCGAGGTCATCGAAGCGAAAATGCCTCATATTGTTCGCGGCCAGCTGAAAGGGCGATCTATTCTCGTCGTCGACGACGAAGGCGGTATCAGGGATTTAGTCTATGAGGGTCTTACCGCGCGAGCGGCGATAGTTGAGACCGTTGAAACTGCTGCTGAGGCTTGGAAGCGCGTAGCGTCTCGTTCATACGATTTGATACTGTGCGATTCCAACTTGGGAGATGGAAGCGGAGCGCAGCTATTTGACAGAATAGCTGGCAACAAGGGTGCGCGAGCGTGGCACTTTGTGCTTATGACCGGGGAACTACTTGACGCCAAACAGATATCCGACTGGGAGAAGAAAGGCGTAACGGTGTTGCAGAAGCCATTTCAGCTGTCGGAGCTTGTAGCCATTCTGGAAACGCTCGTCGCTGCGTCCTCTACAGAATTGAAATCGATCGAGCTCTAGCGCGCTGCTCTATTTCTTGTGCACCGCGTTCGTTGGTCGGTCTACTCCGAAATCCCACAGCAGGAGATTGAGTCCTTCCTTCGGTAAAAATTGCACAAGCGCGTATTCTCCCGGAGCAAGCGATTGTCCCAAGGTGAAGCGGTACAATCCTTTTGCGACTTGCCACTCCTGTATAGGAATTGACTTGCCCTTGACAGTTTCTTGCCCGAAAAGTCTATCGATGTTTTCGATGTGCCGTTTGTTGCTCTGGACATGAGCTGCAACCAATTCGATCTCAGGCTGCGCAAGGTCCTTCGTGCGAAAGTAAAACTCGGGCGTTGGATTCGTGGTCCGGAAAATCGCACGTTTTCCAAGGAGATCCACGCTCGTGCGAGACGGTATCACTGGCAATGGGACCGCGATTTGCTCGACGAAGTGTCCTTTCGCCAACTTTGCAGAAGCAGGTGACTGTTTAAGAGGAAACACAGAGTGGCTGTCGAGGATGAAGAAGCCTTCTCCCGGAGGCAGGAAAATTCCCGGAAAGACTTCGAAACTCGCGTCGACGTCGACGGGCGCACGCGCGGTGGCTTCTTCCTCAACTTTGAGCTTGCTTGTCAGTGCCGCACTGGCTTTTTCTTGGTCGGCTTCAGCCTTCTTGGTGGCAGGCCAATCGATGAGGGATGCAGGAATTTCTTCCCACTCAGCGCGGTCCACGCTGAAGTAACGAACGCGTTCTCCATCCACGGAGTAACTACTCACAATTTGAAAAGAGCCATCCTTCATTATCAGTTTTTTGCCACGAGGCGCAGTCGGCCCGAAACGATCCTGTTGTACCGCCGGGACATCTGAAAGCGGCGTTGCCGCCGAGCTGCATGGGAAGGCTACTAGCGATGCAAAAAGGAAAGCGGTTGCTTTACCTAGGAATCGGAAAAGGCTGCGGCTCTGCATGGCGAAAGTGAGTGCGGCAACTGTGAGGGCTAAGATGCCCACTTAGATGTGCAGTTTGCCCGCTCAGTCGTCAGTTTATACTTCTGTGCGAGTGGCCGCAATCGCGCCAGCAGCTGAAGATGGGGCTCATTCTGGGACCTGACAAAGAGGTACGGGCCGACTAGTGATTAGTGGTCGCAGCGCGCGCAGAGAACGTTGAGGATCATCAACTCCGAATTTGTAAAAAGCCACTTTTCCGCTTCGGCGCCCGCTGCTCCCGCTGCGCGCACCAGTGATCCGAGGTGTTTCAGTTGAGCCAGATTTCGGAGATGTTCAAGGCAGATTCCCGTCACCCGAGAAACTTCGTCTTCCGTGAACAGCTTTTGACTTGATGGGATGTAAGACATTCTTCGATTCCTCCCGGCCCCTAATCTTGGGTATCGGAAAATGGCAGTAAACAGTCAAGCACGTAACCTGCCAATCCTGTCGAATGCCTGTCTAACTGCGAGCCCGCCTCGTAAGCGATTCTTCAGGCGTTAGTTGCGGGAATCGGGTTTTAACAGCGTCGAGTGCCTTGAAGCAATGTTGTTGCGAACCGATAGGAAATATATTTCCAACCCTACGGATGTCGATACAGTTTTTGGTAGAAACAGACTGGTTCAACCCTAGAACCCACTCTCGAAGGCTTGAGCCAGTTGCAAGATGCGGCTCTCTGAGAAAGGAGGGCCGAAAATCTGGAAGCCGACGGGAAGGCCCCGGGAAGTCAAACCGCAAGGAATGGAGATTGCTGGTACACCAGCCAAGTCTCCCGTAACCGTAAATATATCAGATAGATACATTGCCATGGGATCGTCAATGCGTTCGCCAATCCGAAAGGCTGGAGACGGCGAGGTGGGCGTCACAATTGCGTCCACTTTTTTGAAGGCTTCTGTGAAGTCCCTTGTGATTAGCGAGCGCACCTTTTGGGCGCGCAGATAATAGGCATCGTAATATCCTGAGGATAAAGCGTATGTTCCCAACATGATGCGACGCTTCACTTCGGCCCCAAATCCCTGGCCGCGCGTCTTCTTGTACATGTCGCGCAAATTGTTTTTTCCATCGACGCGCAAGCCGAATCGAACGCCATCGAAACGAGCCAGATTTGAGCTGGCTTCAGCATTCGCGACGATGTAGTAGGTCGCGATAGCGTAGTCGGTATGGGGCATGCTGAGGTTGACCGTTCGACAGCCGAGATTCTTGAGCACTTCTATTCCGTTTTCAACCTTCTGCTGGACTTCAGCGTCCATTCCGTCCCTGAAGTACTCCGCGGGAATGCCGATCCGTAGCCCGGTTACCGGATTTTGCATCTCTGCGAAGAAATTCGGCACGGGTACACTGGCCGATGTCGAATCGTTCTCGTCGCGGCCGGAAATGACAGCCATGAAGGCAGCAACGTCGCTGACGTTCGCGGCGAAAGGTCCGATGCGGTCCAGAGAAGAAGCGAAGGCGATTAGTCCATAACGCGAGACACGGCCATACGTTGGCATCATTGCGGGAACACCGCAGAGTGATCCCGGCTGTCGAATTGAGCCGCCCGTATCGGTTCCTAGAGCACCCACGGCCAACTGGGCCGCCACAGCCGCAGCAGAGCCTCCGCTGGAACCGCCTGGCACACGGTCGAGCGCGACTGGGTTGCGCACAGGTCCAAAGGCGGAGTTTTCATTCGAGCTGCCCATCGCAAATTCATCGCAATTCGTCTTTCCCAGGATCACCGCACCGGCATTTTCGAGGCGAGCCACAGCAGTCGCGTCGTATGGAGGGATGTAACTCTCGAGAATCCGCGAAGCGCACGTTGTTCGGATTCCTCGCGTACTGATTACGTCTTTGATCGCAACTGGAACGCCTGCGAGCGGCGGGAGTTCTTTTCCATCTGCGCGCATTCGGTCGATATGGTCTGCCTGTGCATAGGCCCGCTCGGGTGAAAGGGTGAGGAATGCGTTCAGTTCCCGATTGCGTTTGTCGATGCGCGAAAAAAAATCAGCCGTCAATTCTCGGGCAGAAACCGTTTTCGCTTCGAGCGCTGCGCGAATCGAAGATACCGTCCAGTGCTTACTCACGCTCAACGTTCGATAACCTTGGGGACCCGGAAGTATGGAGCTTTGGCCTGCGGCGCTTGTTTGAGGATTTCTTTCGAGATGTCGCAGTTGCGCACTACATCATCACGCAACGTGTCTTCGGACGCGGTGTTCGGTTCGAGAGCTTGCGCCATCGGCTCGACGCCAGAGACGTCCAGCTCTTTCAGCTTGTCGATGTACGTGAGAATGCTGTCGAGCTGCACGCGAAACTTCTCGATTTCCGGTTCGCTTAGTTCGAGGTGTGCGAGATCGGCAACACGCACGACATCTTCGCGGCTGATTTTCATTGTTTCGGTCTTGCGCCTTTGCGCAAAAAGGGGAGGTGATGGTTATCGACTTCATACGACAAACGCTTGCGCTCGCGCGTCAACTCAACACGAATTTCGCGAACCAGTGTTTTTCCCCAAGACTGATTGACTCGCTCGCGCAGTTGCTGCTCCATTGCCTCGGCCTGATTCTTCCACTCGCGCGAGTCTGCGCCCACTCTCAAGACGCCTCTAGCGCAATTTATCGGCTGAAGATGCGCAGCCATTGTGTCGCCAATAAGGGACGGCCACGTCGCCCGCAACCAAGCCGACGCACCAGTTGGATCTTGCATCTTGCGAAGCGCGACACCCAGAAGATCTCTCGCTCGTTCCATAAGATGTCGATTCTAACACACGGTGAGATTTGGCCCGAGACGGCGGCTAGGCAGCTGCGCTTTGCACTCAGGCGAGACCCAGTTCGTTCGCGATGGCTTGCATCGCTGCGATACAAGTTGCTATGTGCTCATCAAGCGGAATACCAAGCTCCTCCGCTCCGTGCCGAACGTCGTCGCGATTGACACCGCGCGCGAAAGCCTTATCTTTCAGTTTCTTTTTTACCGAAGCCGCCTCTACTTCAGCAATTTTCTTGCTGGGCTTGATGAGCGCGCATGCGGTTAAAAACCCGGCCAATTCGTCGCAGGCAAAAAGTGTGTGGTCGAGCGCGGATTCTCGTTTCACGCCGGTGTAATCTGCGTGCGACAAAATGGCATGAATCATTTCTTGCGGGTAGCCATGTTCGCGCAACACGCTGGAGCCCTGCACTGGATGTTCTTTGTCGGCATGGTGTTCAGCGTTGGGCCAGCGCTCGTAATCAAAGTCGTGAAGCAGAGCAGTATGCCCCCAAAGTTCCTCGTCGCTACCATTTTTTCGGGCATAGGCGCGGACGCAGGCTTCAACGGCCAGTGCGTGTTTGCGAAGGCTCTCACTTTGGGTGTACTCACAAAGTAGCTTCCATGCGTCTTCGCGACTTGGCAGATTCCCCATGCTGTTCTCCTGGTTTATAGAAGCGTATCAGCCTACCAGAAAACTACTTTTCCTCGCGAGGGCTTCCTTGCCGCCTGGAACATTGATTTTCCTGCCGAGCCGAGAGTAAAATCCTGTTCGCATTTCGAGAGCCCGTAAATAGGCAAAAAAAAGACTTGACTTGGGATAGTGCGCTGGAGAGAATGCCCGTCGCGCCAGTTTCTGCCTTCCCCGTTGTGAAACGTTCCTCCCCTACGCACCGCCGGAAAAGTCTGTGAGGATTGCCGGTGGCAGAAAAGAAAGCTGAGGAAGTCATTTCGGACATGGACCGAGAAGTAATCCGCTGTGGTGTGTGCGGATTGGTGCAGTACCGTACGCGTACCGATAATTGCCGACGTTGCCTGCGCCTGCTGCCTCCGAAGGTGACTTTCGTGATTCCCACGCCTTCGCCTGAGGGGACGGCTAGCGCCGATTCGAAATTGGCGGATGATTGGCCAAACCAGGATACGGTCGAGAATATCGGCCAGCGGATTCGCCAGCTACGCGAATCGCGCGGCATGACGCAGAGCCAGCTTCAGGGTCGCTCGCGCGTCTCGCGTTCGTATCTCTCGCGTATCGAGAGCGGGCAAATGACGCCCAGTCTCGGAACGCTTGAGAAAATTGCGGAAGCTCTCGGCGTGGGATTGAATCGCTTCTTCGTTCCCGAGTCGACCGGCCAGACGCTGCTCGAGGATCCATTCATCCAGGGATTGCGGCCATTTTTGCACCAACTGGATTGGGCGCAGTGGCAATCCATCCTTAAGCGTCTGCAAGCGATCAGCGACCATGTGAGCAATAGCGTGATGCGCTCGCCGGCGCAGCCGATGCATGAGACGAAAATGCCCCACCTTTCGCCACGTCGCAGCGCGCCGTCGATGGCCTCGGCGCATCGCTAAGGAAGTTCCATCTGGGGTAGATTCGGCGGCGCCGTCCAGCGCCGCCGAATGGCCTCGCCGAATGTTCCCTTTCACTTACAGAGAAGCTGAAGAGTCTGACATTCCTGCGATGGCGCGGATCCGCGCCGCGGAATGGGAAACCGAAGAGTACTGGAGGAATCGTATTGCGGCATACTTGCGCGGCGAACTGCACCCGCAACATGCCCTTAGGCCACGAATCAGCTACGTTTCCTGCGAAGACGATCGGGTCGTAGGCTTCATCGCCAGACATCTTACCCGCGACATTCGCGTCGTGCTCGATAGAGATTCGACGCTAGGGACGAGATCCAAGGCTTGAGCCCGCGACCATAGTTACGATCCAGGCGACGAAAACGCACATGAGGACTGCGCCCAGAATGATGAGCCGTTTTTTTGAACGGCCACGATTCTGCCTGGATTCCGGATTCGCAAGATCAGGCATTTCCAGAGTCCCCAAACCGCTGAATTGAGCCACCAATGCCCCGGGAAGATTGAGTGAAGCTAGCCTATCGTAGAAGCTAGAAGAAACGAACCTTAGCATCCGGGCGCTTGTTCAAATGGACACTATCGATGAACCGGACTTGGCGATTATCGTAGGTGAGGACCAGAGAATGCGTGCGGACGCCCTCGCCGAAGAAGCGCACTCCGCGCAACAGATTCCCTTCCGTGACACCGGTGCACGCGAAGATGATTTTTTTTCCGGGCGCGAGCTCGTCTGTCTTGTAAATTTTCTTGGAGTCCGATACGCCCATTTTTGCCAGCCGTTCCTGTTGTTCCGGTTTTGACACCACGAGGCGCGCTATGATTTCGCCGTTCAAGCACTTCAGGGCTGCAGCGGTCAAGACTCCTTCGGGCGCGCCTCCGGTTCCCATTACGGCGTGAACGCCGGAGCCCAAAACCGCGGCAGCAATTCCCGCAGACAGGTCGCCATCGCCGATGAGGCGGATGCGCGCGCCAGCCTCGCGAATGTCAGCAATCAACTTCTCGTGACGCGGGCGATCGAGGACGATGACAACCAGATCTTCCACCAGGCGGTCGAGGCGTCGCGCGATGGCTTTCAAGTTGTCTTTCACGGGAGCATCGAGCTCCACCGCGCCACGGCACGTCGGTCCGACGACGATCTTTTCCATATACAGATCTGGCGCATGAAGCAGGCCGCCTCTTTCGCTTGCGGCGAGAACCGTAATCGCGTTGGGTTCGCCCGTTGCGCAGAGATTGGTTCCTTCGAGTGGATCGACGGCAATGTCCACAGCAGGAAAATTGTCTTTGTGCTTCGCCGCCATGCCAACCTTCTCGCCGATAAAAAGCATTGGCGCTTCATCGCGCTCGCCTTCGCCAATCACGATAGTGCCGTCCATTCCCACGGTGTCCATTTCGCGGCGCATGGCTTCGACGGCCACAGCATCCGCTTTGTGGCGGTCACCCAAACCCATTGTATGCGCGCAGGCGATTGCCGCCTGTTCTACGACGCGCAGGAATTCGAGACTAAGTTTGTCTTCCATGGATTCTCCTGCTTTCACAGAACTGGTTGGATGGTTGCATTCATGAGGGGCCTGGAATTCTGCATTGCAAATCATTCGAACGCCGCGATGCCGGTGATTCTTTCTCCGATGATTAGCTTGTGGATGTCGTGGGTGCCTTCGTATGTATACACTGACTCCAGGTTGTTCATGTGGCGCATGATGCAGTAGTCGTCGACGATGCCATTTGCGCCGAGAATCTCGCGCGCCGTCCGCGCCGTTTCCAGTGCAATCGCCACGTTATTCATTTTCATCATGGAAATGTGCGAGGGATGGACGCGCGATTTATCTTTCAGCCGGCCAACTTGCAATGCCAAAAACTGCGCTTTGGTGATCTCGGTAATCATCCACACAAGCTTTTCCTGGACTAATTGGTGGCCGGCGATGGGTTTATTGTTGAATTGCTTGCGCTCTTTGGCATAGCGCAACGCGGTGTCATAGCAGGCCATTGCTGCGCCGATCCCTCCCCAGCCGATTCCGTAACGTGCCTGGTTCAGACACGAAAGCGGTCCGCGCAATCCTTCAACGTTAGGAAGGATGTTCTCCGTAGGGATCTTGCAGTCGGTCATCGCGAGACCTGAAGTAACTGAAGCTCGCAGCGACCACTTCCCGTGCACATCCCAAGCCTTGAATCCGGGCGTGCCCTTCTCGACCAAGAAGCCGCGAATCTTTTCGTCCTCGCACTTCGCCCAGATCAACGCAACGGCGGCGAGCGACCCATTCGTGATCCACATCTTCTCGCCGTTCAAAACGTAGCTATCGCCTTTGCGGGCCGCTCTAGTGAGCATGCCGCCGGGATTCGAACCGAACTGAGGTTCCGTAAGGCCGAAACAGCCAATCGCTTTTCCGGACGCCAATTGCGGCAACCACTTTTCCTTTTGTTCTTCCGAGCCGAACGTGTAAATCGGGTACATCACGAGCGCGGATTGCACCGATGCAAAGCTTCGGAGGCCGGAATCTCCGCGCTCGAGTTCTTGCATGACCAGGCCATATTCGACGTTGGACATGCCGGCGCAACCGTAGCCCTTCAAGTTCGCGCCGAAGAAACCGAGTTCCGCAATCGTAGGCAAAAGCTGCATCGGAAATTTGGCTTCGCGGTTGCATTCCTCGATAATGGGCAGCACCTGGTCGTCGACAAACTTGCGAGCAGTCTGGCGCGCGAGTTTTTCTTCATCGGTCAGCAGGGAATCGAAGTCGAGGAAATCGACTCCGGAAAAAGCGGGCATGCACATCTCCTTTGACGGGCAGTTAAGCCAGAAAACTGGCGAACAAGAATAACATTCCTGCAGGCTTGAATGAAATCACGGTCGCGCTCTGGCGTCACGAAACACCGGCCGGCTGCGCTAGGTATTCAAAGGGATCTTTAGGTCGTCCGCGAGCTGGTAAGGGTTAAAAGGACTATTGGCGAAATACCTGCCGTCAACGTCAAACGTCGGCACTTTTCGCCGGCCGTGATTCACGCGAAGCACGAGCGCTTCGGCTTCCGGAGAAAGATCTATGTTCACCTCGCGAAAAGTTATGCTGCGTTCCTGCAAGAACAGTTTCGCGCGGCGGCAATCGCTGCAGTGAAACGAGGTGTACATCGTAATGATAGGCACGTCAAACCCTCGAAACAGTCTCTCATTGTTAAGAGATGCGATTACCTTGAATCGAGACTTAAAGAAACAACGAAACGTAAAACTCAGTGATGAACCGCCGGAACAGATCCAGCTTTCGATGCCGCTTCAATGCGAGCCTGGGCGCGGTTCATGGCGAGGGTTTCATCCGCCGTATTTTTATCGGCAGAGCCGGCCTTGGCCAATTCAGCCTTCGCTCTTTGGAGAGCCGTACGGGCGCGCTCGACGTCGATCTCGCCAACCCGTTCGCAAGCGTCTGCCAGGACAATGACGCGGCCGGGAAGCACTTCGACAAAGCCCCCAAGCACGGCGAAATACTGAACATCGCTGCCTTTGCGATACGAGAGCGTGCCCATGCCAAGTTCGCTGAGCAGCGGTGCATGGCCGGGTAAAATTCCCATATAGCCTTCCTGTCCCGGCACTTCGACGTAATCGACTACCTCGTCGAGCATGTGCTTCTCTGGAGTAACGATCTCGAGTTCTAGATTTTGTGGCAGCATTTTGAACAGCTCGTTTGCTTCCCCTCGGGATTATGCCGTTGCCGCCATCTGTTCGGCTTTTTCTTGCGCTTCTTCGATGGTTCCCACCATGTAGAAAGCCTGCTCCGGAATTTCGTCGTGTTTGCCGTCTACGATTTCCTTGAAACCGCGAATCGTGTCTTCGACCTTGACGTACTTGCCTTCGAATCCGGTAAACTGCGCCGCTACGAACATTGGTTGCGCCATGAATTTCTGAATCTTGCGCGCGCGCGCCACAGTCATCTTGTCTTCTTCCGGCAATTCTTCAATGCCCAGGATCGCGATGATGTCCTGAAGATCTTTGTATCGCTGTAGCGTTGACTTCACGGAACGCGCTACGTCGTAGTGTTCTTCGCCGACGATCCGCACATCAAGAATGCGCGAGAAGCTGGCGAGTGGGTCGACGGCGGGATAAATTCCCAGCGAGGCGAGTTGCCGGCTCAGGTTGGTGGTTGCATCCAAATGAGCGAACGTCGCGGCGGGAGCGGGATCCGTGTAATCGTCCGCAGGAACGTAAATAGCCTGAACAGAAGTGATGGAGCCTTTCTTCGTGGACGTAATACGTTCCTGAAGTTCTCCAATTTCCGTATTCAAGTTCGGCTGATATCCGACGGCGGAAGGCATGCGGCCGAGGAGCGCGGAAACTTCGGAACCTGCCTGGACGAACCGGAAGATGTTGTCGATGAAGAGCAACACATCCAGCCCTTCGGCGTCGCGGAAATACTCAGCAACGGTCAAACCGGTCAGTCCTACGCGAAGACGGGCGCCGGGTGGCTCGGTCATCTGCCCGTAAATCAAAGCAGCGCGGGATTTCTCGGAATTACCGGGAACGACGACACCCGACTCGGTCATTTCCAGCCACAGATCGTTTCCTTCGCGCGTCCGTTCGCCCACGCCGGCGAACACAGACACGCCGCCGTGTTTCATCGCGACGTTGTGAATCAGCTCCATAATGAGTACCGTCTTGCCAACGCCAGCGCCACCGAAAAGGCCGATCTTGCCGCCCTTGAGGTAGGGCTCCATTAAATCGACCACTTTGATGCCTGTCTCGAACATTTCGAGAGAGGTGGACTGCTGATCGAGCGGCGGAGCCGGGCGGTGAATCGGCCAACGCTCTTTGACTGTTACATCTCCCAGCTTGTCCACAGGTTCGCCCAGAACATTCAACACGCGGCCAAGCGTTTCGCGCCCGACGGGAACAGAAATTTCTTCGCCCAGGTCAATGGCCTTCATGCCGCGCACAACGCCTTCAGTGGGCTTCATCGCAACGCAGCGTACGCGGCCCTCGCCGAGGTGCTGCTGCACTTCGGTTACGATGTCGATTGGCTCGGCGACGTCGAAGCCTTCGCTGGTGATCCGAACGGCGCTGTAGATCAGCGGAAGATGCCCTTCCTCAAACTGGACGTCGACCACCGGGCCGATCACCTGCACGACCTGACCGGCCTTCAAGTTCTTTTTCTGAGCCGCTTGATTCTCTGCCATGAAAGCTCCCTTGCTCTATGACGACGCCGCGAATGAGGCGCCGCTTAC
>Ga0126371_10000871_pt1 | contig 25341 bp, 20 predicted proteins | sample PanSoiMetaPlot_4_FD_110145 | JGI IMG/M metagenome (GOLD analysis project Ga0126371, IMG submission 110145) | Tropical forest soil microbial communities from Panama - MetaG Plot_4 | ecosystem: Environmental > Terrestrial > Soil > Tropical forest > Bulk soil | place: Panama | collected 2016-02-17 | reverse complement strand
CCCACCGAAGTGGACGCGCAGCTCGGCATCGTCGTGACGCTGGGGCGGGAGGCGGGCGTGCCGACACCCCTGGCCGCGAAGGTGGTGGAGCTCATTCACGACATCGAGGGGGGGAAGCGCCCGCAATCACTCGAGACCCTGGACGCGCTCGCCGGAGTCATGTCGGCTGCATGAACCTCCGCTTCGAGGGCAAGACCGCGATCGTCACCGGCGCGGCGCACGGATTCGGCCGGGCCATCAGCATCGCGTTCGCCGAGCGCGGAGCGAGCGTGTGGGCGTGTGACGTCATCGACGATGAGCTCCAGGAGACCGCACGGCTATGTCAGGCGGCGGGTGGCACGTGCCGAGTGGGGCGGGTGGACGTGCGCGACCGGGAGGCGGTGGGCCGCTTCGTCGCCGATGCTGCGCGGGCCGCCGGGTCAGTGGACATCCTCGTGAATAACGCCGGCGGCGTACTCGGTCAGGTGGGACGGCCTCTCGAGGAGGTCACACCCGATCAATGGCAGGTGGTTTTCGACGTGAACACCACCGGTGCGTTCTTCATGGCGCAGGCAGTGGCACCCGGAATGAAGGCCAAGCGCTACGGAAGGATCGTCAACATCTCGAGTGGCGCCGGGCTCGGCGTCAGCCTGACGGGGATTCAGGCCTACGCGTCGGCCAAGGCGGCGCAGATCGGGCTCACCCGGCAGTTGGCCCACGAGCTGGGACCCTGGGGCATCACGGTCAACAACATCGCGCCCGGGTTCGTGCGATCGAACCGGACCACCGAGGCCCAGTGGGACTCGTATGGGGCCGAGGGCCAGCGAGCACTCGTCGATCGCATCGCCCTCAAGCGCCTGGGCTCGCCGGACGACATCGCGTGGGGCGTACTGTTTTTCGCATCCGACCATGCCGGCTGGATCACCGGCCAAGTGCTTTCGATCGACGGTGGGAAATGAGTGACCTCGCCGCGGTGTTGGCACGCCTCGAGGCTGGGCACGACCGGATCCTGGGCGAGCTGGTGGACTTCGCCCGGATCCCGAGCGTCGGTACCAATCCCGGCCATGCCGGGGACATGCGCGCGGCCGCTGCCTGGGTCGCCGGGAAGCTGACAGCCGCGGGGCCGTTCACGGTGCGGACGATGCCGACGCCCGGCGCCTCCGTGGTGTACGCGGAATGGCTTGGTGCCACCGGCGCTCCGACCGCGCTCATCTACGGGCACTATGATGTCCAGCCCGAGGATCCCGTCGATGATTGGCAGACTCCGCCCTTCGAGCCGTCGGTCAGAGACGGCCGTCTGTATGCGCGTGGCGTGTCCGACGACAAAGGTCCCATGCTGATTCCGATCAAGGTCGCCGAGGCGTTTTTCGCCCAGCGGCACCGGCTGCCACTCAACCTCAAGTTCCTGATCGAAGGAGAAGAAGAGGTCGGGAGCAAGCACTTGGAGGCATTCGTCACCGAGCACCGCGATCTGCTCAAGGCGGACGCCGTGATCTCGGCGGACGGCGCGATGTGGCGGATCGATGAGCCGTCGCTGAACGTGTCGAGCCGAGGATTGGTGTCTCTCGAGCTGACCCTTGGGGGGCCTTCGAAGGACCTGCATTCCGGGCGCCACGGCGGGAGTGTTCCAAACCCGTTGCACGCGATCGCGCAGCTGATCACTTCGCTGCACGGTCCGGACGGGCGCGTGGCCGTGGCTCACTTCTACGATACAGTCTGCGAGCTCTCCACCGCCGAGCGCGCAGAGATCGCGGCGCTTCCATTTGATGAGGGACGGTACCTCGCGCAGGTCGGCGCAGCTGCTGCCGTGGGTGAGTCCGGGTACTCGACGCTCGAGCGTCAGTGGACGCGTCCCACGCTGGAGGTCAACGGTCTCTGGGGTGGCTATCAGGGCCCGGGGTCCAAGACGGTGGTGCCACGTGAGGCGCATGCCAAGATCACGTGCCGTCTGGTGCCCGACCAGGATCCGGACGAGATCGCGCGACTCGTCGTCGCGCATCTGGAACGCCACACGCCGGCGGGGGCCCGCCTCACGATCGACCCGGGGGGCCATGGTGCGCGGCCCGCGCGGATTCCCCGGGACCATCCCGTGTTGAAGGCCGCGGAATCCGCGTTGGCGGAGACTTACGGTGTGCGCCCGATCTTCGTGCGGATGGGCGGCACGCTCCCGGTGGCCGAGACCTTCAAGCGGGTCTTGGGACTCGACACGGTCTACTTCTCGTTCTCGACGGGGGACGAAGACTTTCACGCACCGAACGAGTTCTTCCGGGTGGCGCGGTTGCACCAGGGGCTCGCCGCGTGGGCCCGGCTTTGGGAGCGGCTTGGCGCATGAGCCTGCAACAGGAAGAAGCCCGCGTCGAAGCGCAGAGCGCCTCGCTCAAGAAGGAGCTGGGCGTTCGGGACCTCGCGCTCACGCAGATCCTTTTCATTATCGGACTCACATGGATCGGCGTGGCGGGGAAGCTCGGGTCCGCGCACGTGGTATTGTGGCTCCTCGCCATCGTGCTCTTCTACCTGCCGATGACCGCCGTCGTGATCTATCTGAACCAGCGGATGCCGCTCGAAGGCGGTCTGTATCAGTGGGCCAAGCTGGGATTCAATCCGACGGTCGGATTTCTCCTGGCCTGGAACCTCTGGCTGTATGTAGTCCTCTACACGTCGGAAATCGGACTGCAGTGCGCGACCTATCTGTCGTACGCCATCGGCCCGTCCGCCGCGTGGATGACCTCCTCCAGCTGGTTCGTGGCGCTCGCCTCCGCGGTCGTGCTGACGCTGATGGCGGTGGCGGCCACGATCGGCCTCTCGGTGGGGAAGTGGGTGCACAACACCGGTGGCGTCTTCATGCTCATCATTTTCGCGGTGCTGATTCTTCTGCCCTTCCTCGGCCTCGCGACCGGCCATTTGAAGGAGTTCCACCCGTTCCGTGCCAGCGTGCCCGATCCTTCGCTCTACAACCTGAACATCCTGGGCAAGCTGGGATTCGGCGCGCTCGGTGGGTTCGAGTACATCGCGATCCTGGCCGGCGAAACGCGAGCCCCGGCCAGCGCGGTGCGGAAGTCCGTGCTCATCGCGGCGCCCATTATCGCATTGATGTTCATCCTCGGTACCGCGACGGTGGTCGCGTACGTACCAACGGCGGATATCGACCTGATTGGTCCGATGCCGCAGGTCCTGCGCGTGGGTCTGAGTCCATTCGGCATCGCCGGCCCGCTGGTCGTCGGGGCGATTCTGATGACTCTTGCGATGCGGATCGCGCAGGTGAGCGTGAGCTTCACCGCCGTCACCCGCCTTCCGATGGTGGCCGGATGGGATCGGCTGCTTCCCGCGGCATTCACCCGGTTGCATCCGGTGTATCGGACGCCGGTGCACTCCATCACGCTCGTGGCGGTGTGCGCCTTCCTCATCTCCCTGGTGAGCCTGATCGGCGTCGGGCAGGCCGAGGCGTTTCAGCTGGTGTTCAATGCCGGCGGGATTTTCTATGCGCTGACCTACCTCGTGATGTTCGCCATCCCGCTCTTCGGGCTGCGGGGCGTAACGCCCAGACCCTCGGGCTGGCTGCGGATCGCGTCGTGGTCCGGATTGTTGATGACGCTGTTGTACGTGGTTCTTTCGGTGTTTCCGATCATCACGGTGGGCAGCGTGGCCGGCTTTGCGCTCAAGATCGTGGCGGTCATCGTGGTCATGAATCTCGTGGGAGTCGGCGTGCTGGTCGCCGCGGGCCGGCGCCAGGAGTCCGTCACTGAATTGGGAGGCTCTACATGATGTTCGCATTCGCGTTCGCGCTCGCCTTTTCCCTCGTCCCCGGAAGCGGCCCTGCGCCGCACCAAACTCCGAGCCTGGCCGGCGAGTGGGATGTCTATATCGCGCTCAGCGCCAAGCCGAAGTTCGGCTTCGAGGGGTGGCGCCGGATGGGATTCGCCCACTTCGCCGGAGCCGACTCGGGGAACGTCGGCTTCCTGAAGCGGCGCACCGGGGAGCCGATGCTCACCGTCACCCAAGTGACAACGACAGGCGATTCGGTCCTGCTGACGCAAGACGCTCGGGTGACGATGCATGCAGCCTGGCACGGCGACACGCTCACGGGCATACAGCTCGTCGCGGACCGGGTCCTCGACCGCCGGTTCCGGCTCGTGCGCCGCGACACGCCGGGCGTGGTGGAGCACGACTACCAGGTGTGGAAGATGCCGGCGTCCGATTCGCAGTACGCCGTTAGCGAAGACACGCTGGTGTTCATGCCGACGCGGGACGGCGCGAAGCTCGCGACGTACATCGCGCGGCCGGTGGGACCAGGACCCTTCGGCGTGGTGCTGCAGCGGACCCCGTACCGTCGCGTGCTGCACCCGGCAGGCCGCTGGTGGGCATCGCGCGGCTACATCTTCGTGGCCCAGCACGTGCGCGGCCGCGACCAATCGAGCGGCGACGTGGCGGACTTCGGGGACTACACTCCCGACATCCAGGATGGATATGACGCGGTGGAGTGGGCCGCGAAGCTCCCGGGTGCCAACGGCAAGGTCGGGATGATCGGCCACTCGGATGAAGGCAAGCTGGTCTGGCTCGCCGCCGTCTCGAACCCACCGCACCTCGCGGCCATTTCACCGACGGCGGCTTCTCCGGATGGATGGGTGGTCGTTCCCTACGCCGCGATGGCGTTCGGTCCGATCAACGTGGACTGGGCCTGCCTGATGCGCGGGCGGACCATGGATCCGAACACCGCGGAGCTGGATATCGGCGAGGCCATCACCCACCTGCCGCTCGCGAACCTGCCGCAGCGGCTCGGCTGCGGGGACGTGCCGCTCTGGGACCGCTGGGTGGCGCATCCGACGCTCGACGCGTACTGGAAGCAGCACGCGGCCACCACCTACATCGCCAACGAACACGCGCCCGTGCTGTCCATGGCCGGCTGGCATGACGACTCGCGCGGCCCGACCTACTACACCGACGCGCTGCTCAAACAGCCGCACCATCCGGTGTGGCACATGGTGATGGGTGTCGGGGCACACAAGGGCGTCGACTACGTGGCCGGCGATTTCGGACCGGACGCGAGGTACCAGTTCCGGGATCTCCAGATCCGCTGGTTCGATCACTACCTGCTGGGCAAGGCCAACGGTGTCGACACGCTGCCGCCCTTCGATGACTTCGTGATTGGTGACAACACGTGGCGGCAGGAGCACGAGTGGCCGCTGGCGCGGGCGAAGATGACCAATTGGTATGTCTCGTCGGGGGGCAATGCCCGGACGAGTGCGGGAGACGGCGTACTCGATACGCTGCCACCGAAAACAGGCGCCGCTGCCGACACCTTCACCTATAACCCCGGCGATCCGACACCCTACTTGATCGATTCGCGGGAGCTCGAGGAATCGCTCAACGAAGACTACACGCGGCTGAACGCCACCCGGCAGGACGCCCTGGTGTTCACCTCGAAGGCGCTGACGAAGGCAATCGAGGTGACGGGCGAAATGACGGCGACGGTCTGGGCGGTGAGCGACCGCAAGGACACGGACTGGACCGTGATGCTGCTCGACGTCTGGCCCGACGGGCACGCCGAGCGGGTGCAGGACGGCCTGGTGCGGGCGCGGTTCCGGAAGGGGATGGACAGGGAAGTGCCACTCGTCCCGGGCCAGGTCCAGCGTTACGACGTCGATCTGTGGTTCACGTCGATGGTATTCAAGCCCGGGCACCGTTTGCGGGTGAGCATCGCCTCGGCGCTGTTCCCGAAGTACGACCGGAACCTGAATACGGGCGGGAACAACGAGCGCGACTCAGTCTTTGTGGTGGCGCATCAGCGGGTGTTGCACGATGCGGCGCACCCGACCCACGTCACTCTGCCGACGGTGCCCCGCTAGCGCCGGACTCGACATTCGGGGTTTCGTTGAGGAGGCGGCGCAGCCGGCTGGTCGAAATGACGAGGCGGCGCGCCGCCTCCCCGCGGTTTCCGTCACACCGCTCGACCATGGCGGACGCCGCGGCACGCGCGATCGCGCGCAACGGCGCGGGGAAGGGAAGGACGCCGGTGCCGTGACCATTGTGCGTGCGGCGGATGGTCACCGGCGGCAAGAGCTCTTCGGGTGTCAGCTCACCGGCCGGCGCGAGCAGCAGAGCCCGCTCGAGCGCGTTCTTGAGCTCGCGGATGTTGCCGGGCCATTCATGCGCCTGGAGCCGCGTGATCACCTCGGGGGTCAGCGCGGGTCGGGACAGCCCATGCTCCCCTGAGAGCGACTCCAGCAGCGCCTCCGCGACGATCACCAGATCGTCACCCCGCTCCCGCAGTGGCGGCAACCGCAAGACCACGGTGCTGATGCGGAAGTAGAGATCCTCGCGGAAGCTCCCCTCCTCCACCCGCTCGGCAAAGCGCTCGGTGGTCGCCGCGAAGATCCGCACGTCAACGGAGAGCTCTCGTGTACCGCCGACGCGGCGGATCTTCTTATCCTCGAGGGTCCGCAAGAGCTTCGCCTGCAGTGCCAGCGGCAGGTCCGCCACCTCGTCCAGGAACAGCGTCCCGCCGTCCGCCACCTCGAAGAGTCCGGGCTTCGCGGCGTGGGCGTCGGTGAAGGCGCCACGCTCGTGGCCGAACAACTCCGATTCAATGAGATGCTCGGGCAGGGCGGAGCAATTGATGGCGACGAACGGCGCGTCCCGCCTCGGACCGCCGTCGTGCATGGCGCGGGCGAGCAACTCCTTGCCGGTGCCGGTTTCGCCGACGATGAGGGCACTCGCATTCCGGTGGGGCAGGAGGCGGCGGGCCTTGTCGACGGTTTCCTTGAGAGCGTCGCTGCGTCCGACGATCCGGGAGAAGGGATCGAAGTCCGTCAGCATCCCCGTCCGCCAGCGCGCCAGCCCCTCCCCGGCGGCCGTCATCATGGCGCCGCGGAGGATTTCGAGATCGTCAGGAAGCGCGAAGTAGTCCCGGGCGCCGGCGGCGATGAACCGCATCGCGGTCCGGCGGCTCGGATCGGAGCCCGCGACGAGCAATGGGACGGTAGGGGGCACGCGCTGGCTCTCGAGCCAGTAGATCGCGGCTTCCTCCGCGCCGCCGGCGGCGAGAATGACGGCGACGGTATCGCGGCGAGGGATGTAGTTGGCTGGCGGTGGCAGCGCGTCGACGACCAGGGCGAGATCGGTGCCGAGGTCTGCCCAGAACGACTGGAACGCTTCGGAGAACTGAATCACGCCGAGGCGCAGAATGGCTCTCCGCTCCTTGCCCGAGCGGCGGTCACTGAAGTTCCGGCGATCAGGAGTTGTGGCCACGAGTCATTGAGCTTAGGGAATCCCCTAGGCTACGCAAGTAGCGTGGTCGCCACGATTTGCACCACTTTTGGGCGGTACGATTCAGCGCAATTCGAATCGAAATGGCCCTCATTTCCTTTGGTCATTCGTCACGTCCTCCATCGCTTGCCGTTGTCACTACACGTCTTAAGGGAATCCCTGAGATATGGAACGCTTCGTGCGTTAGGGACGGGCGTCGTTTCACGTCGTCTGCAATTCCGCGCCAGGGAGCCAACGCCCATGAGAATACGAGCCGCTGTTCTCGCGGTGCTGCTCCTCGTCCTCGGTTGTGTGGACAGCACCGAACCGGTGCTCACACCTGGGACGGGAGCAGGTTTGGACCGCGCCACTGCAACCGGCGTCTGGGTTCCGCGCGAGGCGGAGGTCATGGTCGCGCTTCTGCATTGCGCCCCGCGGCCGGCCGCGTATGCCAGCAAGCGGATCGGTCCACTCGGCGGCACCATCTGGTTCGGCGCGAACGTACTCCGCGTGCCTCCCGGGGCGCTTGTCTGGCCCGTGACCATCACCACCTTCGCTCCGTCGGATACGCTGGCTCGCGTCGAGCTCTATCCGGAAGGCTTGCGATTCCTCATTCCGGCAGAGCTGTCCGTCTCGTATGCCGGATGTGATCAGGCTCCGGCGGGCCAGTTGACCATGGCCTACATGTCGACGTCGCTGGCAATTCTGTCCTACCTGACGGGGCCGAGCGTGAACTCGAAGACTCAGACGGTGACCGCGCCGCTGCAGCACTTCTCGGACTACGCCGTTGCTTACTGACGCTTCGCGGCGCATGACGCCCGCCGAGGTGCTGTACCAGGCCGTGGCAAACGAGCAGGCCGGGCACGGGGACGCAGCGATCGGCGGGTACGAGGCGGCGATTGAGGCAGCGGAAAAAGGCGCCGAGCCGACTGTGCTGGCCGAAGCTCTACGGCGCCTGGGTGCGGCCCGGCACAAGGGGAACGAACCTGCGCAAGCCCGCGCGCTGTGCCGCCGCAGTCACGATATCGCGAGCGCCGCGGGCCAGGACCTTCTCGCCGCCCAGGCCCTCAACACCCTTGGCGCCATTGAAATGGCCGACGCGCCGGCCGACGCGCGCCGTCACTTCGAGCAGGCGCTCGCACTGGGGAACGCCTCGGCCGAATTGCGGGCGCGCGTGGAGCAGAACCTGGGCATCCTCGCGGGGATTCAGGGGGACGCGGACGCCGCGCTCGCGCACTACCACGACTCGCTGCAGGAATACGAGGGCGTCGGTGACGAGCACGGATGCGCGCTCGCCTACCACAATCTCGGAATGTTGTGCGCGGATGGGGAACGTTACGAGGACGCGGATCGCTACTACGGCTGGAGCCTGGCCATCGCGGGGCGCGTTGGGGACACCCGACTGCAGGGACTCTGCCTCGTCAATCGCGCCGAGGGGCAGGTCGCCTGCCAGCAGTTCGAAGACGCCCGGGTGAACGCCGAGCGCGCGCTCGCCCTGTTCGACAGGCTCGGCGCCTCGGCCGAGAAGTCGAGTGCCTACCGCGTCCTCGGCATGGTGTACCGCGAGATCGGCCGCCCCGCGCTCGCGGAATCACGGCTGCGCACCGCCATGGAGCTGGCGCACGGCACGGGCTCGGTGCTCGGCGAGGCAAAGGCCGCGCGGGAGCTGGCACTCCTCTATCAAGAGATGGGGCGCAATCAGCTCACGCTGACGCTACTGCATGAGGCCCTCCGGCTGTTCGACCGGCTGGATGCCCGCCGGGACCTCGTGCACATGGACCGCAGGCTGGTCGCTCTCGAGGACACCTACGCCACGGTCGTGCGGGAGTGGGGGCAGTCGATCGAGTCCGCGGACAGCTACACCTTCGGCCACTGCGAGCGCGTGGCGCAGAACGCCGTGGCCGTGGCCCGCGCGCTGGGACTGGGCGGCACGGAGCTCACCGTCATCCGCCTCGGCGCCTACCTCCACGATGTCGGCAAGGTTCGCGTTCCGCATGAAATCCTGAACAAACCGGGTTCCCTCACGCAGCCGGAATTCGAGCTGGTCAAGCTTCATCCGGTGTGGGGGATCGAGCTGCTCGCGGACGTCGATTTCCCGTGGGACCTGAAGCCCATCATCCGCTGGCACCACGAACGGTATGACGGCGCCGGGTATCCCGATCGCCTGGCGGGGGACCAGATCCCGGCGTCGGCTCAGGTCGTCGGCATCGTCGACGTCTATGACGCTCTGTCGAGCCGGCGCGCGTATCGCGCCGCCTTGACGCCCGAGCAGGCCTTTGCGGAAGTCACTGAGATGCGCGGGGCGTGGTCCCCCGCGGTATTCGATGCCTTTCTGTGGGCCCTCCCTCAGCTATCCCGTGAGGGTAGGGGACCGGTTGTTTCGTCCTCCAATCCAGGTGGAACTCTATGAACAGGCTCACGCGGGGATTCTGGCAGCTGATGGCGCTCGTAGTGGTCGTCGGCTGTCAGGACGTGGCCGCTCCCGCCGCGGCTCGAGCGCCCACGACCCTCGAGGCGGACAAACAGCCGCCGCCGCCCAAACCCAAGTCCAAGCAGAACACGGGTGCGGACATCGACCTCGCGCGCGTCCTGGTGCAGGGGGACAGCGTCCCGTCCCTCACCACCTATCAGGTGTCGTTCTGGGCGTCGCGAGACCGGGCCACCAACGTGGTGGTGCGCTACGCGCCGGTGAATGGCCAGACGGTGGGAGCGCCGTTCCTGGCGTTCGAGATTCCCAAGGGGAGCGTGAAGCGCCACCCCAACGGCCAGGACTTCAAGGGCCGGGACTCCGTGCTGATCACCATGACGATCGACACGGTGCATTTCCTGGTGGATTTCGAGCCGAGCGGACTGCAATTCGACAACGGCAATCCGGCCCTGCTGGCCTTCTTCTATGAGAACGCGGACCCCGATCTGAACGGGGATGGCGTCGTGAATGCTACCGACGACTCGTTGCGCCATCAGCTGGCGATCGTCTATCAGACGGCGCGGCACCAGCCCTGGTGGAAGAACTGGTCGTGGAACGATCCCGCGGCCCAGTTCGTCATCGCGCCGATCTACCATTACTCGCAGTACGCCGTGTCCTGGTAGCATGTCCTCGGTGACGGGAATCCCGTCGGTTCCGGCCACCTCGGCCGCTGAATTGGCGTCGCTCGCGGACTCCGGGCGGCAGGCATCGCTGGTCGAGAGCCTGGAGTTGCGGGACCCCGGGGAGATCGCGGGATCTCCCGATCTCGCGCTGCTGTACGGCACGGCTCAGGCCAAGATCGGCCGGCTGAAGGAAGGCGAGCAGTGGCTGGAGCGGGCGCTGACGGGCGCGCGTGCGCGCCACGATACTCCACTCGAGCGCCGTGCCCTCACGGCACGTGGGGCCGCGGCCCTCGTCGGTGGCCGGCTCGACGAGGCGGCGGATTACTTCTCGCAGGCGCTGATCTCCGCCAGTCGCGACGGGGACCATGCGACGACGGGGCGCTGCTCCAACAACCTCGGGATCTTGTCCCACCAGCGGGGGCGGTACGCCGAGGCCCTCGCGTCCTGGGACGTTGCGATGGCGTCATTCGCGCGCGCCGGCCTGCCGCAGGGCGTTGCGGAGTGCCAGCACAATCGCGCGATCGCGTACCGGGAGCAGGGTGACCTGGACGCGGCGCTGGCCGAAGCCGATCGGGCCGTCGAGGGAGCCCGCGCGGTCGGCGACGCCGCCCTCTGCGCCATGGCCCGTCGCGGGCGGGTCGAGGTCCGGATTCGCCGGGACGAGCTGGAAGAAGCGGCGGACGAGCTCGACGAGGTGCAGGACATCCACCGGCGCCTGTTGGATCCGGTGGGGGAGGCAGAAGACCTCCGCGTCCTGGCGGCGCTGCATTTCGCCGAAGCGCGGGATGATGCCGCCGAGGGAACGCTGCGGAATGTCATCGCGCGGGCCGATACCTACGGACGGCCCCTCCTCCTGGCCGAAGCGCAACGCGACCTGGCGATGATCCTCCGGCGACTCCGGCGCGAATCCGACGCCCGCGTCGTGGCACGGGCCGCGCGGGCGCAGTTCCAGGGTCTGGGATCCGAAAGCGAAATCCGGGCACTCGCGAAGATGGGATGGGACGACGCGTTCGCGGACGAGATGCGGGGATCACTCGAGCCGCTGCATGTGGCGCAAGAGCTGGCCGACGCGGGGCGGTACGCGACGCTCGTCGTCTACCTCGCGGAACAACCGCTGGACGAGCTCGATCGGTCGCCGATGCTGATCCTGTTGAATGCCATCGGACACGCACGGCTTGGGAAACTGGACGTCGGGTTGCAGTGGGCGAACCTCGCGCTCGCCCGGGCGCGCCAGGCGAAAGACCGCGCGGTGGAAGTGCGTGCGCTCAACGTCTGCGGGGCGATCACGCTGGAGCGTGGTGGCCTGGACGAGGCCACGCGCTTCTTCGCCCGCGCGCAGGAACAGGCGCTCGACGAGAACGACATGGTGACGCTCGGCCGGTGCGCCAACAATCTCGGCATCATCGCGAACATTCAGGGCGACCATGCGACCGCGGTCGGTGCCTACATTCGGGCGATTACCGCCTATCAAAAAGGCAGCAACGACGCCGGGGCGATCGAATCGCGCCACAACCTGGCGATCACCTACCGCGAGCTGGGCGACCTGGTCAGGTCCCTCGAGTTCGAGGACGCCGCCTTGCGGCACGCCGAGCAAGTGGGCGACGACCGGCTGTGGGCGCAGGCCCTGGCCGGACGTGCGGAGGCGCACGTCGCCATGGGAGAATCCGAGCTGGCGCTGCGCGAGGTGCGGCGTGCGCTGGTGGTCCACCGGGATCTGAAGGACCCGGTGCGGCAGGCGGAGGATCTCCGGATTCTGGCCAGCGCGCTGACGGCGACAGGGAAGAGTGCTCCCGCCAAGGAGGCGCTCCGGGACGTCATCGCGCTTTCGCGGGACCACGGACGCCCGCTCCTCGGGGCGCTGGCCGAGTGTGACCTGGGCCGGTTGCTGGCCGGCGAGGGGGACGTGGCCTCCGCGCGAGACCTGCGCCTCAGCGCGCGGGCAACCTTGGCGCGCCTCGGCGCCAAGGCGGAGCTCGCGAAGCTCGATGCGATGCCGGAAACCGTGAGTGCCGCGTAGTGCGCCCATGAAGATCCCACCGCTGGATTCCTGGTGGACGCGCAGGGCCGCGCGGCGCCTGCATGACCAGGAGACATTCGCGGCGCTGAACACCCAGTTGCCCGAGGATGCGGTGCAAGGCTTCGTTCAATCGGCCCGGGACCTCGACCTGCGCCGGTCCGCCTTCGCCCCGGTCGACGCCTACTTGCATTGGAGTGACCTCGCGAATCACGACTTTGGCGATCGCCGGCTGCAGGAACGCCGAGCCTCGTTCGACCGCACGCTCCTCCGGCTTCGTCTGTTCCTGAACGCCAACGTGTTTCGTTCGCGCAGCGGCGTGTCCGGTGAAACCTTTCAGTTCTGGCCCGATGAGGATCCGCATTCCCCAGCCATCGACCACGACGCCGAGGTGTACCTGCATTCCAAGGTAGCCGAGCTCGAGTTGATGGCGGAAAACTGCCTGGCGGAATACGCGAGGTTCAGGCAAGCCGTGCGGCGAAAGCTGCTGCTCTGAAAACAGCGGCGACCCGCCTCACCAGAGACGGTCCGCCGCGGTGGCGCTACTAGTCAGGCCGAATCGCGGATCGGTCCCTAGCACGGCACGTCGGGGCGCCAATCCGAACGTGGGTGAGGCGCGCGATGGGCCCCACCTTCCCTTGGGAACTACGACCTAATAGCCCGGGTCCCGCCCGGAAGCCTCCCCATATGCGTGGCGGTCATGGCCGTCGTGGCCGTTGCCGTCGTACGCCTGCATGATCGTCGCGGCCTCGCGCGCGCACGCATCGAGCTTGCCGATCGCCTCGCGCGTGAGACGGTGCGGTTGCCGGAAATGGGTCGAGAGGACCCCCAGGACGTCGCCATGCAGCCCGACGATCGGCGTCGACTGGACTGCCCGGAAGCCCGCCTCGATCGCGACGTCGGCGAAGGGGGCGAAGTGAGGGTCGGTCAGAACGTCCTGGACGACGACGCGGGCCTTCAGCCGATAGGCGCGGCCGCAGGCGCTGTCATCCAGCACCGAGACGAACTTGAAGAAGTCGAGGAAGGGGGAAGAAAAGCCGTGCTGGGCGACGATCTCGAGGTTGGCCCGGCCCGGCGCGAGCCGCTGGACGTTGCCGAACCCCGCGTCGTCAACTTCGACGGCTCGTTGCAGTACATCTGAGAGGCTGCTCAGAAACTCGGACCGGTTCACCGCGATACCCACCCTTCAACATGCTGCCCCTGCATCCTCCACGCTGCAGGGGAGATCCTGAATACGCCAGTCCCCTAGACCATCTCGTGCTCAATCTCCGGGGCGATTCGCAGCGAGCCGCGCGACGTCGTGCACGCGAGGGCGAGCGCGCCGAAGACGAGACCTACGGGCGCCCGCACGCTGGACCTGCCGGCACCGGCTCCACGGCCACCTCCGCTCGATGTGCCGCCTTGAGCCTCGCGTTGAGTGAGGACAGATCCTGCGTGGCCATGCGCCGGAACCCGGCGAGCGCCCTGTCGATCTCCCGGCAGTCGGCCTCCACCGCCGCTATGTCGCTCGGCGTCGGGAGCGCGTCGCCGAATTCCATGTCATCGAGGTGACGCGCGAGGTCGCGGTTGGCGGGTCCGAAGCCGCTTTGTCCACCCGTCCCCGAGGCGAGGGCATCAAGCGCTCGCGCGGTGGCCACAAGTTGCGTGTCACGCGCCGCGGCGGACGCGAGCGCACCGCGCAGCGCGGTGACGCGGTTGAACTGATCGTAGCTCACTGCCATCCCGGCGACGATCCGTTCCTGGAAGCGGGTTTGCGTGACGAGCGCCTGCGTCGAGATCGGCACGCGCGGGTCGTTCATGACCTCCAGCGGCTGCGTCAGGCTCTTGCCGTCCACGTCGAGCTCCACCCGATACCGTCCGGGCGCGACGAGCGGCCCTGTCGGCTCGCGTCGCGGCGTGGCGCCCAGGACCGAGTGGGTATTGAGCGTGTACTCGGTGTAATCGAGCAGCGTCCCGTAATAGCCGTAGTTCAGGGCCTCCGGCGGCGGTTCGCGCAGATCCCAGGCGATGCGATGCATCCCCGGGGTCGTGGGAAGCACCACCAGCGGCGCGAACCAGTACGTCGGAATGTTGGGCGGCGACGTGTCGGCGGGCGGCGCGGCGCTCGAATAGCTCCGCACGAGGTGGTTCGCACTGTCGTACATCGACAGGGTCACGGAGTGAGCGGGAGCCGCGAGCCGATAGTCGATGATCGCGCCCTCGGGGGGGTTCTCGCCCGCCGGCACCTCGGGAGGGAGCGGCGTGTCCTGGATGTTGTCCCATCGAATCCGGATGGCCCGCTCGGGCCGGTAGAGATACGGCGTCGACGCGGAGGCCACCGCTCCACGCGCCTGCCGGAGGGGCGTCACATCGTCCAGGATCCAGAGGCCGCGGCCGTAGGTTGAGATCGCGAGGTCGTTGTCGTGCACCGTGAGGTCACTCACCACCGTGGTCGGAAGATTGAGCTGCAGCGACTGCCAGTGGTCGCCACGATCGAATGAGACCCAGACGCCCTTGACGGTACCGGCGTAGATAAGGTCTGCGTCAACCGGATCTTCGCGGACGGTACGGACCACCCCCTCCCCCGGCAGCCCGGTTACGATCTTCGCCCACGATTTCCCGAAGTCGGTCGTCCGGTAGATGTAGGGATGGTCGTCGCCGAAGACGCTCGCGGTGGCGTAGGCGACGCCCGCCGAATGGTGTGAGGCGTCGATCACGGACACGCCGGCGCGCGGCGGCAGATCGGGCTTGACCTCCGTCCACGTCGCGCCGCCATCCCGCGTAAGCTGAATCAGTCCGTTGCTGGTCCCGGCCCAGATCTCGCCTCGCGCCACCGTGGAGGGTGCCAGCGTTTCGATCGTGGCCTGGAGCCGGCGGACACCGGGTAGCAGCGGGGTGGTGTCACCCCGCGCACCGGTGAGATCGGGGCTCAGGTGCCGCCAGGTGCGCGCGCCGTCATTCGACGCCAGGACGTATTGCGCGCCCATGTAGAGCACGTGTGGGTCTTGCGGCGAAAAGGCCAGCGGAGGAGCACCCCCGAAGTGATCGTCCGGTGTCGGCGTGTAGAGCACCGCCACCTGGCCGGTCTCGCGGTCGAAACGCCGCAGGACGTGATACCACCCCTGCGTGTAGACCCAGCGATCGTTCGTGGGGTCGGTGACGATGAACCCGTCCTCGAATCCACCGACCGGTGACCAATCGGCATCGCGAATCTCGCCGAAGTCCGAGCGGGAAAGCAGGCACGCCGTGCCGCTGTCCTGCTGCGGTGCGCAGACCCGGTAGGGGAAGTGGTGGTCCGTCGACACGCGGTAGAATTGGCCATTCGGCAGGTTGTACCACGGCGTCCACGTCCGGCCGCCATCCACGGTGATGGTGGGCCCCTGGTCCACTCCCATCAACATGCGCCGCGAATTGGTGGGATCGATCCACAAGTCACGCGGATCGTCTCCGCCCGCCGACCCCTTGTATGCCTCGATGGTCTTCCCGCCGTCCACGGAGCGGTACATCGCCGTGCCCATGAGGTAGACGACGTCGGAGTCCCTCGGATCCACGTAGATCGGTCCGCCCGCGGAGAGCAGCTGTCGGGTGCCGAGCTGCCAGGACTCACCACCGTCGTCCGAGCGGTACAATCCCCCCGCGTCCCGCCCGCCCCCTGCCGCTTCAGCGTACACGCGACGTCCGCCAGTTCCCGGCGCGACGGCCACCTGGAACCCGCGGGCGGCGGCGGGGAGTCCCCGGCCGCCGACCTGGGCCCACGTGCGTCCCGCATCCGTGGACTTGTAGATGCCGCTGCCCAGGGGCACGAGACTGTCGCGTGCCGCGGCGCTCATTCCGAAGGGGTTGCGCTGCAGGGTGGCGTAAACGATCGACGCATCGGAAGGATCGCCACTCATGCCCGCGACGCCGGTGTACGGATCCAGGGAGAGCGTGTGGCTCCACGTGCGGCCGCCGTCGGTGGAGCGGTAGACGCCCCGCGCCGCGTTGGGTCCTCCCCCGAATCCCCGCGAGCCCAGGGCACCCACGAGGACCACGTTGGCGTCGTGGGGATCCACCACCAGCGCCGTGATGTACTTCGTGTCCGCGAGTCCGACCTGTTGCCACGTGGCGCCCGAATCGTCGGAGCGGTACACGCCGTTACCGGCCGTGAACGACCAGCCCGTGGGGTCGCCGGTGCCTACGTAGACGATGCGCGGGTCGGAGGGGGCGACCGTGACCGCGCCGATCGACGGCACGTGCTCGGCGTCGAAGATGGGCCGCCAGACGGTGCCGCCGTCGGTGGTCTTCCAGACACCACCTTCCGGTGTCCCGATGTAGTAGACCGTGGGGTCACCAGGGACGCCGGCGACCGAGTACACGTTGCCGGCGCGGTAGGGTCCGATGAGACGCCAGCGCATGCCGGCGTAATCGCTCGAGTCGATCGACTGCTGCGCGGCGAGTGGCAGAACACCCACCACCGCAAGCACGACCGCGGTGAAGCTCGAACGGGCGTATTGGAGCGCGAAGTCCCGGCGGGTCTTGTTCATGTCAATGATCGGTGTGAAGGAAGGAAGGGAGAAGGCGGAGGGTCATGGGAACATTCTAGAGCCCCTCAGGCGTCAGGGCGAGAGGCCGCCAACAGCGTGACATCGTCGTGCGGCTCCGCTTGTCCAGTGAACGCCTGTAACGTGTCCACGACGCCTCGGACCAGCGTCTTCGCCGACCCGCAATTCGCCCGCAACGCGTCCCGTAAACGCCCGGCCCCGAACACCTCACCGGCCATGCTCCGGGCTTCGACCAACCCGTCGGTGAATGCGACGAGCGCCTGGCGCGCATCGAGCGTCGTCTGAGCGGCCCGGAAGACCTGATCGGGCATGAGACCCAGCGCAGGTCCCGTCGGCCGCAGCTCCCGGATCCCGCCGTCTGGGGCGACGACGAGGGCCGGCTCGTGACCGGCGTTGACGTAGTCGAGGCGTCCGGTGCCGGGATCGAGCACGCCGAGGAAGACGGTAGCGAACATGTTGGTGCGTCCGTGCAGCCGGGCGATGTAGTCGTTCGTGAAGCCCGCCACCCGGGTGAGCAGGTCAGCTGGCGTCGCCGATTCGATCGACTGACGTACGATGGTGCGGCGGCCGCCGATCATCTGAATTGCGCCGCCCTGAACGGGATCGGCAGACGCGCGGATGAGGGAGCGGAAGAGCGCCATGAACAGCGCGGCACCGACGCCCTTGTCGCACACATCGCCGACGACGAGGACCACTGTGTCGGAGGGCGGGAGCGGGAACGCGTCGTAGAAATCGCCGGAGACCTGCCGGGCCGGATTGAGGACGGCCTCGAGCTGGATTCCGGGCGCCAGCGGCAGCGACTCGGGCAGGAAGTCGCGCTGAATGTTGCGCGCAACGTCCATCTCATGGGTGAGACTCTCGACATCGCGCGAGCGCCGCTGGCCCAGAGCCGCCGCGGCCTTGAAGAACTGCCGGGCTTCCATGTCGGGCAGGGGGGCGGCCAACAGCACCAGGTCGAACGCCTCGTTTCTGAGACTCGCCAGGGCGTCGCTTCCCGAGATGGCCGTCTCCACGGCGTAGCCTTCTTCCCGCGCCTGCGACGCCAGGGCGCCGCGCTCCGCGGTGGGAGGGCCCACGATCAGTGCCTTCATCCTCGCTCCCCGTCGAGCACGGTCATCTGCCAGAGGTCCCGCGTGCTGGTGTGAACGAAGGGATGTAACGCCCGAAGTCCGGTCTTACCGATGTTCTTTTCCAGGTACCTGAGCTCCCCGAATTTTTCCTTCACCGTCGGATCGGGCGCGGTCTCGAACCCGGCCTCCCGCATCATCAGCACTCCCTTGGCGCGGATCGCCAGCTCGGCACGCAGCCGCAGGAGGCACATCATGTCGACGATTACTTCGGCGGGGAAGCGGGTCTGGACCGTCGCGATATACCGCCCGACCGGCGTGCTGGAAACCCGGCCTGCCCGCATGGCGCGCAGGAGCTCCTGATCCGTGTCGAACCCCGTTCCCAGCCACGACTTGGTTTCCCGCTCGCTCCGTTCAAAGACCGCAAGGCTGAGGGCGGGAAAGACCAATACGATCAGTGCCGTGGCCAGCAGGGGATGAAGGGCAAAGTGGTTGTAGAGCGAATGCAGGACCATGGCGAGCCCGAGTCCCGGCAGGACCAGGTAGAGCCGGAACACATCGGAGCGATGCTGGAGCGTCTTCGAGACCATGGCCATGATGGCGGTGGCGCCGCCGTGCATGACGGCCGTGCCGAACCCGCGCACCACCCACGTCCAGATCGTGCCTGTGGGACTCGCCTGCAGGTAATAGAGGTTTTCGAGGACCGCGAAACCCGTGCCGATGCCGAAGCCGTGAATCGCGGCGTCGACGACGAAGCCCACCTTGTTCCGCTTCAAGAGAAATACGACGAACGCCGCCTTGAGCGACTCCTCGACGACGGGGGCGACATAGCGGGAGTATTGAGCCCAGTCCAGGGCGAGGGACGGCTGAAGGCGCACGTTTACGGCGTACGCGACGAGTCCCGCGACGGCGCCGGCGGTGACCGACACCAGAATCGCGCGGAGCGCCACGAGCTTGTAGCTGTCGATGAGGACCAGCGCGCCGAGGAAGACGAGCACCGGCAGGACGCTGACGGCGACGGCGATGAGGCTCGTCACATGATCTTGAACGAGAACATGCCGACGCGGTGAGGCTTGGTGCCCACTTCACCCGACATCGCGGCGCCGACCGTGAGCGTCGACTCGAGATGCGAGATGGTCACCAGGCGGAAGTCGAGTTGCGCCCCGGCGCTCACCAGCTTCCGGCGCAAGGACGCCTGATCCATGTCGGTGACGAGGCCCGTGGTGAAGAGAGACAGGCCCGCCCACTGGAGATAGAAGCTGGGGATACCCACGCGACGGAACCGGAGGGGTGGCAGCACCCACTCCATCTGCGCCTTGCCGAAGTTGTAGCCGCCCGCATCGTCGATACCGATGCCGGGGAAGCTCGAGAGATCCCGGAACTGCTTGACGTCGCGGTAATCCACCCAGTTGTTTCCGAAGCCGCCGAAGAAGTACTGGGCAAATGCGTTGCTCCGGTCCCCATGCAGTGCCGACCCTGCCGACGCCCGGAACCAGACCGACGAGTGGTTGATCGGCAGCAGGAAACCGTGAGAGAGGCCCACGTCCAGCTGGGGAAAGAGCGTTCCGTTCACGTAGTTGGCGTGAACGGTCGCAGTTGCCGTTGAGCCGAGTTCGTCTTCGACGGCGCCCAATGAGCGACGGAGGGAGCCGTACTCGAGGTTGCCGGAGAATGCGAGCAGCTTGGAGAATGGCGCCGCGACATTCTGAAACTCCGGGAGCGTCGAGAGGCCGCTATATCCCGCCACCCGGAGGGTGTACGTCACACTCCTCGGGTCGTCCATCAGGAGATTGCCCTTGTACTGCGCCGCCAGCGAATACCCCCGGCGGCTCACCTTGGTGGGTCCGAAGAGATCGTAGAAGTCGGCGCGGTTCATGGCGGCCGTGATCTTCCAGTTCCATGAGAGGAAGTCGGCGCGCACGTGCATGCGCTCGAACGACGAGAGCGCGTTATCCGGGGAATAGGACGCGGTCAGGTTCAGCGCGGTGGCGCCGACCTGGTCCGACAGGTTCGCCCGCATGCCGACCGCGACGGCGTTGGTGCCGGCCGCGTTCTGGTACCCCTCCACGACCGGATACATGCTGTTCAGCGCGACGTGGCTGAGCGAGTGGTACGGCCGCGCCGTGGCGAGCAGCGAGTCCACGTTCAGGCTGGAGTCGCGCTCCGGGACCCACGACTGCACCTCGGGCCGCGTCGCGGCAATTTCGTTGCCCAGGAACTTGATCGCGCTGACGCTGTCCGGGACCACATTGGGGATCAACGAGGGGATGAACCCGCGCGCGCTGTAGCGGAACACCATCACCGAGTCGCCCGGGAGGGGCACCGGCTTGAAGAATCCGGTCTCGGTGTTCGAGAGCGGTTGGGTCAGACGACGCGTCAGGTCATAGCGATAGATATTCGACACACCGGAGTAGTACGAAGAGCCGAAGAGATACTTCCCGTCCGGCGAGAAAACGAAGTTCGAAGGCGGCCACTCCCCGAAGTCCTCCAGCAGTTCCGGCTTCGCACCTGTTTTCGCGCGCAGCGCGGCGACGTTCATCAACACCAGCTTCTGACTTCCGCTGACTTCCGACATCGCTCCGATCAGGGTCGTGCCGTCGGGTGACATGTCCAGATCGAAGAGATCCTCTCCATAGGGCAGGGTCTCGATCTGGTTCCAGTCGGTATATGGGGCGGGGATTCGGACGAGCGTCGAGAACCCGTTGTCGTGCCGGACACCCCAAAGGGAGCTGTCGGACCGGTCGAACGTGAGATCGCCGATTCGCGCATTCCGCAGCAGCAGGCGTGAGTGGCCGGTGGCCAGGTCGTAGGAATACAGGTTCCGCCAATTGGCGTTGTTCGTCGTGTAGAAGAGCGTTCGCGCCCCGGGATCGAACGCCAGGGCGGTCACGTAATACCCGGACGCACCGAGGATCTCGAAGAGGTTGGTGATCGTGCCCGTCGCGACGTCGATGCGCGCGAGGTGTGCGACCTGGCCTGGATAGCGGATGCCGAGCAGCACCGACCGCGTCGCCGAGTCGTAGTAGGCGCGGGAGACGGAGCCGAGGGCGTGGTCGGTCAGGGGGCGGTCGGCGGTGACCGGGTGACGGCGGATCGCCGAGAGGTTCGCGGCCTGCCAGTCGCGCTCCCAGGCGATCCAGCGGTCCCATTCCTCTTCCAGCGACCGCCCGAAGACGTGCTTGAACTGCGAGGAGAAGTACCGCCGGCTGTCGGGCGTGCGGTTGTACCAGGCGAGCAGGCTGTCATTGCCATACCGGTAACCCAGGTAGCTCACGAACCGCGTGCCGTAGAGGTAACTGTTCACGCCGACCTGGAAATCGATGGTCGTGCCCTCCGACTCCAGGCCGACGAAGTCGAAAATCCTCGCGCTGTCCTTTACCAGGGTGCGGAACACCATCTCGTCGTACGGTCCGATGGCGCGCCCCATGCCTCCGTTCATCCAGGTTTCGAGATAGACGGCGATCCCTTCCAGATACCACCGTGGCGCGTACCAGCGCGGTGTGGTCAGGTAGCCGTAGAGCATGGACGGCGGCATTTCGGCATTGGGAGTGACCTTGCCGAAGAAAATCGACCGGTAAAAGCGATCGGCACCGGTCGCCTTGTCCACCGTCACGATATGGGCCATCTCGTGGTTGAGCGACGAGCTCATGCGCTCAGGCGCAGGCGCGGACTCGTAGTCGTGCGAGTAGGGCTCGATCCCGATCGTGATGTGGTTCTTCGGCAGGGGACTCGCCCCGGCATTGCCGTACTGCCAGAGGTCGTGCATCAGCACGTTGATCGGCCCGCCGGGATCGTAGCCGAACAGCTTGCAGTGGAATTGCAGCGAGTTCTCGAAGCTCCGGGCGACTTGCGGCACCATGTACGCTTGCAGCGGCGAAGTGAAGACCAGGTGCATGGCGCCGGTCTGGATCGTCTCGAATTGGGCGGCGAGCCCTGAGGGCGCGCACACCGCGACGCAGGCCAGGACGGCCGCGACCGGGGCGAATCGATGTCGTGACATGGAGTGGGGAGAAACTACAAGGGGATCCCGGCCCGCGTTAGAGTGGACCGGGATCCCCAGGGGTCACTGCCGATCAGCTAGTTCTGCGTCGCTTGCGACGCGGCTTCCCGCATGAAGTCCTGAGACAGCGCCTGGCTCTGCGACAGGGTCCGGAAGGCTTCCGCCGACTGCAGCGTGCGGAAGGCATCCGACGCCAGGATCGTGCGGAACGCGTCGTTCGCCATGATCGTGCGGAACGCGTCGTTGGCCATCACCGTGCGGAAGGCGTCGGTCGCCATGATGGTGCGATAGGCGTCGGTCGCCATGACCGTCCGGAACGCGTCACTCGCCATCACGGTCCGGAACGCGTCGGTCGCCTGGAGCTGCTGATAGGCGGCGTTCTGGTTCAACTGGCGCATCGCATCCGCCTGGTTCAGACTCCGGAACGCATCCTGCGCCTGCAGTTGCTGATACGCGGCGTTCTGGTTCAGCTGATGGAACGCGTCGGTGGCGTTGAGCTGCCGGAACGCGTCGGTCGCCAGGATCTGATGGAACGCGTCGCTCTGCATGATCTTGTTGAACGCATCGGTCGCCATCACCGTCCGGAACGCATCGCTTGCCATGATCTGATGGAAGGCGTCGCTCTGGATCAGGTGCAGGACCTGGTCATTCTGAAACAGCGCCTGGATCTCCGGATTCTTGAGGGAGATGTCGGCCTCGGTCATCGTGTGACCTTGATACCGGGTCGCCTTCTCGACGCCGCCGATCGTGCCGGAGCTGCCGCCGATCGGGGGGAAGCCGGTGATGAGTCCGGCGGCGACGATCAGGATGGCGGCCGCGGCGCTTCCGATGAGCACTGCCTTCTTGTTCATGATCGCTCCCTCTAAGAGTTCACCGACGGTGGTCAGCTGCTGAGCGGCCCATTGCACGATCCCGACACGGGCGGGAGACGGCTGCGGCAGGGCCTCGAGAATCGACTGCCTGAGGTGGGACGGCGACGGGCGCTCACCCACCCTGTGGAAGATTCCGGCGACACGCCGGAGCTCGGCCGCCAGGGCCCGGGCCTCCGGGTTCTGCTCCACCAACGACCGCACGGCGGCGCTCACGTCCGGCGTGTTCGCGCCGTCGATCTCCTGCTGAATCAGCTCGATCTGCTCACGGGTCAGCACGCTATCGAACTCCTTGCTCGAGTGCCACGCGCAACCGCTCACGGGCGGTGAACAGGCGCGACTTGACGGTCTGGACCGGGATCCCCAGCACCTCGGCGATCTCCTCGTAAGAGAACGAGACGAAGTGCTTCAGCACCACCACGGCGCGGTCATCGGGCTTGAGACTCTGCAGCGCCCGGCCGACCCGGTCCTCTGCCTCGGCTTCGCCATCGGCACTGGCACCGGGCGCCAGGAGGTCCGAATCGTCTCCCAGCGTGACCGTCTGCTTCCGGCGCTTGAGCGCATTCAGCGACTCATTCACCGTCATGCGATATATCCAGCTGAAAAACTTGAAACGCGGATCGTAGGTCCGGAGCTTGGCGAACGCGTTGAAGAACACCGTCTGCGTCACATCTTCGGCGTCCTGCACGTTTCCGAGCATCCGTAAGGCGACATTGAACAGCTTCTGCTGGTAGCGGTCCACCAGCGCGGCGGACGCCACGGCCATGTCGCGCTCATTCTCAAGGCACCGCCTGACGAGCGCGCGGTCCTCTTCGTCCGTCGCCAGCGGTGTCTCTTTCAATTACAACTCAGGATGGCAAAGGTTGGAGGGGGATTGTGCACCCTCCCGCCAAGACGCGGAAGGGATGCCATATTGTGGCGGCCATGCCCAGCTTGCGGATGACCATCGGCCCCGATCCGGGCCAGGTAGCCGGCGTCAGCCAGGCCTTCGCGGACTTCGCGCAGGCGCACAAAGTGCCGCCCGCGGTCCGGCGGAGCGTAAGCATCGCCCTGGACGAGCTGCTGAATAACGCGACCGCCTATGGGTTTCCGGGGCGGGGCGGGGACGTGAGCGTGGAAGTGGACCTCGCTCCAGACCGTCTCTCCGTCACGCTCAGCGATAGCGGTAAACCGTTCAATCCCTTGGAGATGGCGGAACCCGATACCGCCCTATCCGTGGACGAGCGGCAGATCGGGGGGCTCGGCATTCATCTGGTCCGGCGAATGATGGACGACGTGGCCTACCACCGCCGGGACGAACGCAACGTCATCACTCTTACGAAGCGCCTGGCTTAGAGGAAGACCATGGATATCACGATGCGCGCCCAGAATGGAGTCACCATCGTCGCCCTTGGGGGGAGCCTGGACAGCAATACGTCCCCGAAGGCCCAGCAGGAGATGGACGGGATCCTCGCAGGGGGTGCGAAGAAGGTGGCCGTCGACTGCACGACCCTCGACTACATCTCGAGCGCGGGCCTCCGGGTCATGCTCGGCGCTGCCAAGAAGCTGAATGGGGGGGCGGGCCTGCGGTTGTTCGGGCTCAATCAGTCGGTCCGGGAGGTGTTCGACATCTCCGGCTTTTCGAAGATTCTCGCCGTGTTCAACTCGGAGGCCGACGCGCTCCGCGGGTTCTAGCGGAGGTTCGCTGCAACCTTCGGCGCTTCGGGTCCGTCGGTCAGAGCATCCAGGAAACCCGGGGCCGCCCCGTGGAATCTCTCCCGCAGGATATCCGTTAGGTACGCAGTGAGCAAACGTACCCGGGAGATCGGCGTGCGCGTCGCCCTCGGCGCGGCGTCGAGCGACGTGCTCGGCATGATCCTCGGCCCGGGTGCCAAGACCATCGGCACTCGCCGCGTGCGTTATCCCGGCGCGACGAGTCACCAAAGTGGACCCGATGATTGCCCTCAGGGCTGAGTAGGCCCGTGATCCCGTGGATGCCGGCGCGACTTTACGCCCCGCCGGCTGCAGCGGACTCTGGCTATAGCGTCTCGAGGAACTGGACCAGGTCCGAGTGCTCCTGCGGCGTGAGCACGAGTCCGAAGCACTGCTCGTAGTGGCTCACCACATCATCCAGCGTCGCGGCGCTCCCGTCGTGGAAGTACGGCGCATGGGCGAGGAGCGCCCGGAGCGGCGTGGTGCGGTACGCGTGGTTCTTGAGACGCGTCGCGCGGACCGGGTCGGTGCAGACCTCACCCGGTGCGTGGAGGGTCAGCGCGCCGTTCGTCGTGAGATTCACGTCCGTGTAATGCATCGCGGGGACGTGACAGTTCGCGCAGGCCGCCTTGCCGTTGAACAGTGCCTCTCCCCGAGCTGCCGCCGCGCCATCTACCGGTGCCGAAACTGTGGGGAGTGGCAGGTTCAGCTGATAAAATCGGAGCGCCGGCAGCTCGGGCGTAAGGAGATCCGGGGACTGGTGGATGTTGATGCCCAGCGCGGGGTCTGAGAAGTCGCCGTGGCCGTGCATCTGCGTGATGGCCACATAGGCATTCCAGTACGAGACGGGTCCCTCGGCGGTGTAGGT
>Ga0126371_10000870_pt1 | contig 25344 bp, 24 predicted proteins | sample PanSoiMetaPlot_4_FD_110145 | JGI IMG/M metagenome (GOLD analysis project Ga0126371, IMG submission 110145) | Tropical forest soil microbial communities from Panama - MetaG Plot_4 | ecosystem: Environmental > Terrestrial > Soil > Tropical forest > Bulk soil | place: Panama | collected 2016-02-17 | reverse complement strand
CTCGGCCCCTACGGCTTTTTCCCCACGGACCCGGCGGTGCTCAAGCCGCAACTGGAGAAGCGCAAACTCAAGTTGCTCGGCTCTTTTGTCCCGGTAAAAATGACCGACCCCGCTGCCGGAAAGGCCGTCATCGAACGTATTCGCAAGGTCGGCGATCTCCTCGCGACGCTGAAGGCTCCCTTTCTTGTCATGGCCGACGATCAATCAGTCGAGCGCAACGCCTACTCCGGCCGCGTCTACGACAAGGGGTGTCCAACGCTCACGGCCGAGCAGTGGAAGCACGTCGGCGGGATCGTTGCCGATGCCGAAAAAGTTGCCCAGGAATTCGGCCTCGACCTTGTCTTCCATCCTCACGTCGCCACTTACGTCGAGACGCCCGAAGAGTGCGAACGCTTCTACGACGCCTGCTCCCATACCAACATCGGTCTCTGTCTCGACACGGGTCACTGTGTCTACGGCCACGGCGACTCGGTGAAAGAAGCCGAAAAATACAAGGGCAAGCTCCGCTTTGTCCATATCAAGGACTGCAACAACGCGGTCCTTGCCGAGGCCCGCAAGAACCGCTGGACCTTCGAGGATGCCATCGAGCACAAAGTCTTCACCGTTATCGGCAAGGGCGATATCGATTTCCCAGCCTTCTTTCGCACACTCATCAAGAACCACTACTCCGGCTGGTCGGTCATCGAGCAAGACGTTAAGTTCGGTCACACCGAAATTCCACCTAAAGATAGCGTAGCCGCAAGCCTTCTCTATCTTGAGGGCGTCATGAATCAACTCAGCGCCGCCGCCAAAGCATGATGGCCCGGCTAAGGAAACCTGGAGAACATAAATGAAGAAAATCGGTATCGGAGTAGTGGGCGTAGGTGAAATGGGCAAGCGCCACGCGGAAAATCTCCGCCGCAACGTACCCGGCGCGGAATTGATCGCGATCGCCGACGTGGCCGCCACGCGCGCTAAGCAGGTCGCCGAGGAACTCGAAATGGCCAAATCCTTTGGCAGTCTCGAGGCTATGCTTGAGTGCAAGGAAATCCAGGCCGTGCTGATCTCCAGTCCGGACAAATTTCACGCCCAGGGAATCATCCAAGCAGCCAAAGCAGGGAAGGACATCCTCTGCGAGAAACCCCTAGCGCTTACCATGTCTGACGCGTACGCCGCCCTTGACGCGGTAAACAAGGCCGGCGTCCGCATGCAGATCGGCTTCATGCGCCGGTACGATCCGGCTTACGCAGCCGCCATGAAGCGCATCGAAGCCGGCGAAATTGGCACGCCGCTCATTTTCAAATCCGTCGGCCGCGACAAAGACGAGCCCCCCATGGCCGCGTACCAGTCTGGTGTTAACGGCATGCTGCTCTACAGCAACACCATCCATGACTTCGATCTCGCCCGCTGGCTCATGCGCGATGAAGTCGCCGAAGTCCACTCCTACACAACCGTCGCCATCCGCCCAGAAGTCGCGCAATATGGCGACGTCGTGGCCAGTTCCGTCAATCTCAAGTACCACAAAGGCGGGATCGGCAACATCGAGTCTTACGTACAAGCCGTCTATGCTTACGACGTGCGCACCGAAGTCCTCGGCTCGAAGGGTGCCGTCTTTATTGGCAGTATCGAGCAAAATCCGGCCGTGTTCCTCAGCGCCAATGGAAGTTCGCAAACGCTTGCGGATCACTTCCTCAACCGCTTCGCCGATGCCTATCTCGCTGAACTCCGCGACTTTGTCAAAAACCTTTTGGAGGATAAACCGCTCCGTATCTCCGGCGAAGAGGGCCTCAAAGCCTTAGCCACCGCGGTTGCCGCCGAAAATTCGCACAAACAGGGTAAATCGGTAAAAGTTACCCTGGAGCGTTCCGCCGCCACATAAGTTCGTTCGGTATCAGAACCGCCGGAGGCGGGAAAAAAGTTAGCCCAGGCGGCAAGGCCTGGGTGCCAGACACGAGCAGGAACACCGGCGCAGTTGCGGCGAGCTTCCCGAACTTTTGGCCGTTTCGAAGGAGGTAGGTATGACCCAGGCAACTGCTACTGGATATAAAAGCCCGCTCCACAAAATGACGCAGACCACACCGACATGTCTCTGGAACGACTCCGCTTCGGTCCAGGAACTCTCCTACTCCATCGAACACGGAGCGGTCGGCGCCACCTGCAACCCTGTAATCGTTCTCGGGGTTTTGAAAAAGGAACTCGCCAGCTGGAAAGACCGTATCGCATCGCTCCTCAAGGAATATCCCACGGTTGATGAGGACACCATCGCCTGGAAAGTCGTGCGCGAAATCTCCGTCCGCGCCGCCGCGCTCCTTCAACCGACATTTGAAGCGCAGGGCGGCAAGAACGGCCGCCTTTCCATCCAGACCGACCCGCGCCTCTATCGAAATCCGAAAGCGATTGTCGAGCAAGCCGAAGAATTCAACCGCCTCGCGCCCAACATGATCGTGAAAATCCCGGTAACCTCGGCCGGGATCCCAGCGATCGAAGAAGCCACCTACCGAGGCATCAGCATCAACGCGACGGTCTGCTTCACACTGCCGCAATGCGTCGCCGTCGCCGAAGCCGTCGAGCGCGGCCTGAAACGCCGCGAAAAGGAAGGCAAGGAAATCACCGGCATGGGCCCGGTGTGCACGATCATGGTCGGCCGCCTCGATGACTGGCTGAAAGTGCTAATCGAAAAAGACAACATCGCCATCGATCCCGGCCATCTTGAATGGGCCGGCGTCGCCGTCTTCAAGAAGACCTACAAACTCTTCCGCGAACGCGCCTATCGTATCCGCTTGCTCTCTGCCGCCTTCCGCAACCACATGCACTGGAGCGAAATGATCGGCGGCGACGTCGTCATCTCGCCGCCCTATTCCTGGCAGGTGCGCTTTAATCAAAGCGATGTCGAAGTGGTCAACCGGATCGACAAACCCGTGCCTCCGCAGATCGTCGAAGAAATGTCGCGAAAGTTCGCTGATTTCGGTCGCGCCTACAGCGAAAACGGTTTATCCATTCCCGAATTCGACAACTTCGGGCCCACCCGCCGGACGCTGCGCCAGTTCATCACCGCGTGCCACGATCTTGACGCGGTCATTCGCGACATCATGCTGCCGAATCCGGACGCATGACGGTGGCAAGCATCCTCGGCCGGAATCCTTGTTTTGCTGAGCGCGAATTTCATCGTTTTTGACTTGTAACGAACTGGAGGACTCGGCCTGTGGGCAAATTAGCGATTACCGGTGGTAAGCCTCTCCGCAAGAAGCCGTTCACGCAGTGGCCCATCGCCACGAAAACCGAGGCTGCCGCGTTGAAAGAAGTGTTAGAAAGCACGCTCTGGGGCGGTCAGCCGTTTCCCGGCAAGCAAGCCGCCGCTTTCGCGGCAAAATTCGCCGCTCTGCACACCGCGAAATACGGCCAGTGTGTCAGTACCGGCACGATCGCTATCCAGGCCGCGCTCAAAGCCATCGGCATCAAGCCTGGAGACGAGGTCATCGTACCTGCCTACACTTGGGAAGGCACGGTCGGCCCCGTGCTCCTCCTCAACGCCGTCCCCGTTTTTGTGGACGTAGACCCGGATACCTATTGCCTCGACGCCAGTCTCATCGAAAAGGCCATTACGCCGAAAACCAAAGCCATCCTTCCCGTTCATCTCGGCATGCGTTTTGCCGACATGGACGAAATCCTCCGTCTCGCATCCGAGCACAATCTGAAAGTCATCGAAGACTGTGCTCACGCCCACGGCGGCATGTGGCGGGGCAAGGGCGCTGGCTCCATGGGGGACCTTGGTGCCTTCAGCTTCCAGACCAGCAAACTCATCACTTCCGGCGAAGGCGGCGCGGTCATCACGAACAACCTCGAATACATGGAGCTCGTGCAGAGCTATATCAACGCCGGCCGCGCTAGCGTCAGTGACAAATTCAAGAAGCGCATCATCGGTTTCAACTATCGGCTCGGCGAATTCCAGGCCGCCGTTTTGGGAGCGCAGCTCAAGCGCCTGCCCAAGGAAGGCGCCATCCGCCAGAAAAACATGAAACATCTGGAGAAGCGTCTTCAGAAAACTCCCGGCATCGGCCTGCTCAAGCCCGATCCGCGGATCACGCGCCTGGCTCCCTACGGCTATGTGATGAAGTATTTCTCCGCACAGCTGAAGGATATCCCGCGCGCTGCCTTCGTTGCCGCCATGCAACTTGAAGGCGTCCATTGCGACGGCCTGTTTTACGAACCGGTCTATAAAAGCTCGCTTTTCCCTGTGGACCCCACCGATTTCCCCGCGCTCAGTTGGAATCGCGAAAGGCCCTTCGACTTGCGCACCGCTTACTCCTGCCCGGAATCGGAGAAAGCCGCCTATCACGAAGCGGTTTGGTTTCCGCATCAGCACTTCCTCGGTCCAGAGAAAGATGTGGACGACATTGTGGACGCCATTCACAAAGTCCTCGAAAATATAGAAGATCTTCGTAACCTCGACCACAAAGCAATTCGCAACCAGCGCCTCGGTCGCGCGGACCGCGAGAGCTGACGCCGCAACGCAATGAAGCGAGGAAAAAAAGTCGGTTTTGCCGTGATGGGACTGGGCACCATCGCCCAAATGGCGGTTCTGCCCGCGTTCCGGCATGCGAAGCATGCCAAACTGGTCGCCCTGGTCAGTCGTGACAAACGCAAAGCCCAACGTCTGGCCAGAAAATTCAAAGCCTCCGCGGCCTATTCCGCCGAAGAACTCGACGCCTGCCTCGCCAATCCCCAAGTGTCGGCCGTCTATCTCGCCACACCGCAGAGCGAACACCTCCGCGACACCATCGCCGCCGCCCGTGCCGGCAAGCACGTCCTTAGCGAAAAACCGCTTGCCCTCAACTCCGCGCAATCTGCCGAAATGATCGAAGTCTGTGCCGAACATGGCGTTCAGCTCATGACCGCGTATCGGAAATATTACGAGCCCAGCGCGACCTTCCTCAAAAATCTCATCCGCAGCGGCAAATTAGGAGAGCTCGACGTCATTCATACCTCCTTCAGCGAACTCCACGTTCCCGGCCGCTCTTTGCCCTGGCTGCTTGACGCCAGCGTCTCCGGCGGCGGTCCGCTTATGGACCTCGGAGTCTATTGCACCAACACCACGCGCTGGCTTGTGGATGAAGATCCTGTCGAAGCTACCGCTCACGCATGGAAAAAAGAGGCTCGATTCCAAAGCGTCGAAGAAGGCATCGCCTTCCGTCTCCAATTCCCCAGCGGCTTAGTGGTGCAGGCAAGTTCCACCTACAGTTCCGTCCTCTCTTCCTTGATCTTTGTTCAAGGAGACAAAGGTTGGGTCAACCTCTCTCCTGCTTTCCCCTTCGACGAAGATCGTCTCCTTACCGGCAAAATCCAAGGCAAATGGTTCCAGAGAAAATTCAAGGTCGTCGACGAATTTGCCCCCGAACTTGACGCGCTGGCCTCTGCAGTCCTCATGAAGAAACCAGTGGAGCCTGACGGCCGCCAAGGTCATCGAGACATGCTTATTCTTGAGGCTATCTATGAGTCCGCGAGAAAAAGCGCGCCAGTTGTCATAAGATACTGAAAGTTAGCCCAGGAGCGAACAACCCCATTGAGCTCAGCAGGGAAAAGCGGCCGAAAGAAAAACCAGAAAGCTGCAAGCATTTATGACGTCGCTCGCGAATCCGGCGTGTCGGTTTTCACCGTTTCGGCCGTCGTCAACAACAAAAGCCACGTCGGCAAAAGTCTGCGTGAAAAAGTCGAAACCGCGATCCGCAAACTTAATTACCGTCCGAATCTTGTCGCGCGCAGTCTCGCCAAACAAAAAACCCACACCATCGGCATGATCGTTCCCGATATCGGGAACCCATTTTTCCCTAGCGTTGTTCGCGGGGCTGAAGACGCCGCGCAAAAACACGGATACAACCTTCTCCTGGTGAACAGCGACGACACGCTCGACAAGGAAGAAAAAGCCGTCGAACTTCTGCTTTCGAAGCGCGTGGACGGTATCCTCCTCACCAAGGCCGCCGAAGATTTTCATCCCTCCGTCCAGCAGATGATCCGAGAAGTGAACGTTCCTTTCGTCCTGGTGATGCGCACGTATCCGAAACTTACTAAAGACGCCGTCATCACCGACGATTATCGCGGCGCCTACGAAGCCGTTTCTCATCTTGCCCGCGCCGGACGTAAGCGTATCGCGCTTGTCAGCGGTCCGCTCAAAGTTAGCAACGCTAAGGAACGCTGGCAGGGATTTCTGGACGCGCTCAAAGCCGAAGGCTTGCCCTACGAACAGGATCTGGTCATCGAAGGCGACTACCGTCTCGAATCCGGATATCGTGCCGGCCACTCTCTGTTCTCGCGCCGTCCAGACGGAATTTATGTCGCGAATCACCTAATGACAGTCGGTCTGTTAAAAGCAGCCGATGAGATGGGACTGCGATGTCCGGAAGACTACGGCCTTGTGAGCTTCGACGACTACCCGTGGCTGGGAATCTTCCGCCCGCGCCTCACCACGGTAGAGCTCCCGAAACACCAGCTGGGTAGCGAAGCCGCCGAACTTCTCTTGCGCCGCATCGGCGGCGACACCAGCAAACCGGTCGTGAAAAAACTCCAACCCGAACTGCGCATCCGCGAATCTTGCGGCTTCGCCCTCCACGTCTCCACCCTGCCCGAAGAAAAGAAATCCTGATCCAATGGCCGGGCTCGAGATTTTCGGCGTTTTTCACACACCCAGCCCGGGATAGCGCTGCCGTCCATGCCGAAAGCGGCTCTTGGGGGAGGAACGTCTTCGCCGCTGTGCGCGGTTCGCGCGGATGCGTCTGTTTTTGTCTTGCAGACCGGCTCAGTCTGGTTGTCCTGCGCGAAGCTGAAGTGTGCGCTGCTTCGTGCTTTCCTCGCTCGTTGCTTCTTCTACTCACGTCTCGCTAAAATCAAACAGCTTCGGCCGCAAGGTGAACCCCTTGGTCTTGTAAGCCGCGTAGAACGTCCCAACAATCAACCACACTACCCCTGCCCATTTTGTCCAATTCTGTAAACTGAATAAAAGTCCGAAGCAAAACACAAATCCAAATCCGGGCACAAGAAAATCCACAAAGAACGTACGCTTCCCACGATTCTCTGGCCCAAACGAAAAATGCAGCAACGCCACCAGGTTTACGCCCATGAAGGCAATCAGCGCCCCGAAGGTGACCATTTCCGCCGCCCTCTCCCAGGGAATCGTGACCACGCCGACGTACGCCAGCGCTCCCACGATCCAAACGTTATAAACCGGGTTGCCTTTTTTCTCGCTGATATGCCCAAAAATCTTCTTTGGCAGCACGTTGTCGCGCCCCATGCTGTAAAGCAACCTCGATGCACCCACATGGCCCGCCAGGCCGCAGGCGACGCTTGAAACCAACAACATGATCCCGTATGCCGTAAACAGCCACGGCCCGCTTGCGGCGCGCGCCACGTCCATGAAGGCCGTTTCCGGATTCTGCAGGGTCGAATAGTCGGGCCACACGCGTTGCGCCATATACACCTGAAACCCGCTGAAAAGTCCCGTAAAAATACATACCAGCACCGATGCCAACAACACGTTCCGACGTGGATTCTTCACTTCTTCTGCCAGAATCGAAACACCGTCAAACCCGATAAACACGAGCGCCGCAAGCGAAGTCGCCCAGGCGACGCCGCGTAGTTGAAAGGTACGCGGGTTATAAACCGGCTGCAGGGAAAACAATCCCGAAAAATGCTGATGCAGCACTACGTAGCGGAACGCTTCAATCAAAAACACCGCTGTCACCAGACACATGAATGCCAGCAGTACTTCATTCGTCCGCGCTGTGAATTTGATTCCCTGCACGGTCATGTAGGTAATCAGTCCCACGGTGAGCGCCGCCAGAATCGCGAACGGAATTTCCGGTGCCATCCGCTGGATCGTCAACGCGGCATACAGCGCGTTCTGAATCGGCTGGAACAAATATTCGAGAAACATCGCCCAACCGACCACAAATCCAACGTGCGGGTTCAATCCCTTGCTGATGTATGTATAAACCGAACCGCTGGAAGGATACACTGTTGCCATGCGCCCGAAACTGATCGCCGTCACTGACATCGCTACCATCGCCAGCAGCATGGTGGCCGCCGCGTGTCCGTGCGAGATCACCTGCACTTCGCCAAACAGCGGAACCGCCGCAATCGGCGAGGTCAAAATCACTCCGTAATAGATGAGGTCCCAGAGCCCGAGGACGCGCTTCAGGTGCGGCACCGGGGCACTTCCCGCCTGAAGTGATTCTGTCGTGGTGGCCAAGCTGCCTCTTTCTCCGCCGAAGTAAATTTCTAAAAGAAATACTTTTCCCTGTCCCGTGCCTTCTCGTAGTTCTTCCGCGCCGCTCGCACCGTTTCCCGCTCGGACACTTCCGCGACGGGTACATCCCACCACGACTCGTAACCCGGCACGCGGTCCCCGTAGGATGTTTCAACGACGATGACCGATGTCCGGTCATGTTTCCGCTGCGCTACCAGTGCGTTAGAGAACTCCTCATGGGTGCGCGCCCGGATCGTACAGGCGCCCAGACTCGCTGTATTGGCGGCGAAATCTACCGGCAGCAGTTCGCCATCGTATGTATCGCCCTGCCGAAATCGATAGTTTGTTCCCATGCCTTCATTGCCCGAACCGCGGCTCAAGCCGCCAATGCTCGAGAATCCGTGGTTATCCAACAAAATGATATTCAGCTTGTACCCTTCTGCCAGCGAGGTCACGATCTCTTGGGCCATCATTAAGTAAGACCCGTCGCCAACCATCACATACACTTCGCGGTTCGGATTTGCCATCTTCACGCCCAGCCCGCCGGCAATCTCATATCCCATGCACGAATAGCCGTACTCCATGTGGTAGCCGCCCGGCTGCTTCGTTCGCCAGAGTTTATGCAGATCACCCGGTAAACTTCCCGCTGCATTCAGAATCACCGCCGAAGGTTCAAGAAACGCGTTCAATTCACCAATCACTTCACCCTGCGAAATCGGCGGGTCCTTGTGCAGTGCGTAGATGCGGTCCACTTCCTTTTCCCATTGCGCGCGAAATGCGGCGATCCGCGCCGCATATGCCGCTTCTACCTGGTATCCAGCCGCCGCCGGTTGCAGCTCTTCGAGCGTGGCTCGGGCGTCTCCGGTCAGAGCCAGCGCAAAATGTTTGTGCGCATCGAATTCCGCCACATTGATATTGATGAAGCGCACCGCCGGGCTCTGAAAGGCCGTCTTGGAAGCGCTTGTAAAATCCGAATATCGCGTTCCGATCCCGATGACTAGATCGGCCTCCCGCGCCAGAATATTCGCACCTGGCGTACCGGTCACGCCGACCGCGCCAACCTCTTGCGGGTGATCGAACGCCAAGGACCCTTTTCCCGCTTGCGTTTCGCAAACCGGAATCCCCGTTGCTTCCGCAAAGCTGGCCAGCGCTTGCGAAGCTTCCGAGTACAGCACGCCACCGCCCGCTACAATCAGCGGTTTCTTGGCCTCGCGAACCCACGCTGCCGCCTTTTGCAGCAGTTGCGCGTCGCAGCGCGTCCGGGGAATTGTCCACACCCGCTTGCGGAAAAACTCATCGGGGAAATCGAACGCTTCTGTCTGCGCATCCTGAGGCAAGGCCAGCGTCACGGCGCCTGTCTCGGCCGGCGAAGTCAGCACTCGCAACGCTTCCGGCAGAGTCGTCAGCACTTGTTCTGCCCGTTCAATTCGGTCCCAGTAGCGCGATACCGGCTTGAAGCAATCGTTCACCGAAATATCCTGAGTTGCGGGCGACTCTAGTTGCTGCAACACAGGCGCGACATTGCGCCGCGCAAAAATATCTCCCGGCAGCAATAGCACGGGAATCCGGTTGATCGTTGCCGCCGCGGCGCCGGTGATCATGTTCGTTGCGCCTGGGCCGATCGACGTCGTGCACGCCAGCGTTCGCATGCGAAATGCCGACTTCGCATACGCGGCCGCCGTGTGCACCATGGCCTGCTCGTTCCGGCACAGGTAGTAGCGCAACCCAGGGTCCTGCTCCAAGGCTTGGCCGATCCCGCAAACATTTCCGTGGCCAAAAATGCCGAAGCACCCCTCAATGAATCGGTGCTCCTGTCCATCACGGCTCGAATACTGGGCTTTCAGAAACGCTACAATCGCTTGCGCAACGGTTAGGCGACGGGTCATGGAGAGGCGCTCCTTGCGAGGGATCGGGCTAACTGCGCAGTAGCATGAAACAATTGGGGGCAGGGAAGCCAGCGGGAATTCGCGTCACGCGCTAAGCGCTTATCCGCCTCCGTCTCATCGCCGCTGCACCTGGTCGTCATTGTCCCTCGGTCCAACTTGCCTCAACGAACCAACGGCAAACGCGGATCGGTTTCCTTCCAGGTCGCTTTCAACCACACATGATTGGGATCTTCGGTCACTGCCAAGGTCCGCGAAGTTCCTGCGAGAAAGTTCAGGTAATAGACGTTGTAACCCGGGCCGGCCACCACGGGATGAAATCCGGAACGCACTAATACAGCGTCTCCGTCCTGCGCACGCACAGTCACGTCCCGAGACATGTCCGGTGAATACAACCGCTGTAGCGCGAAGCCTTCCTTCGGCCGGTCAATCCGGTAGTAATAAATTTCGTCCAGGTCCACCTCCGCCGGAGGATTGTGCACATCGTGCTTGTGCGGAGGGAAGCTCGACCAGTTCCCCGCCGGCGTATACACCTCGATCACCACCAGCTTGTCCGCAGGGAATTCCGGCCGGATGATGTCCACGATCTGTCGCGAAGCGTTGCCCCCGCCTCGCAGACTGCTGGCCACGTCTTTGGGAGTAATCAGCTTTGGCTGCAGCTTCGCTCCCGAGGGCACGCGACACTCGGCAATCTCCGAAACCGTTTCCGCCTTGAAGATCACCGAATGATTCGTGGGCAGGTACACGGTGTACGGCAGTCCGTCAAAGACATTCTTGCGTTCGCCAATTGCGCACGGGCCCTCGCCCCAATCCACCGTGCATCGACCACCAAGCAAGACAAATGCCGCCTCTTCGCCCCGCGTCGCTGCCGAATAGGTCTCGCCCGGGTTCAAGCGCCACGCCGACATGCTCATCCACTCCCACTGCACGCTTTCGCGCGAGAAATGAAGGAGTTCGCCGGATTGTCCTGCCGGCAAAACCCGCGAGTGAACTACGTTTGGTACAGAACCCATGAAGCCTCCCCAAAGGCCCGTTGCTGTCCGGGAAACCAGCTCGCTTGGCAAGGCCGATGTGTCGCCCAGTCAAAGCGCTTTGTCAATTGTTGTGGCGGAATCCCGCCGACCTTTAAAACTCCAACAAATGTCCTGCGTTTCCAGCCTCTTCCGGTCGCTAACCGCCTAGATTGTAGCGCAAAAGTTGTCCTTTTTCACAACCATTCCATGTGTTTTCGGGAATATCTGCCAGGGGGTCAGTCAAACGAAGTCGGCCACTCTGGGTGGCGGTAGTGCTCGAACATGTGCTGGATATGCTTTGGCGTCACCCGGGGAAGGGATAGCGGCGGAATCGCGTTTGCGTCAAAGAAATCCACCGCCGTCGTTTCACTGCTCGTGCGTGCCTCGCCGCCCACCAGTTGGCAGAGAAAGAACAGCTTGTAGGAATGGAACGGATAAGGAGGATGATCGTGCAGCTCGCGGTCGAACACCGCCGCCAGCTTTTTCACCCGGGCTTCGAAACCCGATTCTTCCCGCACTTCGCGCACCGCAGCAACGCTTGGTGGATCTCCAATGTCCGCCCAACCCCCCGGTAGAGTCCAGCCATTGTCTGAACGCTCCTTCACGAGCAGGATGCGCTCCTTGTCGAAAACCGCCGCACGAACATCCACTTTCGGCGTGGCATACCCAAAGTTCCGCTGGAAGACCTTGATCAACTCATCGGCTTTAACCGTGTCCGAACCAGAAGCCAGCATTTCTGCGGCGATCTGCCGCACCTGGAGAAACCGCTCCACATCAAACGGGTCGCGCGCATACGTCAATCCGTTCTGCGCAATTGCCTGCAACCTCTGCGCCCATTGCAACCATTCCGGTTTTTTCATCGTAACCAGTCTAACAGGCGGAAAGAACAGGGGCACTCCTACCTGATCGCGCCTTGCAAACTCTTCAACTCCGCCGCCGTCAACCGCCGGTGCGCTCCCTTCTTCAAATCGCCGAGCAGCAGCGGCCCAATCGCTACACGAATCAGTCGCAATACTTCAACTCCACGCGCATCCAACATCCGGCGAATGTGGCGGTTTTTTCCCTCATCGAGGGCAATTTCCAGCCACGAGTTCTTCTCGCCCATCCGCAAAATGTTCACGCGTTTGCACCGCAGCAGTTCACCATGCTCGGTCTCGATTCCTTTCCGGAGCGCCCCCAGCAACGCCTCATCCGCGATCGCACCGATCTGCACGTGATAGGTTTTGTCCAGGTGTGTCGCGGGCTCGGTCACCCGTGCTCCCCACTCCGAATCGTTGGTCATCAACAACAACCCCTCGCTCGCCTTGTCCAGTCTTCCCACCGGCGCCAGCCAGCTCCAATCCGCCGGCAGAAGCATGTACACCGTATCGCGCGCCTTTTCATCAGCCGCCGAGGTCACAATTCCCCGCGGCTTGTTCAGCATCACGTAAACCCTCTCCGCTGCCTGCACCGTCCGGCCCTGCACCTTGATCCGGTCCAGTCCCAATCGCACCGGCGCTTCGGGATTCTTCGCGATGCTCCCGTTCAATCGCACCTGGCCATCGCGAATCAACGCCGCTGCCTGCTGGCGCGAGCAATAGCCCAGCTTCGAGAGGGCTCGGACCAGCCCCACTTTGCGAGAACCGTCCGATTTGCTGGTTTTGTCGTGCGGGGATTTTGTCACAACTTCACGCGGCGTCAGCTCTTTTTGTCTGCGTCGTTAGCGGAAGCGGGGGTGTTGTCCGGAGCAGGCGAAGGCGCCGCCTCCGGATGCTTTACTTCACCAAAACGTCTCGCCAGCCACGCGCGCACTTCTTTCGGATCATAGTTGAACGGCCCATTTCCGCCTTTGTAGGAAACGCGTCCCTGCTCGTCGATCACATACAAACGTTCCGGCCACGCCGCGTACGCGTCATTCGCCGCGTTGGTCATCTCATCGATCCCGAATGGCACGGCGTATTTAAATCGCTTCGTAAAATCGTTGGCGATGGCCACGCGCTGCTCCATTGTCTTCGGCTGCGCGTAGCAAACATCATCTTGCCCCTTCTCGTTCGACTTCATTTGCCACTCGTCGAGGGGGTGCGCCTCGCGCACATAAATCGTCAGAAAATCGGCGTGGTCTTTGTAATCATCATAGAGCCGCGCAATATCGCCAACCTGGCGACGGAACGGCGGTCAAGTGAAACTCCCGAACACCAGGACCAGCGGCTTCCCCCGACTGCGTTCCCGCAGATGAAACCTTGTCTGCCCATCCAGTTGCACCAGCGTCGCATCCGGGGCGTCGCTACCGACCTTCAAATTCCCGCGGTGCATATGCGGTAGTGCATACCGCACCATGCCAATCGCGTCCTTGGGACTTCCGGCCAGGAAACACAATCCGATGGCAATGCCAATCCCCACTACCGCAATGCCAATCAATCCCCACTTGAGAATCGGACTCATTCTGCCGCTTCGCTCCTAGCTGCCAATCGCGCTGCGCAATTCATCCCGCAATGCCTTATAACGCGCCAGCGCCTTTTCTATAACGCTCAGCGCCGCATATGCAGGACGAATATCTTCCACTTGCACCTGTTTGCCCTCTAATTGCTTGTAGTCCTGAAAGAAGCGCTTCAGCACTAGCAAACGGTGCGGAGGTAAATCCCGCGCCTCTAGATAATCGCTGAACTCCGGATCGTTTGTGGCCACCGCGATAATCTTATCGTCGCTGGCTCCGGAATCAATCATCGTCATCACGCCGATGGCCCGCGCCTTGATCAAGGCTAGCGGCTGCACGGGCTCCTGGCAAAGCACCAAAACGTCCAATGGGTCATTGTCCTCCGCATAGGTCTGCGGGATAAACCCATAGTTGGCCGGGTAGAACACCGCCGAATGGATAATCCGGTCGACGTTCAACAAGCCGGATACCTTATCAAGCTCATACTTTACGTTGGACCCGAGGGGAATTTCGATGACTGCTTGAAAATCACGGGGCAGTTCCTTGCCGGGAGATACATCGTGCCATGCATGCGTCACGCTGAGCACCTCGCTCCTGAAACAGAACCTCCATTATCTCCCGAGACGCGTCGGTTTCGTAAGAGGAGTTCTACGCCGCTCTCTTCGTCCAAGCCCCGATAATCACCCCCATCAAGATCATTCCCGCCAGCGGATAGAAATAATTAATAGCATAGAGTTCTCTTGGCCTCATCTCGTACATATATGTCGTGAATGTAATCGGTCCCACAAATCCTATCCACAGCAGCACGCCCACCGAAGCTCCGCGCCCGGGTGTGTTCGCATTCCGCCACATGCAAACCTGTGCCAAGGAATACGCAATCAGCAAATTCAGCGCAAATGTCACCACATACGGGAGCACCGGGTTCATGGATTTCGCCTGCTCCATAGACATATTCTCCAGCGCCATCCAAGGCTTGCTGAACAGCACGCCATACCACACCGCGCCCAAAAGCCAGTACGCAACCGCCGCAACCACAACCGCGGCATAGTTCGTTTTCATGGAGAGCCTCCCGCCCGGAATCCGCAAAAAGGGAAGTCAGCGCGCGGACTGTAGCATCAAGCCCGCGCCTTGTCGATCAATTCTTCCCACATCTCCTTGGACTTGAGGATTAGTTCAATCGCTTCCCGTATCGCGCCTTTTCCCGCCAGCGCTTTCGTTGTGTAGTGGCTGACTTCTTTCACATCTTCCACCGCATCACCGACCGCCACAGCCAGCCCCACGCGCTTCAGAATCGGAATGTCCGGCAGGTCGTCGCCTACAAACGCCACTTCTTCATCCTTCACGCCGGCTTTTGCCAGAATCTCCTCGTACGCCGGCATCTTCAGCGGAATCTTCATGTAAATGAAGTCCATCTTCATCTCATGTGCGCGCCGCAGAAGCGAGGCGCTCTCGCGTCCGGTGATGCACCCGGTGCGAAGCCCCGCCGTATGCGCCAGGGTCAACCCCTGCCCGTCGTGCGCATCAAAACTCTTGATCTCCAGCGCCGTCCCGTCCGGCTGTGAAAGAAGGATCACGCTCCCATCGGTCATCGTTCCATCCACGTCCATCAGCAGCACCTTGATTCGCGCCGCACGTTTCTTCAACTCGGCGGGAATTTTGCGAGCCGTCGCCAAGATGTCCTCCTTGAAAACGCAAGCTCGGATTCTATCAGGAACTAGAGACGGGAGACGCGTCTAAGCCCGTTCCCTGCGTAGGCGCGGACTTTGGCGCCGGCGTAGGCCGCGAAGCCCGGGTGTCCCCTAGTCAATCGCGGTGGCGCGGCAGAGCCCCCTTTATTGCCTTCTTGGTTAAATTGTGGTATAATACATGGTGGGGGATTCCACCCTGCCCCTGTCGGACTCGTCTGTCGGCCACGGGTCAAAAGGAGCCTCGTTGAACATTCACACCGAGCTCGTCACATACCACCACGCCGCCACCACCTACACCGGAATGTTCGCGTGGGATGATTCCTGCGCTCAGAAACGTCCTGGCGTTCTGGTCGTTCACGGCGGCGCAGGTCTTGACGACCATGCAAAAGGCCGCGCCGTCCGCGTCGCCGAAATGGGCTACCTCGCTTTCGCCTGTGACATGTACGGCGAGGGCACGGCCGGCGACCGCGGCCGGGTGATGTCCAAAATCATGGAACTGCGCACCGATCCAGACAGGCTCTGTGCTGTCGCAAGCGCAGGCCTTGGCTTGCTGCGGTCTCACTCTCTCGCAGATGACCGCATCGCCGCCCTAGGCTACTGCTTCGGCGGTATGACCGTTCTCGAACTCGCTCGCAGCGGGGCCGATCTGCGCGCTGCCATCAGTGTCCATGGCACCTTGAGCACACCAGTGCCTGCCTTTCCGGGAAAAATACAATCCAAACTCCTCATCTGCCATGGCGCCTTGGATCCGCACGTCCCCTTAACGCAGGTCACTACATTCATCGAAGAAATGAGCGCCGCTAAGGCCGATTGGCAACTTATCGCTTACAGCGGTGCGCAACACGGCTTCACCCACGAAAATGCCACCAATGCTCCTGGAGTCGCTTACAACGCCCAGGCCGATGCCCGTTCTCAACTGCACATCCGCATTTTCTTACAGGAGATCTTTATCCAGTAGGCCGGACTCGAGGCCGGAGGGACTCTCAAATCAACTCCAACGTCCAGAGGTCGTGCAAGTGCACCACACCCAAAACTTTCCGCGCTGCGTCCACCACCACCACCGACGTAATCTTCTTCTTCTCCATTAAGTTCAAAGCCTCACTCGCCAAAACCTTCGGGCCCAGCGTTTGCGGATTTCGCACCATGCAATCACCGGCAGTCATCGAAAGCGCCGCGCCGCCATGCTTCTCCATCAATCGCCGCAAATCGCCATCCGTCAAAATACCGGCCAAGGTCCCGTCGGCTGCGGCTACGGTTGTCATCCCCAATTTCTTCGCCGACATTTCATGAAACGTGGCTGGCATCGGCGTCTCCGGCGCAACGCGCGGCAGCGCTTCACCAGCGTGCATCAAGTGTTCGACGCGCAGCAATTTCTTTCCTAAGCGTCCTGCCGGATGCAGCGCCGCAAAATCATCGTGCTGAAACCCGCGCCGCTCGAGCAGCGAAATCGCCAGTGCATCCCCAACGGCCATGGCCACCGTCGTGCTCGCCGTCGGAGCAAGATTAAGCGAACACGCCTCTTCCTTCACACTCACATCCAGCGCCACGTCGCTCGCCTCGGCAAGTGTCGACTTGCCATTTCCGGTCAAAGTGACTATGGAAATCTCTAGCCGCTTCAGCGGCTCCAGCAGATTCAAGATCTCTTGGGTCTCGCCACCATAGGTGATGGCTAGCAGGACATCCCCACGCGCCAACATTCCCAAGTCTCCGTGCAGCGCTTCGGCCGGATGTAAAAAGAAGGAGGGCGTGCCAGTGCTCGAAAAGGTTGCGGAAACTTTTCTGCCCACCAGGCCAGACTTTCCCATCCCAGTTACCACCACGCGTCCCTTGCACGCAAACAGAAGATCCACGGCCCGCTCGAAACTCCCGTCGAGCCTGGCCAACATATCCTGAATCGCCTGCGCTTCAATCCGCAGAACGCGCCGCGCCGTGTCGAGGCTCATGGGTTACTCCAGCGGCGCACCAGCGCGGAAAGCTCTTTCAACCGCGACAACAATTGCGGCAATTGCGAGAGCGGCAGGGCATTGGCTCCATCCGAGAGGGCCGCAGCTGGATTGTCGTGGGTCTCCAGAAAAATTCCGTCCACGCCGGCGGCCACGCCCGCGCGAGCCAGCGGTTCGATAAACTCCGGCTGCCCGCCGCTCGCGTGCCCCTGCCCGCCCGGCAGTTGCACCGAGTGCGTCACGTCAAACACCACCGGATAACCCAATTTCGCCAGCACGGGAAAGGTTCGCATATCCACAACCAGATTGTTGTAGCCAAAACTCGCCCCGCGCTCGGTCAGAACAATATTCTGGTTTCCCGCGGCCGCAATCTTTTCCACCACATTCCCCATGTCCCACGGCGAAAGAAATTGGGCTTTCTTCACGTTCACAATCCGACCCGTCTTCGCCGCCGCTACCAACAAATCCGTCTGCCGCGAAAGAAACGCCGGGATTTGCAGGATGTCCACCACTTGCGCAGCAGGTGCGGCTTGTTCCGCGTCGTGGATATCGGTGAGGACCGCCGTCCCCAAGTCTGCTTTGATCTTCCCCAGAATCCGCAGTCCTTCCGTGAGTCCGGGCCCGCGAAACCCCTTCACCGAAGACCGGTTCGCCTTGTCATAGGATGCCTTGAAGATGTACGGCACATCCGCATCAGCCGCAAGTTTTGCCACGCGCTCCGCCATCGAACGCGCATGCAACTCCGACTCGATCACGCAAGGCCCGGCAATCAGGAAGAGCGGATTTCTTCCGCCAAGGCGTATTTGATTGAGCTGAATCTCTTTGGACGGGTTCATCGAACTTTTCATACCATAGCACACTCGAAACCTGCTCCTCTCATGGAGGGCTTCATGCGCAGCCAAAGGATGCTATTGGCTGCAATCATTCTTTTTCTGGCGATTTTCGCAGCTAGGCGCAGGATGTCAGAACAATATCAAAGCGGAACGCTATATCCAGCAGAGCGAGGCCCAATAGGCGGAAGCAGCTTCGAAAGCCGACGTTGCCGCAGTCGAACGCATCCTCGCCGACGATTTTGTCGGCGTCGCTCCCAACGGCAGCTTCTACGACAAAGCGACCGAAATCACCAGCACGCGCAACGGCCATTACACCACCACCGTCTCCAACCACGTCAACGATATTAAGGTTCGTTTCAACGGGGATACCGCGGTCGCGCAGGGAAGCGAGACCTGGGAGGTGCGGAAGCCCGTCCCAAACGTGGCAGCTATGTGTGAACCGGCACCTGGGTGAGGCGCAACAGGAAGTGGCAAGTTGTTGCCGCCGAAGACCTTGCAGTCTCAGCGATCGAAACGAAATCGTGGGGTTAGAGACCTGCCTCGGTTTACGCCGCCGCGTGGGGCGTGGCACGCAATGGCGCTGTCGGCGGTTGAACCTCTGCCGCGCCTGTGCTGCTTGTCGCCGGTCGCGATTTCTGCACTCGGTGCTCCAGCGCTGCCCCAATGAACGCCGCAAACAAGGGGTGTGGCTCCAATGGCTTCGACTTGAACTCCGGATGGAACTGGCAGCCCAGAAACCACGGGTGATTCGGCGCCTCAATAATTTCCACGTAGTTGTCATCGGGCGTCCGTCCGGTGATCCGTAATCCGGCGGCCGTCAACACCTTTTCGTATTCGCGGTTGAACTCATAGCGGTGCCGGTGGCGCTCGCTAATCTCCAACTTTCCATAAGCCTTTTGTGCAAACGAACCCGGCTCCAGCTTGCAGGGCCACGCGCCCAGCCGCATGGTCCCGCCCATCTCGTCGACGCCCAGCAATTCACGCAGCTTGTAGATCACGCGGTGCGGCGTTTGTGGATCGAATTCCGTGCTGTCGGCCTGTTTCAGTCCCGCGGCGTCACGCGCATATTCAATCGTCGCGCACTGCATACCCAGGCAAATTCCAAAAAACGGAATCTTTCGGTCGCGCGCGTACTGAATGGTGTGCACCATCCCTTGAATCCCGCGCTTCCCGAATCCACCCGGTACCAGAATCCCGTCGTAGCCTTTCAGGCGTCTTTCGGCTGTCTCCAGCGAATCGATTTCTTCCGATTCGATCCAGTCAATCACCGTCCGTTGTTGATGAGCCAGTCCACCATGGAGCAGCGCCTCGCGCAAACTCTTATACGCATCCTCGAGCTGCACATACTTCCCGACAATCCCGATCCGCACGTCACCCTTCGGATGCTGCAACGAATAAAGCATGTCGAGCCACGGCTGCATGTCCGCCGGCCGCTCTTCCAGCCGCAGCAGCCGCAATATCTGCGCGTCCAGCCCTTCCTTGCTCAGCTCAACGGGCACTTCGTAAATTGTCTTTACGTCTTCCATGGAAATCACGCAAGATTCCGCGACGTTGCAGAACAGCGCGATCTTCCGCTTCAAATCCTCGGAAATATGGCGGTCGCTCCGGCAAAGCAAAACGTCCGGCTGGATCCCGATTCCCAGCATCTCTTTCACGCTGTGCTGCGTCGGCTTGGTCTTCAATTCACCGGCTGCCGCGATGTAGGGCACCAGCGTCACATGCACAAAAAGAGTATTCTCCGCGCCCAGCTCCAGACGCATCTGCCGGATCGCCTCCAGAAACGGCAGAGACTCGATGTCACCGACCGTCCCGCCAATTTCCACGATCACAATGTCGACACCTTCCGCCACGCGTTTGAAGCATCGCTTAATTTCGTCGGTGACGTGTGGAATCACTTGCACGGTCTTGCCTAGATAGTCTCCGCGCCGCTCCTTCGAAAGAATCGTTTCGTAGATGCGTCCGCTGGTCCAGTTGTTGTCGCGGGTCAGCTTGACGTGGGTGAACCGTTCGTAGTGCCCTAGGTCAAGGTCGGTCTCCGCCCCATCATCGGTAACAAACACTTCACCATGCTGATACGGACTCATCGTGCCTGGGTCGACGTTCAGGTACGGATCGCACTTTTGGATCGTGATTTTGAAACCGCGACTTTCGAGGAGACAACCGATAGAGGAAGCTGCTACGCCCTTGCCGAGAGAGGAAACAACACCGCCGGTAACAAATATATATTTTGGCGCCATCCGGGTCGCTCGCCTCCGCAAGCAGATTTGAGCTTATCGAACCTCCGCAGGATTGACGTACATATAATTATGTTCGGAACCCACAAACCTGTCAATCGAACTCTTCACTACGCAAAATCGGAAAGATTTCTTTGACGCAACCTTTTCTTACTCCAGGGGTTCGTAACTTCGAAGAAGTGCGGTAAGGTTCTTGTAGAAACCAATTTTCATCGAAGAGGGAATCATGCGCAGTTGCAACTTCGCGTTGCTGGCCGCATCCTGCATCGCGTTTTCCGCCCCGGCGTTCGCGCAACAATCCACAATCACTCGTGCCGCAGACACGCGGCGCTACGATGTGCGCCGCGAAACCAATCTTATCGGTACCGTCGTTTCCTTTGAGGCATACTCGAAAGCCGCACCTTACGGCGCCCTGCTGATTCTCCAGGCGTCCTCCGGCGTCTTGGAAGTCCATCTCGGCGATGCCCGCCTTCTTTCCGCCAACCATTTCACCATCCGGCCCGGAGACTCGCTGCGCATCGTCGGCGAACCGCTCACCGCGCATCAAGCCACTTACTTCGTCGCCCGCATTGTGCAAAAGGGCACGCAAGCCCTGGTCCTACGCACCCCGCAGGGCTCTCTCATTCCCTACGTTGCACCGCGTCCCGCGTCAGGAGACACCGCTCAGCGAGGTACGGTATGAGCCGGTTCGCCCTGCTCGCCATATCGCTGTGCGCAGCGCTGCTGGCCGCCTGCGGCGGTGGCAACTCCAATCCCGCTCCGCCTCCGCCCAGTGGCAATTTCTCGAATGCCAGCCTAAGCGGCCACTACGCCTTTGCGATGAGCGGCGCCGATGGCGTTACCGGCGCCTACACGGCCCGTGTCGGCAGCATCGTCGCCGATGGCGCAGGCCGCATCACTAGCGGCCTCGAAGACGTTGTGAATCTGGGTACCGGCTCTCCCGCTTCGCAGGTCTCCTTTTCGGGCGGCACCTACGAGATCCTCTCGAACGGCAGGGGCGTCATGGGTCTCAACGTCACCGGTGGCGGCACCCTTCAACTGAGCTTTTGCCTTAAATCCAATGCGCAAGGCTTTCTCGTCCAAACCGACGGTAATGCCTCTACCAGCGGCAACCTGAGCCTTCAAGCGCCGTCCGAATTTTCCGCAAACTCCCTCATCGGGAACTACGTCTTTGATTTTTCGGGCGTCTCGTTCGCTGGCAGCTCCCCCTCCATTATTTCCACCATCGGCCAGTTCTCTGCCGACGGCAACGGCAACGTCACCGGTGGCGTCACCGACGTAAACGACGGGGCCTTCACGCCCTCCGGCGCGCTCGCTATCCCTGCGAGCACCTATCAACTCGACGCCTTCGGTAATGGCACAAACTTCGGTCGCGGCACTCTGACCCTCAATGGCAAAACCTACGCCTTCTATATCGTGGACAACACACAGATTAACGTCCTTGAAGAAGGCCAATCCGGCGGCTCGGAAGGTCCTGCTTTTCTGCAAACCGGCGCCATCCCGGCCAAAAACTCCGATTTCAACGGCAGCTTTATCTTTCTCACCGGCGGATCGGTCACCACCGGCACTTTCGGACCGATCGCAAGACTGGGCCGCATGACCGCCGACGGTAACGGCAATATCGCTTCGTTGGCCTACGATGAAAACGACGACGGCCACAATACCCACATCTCCGAGTCCGCCAGCATCTCCAACGCCAACTACGCGATCGATGCCGTCAACGCCGGCAGTGGCCGCGGCACCTTTACCTTCAAAAACTCCTCTGTCGGAACACCGTCCTATGTTTTCTATATGTACTCGCCCACCCGTGCCGTCATTCAGGATGTCACCACCGGCGTGGTTTCTGACGGGACCCTGCTCGCGCAAACGGGCAGCTCTTTCACGCTGTCCAACCTTGCAGGCAATTACATTTTTAATTGGACCGGCATCCAGCTGGTCTCGCCGACGCCTTTCGAGGAAGATTTCGTGGGCCAGGCCGTGCAGACAACAAGCTCAAGCAACAATCTGACCGGAGTGGTCGACTACGTCGAGCTAGGTCTCAACTCCGTGAACAATGGCGCGACCCTCAACGCGGGCATCGCCGGCACACTCAACATCAACGCCGACGGCACCCAGGACAATACCTACAAAATAGCCGTTGGCGGCTCGAGCGGCTTTACCGTCAACTTCAAAGCCTATGTTGCCGACAGCTCCACTCTGTTGGTCCTGTGCTTCGACAGCAACCGCACCACGGCCGGTATCGTCACCCAACAAGCTCAGTAATTTTTCGGTGCGGCTTCGCGCCGATTTTGCCGGCCGCGGGCTGTCTTCTAACTCTCTGTTCCAACGGTTTCCTTCAACAGCTTCTCCACCCGAGTCACATCCTCCGGCACATCCACGCTCATTGCGTCGTGAGCCACCTCGGCGACGCGAATCTTCCACCCGTTCTCCATCCACCGCAGTTGTTCGAGTTGCTCGATTTTTTCCAGTTCTCCTTGCGGTAGCGTCGGGTACTCGAGGAGCGCGCCGCGCTGAAAAACATAAAGCCCCAAGTGTTTCCAATACTTCACGTGTACCTTCTGCTGCGTGTCTCTCACCCATGGAATCGGTGCGCGCGAGAAATAAAGCGCGTTCTCTTCGAAATCCAGCACCGTCTTCACCACGTTCGGGTCCATGATGTCCCCCGCATGCCGGATCGCCGTTGCTACCGTAGCGATCTGCGCCGCAGGCTCCTCGAGCAACGCCGCGACAGCGGTATCAATCGCGGCCGGATCCACCAATGGTTCATCCCCCTGCACGTTCACAAACACATCGCCCTCTTCATGTGCGGCGACCTCCGCGATCCGTTCGGTCCCCGTCCGATGGTCGGGCCGTGTCATCCGTGCCTCGCCGCCAAACGCCCTCACGGCATCCACAATCCGCTGATCGTCGGTCGCTACCAGCACCCGGTGTACCGTTTGCGCCTGCTTCGCACGTTCATAGACGCGCTGCACCATTGGTTTTCCCGCAAGCATGACCAGCGGTTTTCCGGGTAGTCGCGTCGAAGCATATCGCGCGGGGATCACCACAGTCACTTTGGGTTCGTCGGTACTCATCTGGTGTCGCCGTTCTTGCCTTTTTCGCGTCCCGCCGATGCTAGCACATCCAAACCCTTCGCCGCCCTACGCCGTTTGCCCTATTGCCTTCCTTTCGCCCGGTGTTATCATGAACCAGTCCGCGCGGCCTTCCCGGCGAGCCGGGAGGATGGAGAAGCCGTGAAACGCGATTGGGGCAAGGTTCGCGTAATGCTGTTGACTGGTGCTTTCCGCCTCAGTGCCTTCCTGGTCTTGGTTGGAAACCTGTGTGTAGTCCGGTCACAGGAACCCGGCAAACCTAATCCCGTCCCTCCGCCAGCGCCTTCCCGCCTGACCGACGTTTCCCATGACACGCCGGCCGTCAACATTCGGCCCGGCAAAGTCATTCGCAGCGACGTTGATTTGGCTCTCGTCAATGTCACGGTTACCGACCCGTTCAATCGCCTCGTCACTGGTCTCGAGCAGGACAACTTTCGCGTCTACGAAGACAATATTGAGCAGGAAATCGTGACGTTTTCTTCGGAAGACGTTCCCATCTCTATTGGCGTTATCTTCGACTTCAGCGGCAGCATGTCCAACAAAATAGACAAGGCCCGCGAAGCCGCGCTGCAATTCTTCAAAACTGCCAATCCGCAGGACGAATTCTTCCTAGTCACCTTCAACGAGCGCGCCGAGCTCACCAGCACCTTCACCAATAGCGTCGAGGACCTGCAGAGGCGCATGATGATCAACGCGCCGAAGGGCCGCACCGCGCTACTCGACGCCATCTATTTGGGTTTAAGTCAGATGAGGGGTGCACATAACGCTAAGCGCGCCTTGCTCATTCTTTCCGATGGAGGGGATAATCATAGCAGGTACAATGAAAATGATATCAAGCGACTGGTCAAGGAAGCGGACACCCAGCTCTATGCAATCGGCATCTTCGACCCGCTTGGTTATCGCAACCGTACCCCCGAGGAGCTCAACGGTCCAACTTTGCTATCGGAAGTCACTGAGCTCACCGGTGGCCGCGTTTTCGCTGTCGAGCATCTAAATGATCTGCCCGATATTGCGTCGAAAATTGGCATGGAGCTGCGCAACCAATATGTCCTGGGATACAAACCAAGCAATCACGTCCACGACGCCCGGTGGCGGAAAATTAAGGTCAAACTGCGGGCGCCCAAGGGTCTCCCTCCTCTCTCTGTCTACGCCAAGACCGGATACTACGCCCCGGCCCACTAGGCCTTCCTTCCGATCTGGCGCTTTCCGCTTCACTCTGGCAAGCCTGCTGCTCATCTCTTTGCATGCTCCCGCGCGTTGTGCTGCGCAGATTCCAGTGGACGTTCCTCCGCCCCCTCCGCCGCAAGGGCAGCAGGGCACCCCACAGGGCGGCAAAATCAAGGTGGACGTCAACCTCGTCGTCCTCCACACCACCGTTCTCGACGACCGCGGCAAATTCGTGGACGGCCTCACGCAGGAAAATTTCCGTGTTTTCGAAGACAAGGTCGAACAAAAACTCTCCATCTTCAAGCGCGAGGACATCCCTGTCAGTATGGGCCTGGTCATTGACAACAGCGGCAGCATGCGCGACAAGCGTCCCCGCGTGAACGAAGCCGCTCTTACTCTAGTGCAGGCTTCCAATAAACAGGACGAATCCTTCGTGGTGAATTTTAACGACGACTACTATCTGGATTTGGACAAGGATTTCACCAGCAGTATCCCGGAACTCAAAGAGGCCCTAGAGCGCATCGACGCCCGCGGCAGCACCGCCCTTTATGATGCCATCATCGGCTCCATGGATCACTTGAAAAAAGGCCACAAGGACAAAAAGGTTCTGCTGGTAGTCACCGACGGCGAGGACAACGTCAGCCGCAACTCGCTCGAAAAAACCATCCGTGAAATTCAGAAGGCCAATGTGGTGATCTACACCATCGGACTGTTCAGCGACGAAGACAAGAAGAATCGCAAGAAAGCCACTCGCGCGCTTAAGGATATTTCCGCGGCTTCCGGCGGTATTTCCTACTTCCCGGAAAATGTGGACGACGTCCACAACATCTGTGATCAAGTCGCTCGCGACATTCGTAACCAGT